>WNGE01000479.1_pt1 | contig 74595 bp, 63 predicted proteins | sample 5400651 | NCBI WGS metagenome assembly WNGE01 (sample SAMN13153370, study PRJNA577476) | soil metagenome | isolation source: 60 cm soil or saprolite under grassland replicate 2 | place: USA:California | collected 2016-06-15 | reverse complement strand
CGACTGCTTGTCTCAGAGTCGCGAATTGAGCTGAGACCTCGGTCGGAGCCGTAAACGCGCGCTCTTCGGGGCCGACACTCAGCTCCGGGAGATCGAACGCGAGTTTCCGAATCGCCGAGCGTGCGGCCCCGCCGAGGGGCGTATCCGTGAGCGCAGCGATGCGCTCGGCGGCGCGGCGCAGAATGGGCAGATCGTTTGAGCCGAGCGCCACTTCGTGCAGGAAGTAGGGGTGCGCACTGCCGCGGCCTGGTGCTCGCAGATATGGCAGATAGAAGTCCCGCGGCTTGAGCTGGTAGGCTTCGACTTCCTGATCGGAGTGATTCGCGAGGACCTTCTCTTTCAGCGGCTCGAGCGTGACGCCGAGGTCCTTCAGCTCGGCCTTGTCGCGCTCGAATTTGCGGCGGACCGACTCGCGCGCCCGAGCGTCGCCGCCGATCCAGTCCTCCTTATAGTCGGAGACCTGGCTGAGAATCTCCTCTCGAGGGGCCGGATAGTGCCGGCCTAGAAGGAATGCGAGAAGGTTAAGCCAGCGTTCGGTTTTGGACGGTCGGTCGGACGGCCGGACGGTCTGACGGGCTGTCATGATAGGAGTCTAGGGCTGGGGTGCGACGTTGGTGAGAGGTGCCGCGTTTTCTTGATACCAGGGTTTGTCGAGCGTACTGTTATAGTAGGCTGGCATCCTCCAGGAGCTCGTATGCCGGTCACCGCCAAACTGTCGCGCAAGTTCTATGAAAAGTTTGGCGATGACGTTGCCAACGAACTCGTGGACTGGTTCAATATGGTCGATGCGACATATCGGTCCGACCTCCGGGAGCTGAACGAGCTCAACTTCGCGCGGTTCGACGCGAAGCTCGAGCAGAGGCTCGCGCAGCTCGAGACGCGCCTCACCAAGCGCCTGTTCGGCTTCTGGGTCGCGCAGGCGGCGACGACGGCCGCTCTTGTTTTCGGAGTGGTAAAACTCCTCCAGTAGATCAGATTAGTCTCTACGGGCTCCGGTCCCACACAAACGACAGCTTGGTGCACTGCGATTTCTGCCGGCTATGATGCGGATGACGGGACCGAGGTCCATAACGGTGAAAGGTGAGGGGGGAGTGTGACAATGTGATTAGAGCGTGATGTCCCCTCCCGGATCGGTCCGCTTCATCTCATCCAGCAGCCTCCTCGCTTCTCTCAGCCGACGCTCCTCCTCTTCTTTGTCTATCACCGCGCTCGACCAATCGGGTAGGTTCTGCGCGCCGAAGCGCACGCGCAGCACCGATCCTTCACGGACGCCGGTCGGCAGCTCGAGGCGCGGCATCTCGATCGTCTCACCCTTGTCGCTCACGAGAACCGCCACGTCTCGCTCGAGCCGCTCCACGGCGTAGAACGCGGTCTTCATGGCTTGGCGTTGCAGGCGCAGCCGGCGGGCTGGTGGCATTGGCGATCGCGGCTGACGCAGGCGTTGCCGCATGCTTTGCCGGTCGAGCACACGCGACAGCAAGCTGGCGATCTAGCCTCGACGGGCGCGATGGCCGGTGCGACCGAGTCTTCGGTGAAGGGCCGGAACTGCACGACGCCGTTCGGATCGGCACGATCGGTCGTGATGACGAAGCTGCCGTCTTCATTCGCGACGACAAAGACCGTACCGTCGCGATCGGTGCGGTACACGCGCGCGCCGGCATTCTCCCATTGAGCGATCACAAGTGCTGATGGATGCCCGTAGGAGTTCCCGGCTCCAACCGAGATGATAGCCGCTTGAGGCTTCGTAGCGGCGATCCAGCCAGTGCTGGTGCCGTTCTGGCTCCCGTGATGCGCGACCTTGAGCACGTTGACGCGCGGGATCGCGGCAGAGGCGAGCCAGTAGCGCAGCTCTTCCTGCTCCGAGTCACCGGTGAAAAGAGCACGAAACTGCCCGTACTCAACGAGGATGCCAACGGACGCGTTGTTGATCGTGGTGTTCGGTGGGGGTGCCAGGACGTGGAGCTGGGCGGCGCCGAGGGCGATGGTGCGATTGGTGGCCGTCAGATACTGCGCCCCGCTCGTGCGCACGGCGTTCATGGTTTGGCGGTAGATCGCGGTGGTGTAGGGGATCCCGTTGTCGAGATAGAACCGCACGACATGGGTTTGGAGCAACTCGGGCATCCCGCCGATGTGGTCGGCATGCGGATGACTCGCGATTAGGAGATCGACGGTGTCATTGACAAAGCTCTTGAGGAATCCACCGATACCTGTGGAAGTGCCGGCGTCGATGACGGCCGTGCGGGCCCCTTCCTGAATGATCGCGGCATCACCTTGGCCGACATTGAGGAAGTGGATTTCGAGTTGTTGAGCTGTGAGTGGGCCAGCAACCCAGGCAAGCAGAATCAGGAGCCGTATCATTGCGTTGTAATCCTTCGAGAATACGGTCCCCCATAATCGCCAGCAGAACCGCGCTCGGTAAGTCTTTACCTACACAGAGACTGCGTCATCACCTTCTCTCATACTGGCGATGTCAGCCCCTCCCAATAGACTCTCTGCGCCGGGCTAATTACGTCCAGCTACAAGATCAACAAAACCGCATCGAGAATTCATCATGCGCTTTGGATTCCGAATACCTTCGCTGACTAAGCGGATCGCCGCTCGGACGTCTCTAAAACGTCTCATTCGCCACTCACTCGGCTTGAAAGCGCCGCGTGGGTTTGGTTGGCTAACGAACCCGAGAAAGGCGGCCTACAATCGGATCTATAACCGGACTAGCCTCGGATGCGCGGTGATTCTCGCCTTAGGCTCTTTGCTAACCATCCTCGCACTGCTGCCCTGATCGTTCCTCTGTGAGGAAGAGTACAACCGTGCCACACACACCAATTGGCTCGCGGTGGAAGCTCGCTCAGGACACAGCGATTGTTGGCGCTGAAGACTTCAAAACGATGGCAAAGAGCGTCCTAGCATTGGCGCGACTTATTGCGCCCATGTATGACTTGACATGCTTCTCGCCGCGGGCTGGTGTTGAGCCATTCACTGAGTCGAGTTTGCAGGCGAGATTCACGATGTTTCAAGAACGCCAGACATCTCGCTTCTTGGAGCGCGCTCAAGCGGAGGGAAACAATTGGCGAACAGCCGCAGATTTCATCAATGACTCGCCCGATCCCGAAACACGAATCTTGAAAAGGAATTATCTCAAGCTACGGGGTTGGATTTCATTTAAGGGCGCGCTATTGGAGGCAATGTGCCTTCTCGCAACACTTTCGCAGTTTCAGAGTCGAGGCCGCCGTGTAGTCGACGTATTTGGACAAGGTGGACCGATTATTGTAAGGTCTGGAGCTCGCGATCTGTACCTTTGGACCCGTCCCACATTGCCCTTGACGAAATCGCGACTGCGAGCCAAACCTGACCTGCTTTGCACGTCTTCGCCAAATCCTCGAGATCTGACAACAATCGAGTGGATACTGGAATGCAAGTGCAGGGGCCTGCTCACCTCGCACGATCTGCGAGCAGAGTTTGGCAAGGCTTTCGACCTGGAGTCACCGTCCTACACACTCGTGGTTTACAGACGTCCGGCCGCAACGATCATGAACGCCTCTAATGCCTTTGGGATCGATATACAGGTTTTCCCATTAGTCACCGACAAACGAGAAGACTACATCACCGGCGTCCGTGATCTCGCGATTGACACTATTGAGATGCTCAAAGCGTCGCGGGAAAGAAAGAAGTTTGCCCAGAAGGTGCTGGCGAAGGGCAGCGCGTTAGAGAAGAAACTGTCCGAGACTTGAGCGCTCCAGGCGCTTCGGGTCAGCGTGTCGCCGTTGCGTTCGTAATCTTCGCAGACCTTCGAAGGCGAAGCTCAATTCGACGACGCTCAGGCCGATCTGATCGGTCACCGGCAGCGGCGTACGAACCATCGATGTCGATCGCCTGCCCCGCGCTGTAGCCGTAAAAGGTTAGACCTCGAAGTGTTTTTGCCGCTCGCAGTCTTATTGCGACAGCCCAAGCCCTCATTAGTCCAAGATCAGCGTTACTCCCCGGTACCAAGCTTGTGGATAGGGTATCGGCACTAGCGGTGAATAGGCGATCTAAATTGGAGAGCATCAAGACGGCTTGTCCATCCGTATGACCGATCACCTCTACTACGTCACATCTGAACGAATCAGCTAGCTGGCGAAGCTTTGGAGCAATTGAGTCGTCCAGCAATCGAACAAAGTCAGGCGAGAGTTCCGCACTCCCCGTGCGAAAGGTATAGCCCTCTGTTTCCTTTATTGTGATAATCGGCGGTTGATCGTTCTCCGTACCCGCAGAACCTGCTCCAACAGCAACCAACAATACGAGCGGCGTAACCATTAGAAGTGCCACAGCAGCATTCTTTAGGTAAAGAGATGATGACGCAGCCACTACTGGCGCTCCGGTTTGAAGAGCTCAGCTTCAAGTAGTTCCACGATCGACGATTGCAGTTTCTTCAGGTCCCCGAGGACCGCAATCGTGTCCCGCAGCCCGCTTTGAAGCGCGTTCGCATCAGACGCAGAACCTTCGACTGCCTTACGGAGTGATGAACTCGCTTCACTTGCTTTCTGACTATCTAGGGCCAGTCTCTCCAAAACCTTGGTAACACGGCTGAGTGGCTCTTTAAGGTCTAACGCTAAGGTTTGAGCCGCAGCGCCGACTTGCTGGAGCTGGCCACGTGCATCGTCTAGTGTTCGGCCAATATCGCTGCGCGCCTGCTGAAGGAGTCTTGCAAGGTCGACGTTCGCGTCTTGCCACAGTTTACCTTGAGACTGCAAACTGACCAATTCGGCTCTTAGGAGTTTCTCCCGACTCGCATACAGCTCCTTGAGGACACCGCGAGTTTCGTCAGCATCGTCAGCGAGCTTCTTGAGGATCGACTCCTCGACGGTGGACATCGCGTCAGTGCGCTGCGACTCGAAACTATGCCCAATCCAGACCCCCACAGCGTGTGGAACCACTGCTGCCCCCATTGGGGCAAGAATCGGCGCTAGGGTCGCCAGGGATACGACCCCCCCCACTGCGATGGATGTGCCTGCCGTGGCGATCGCGGTACCTAGAGCGATAAGAGTGTGTACGAAGCCCGCGGTATACAGCCAGGTTGCTACGCCTGGACGGTGGGCAGCGGATAGTCCTCTGCCCAGTAGACCCATGATCAGAACGTGTACTACGCCCAAAACGATATACGCCAGGAGGATCTGGACGCTTAATAGGCGCCTGTTGAGAACGAGCCCCCACGTCGCCACCAGCAACATCGTGAGGGCTAGCGCCAGACCTACGTGGAAAACGTTGCGGACCCGTCTCATCGCGCTACCTCTCCCGCTTCTACGCCTGCGCCTGCGAGTTCATGAAATGGAGCATCATGATATCATGCGCATCGTTGAGCTCACTCATGCGTTGACCGGCCAAGGGATCGTCTTGATTGAGATCGGGATGATACAGCTTGGCAAGCCGCCGAAACGCCTTTTCAACAGCCGTCTGGTCGGCGTTGGTCGGCACTCCGAGGATCTTACAACTCCATTCTAGCTTTAGGACGTCCGTGTTACTAGCAGCGGTGGGTGCTTCCTCCATCAACACTTCTATGCGGTCGAACAGATCCTCCAAGTCTGCCAATGCTTCGTCGGGTGCAGCAAGGCCGCCATCCAACTCCGCGGCAACAGTCCGACACTTCTCGGTAGCTGCGTTGAGGATCAGAAGAATTTCCGCGAGTGCATCCTGACGTTCAGCTCGCTCCCTGAGATGATCGATACCGGTGAAGACTGCGTAGATTCGCTGTCGCAATGATTCCCAGGCATGCCACGCCGAGAAGATCTCGACGAGCTCCTGGTCGGAGATTGTCTGCCAGTTCATCAGACGCCCGTCGGCCGCTGCCACAAAGCCCTTGTAACCCGGCCATCTAACGGTCGAAGCGTGGAGAGCCCTCCAGACGGCCGCGATTCTTTCCATCACTGCTACAAGGCGCTCCGCCTCATCATCTGAAACCTTGATGGCCTGCATTAAGGGGCCCAAATGCAGGAAACCAACCCCTTGGATCGACCTTTCCGCCGACAAAAACAATTCGTGTAGTCGCTCTAGCTTCGCGCGCTGCGCTGCATGTTCAACGTGGCTAGGTGTAACGAGCACATCGTAATCAACGCCACACAACGTGAAGTAGTCCGCTAACGCGTACTGCGCATCGTATTGTCCCAATCGTTCTAGTAGCACCCTGGGTAAATACCAGAGGCCCAGACGCGCCAAGACCGCTGCGGCGGCGCGTCGCTGAAGACGCATTGCAATCGAAGGTACTGTTGTCAGCCGCGGCGACATCCACAAACGGAATCGATCGCGATCCGGACGCCCTCTCACGTCTCCGGCGTCAGCGGCTATCTCCAAGCCTCGATCCGGCACTGAGGATCGTTGGGATGGCCCTTTCGCAGCTGTTGTGGACGAGCTCGGTCCCTCTCGGCCTACGCGACGCAACCAGCGTCGGAGCATCGCTCCCAGCCGTTGAAAAAACACCTACGTTCGTGATGGAAGGGCTAAGAGTTGTGCAGCTTTGGCGATTGCCTTATCCAAATTGGCGACCGTAACCATTGATACTAGGTCCGACCGCGTAGCGAGATGACGCAAGAAGTCGTGATCAGCGTCATCTGTACCTATGGTAATGATATCGATATTTCGTTTCTTGAGTTCCTGGACTGCGTCTAATGCGGCCACTTTGTCATTCGCCTCACCGTCGGTAATGAGAATGACCGCCCGAGAACTCTGCCGATTTTCAAGACCACGCAACGCGGACTCAAGAGCTCCCGACATGTTCGTCGTGCCGCCGGCGACAAGTTGACTGACACCACGGCGGATCTCATCCAGATTACGGGTGGGCTCCAGTGCCACGGCGGCGGCGTCCGCAAACGTGATCATCCCTACTGCGTACCCCTTCTTGGTCGCCGACTCGGCGAACTCAAGCGCGCCGCTCCTTGCGCGCGAAAGCTTCTTCTCGTCACTCATGCTTCCCGAGCAATCAACGACTAGGAAGACTGCTGCCCCGATCTGGGAGATATTCAACTTCTTCGCAAGATCATTAATGATCGATTGCTTATCGACCGTTGACTTGGCATCCGGTTTCTCCGGACTCGGCTTCTTTGGGGCCGGAGCCGGAAGGTTTGGACGATGTTTTTTCCAGTCATCCATGAGACCTCCGCAGTATTCGTTGAATTCCCTAACTGTGCGGGGGCGCGAGATCGATTCTGAGAGAGTCTAGGTTTTCCAGTGCGCTCGCTGGTTTCCGCAATATGTGCTTCAATAGGTCTTCCTGCCTGGGCTGCCCAAACACCATCCGATAAACCGCCAAGGATTTCCGCAGTGCGTTCATCTGGCCTATCTCGCGACTCAGCGGGAACGACGGAACATGCCGCTCAATCCGCGCACCGCCAATCGTCGCATAGACCCAGTAAGGGACGAGCCCAGCTTCCTTACCACCGTGATCCTTCGCTGCAGCCGCGAAGAGGGAGTTCCACGGATCGTTGTCGGTAAGCTTTGCGCCCGCATGTTTCCCTGCAACGTTCTTCCGCACCGCATGGCCCTTATATCGGTGGACACGCCCCTCCCGCTGCTCGAGGTCCACCGGGTTGGTGGGCAAATTCCAATGGACCACAGCGTGACAGTATTGGTGAAAATCGAGGCCCTCCTGCCCAACTGATGTTGTCGCTAGAACAAAAGGCCAGAACGGCGAATTGAACGCAGTCCGGACTTGATCCGCGCGCGTCGGCTTTCCTCCCGCCTCCGTCTCATCCTCGCTCAACCGTGCGGCGAACCGAGCGCGCATCCGATGCGGAATGAAGGTTATTCCGCCGTTCGCCTTGGATACGCCAATCTCCTCCACGACGAGCGCTGCCGTCCGCAGCGAGATTGCCTGCCTCATGATCTCCGACAGCGCGCCGGCGATGTCAGCGACGGGCTTATCGACCAATCCCTGTGTGTCCTGGAGGATATGGGCGTACTCATCTAGCGTCGCCTGCAGACAACCGGCCACACAGTATTCAAGAACGCGCTGCCAGTAAGGCTCCGCAGCGTTCATTCCCCGGATCAGCGACATCACTTCGGGAATATTGAAGAAAGCTCGGAAACCCCAAGCAATTCTCCCTGCTGCCTTGCGCACGCCAAGGTCCTCGAGAGCGGACGGGCCCCCGCAGACACGACCCAACGCGCGTAGAGCGGCCACGGCTGGCCCAGCCACCGCCATTCGCGCGAGTACGACGGCAAGGTCTGCGGGAGCCTTCCCCAACACCCGCAGACCTACGTTCTTGAATTCCGTGACGTGCTCTCGCCACAGCGCTCCGACACTCTCCTCCTCCTCATTCTCGGATTCGCCAACCCATTGATCGGCGAGGTCTGGATCAGACCGCCAATCGCGGCTCGCATCGGGCGCCCCGTCGTTATCGAGCATCATGAGGGCAGCCCAATACCAAGCCTCGTCCTCAGGCCCATGGGTCTTGGCTTTGGCGGTGAGCTTCGTCACTCTGGGTTCCAGACGCCGGCGGATCTCCTCCACAACGGCCGCGGCATCGGGCGCGCCCATTACCCCCAGTTCGCTGACCACCTTCAGCGGGTCGTAGTCGCGCGCGAGTACCACACTCGGATACAGGAGGCCGAGAACGGGCATTCCTGTGAGCCGGCCATCGGTCTTGGTGAACTGCAGCAGACCGCGACGTCGCTTGCGCGCTTCTACCGTGTTCTCAGCCTTTTCGCCCGAGGGACCGAATTGCATCATCCGCCGCTCGGCTTCGTAGCTGACCAACGCCGCAATCGTCTTCGGAACCACTCGCCATGACGAGAAGACGAGCTTCTTTGTGAAGCCAACCAGCGACGGCATATCAAATGGCGGTTCGAGCTTGTAATACGGAAGCGATGGCGGCACCCATGCGACCTTCCAGGCCTCCCGGTTGATCACGTCGTCAAACAGCCACCGCATCCGCGCGTTCCCGGGATCGACCTGCGCATATGCCTCCACCTCTCTCCATGGGAGCAGAAGACGCTCGGCATGGGTTAGCGCGTCTTTCAACTCCTTTATGTGGTGGCCGTCCCTTACTGCCTCCTTGAGCCCGGTTTTTAACTCATATTCGTCCATGAAATTCAGAACGTAGGGCGCGGACTTCCAGTATTCGATTGTGTCACCGTGCTCGACCGCGGTTGCGACTTCCTGCAGGGCGCGGTAGGCGAGTCCGTCACCCTTGTCGAACCGATCCGCGCGGCACAGAACCTCGCTCAGCATACCATCCCGATCTTCAGATACGGCCAGTCGCTCGGTTCGCGCCATCACACCACGGAGGCGTGTCTCCAATTCATTCTTGAGAGCAACTAAGCGATCGGTGCCGTTCTCACCCAACCGGAACAACTCGCGGCGATAGGCACTGAGGACTTCGTGCAGTTCCTGTGTTGCCTGTTTGTCGTCAAGTAGGAATTCGGCGGTCCGAAGAAAGTCTGCGTAATGATCTTCGTCGCCCGCCTCGTCGGTGAGCGTGTACATCTTGTAGGGAGTAGCCGAGAGAAGCACCACTCGAGCCTTGGAAACGTCGTCGGAGTACTCGAAAAGACTCCGCGCCAATAGTCCAGCGTCGTCCTGACCTGTAAGCAAGTGCTTAAAACGCTGAAACTCATCGAGGATGACGAGATCAGGTTCGAGCGCACGAATACATGTCTTTGCAAGAATGCCCCGGAGTTCCCCGACAATCGTGCGTTGGAGGGCTCGATCCTCCTCGGGAGGGTGTTTTCGGGCGAACCCAAATACGTCGCAGGCTTTCTCGAACCGCTCCCTGACATCGGGCACAGTGGCCAAAGCTGCGTGAAATGCCTTCTGCAGAGTGTCGTCTATCGACTCCCTATCGAACCAGTCGAGTAAATCCCGAAAGTTGTCGAGACCTGAATAGCCCTGGAATAGATTCTTGGGAGCTGCGCCGCTTAGCTGCCACTCCTTCTTCAGCATCCAGTACAACAGTGCGCGCTCCTCAGCTTTGCCGAGATTTGACTTCAGGTCCAAAGAAGTGGCCGGCGTGAACGACACGAGGTTGACATGACTCTTTCCCAGATCAGCGACTTCCATCGGCAGCATCGTGATGCGCGACGCAATCGCGGCATCTTGCTTATTCGTAACATTGAGCTTACGGACATTCTGCCGAGCGATGCCGTTGTTCGAGCAGATATAGACGACGTCAATGCGTGGCACCTTGTCCCAGAGATGATCCAGAACCTTGGCGATCAACCCGCGGGCGACCATGGTCTTGCCGAGACCCACTTCATCCGCGATCAGAAAGCGATGAGTCGGCTCCCGGTCGAGGTACATGCGCTGAAAGACGTATTCGACGGTGTCGCGTTGGAATCTCTTGAGGCCTTTCAAAATCACCTCAGGATCGGGACGGATGACCTCCTGAGTCATCGGGCCAGCTCCTGTCGAGCGGCCCAAATCGGCTCCCAAACAGAATTGAAGCCGTCCGGCAGCAGCGCCTCGCTCTCCGGTGACGCGCGGAGGTCAATGACGAGTCGGTTGACTTCGTCGAGCCGTCGCGGATTCCGCTCCAGGGCTCGAACCAGGTGTTCGAACAACGCTGCCGAGGCGAAGGCGCCGGGCGCGACCGACCCATCAGCGGCCAGGTCCGCCGACTCACTCGGTACGCTCGACAGCTGATCTTCGTCCGACAGGAGATAAAGCAAGAACCGCAGGACCTGCCCGCGGTCCCGCAACAGGTAGCGGAGGATACGCTCCTTACGATCTTGCGGCGCGCCCTCCAACGGCAGATTCAAAACAAAACGCCGGCTGAGGCTGGCCTTGCCTTGGCGGGCAGTTACTTGGAACGCGAAGAAGGCCGTCAGTGCCTCGAACGACATCTCGTCGAACGTCGCGACGCTCGCGGCCGTCAGCTCCAACTCCTTCTGCGACGATTCGTCGGCGAGCGTGATCGGCCATGTGCGCGCCGAGACGCCCTGTGGCAAAGTCTTCTTCTTGGTGACGTTGGACCGAAGCGACGTGGTGAATGTCGTGCCTGATGTCGTGACTACGGCACGCAGAAATAAATCGACAATTCGACACCGCGCCTCCTCGAGACGGTCTTCCAGCGCCTGTTCCACAGCGTCGACAGCGATCGGCTCCGCGGGTTCGAAGGGCTGCAACAGGTTCAGAAACCCCAAGTTCTTGTCGTCCGCCGTCAGAATTGCGTCGATTCCGCAAAGACTCTTCTTTCCGACGAGCTCGACTAGCATCTCGACATTCTGGCCGAACGCGGCGTTGGTGGCGTTGGCTGAACCGGTCCACACTCGGCCGTTCCACCCGTCGTCCGCGACATAGAGTTTTGCGTGCAATCCCGCTGTCGGGACGCCATTGAGATCATTTGGATTCTGGTCGTCTGACGTCTCGTCGGTGTCGGCGTCCAAGGTATAGATGCGCTTGAATGCCTTGAATGCCTTTGGCGGCAGCACCTGCAACTCCTCCAAGCGCGAAACCAGAATGTGCTTCTCTCCTTCAGCCGTGAGCTCCTTCAGCGCGGCCTCTTTAATGAATGGTGACACGACGAGCATGCGATCGATCCGGCCCTTGAACGGCCACTCACGTTTGGGTGAGACGCCAATCGGGCAGAATGACAGTTCATCGAAACCAGGTGGCGGAGCAAAGCGAACGCGGCGCACTTCTTCCTCGAACTCCTTGACCTTGCCTTTGACCGTGGCCGGCATCGGGGATCGCGTCAGTTTTGGCAGCGCACCGATGAAGTCACTCAGACCGCGTGTCGCGGCGATGCCTTTGTGGCGATCCAAGAGTTCGCCGTCCAACGAGAGAAGTGTGTCCCACGAGCGGTCGAAGGTCAGATTGCGGCTCAGGCACAGCACGCGATAGCGGAGGGGCTGGTCGCTGGATGTAAAGCGGAGGATCCAGACCTTCGGATGAAAGACGCCTGAGGCCCTAGGCACTGTGACTTCGAATACCGATTTCTCGAGATATGCGTACAGCAGTTGGTCGCGGCGAGGAACGGCGATTTGTCCGGCCTGACAGAAGACGGTCAGCCGATCGGCGTAGCGGCGGATCGCCTCCAGCCAAGCCATCCGATTCGGCGCGATTTCGCCATCCTGCTCTTCCCATTCGAAGAGGGAGAACGCGAGTGGGGCGACCAGCAGCGCGAGAAGATCGAGCGAGAAGGTGGTCGCGAGCGCATGATCGAGCTCGTAGCCCTCGGGCGGGCGTAGCGACTCCATCAGCAGTTGCCGGTCTTGAGGATCAAGCACGGCTGGACTCGCGGGCGCCGGCTTGAATGTCGGCGACGACGGTTTGTACCTGGTACCAGCGGTAGTCCAACTGACTAGCTCCGGCCGCCCCACGCCACAGCTCCAGAGCACGCGGGTTGTCGAACCGGGATTGCGCGCGCTTCAGTGCTCGTTCGCGTTCCTGAATCAGAGCTTGGGCCTTCTTACTCGTAGTCACGGTAGGCGCACACCCGGCAAGCAGGAGGTCAATCCACGCGTTGACGAATTGCCGCGTTCGAGTGGGGACGCGGGCGCGGCCGTCGTCCATTGCAAGCTCCCAAAACCGCGCACGATCCCAGCCGGACACGCGACGGTCGGCTGCAGTAATCACACGGGACCAGTCGTGCAGTTTGGTCTCATAGTCCTGTGTCAGCTTCTTTGACTTCCTTTGTTTCGCCAACAGGAAGTTGTAAAGCAGCGCGGCACCATGGAGCGTTTCCGAGAAGTTTCTGGCGTGCAGCAGCTGCTCTTGAATGCGCCGAGACAGGCTGCCGTGCTGGGGATGCATCCAGGGAAAGGACGAGGCCTCGGCCGGTTTGGCGTCGTTCAAGAGGAACGCAAGGAAAGACTCAGGCGCCTCCGTAAGGACCCGTTCGCGCAGGTACTCGGCTTCTTTCTTGCTCAGTTTCATGGAAGCGCCTTCGGGGAAGTTCTCGGGGCGCTCGGGCATCGCCGCGTGCCAGTTTCGGCGAACGAAGCCGTCAATCGGTTCGCCGTCGTCGTTCTTGACCACCCGCGCGCCATTTAGATAGAAGCGATCGAGCGAGCGATGGTACTGATCAATCGAGCCCGGAAACAGACGAAGTCCCCATTGGGCAAGGCCTTGCCAGTACACGCTGCTCGGCAAGCGCCTTAGGTTCTTGCGTGCTTCAATACCGATAACGCCGTCTTTCTCACCGGCATTGCAGAGGCCTTCAATCAGGGCCACTTCTTCCCGACGTGCGCGCTCGGCTATTTCAGCGGAGCGGACGCGTTTTTGTTCCAACCGCTGATAGATCCATGGGATGAAGAGGAAGTAGCGAGCCCGTGTCTGGATGGTGCTGGTGCCGGGGAAGAAAAGATCAGCGAAGGCGTCACGGATCACGCCGATGCCGAGTTCATCGCGAGTATCGCGCTCGCGGAACAGGGCGAGCACGTCGAGCGCCTTGCGGCGTTCGGTTTCGGAGTAGGAAAGCCAGGCGAAAGAAGACGGCAACGACGCCTCGCCAGTGGTGGAACCGAACAGCCTAAGCTAGGGGTGAGACAATGATTGGGTAAGGCAAAGATCAACGACGGGAGGATAGATCTCTCCTCCCGATACGTCATTGGCGCGTCTGGCCGTCTAGCATTGTCCGCACGTAGGTATCGGCATCTTCGTCCTGGAACAGGATGTGTCGTCGTACCATTTCCGCCTTGTCGATCCGCCACCGCCTCCGCATAACCGCGGAAGGAGTGTTCGACACAATAAACGAGTCGAGCGCGACGTTAGGATCGCCAAGCCGGTGCTCTATCTCCTTCACTGTCTCATGGAACGCAATCTTGGGATCCTCCGGGGGGAGATTGCGAATTCCCTTCGGGTCTACAAACGCAATGCGTTGACGAGCGCCGACGAGTTGCCACAGGATGAAGTCGGGATGGAAGTTGCCCGCTTCGAAGAAGCCAACCCCGCGGCCTCTGCTGAGATTACGCAGTAGGTAGAGTTCCTTGTCCTGGAATTTGGTCGGATTGGCCTGGTGGAACGCCATTAGGTCCTCGACGAACCTCCGCTCGCCCTTGTTGAGCGGCAGGGGTGAAACGTCGACCGCGGCGCTGTCCACGTAGAGCAAAGGCCGGTAGAGGTGCCCAGCGAACCACAGAGTCTTAATCCCCCGGTAATCGAGGTCCTTCAACTCTCCACGTCCAATCGCCTTCTTTAGGTCCTTCAGCTTGTCCACGATGTCCTGCTGCGAGGCCTCGACGCGCACCCGGTAGCCGTACTCAGGTCCTCTTTCGCCTACCGCCGACGGGAAGTTGGCGTCGTCGAGCGCGAGGTCCTGGTACTCGAGATGCGGCAGCTCCCACTCGCGCCTGCGGAAGGTGTAGTAGCGCTCGGTGTACTTCTTCAAAAGTGCCACGGCGATTTCGTGCCACACCCGGACCCGGTCGAACGAGTCGAACGCCAGCTCGGAGTCGGGGATGAGCAACCGGTACCATGTCGTGTCGGCGAGCACGTCAAGGATCGCCTTGCGGCTTAGGTTCAGGTTGTGCCAGGCGCGCTCGGCTTTGAAGCGCTCCAACTCGAAGTAGAGCCGGTCCAGATTGAGGAAGGCGACGTGTTGGCGCGTCAGGTGCGCCTGGTTCGGCACCGTCTCGTCTTCGGCGCCGGCTACGCCTTCCGACTTCATGGCCTGGATCTTCGGATACCAGTTGAGGACAACCTGGTTCTTCTGCAGGTATTCCGTCGCCCGCTCGTGCGTCGGATCGGGCGGCTGCAACGTGGGGATGGGGCCGAGGCGGCGGAACGCGTCGCCTGCCTCCGTGCTCACACCGTTGATCACCCGCTTGAGGCGGATGATCTTGAGCGGCCGGCTGCCGAGGGTCCGTTTGATCGGGAGGATGATCTCGAAAGGCTCGTCGCTGGTGGGGAGACCTTCCTCCGCAAGATAGTCCCGGAACTGAGCCATATAGTCGGCCCGGATGCCGAAGATGTGCAGCGTTTCGAGCGCCTCGACGTTGGGCGGGGGCTCCAGTCCTTCGGGTACCGAGGCCCGGGCGCTGCGTTTCAGGCTCATCCCATAACCCTTGAGCCGCACACCTCGGCCGAAAAGCTGGATAATCTGTGCCCCTTCGCCGCGACCCACGTTCATCAGGCCCATCGTGGAGACGCGCCAGCTGCTCCAGCCCTCGGTGAACTTCTTCGAGCCGATCAGCACGTTAATGGTCGAGTGCGGGTGCTCGATCTCGTGGAAGAGGGACCCCGTGAACTCCCGCTCCCCTACGTTCAGCCCCTTTTCGTCGCACAGCTTCACGAGCTTCGCATCGTCGCCTACGTTCACGACGCCGAAGGGGTCGTTCTCACCCACGCGCACGGCGACTTCGCCGGGGATAGCCTTGAGGTTTTCGACGTACAGCGCGCCGCCGCCCCGCGCGTTGAAGAGCGTTGCCAGGGTCTCGTCGTAGATCGCGGTCGCCGTCAGGCCGGTCTTGCTCAGGTAGCCGAACCGGCCCGCGAAGAGGTTCTTTCCCGTGGCCGTGATCAGGCCCTCGTGCAAGACGCGTTCGATGCGCGCGACGCTACTCTCACGATTCGCGACGTACGTGTTGAAGAATTGCAGGATCGCGACGATGTCCGGCGCCTCGCGGGCCGCCAGCGTCGCGGTGACACTCCCGCCCACGAACACCCACAGCGGCCGTTCCAGTTGGAACGGCCGGAACGCCGTTTCCTGCTCGCGATGCAGGCGTTGCTGCTGGTAGAACGCGAGCAGGCAGGCGGTCATGTAGCGCGCCGTCCACTCCGCGTTGCCGTCCGTTTCCAGGTTGAGGATCTGATAGTCCTTGCCGAAGCCATCGCCGTAGAACCAGCGGTACGAGTAGTCGAACAGCGTGCTGCGGGCGTCAGGTCGGTGAGTCCCTTGTCGCCTTTGACGGCCTGCCCGAAGGTGGCCGAGTACTCGAACGAGAAGCCCTTTTCGCAGAGGGCGTTGCGGTATTTCATCCAGGCGCCTTCGCCGCCCGCCGAGGCGCCGCGGTGTCCTTCATCCACGAGAACGAGGTTGTTGCCCTCGAAGGCGTCCACGGCGACGGTCTTCTCGCCCATCTCCTCCTTGAGCTTGGTGATCTCGAGGATCTCGACCGCCTGGCCAGCGAAGAGCCCGCGAGCGTCCTTGTTGAAGATCTCGGCCTCGATGCCGGCCTTCTCGAACTCCCGCAGGTGTTGTTGCGACAGTCCTTCGTTGGGCGTAAGCAGGATGATGCGGTTCAGCTCGCGGGCGCGGCCGTGTGTTTCAAGAAAGCGCCGGTACTGGAGGATGTGGGCGTGCATCAAGAGCGTCTTGCCGCTGCCGGTGGCCATCCAGAAGGCGACCTTGTTGAGCTGCGGCCAGGCGTCGGCGGTCTCGTCCAGCTCGGTGAGACGATCAGCGTCTCCCACGCCGACATTGAACGCCGCAATCCTTGCGTTGAGCGCTCCCAGCAACGCCTGGGGATCGCGGAAGTAGCGGTCGAGGTAGATCTCAGTGAACAGCAGCGCGACGTACTGAAAGTACTTCCAGACGATTGGCCGTTCACCGCGGGTGATGCGGCGTTCGTTGAGCCGCTGCGTGACGGCGACGACGGCCTGGTCGTGCTCCAGCAGCAGCTCGTCGGGCAGCTCGGGACGCCGCTCGGCGGGCAGGTGCAGGCACAGCGCCTCGTGGAACCGGTGGATGTTGTTCTCGTCCAGCCCCTCGAGCGTCTCGTCACGCAGATGTTCCGCGAGCTGGTCGAAGCGTTCGAAGCCAAACAGGCCAAGCAGCCACTGGTTGAGAATCAGCTTGCGGTCGAACGTAACCTGCGGCTGGGTGTTCGCGCGCCGCCGCCGGGGCGGCATCAGATGCCGTCCGTGTCGAACATCAGGCGGTGGAAGTCTTCCTCGATGAGACGCGCCGTCCACGTCGCGGCGGGCAGCTTGAGGTTCTCCAGGTTGTTGGTGCCGTTCACATAGATCAGGTCGAACTCGCTGTCTTGCTTCGCGTAACCCTGCATCGTGAACCAGTCATCGAGCACCAGGTTATCCTGTTCGATCCCCTCTGCCGTCTCGCCGCCCGCCCGCTTACGCCAGATGACGAGCGCTTGGCGCCCGTCGGGCAATGTGCCCGTGACGGCGCGGAACCACCAGCGGCCTTCTGCGGCTCTCTTGATCTGATCCTTGAGACGCAGTCGCTTCTCGGCATCACGCGCGAAATCGGCATTGAAGGTTTGCGGCGCGGTGATGTGCTCCACTGTGAGGCCGATCAGCCAGTTGAAGGTCTCCAGGAGATCAACGTTGACCTCGCGCGATTCATCCGAACCGGGCCGCTTGACCGTGAGCTGGTAAGCAGTGGGGTCCGTGAAGGCGGCGACGTTGAGCAACGATCGGCTGCCGCGCGTCTCGACGTCCAGCATGTAGCGGAGCAGGTACTGTTCCTTTAGATGGTCATGCCCTTGCGCCGATGCTAGGTCGAGCACTCGTTGCTGGTCGGGCGTGCGTTCCTGGAGCTCAAGGTTGTTGAGCGCGTCCTCGTACGATTCGAGGCGGACAACCTTAATGATACGGGGTGACCGCTCGGCTTCCTCGGGTGTGGCGCGCCGTTTCGGCTTCCCATCCTTCCACTCCGGGGTGAAAGTGACCTTCTTCAGGCGCGGCAGTAGTACCGTGTCGAAGTAGTCGCCCATTTCGACGAGAATGAACCTGCGCTGGCCGCCGTCCTCCCGATTCAGGTTGATGATGGCGTGTCCAGTAGTGCCAGAACCGGCGAAGTAGTCGAGAGCAAGGCCTTCCGTGTTCGTGCGAAGGCCCGCAACTTTCAGACAATCCGCGACGGCGTATACGGACTTCGGAAAAGCAAACCGGTGCGTTTCCCCGAGCAAATGCGCAAGTAGGTTTGTGCCGATCCTTGTGGATGAAGTAGTCGAACGTGTTGCGGGCGGTGTAGCGGTCGAGATGCACGCGGAGACGCGTGGCCTCGGACTCCGTGCCGTCGGTGCGGACGTGCTTCTGACCGAGCGCCCGGATCCAATCCAGCGTCGCCACGTCGGCCGTGCGGAGGATCCGCTCCTCGGCGGCCGCGTTGAGGTCTCGCTGCTTCTTCGGGTCAGGTTCGTACGTGAACCGGATCACCAGCTGGCCGCCCTCCACCGCGACCGGCGTCTCCTGCGCGAGCTTGAAGCGCCGCTCCTTGCCCGCCGCCTCCTTCACGTTGCCATGCTCGCCTTCGGTGGCATCGACGAGCCGGAAATGCACGCGCATCGGGTTCGTGGCGTCTTCCGGTCGCAGGCGGAACGCGTAGTCGCGCAGATACTCGCTGGTCTTGATGTAATACTGATCCGCGTTGGCCCAGTGGAGTTTCACTTCCTCGCCCTCGTACGGGATGGCGTACACGCCGGGCTTGTACACGCGCTTCGAGAGGAAATCGCCTTCGGAGTAGTAGCGGCGGAAGAAGGAGTACAAGTGGTCGTAGACCTCGGCCTCGAGCGCGTCCAGGTCCACAGCATCCTGAGCCAGCCGGGCGCGCAGCTCCTTGACCTTGGGGAGCGTCTCTGGATCGGCACCCAACCCCTGTGCCTGCTCAATAGCCTTCGCCAGCTCCCTCTCGATTGCCGCCTTGTCGGCCGGCTAGTACTGCGCGAACGCCGCCTTCACCTGGGGCAACAGATCCTTCTCCAGGAATTGCGTCACCTCCGCGCTCTTGGCGTGCATCACGCGGTAGAAGCCGAAGTCCAGGTCGGGTTGATCGAGCTGGAACAGCTCCTTTAGCAGGGTCAGAAGCTTGCTAAGGCGAGGGGTCATCTCGCTTAGTGGCGAGTCGATGACTGAGTTTTCGATGACGTGGTCACGCATGAGAGACCAAGCTACGAACGCTGTGGCACATTGCCAACGGTGTCACAGCCCGTCGGCTTTTCGGATGGGGCCGACTCGAAGCGAACATCCTCGTTGATCACCTGCCCTGATTGCGTAAAAAAACCTTCCGGGTGATCGCGTCACGGTTAGGAGGCGCCGCTACGGAGGTAAGAGAGTTGGAAGGCTAAAGATTTCCAATGTGGTTACCAGGTGGTTGGTTTCCACAGCAGCTCCGAATCGGAAATCTTGAGCGGGTTCGGAAGCTGATACGACAAATAGCGCTTGGCCTTCACCTTAAGCCAGCCGTGCGCCAGCAGTTTCAGTTCGGCATTGTGACGGCCAAAGGGAAAAAGCGTCCAGATGCGCTTGGCCGGCCAAAGCATCTTCGCGGTGCGAATCGCCGGTGCCAGGTCTGTGTCACCGGTTACGAGTACGATGGTATCGCACGCATCAACGGCGAGCAGCTCCATCAGCTTTACGGCGATCGCAACATCCGTTTCCTTTTCCTCATGGTGCACATGAACCTGCTTACAAGTCTTGCACCACACTTCCTTCTGCTTGAAGCGATGAAGCTGCACCTCCACGCCGGTTGCTCGGAGCGCCCTCACGTAGATCTCGTGACGCGCCGCCTTGTCTGGAAGCCAGTCCATGAACGCGGAGAAGTAGAAGACCTTCTGAAGCGCGGCCCCGTTGCCGATGCTTGAAAGGTAAGACTCGCACAGGCCTCGCATGTCGAGCCACTTCATTGAAGAGCCCTTGATCGAACTCTGAGCTTCGCAAACCGAGTGGTAAACGTTGAAGCCGTCAACGAGAAAGCAGACCCGGTTTGACACAGAACCTCCAGAAAGCAAAAACCCCCAGGCCGCAACCCGGGGGGGCCCTAACAGGCTCGCGCCTGCTTCGGGGATGAGTGAAGAGTATTGTAGATGATTCCCGCCACCGTGTCAAGCTAGGGGCGATGTCGTAAACCGCTGGGATTAAGTGACTTTCGTCCCTCCAGCGAGCTCCAAGAAGCGCTTAAGAATTCGAAGAGAGCGGTTGCGACTCTCTAATGTCACACCCAGCAAGCAGACTACCAGAATCGAAAACAGGTGGCGGACAGCTAAACCTGGAGGCTCGTATGGCTGAGCGCTGTGTAGTCTGTGGCCAACCACTTCCAGCGGGCCTCACCGCCGCTGAAATGCATCGGCGAGTCGAGAAGCTGAGCGAAACTGCAGCGCAGCGAGCAGCAGCCGACACTCGCCGAAACCTCGCAGGCCACTTCCGTACTCAGCTCAACCATCAGATCGCGGCGGCTCGAAAGAAGGCGGCAAGAGAGGCTCAGGTCGCTTCTCGTGACCAAGTCGCTGCGTTGCAACGGCAGCTCGCTGCAGTCTCAAAGTCCTCGGCGCGTGCCGTAGAGAATGCCACAAGACGGGCCCGGGCCGAATCACGGCGCGAGATGAGCGTACTCCAGAAGAGGGTTGTGGTCGCCGAGCGTACAGCGACGACCGCTGCCACGGCGGCCGCACGAAGAGCAGCCAGCGAGAGCGCTCGGCGCTCGCGTAAGGAGCTGGACGCGCTGAAACAACGCATGGCCACGGAGAGACGCCAGCATGCGGCAGAGAGCGTGCGCTTTAAGGCCAGAGTCGATGAGCTTTCGCTACGACTGGAACACCAGACTAGCGAGCAGATGGGAGAAATGACGGAAGCGGATGTTCTCGCCGCACTCAGACGCGCTTTCCCTCACGACGATATCCAGCGTATCGGCCGCGGTGTGCGCGGAGCGGACATCCTACAGAAAGTCATGCATGACACACACGAAACGGGGCGTATCGTTTACGAATGCAAGAACGTTTCCACGTGGCAGAACGAATGGTTGACTCGGGCGCGAGCCTATCGTAGCGAATACCAAACACAGTGGGTCGTGATCGCGTCCCGCTGCTTTCCGCGCCGCGAGCGCTCGTTTGTCGTGGAACGCGGGATACCAGTAATCGATCTCCGTCTCATCGTCCGCTTGGCGGAAGTCATTCGGTCTGCGATCATCGAAATCGGCTCGCTGCGTTTGACTACGGTAGGTCGTCAGGCCAAAGCCGCACAGATGTTTGAGTACATCGTCGGCGACCACTTCGTAAGCCGCTTCAGAGGTATCGGTGAAGCAGTCGCCGCGCTCCGCACGCATCAGGATGGGGAGCGCCAATGGCATGCTACGGCGTGGGCGAAGCAGTCGCGATTCTTCGACGATGTCGAGAGTGGTCGTCGGGAAATCGCTGCACAGATACGCACGATTGCCGAGTCGCGCGCCAATCCCGACTTGCGGGTTGTGGCCCCGCGGTCCTAAGGAATCTCGGAGACTATTGGAGGCCTTGGATCACGTGCCGGCACTGGCCTGCCGACGAAAACCTCTTGCTCAATGATGGCATCGATCTCCAGCAGCGTACGCAGCGTATCGGCGAGAGGCAGACTGGGAGATTGCCGCAGGTCTGCCTCCATGGCATCTCGTGCACGATCGTCCAAGGGCCGTCTGGTGGGAGCAACGCGCACGTCCTCGGGTGACATTCGCCATGGCAGCCATAGGGGCCCTGCCCAGGTCCTGACCAGCCTGGCGATGCGAACGCCGTCGAGGTCCAAGTCTGCCCACACGCGAATAAGACGACCCTGCTCTACCACGCATTGGATCACGTGGCGCACGCTTCGACTTGGATATCCGCCCGACCAAATAACAAGCCAGTCACCGACACCACCAACATCCCCCGCGCAGGCCGCCTCAAACGCCGCCATGTTCTCGACCACGAGCATGCCATCCACCGGAAAATTCCAAGTGGCCGCCATCACCAGCTCGCGAGGAAGGCCGATGAACGGCCGAAGCCGGGCAAGATCGATGTTCGTCCCTTCAACCGAGACCCGTCCCGTCTTACCGACAAGCAACACTGCTCCGCCATCTCTGATCCCCAGCGTTTCCAAAGGACCGACGAATCGCTCCAACCGTTCGCGTACCCGTCGCAGCTCTTTCGCGCTTCCGAGATGACGTGCGGAGAAGACATTTGCCGACAGGACGTCGCCACGCTCGACATGCTGAGCCACCGCGACGAGCGCACGCAACATCCGTTGAGAGAATCGCTCGGAATCAGAGGCGAAGAGAACCTGCCGGATATCGCGGGCAATCGGGTGAGTCAAAGCATCCACTGCCATTCGTGCGTCCGCGAGTCTCTGCCGTTGCTCTGCTCGCGCGCCGGGGTGCACGATTTCATAGAGTTCATCCGCGTTAGGCAAGACGAGATAGTCCAGAATCTGCCGAGTCCCACGAAGTCGGTAACCAGCACGGACCAAGCCCGTACGAACCAGCTGCTCGACAATCGTTTCCGTTGTACTGGCTCTCCATCCGCGGCGGCCAAGCCGATCGACAATACTGCGAACCCGAAAACGAGGCGGCTCTGCCCCGCGCGACCGACGCAGACCGGCCCTGGCAAGCGCACCAGCGATCTCAGACGTATCGCCGAAGATTTCTGCCGGCGCCTTCACGACGGCCTCTCGCTCTATCAGCTCTGGCGGACGCCGTTTACGGACAGGGCGCACTCGATCACAAACACTGCAGCGGGCGATGCGGCGGGCTTCCCGTTCTCTGACGTCGCGATTTGTTGTCCAGCTCGACCATTCCAGCGCCTCCCGAAACTGACAGAGGTGCGCGGGCGCTCCGCTCATTATGCGATCGCCACGAGCGGTGGCGGCGCGAATGGAGCCTCTTTCCGCTTCTTTTGTAGCACAATGACCATCGAAGCCGGATTCAACTGACCCCGATCCAGCGTCGTGGGCGCGGTGATGATGAATTGTGATCGTGACGCGCTCAGAAAGCGTCCCACCTGGTCAACGCGGTCTATCGACAGGTGGGCGAACGGTTCGTCGAGCAGAAAAAACCCTCGCCCTTCGGTTTCCGCCATTGCCATGAGGAGAATAAGCCCCGCGACGACCTGTTGACCGCCACTGAATGAAGAGTCTCCCATTGGGAGAGGCGCTTTCTCGTCGAAACCAAACCGCGGACTGATACACGCTTCATCGAGTATGGCATCATCGTTCCTCAAGTCCGGAAGATCCATCTCCAACACGATGTCTGCCCCGCGCTCGATATACCGAGCGCGACAGGCTTCCAATTCCTCCCCTGCTGCATCGGCTTCACGAGTGCGTTCTCGTACGTGCCGCTCCAGCTCCGCGACATTGTTCTCGAGTTGGGCTGCTTCAAGCCTCACCTCTGCTCGGGGAGGTTCGCCCATTTGCTCGAAGGCGTGCCGCGCCCGCCGCAGATCGCCTTCCACCGTTTCAGGACCATCGAGTTCGCCGGCTTCGGCGCGGTGGCGAAGCTCCAACGTAAGCGACGTCCGTAGCACGTCTACCTCGCTATCGACGCGGGTTAGTCGAACTTCCATCTCAGAGAGAGCGTCCTTCTCACCCTCCAGCCGCCTCTCGAGGTCCTCTTTTCCACGAGTCGCGGCCTCCAATCCCGTCTGTGCCAGAGCTTGTGCCCGAACAGCACTGTCCCGGTCTTCCTCCGCATGACGACGAGCGTGTTCCAGCTGATCGAGCAAGGCGGTCGCGGCTTCAGCCCGTTGTCGTGCTGCAGGTAAGCCGGCAGCTAGCTTGAGGAGTTCCCGTCGGCGTCGTTCGGTTGCGATCACGCTGCTTAGCTCACCCTCTGCGCGGGTGCTCAATTGCAGAGCTTCCTGCATGGAGGATGACTCTTGCTTCAGAGCATCCAATTGGGTTTTCGCCTTCGCGATGGCGAGCTGTAGTGCCTTAGTTCCCAAGAACCGCCCATCATTCGGACGGACCCATCGGCCGCGTCGATCGCAGAATGAACCATCAGTTGCGAACGATGTCTCACCAAGCAGATCAGGCAGCCAGGAAGGGGCACCAACCGCATAACGAACCGGCCCAGCCCGTTGCGCAGTGTCAACGCGCGGACCGGAGTAAACCGGGCCAGGGAATCCCTGGGACTTTGCAATACAACAGGCTTGCTCCTCATCGTCGGCGGCTACGAGGAGCGCAAATCGGGCATCGCCGAGCGCCGACTCGACCGCTTCCGCAAGCGCGTCGTCGACCTCTTCAATGAAAGCACTGACAACTTCAAACGTGATAGCGGCGTTGCGAAGCTCGGAGATGGTACGTACAACGGGCTGTGGATACACGAACACGCCGGTGCGGAGGATCGCTAACTCCTCCTCCTGCCTTGCTACTTTCGTGCGGTGGTCGTCAATCAGACGCTGCGCTTCAAAACGATGGCGCAGAGCCTCTTCGTGTTGATGCTCCAGCGTCTCGAGGTCGGCCTCACGATACGCTCCGGCCTCGTTCACCGCAGCTTCGACGTACACCACGTCGTCCAGGGCGCTCTTCGCCGCGACCTTAGCGTCACTCCAGGCGTTGGTTTCGTTTTCGGCCGAGCGTCTTGCTTCACCTGCCGCTTGCTTGGCGACGCTCAACGCACTGGTAGCCTGTGCGACCGCTTGAACGATGCTTGCTCGCTCGACCTCGCCTCTCCGGACCTTCGTGCGCAATTCTTGTATCTTGGAAGCGAGGTCCTCCTTTTCGGCCCACGCCTTCTGGTATTTTGCCGCTGGAAGGCGGCAGTTCAGTTCCTCGACCTTGTCACGCTGCTCTTCCCACCGATTCCTGCGTTCTACCTCGCGCAGCATTGCTTGCAGTTCCGTCTGCTTCGTGGTGAGCGAGTTTGCCTGCCTCACAACCTCGCTCTGCGCGTCTTGATACCGTCGCCGCGCGTCGGCATAACGATCCAATACGGCCTTATCGCCCAGCATGTCGAGAACCTGATGAAACAGTTGTCTCGGCGTGGATTCAAAGAGTTGATGAGTTCGCCCCTGTTCGATGGCCAGCACGGCCATAAGGCTTCTGCTCACACCAGCATTGGACAACGCGCGTTCGTACTGCTCGGGGGGATAGTAGTCTTTGCCGTCTAATAGCCGCCGCCGAATGTCCCCAACCGAGGCTCGGCCGGGTATTATGGCAAAGCGTTTTTCTGGGGAGCCTCCTGATCCAGGTACAAGCGCACAGGCCAGCGTGACCTCGCGATCAAGCACGCGTTCGCGGAAGAACGGCGGCTGACCTGATTCCGCAGGCACATTGGATACAATGGCGCGAATCAGTGCTGGCTGGTCCGGTTGGCGTAGATAGTGCTGCAGACGTCTACGAGAAGACAGCTTGCGTGCACCTAAGAGCTGGCGAATCGCGTCAAGCAGTGTGGTCTTGCCCGAGCCATTTGGCCCGACGAGTAGTACAACATCACGGTCCAGCGGCACGCGCACCTGTTGCCAGAAATCCCAGCCGTGGAGCGACAACTCAAGAAAACGAAACACGTCATCCCTCTCTGAGGCGATAGCGAGTTTTGGCCCGTTCGCCACGACGCGCGACCATGCCCCGTTCTTCAAGATCGCGCAGAAGCTCGCGCAGCCGAGTCGGCCGTTCGCCCATCCGCTGGGCCAGCTCGTTCATAGAGACCTCCCGGCCGAACTCCTCAAGCACCGATAGCAGTTGGTCCTCAGCAGTTCGCGCCGCTGCTTCGTCGTCGGTACTGGGGTCCTTCTCCAACAGATCCGCTAAGACGCGGCGACGGATGAACGCGGTCATTTTCTCCCCATCAATGCCGAGTTCAAGGAGCGGACCCGCTTCAATGAGCTCCCCGCGGCCACCCAAAAATCGCAGCCGGCGCAGCGTACTCACGAGGCGACGGAGATGCTCACGCGATCCTAACGTTGGTCCAAACTCGCGCACCAGCGTTTCGAATCGGATTTGCGGCTGAAAGTGCCGTGCTGCTTCCAATTGGTCTTCCGGCAGCAAGTGGGCTTGTCCCGGTGTTTGACGTGTATCGGCAGCAGTCCGCTTCTGGAGTACGAGTCTGGCCCAGAGTATGACCAGAAGCGCGCAGTGATCCGCCTTGAGCCCGAGGTTCGAAGCAGAATCGAAGGCCGCATCGGCACTCACATCGGGTAACAGCCGCAGCCCTACATGCTCCGAATACGCACTAGTAGCGAGTGTCAGGCCAACGTCACCGAGGCGGCGCTCGACCTCGCCGCGAATCTCCGGAAACGCCAAGGCCTGGAGCTCCTTCCGCTCCACCGCCGTCTCGCGAAGGAGACGAGCACAGATTAGCCTCGGATCATCCATCGATCTCGTACGGTCCAACCGAGCCAGGTGTTAAGGCTGTGAGGGTCCTCGCTTCGTCACCTTTGAGCTCTGCGGGCCAGCCCTCCTGCTCAATGTCAACACTGAGGGGCAATGCACCAAGTTGCCCAGCCACGCCCTCTCCGCCCAGCTTATGTCCGACGAGCGCCAACAGGGAAGCCCGCAGAAAAGATGTGGCAGCATCGTTCCTCGGAATAAACGAGCCTAGTTCTTCACGCTGAGATCGAGTGGCGAGAGAGAGAAGATCATCAAGGAGAGCGGCGACCTCGCTGGGCAGTTCCGGCTCACCTGCGATCGTTTCCGCAGCTGCAGGTTCCTGCCACTCAAGTGGTTCGGACGAGGGTCGTTCGCGGAGCACCTGGAGTTCTGCAGCCTGCGCCACGACGTCAGTTGTCAGCAACGGGGGCGCGGCGACCACGGGCTCAAGCGCGTTCCTTCCCGTGGTTGCGAGTTCATCCAGGGGAAGCCGCTGAAGAGCGGTGACGATCTGTTCAACGGTGAGACCGGCTGCGAGTCGCAGATATTGGCGGCCAAGCTGAACGACTGCGTGATGCAGTTCTGAACTGCTCCCATGCAATTGTGACAACAGATCATGGATATCCCGCAGGACCGCTCGGGCGGCTCGCTGATCCAGGGAGACGCAATCAAGAACGGCGCGGATCTGATTAGACAGGTTGAGAACGGCATTTAATCCACCGATAGCGCGACGCAACACAACTTCAGAGTAAGACGCGCGCGCTCGTTCAATTTCATCACGTTGAGCGACCAATCGTGACCGCATGGATAAGAGGAGGCGAATGGGATCGGCGCCTATCTCAAGCGCGTACTCAATACCTGCAATTGTGGGAAGGAGCTCGCTTTCGCGAAGACGCCTATGAAGAAAGGAAAGGACGTCATAAGCCCACCGGCCCGCATCCGTCAGTGTGGTGCCGACTCCGGATTCGTACTGCAACCACCCGCTGTGGCGCAGCACGCGCAAAGTGGACTCACGCGCGCCCGGCTCCAGCCAGTACAGTATTTGATCAAGTTCCGCTGCTGAGGAGACCGCGTTATCCGCCGCAACGATAGCCTCGAGAGCGGCGGCTCGCACAAGGAAATCCCCTAGAGACCGACCTGCCAGCGAATGCAGCAGCGGATAAACCTGATCCAGTTCCCGGACGCCGGTTAGCGCCGTGATCTGCTCGGGCGGTATTCCGCCTGTGAACTGCGCGAGCTCTTTCCAGCTTTCTCCGCGCGGCTCACCATCCCGTTCTGTCTGATCTTCCAATGGCCCTTGAGGCGTTGGAGTCATGTATGGCTCGTGGCTATCAATAACCTACGCATGTGACACAATGATACCGCTCGTGGACACGACAGGCGACGGAATCGAGTGCAGCAAAACAGCCCCTCATTGCAGCAAAAACATCCTAACCAGACGGCGCAGCGTATTGAGAATTCATCCCGACGTCCATCGAGGACTCGGACCGGCATGCTCAAAGTCGACCCTATCCGGTTAGCAGGCGAATGGCGTGAAGGATACGCTCTGGACTTGCACACTTCCAAAGCGCTGTTTCTCGGATACAACCAATACGACCGGCCTGAATTCGATACCACTTACACATCCATCGGAAAGCTCCTTCACGACCTAAAATACAGTAACGATCGGACGGCCGTTGCTCCCATCGTGGAAACTGCGGTCGCGATCCTCAAGCAATGGAAATGGGACGTTGATCTGATGATACCGGTGCCGCCCAGCGATGAATCGCGCGCGAGCAAGCCCGTGATATCCCTTGCCAGCGGGATAGCGGAGCAAATGGGGTTGGAGCTGTGTGGCGACTGCATCACGAAGGGCAAGAAGACGGACCAGATCAAGTCTGTGGAAGACTACTCCCAGCGGGTGAAGCTCATGAAAGGGGCGTTCACCGTAACGCCGAGTAAAGTGAAAGGCCGGAAGATCCTGCTTTTTGACGATCTCTACCGTTCGGGTGCTACTCTGAATGAAATCACGGCGGTATTGTATAAGGAGGGCAAGGTCAAAGACGTTTATGTTCTCACGATCACCAAGACGCGGAGCCGCTCGTGAGCAGCGTGTTTATCGGAGGATCACGAAAGCTGACCCGTCTGAACAAGCTCATTCGCGAGCGACTCGATAAAGTTCTCGCCAACAATTTCACAATACTTGTAGGCGATGCGAATGGCACCGATAGAGCTGTCCAATCCTACCTTGCCCAGAAGGGGTACGCGAACGTTCGCGTCTATTGCGTGAACGGCCACTGTCGCAACAATCTGGGCGCCTGGCATCACATTCCGGTCTCGGCGTCTTCTACTAGAAGAGACTTCCGGTACTTTGTGGCCAAAGACGTAGCGATGGCTCAGGATGCGTCGTATGGGTTCATGATCTGGGATGGCAAGAGTAAGGGTACGCTCAATAACGTTTTGAATCTGCTCAGTCAGAAGAAGAAGGTACTCTTCTATGTAAGTCCGCGGAAGAAATTCTGGACAGTCTCGGATTTCACGGACCTGCAAACTCTCCTTCCAAGCTCCGCGATCCCTTTGCTTCGCACGCTGCTGAATCATTCCCATATGGAGATGTTGGTCGCCCCGGCGAGTACCGAGTAAGAGCCTAGCCGCTGTCTCACCTTGGCCGTACGTTGCCTGATCAATGCGAAAGCTGACCGACGGTTCGCTCCACTTCTCTCCCTCCGATCTCATCACCTTCCTCTCCGGTGAGTTCGCCGCCTGGATGGAACGCGCCTACGCCGATCGCGGTCACGACGCCTCCGGCCTCACGCCCGACGACGCCGATCCCGAAATGGCCCTTATCCGCGATAAGGGCATGCAGCACGAAGCCTCCGTCCTCGCCAAACTCGAAGCCCAGCACGGCCCCGCCGTGCGCTTCGATCACGAGAAAGACGGCGCGAACACGCTCGCTGCCCTCGAAGCAGGCAAGACCCTCATCTATCAGGGCCGCCTCGATCACGGCGTCTGGCACGGCTATCCCGACTTCCTCCTCCGCACCGACACGCCGAGCCGCCTCGGCCCCTGGTCCTACCGGCCGCTCGACTCGAAGCTTGCCCGCTCGGCCAAGCCGTACTTCCTGATCCAGCTCTGCGCCTACGCCGAGTACCTCGAAGCCGTTCAAGATCTGCGGCCAGACAAACTCGGTTTCGTCCTCGGCACCGGCGACGAACGCTGGTTCGACACGCACCGTTTCTTCTACTTCTATCGCCACCTGCGGGACACATTCCTCGAATTCCAGGAGGCCTTCGACCCGGCCGCGCAGCCTGACCCAGCGCTCGAACGCACCTGGGGCCGCTGGGAAACGGCCGCACAAGAAATCCTCACCAAGCGCGACGACCTGCGGCTCGTCGCCCGGATGACACGCAGCCAGATCAAACGCCTCCGCGCCGCCGGGATCGCGTCCATCACAGAGCTCGCCTTTAGTTCCCCCTCTACCGAAGGGAGAGGGGGCCAGGGGGTGAGGACCGGTCGCGTCGAAAAACTCTCGGACGACGTCCTCGTCCGCCTGCGGCGTCAAGCTCGGCTCCAGATCGTGTCGCGCGGCAAAGCGAAGCCCACGTTCGAGACGCTGCCCCACGAAGCCGGGAAACGCGTCGGTCTGGCTACGCTTCCGCCCGCTTCCCCCGGCGACGTGTTCTTTGACCTGGAAGGCAACCCACTCGCTGACGGCGGCCTCGAATACCTCTGGGGCGCGGTCACCGTCGAGAACGGCAATCCGGTTTTCAAGGACGAGTGGGCACACAACGCGGAACAGGAAAAGGTGGCGTTCGAGCGGACGATGGACTGGATCCACGAGCGACTGCGGCAGCATCCCGATATGCACGTCTACCACTACGCCAACTACGAAGTCGCCGCGCTCGAGCGCCTCATGGGCAAGTACGCGACCCGCGAAAATGCGGTGGACGACCTGCTGCGCGGCGATGTGTTCGTGGACCTCTACGCCGTCACGCGCAACGGCGTCGCGATCGGTACGGCTGGTTACTCGCTCAAGGACATCGAGATCCTCTTCGCGCCGGCGCGCACCGCGCTTGTGACCAACGCGGCGAGCTCAACCGTCGAATACAACAACTGGCTCGCAAGCGGCGAGCCTGCCGATTGGCATCAGTCGCCCACGCTGAAGGGCATCCGCGACTACAATCGCGAGGACTGCGAATTCACGTGGGGCCTCGCGACTTGGCTACGGCAGCGACAGCACGCAGCCGGCATCGCCTACATCCCTCAACCCGCTCCCGAAGCTGAAGAGCCCGCCGAGCCGCGGCCCGAAGATGCGCTCGCCGAGAAGATGCTCGCAGGTGCGGAGGACGACGCCACGCGGCTCGTGGCCTGGCTTTTGGGCTACCATCGCCGTGAGGACAAGCCGATGTGGTGGCGGTTCTTCGACCGCCTCGAATCGCCACCCGAGGACCTGTACGATGACGCCGATTGTCTCGCGTATGTCAGACGAACAGCCACGCCTCCTGTTCCGGACAAGCGGTCCCAGGTCGTGGCGTTCTCGTTCGATCCCGATCAGGATACGAAGCTCGAGGCGGGCGATCCCGTGTACCTGCTGTTCGGCATTGAACCGGCGAAGCATGCGGTCAAGACGATCGACCTCGACCGCGGGCTGCTCCAAATCAAGTTTGGACCGAAACGGTCAATCCCAGACTCTTGTCACATCATCCCGAACGAGTACCTGAACTCCGAAACCCTCCAGGAAGCCGTTCAACGGTTCGCCGAAAGTTCGTCGGACGGAGAGAAATACCGGGCAGTGAAGGATCTGCTGCAGCGCCGGGCGCCTCGGCTCACCGGGACAACGGGCGGAGCTTTGCTGCCGGAGCCTGCCCATTTCCCAGACGACCTCATTTCACTCATCCAGCGCCTGGACCGCACTACCCTGTGCATCCAGGGGCCCCCCGGAGCCGGCAAGACGCACAACGCCGCCGCCGTGATCGTCGCGCTGTCGAGCGCTGGGAAACGCGTTGGCGTGGCGTCGAACTCCCACAAGGCAATCAACAATCTCCTCACCGAGGTGATCAGCGCATCGCGTAGTCTGGCCAAGCCGCTCGCGATCTACAAAGCCGGTGGCGAAGAAGATTCTGTCGATGACTCCGAAAGACGCGTCACGCAGTGCGAGTCCAAGGAAATCCTTGGTCACCTCACGGGCGGTGTCGTCGTCGGCGGCACGGCGTGGGCATTCGCTCGCCAGGACTTAGACCAGTGTTTCGACTACCTCTTTATCGACGAAGCGGGCCAAGTCTGCCTCGCGAACGCCGTCGCGATGGGTCTCGCGGCGAAGAACATCGTGCTAATCGGCGATCAGATGCAGCTCTCACAACCGGCACAGGCCGTGCATCCCGGCAAGAGCGGCTTGTCGTGTCTGAATTACTTCCTCGAAGACCACGCCACCGTGCCGCCAGACCTCGGCGTCCTCCTGCCGACCACCTGGCGCCTGCATCCGGAAATCTGCCGCTTCATTTCCGATACCGCCTACGACGGGCGGCTTCAGCCAAGCCCCAACACCGCTCGCCGTTCCATCTCGCCCCCCTCGAGCGCGACAGTCCTGACCCGCGGGACGGGCATCATTCTGGATGAGATCGACCACGAGGGGAACACGCAGTCGAGCGAGGAGGAAGCCGATCGCATCGCAGCGTACGTGGCCGAGCTGCGCCGCTCGAACGTGACCGAGGATGATGCGACACAACATGCCTTCGATATCGAGAAGAACCTGCTCATCGTGGCGCCCTACAACGCCCAGGTGCGATCCCTGAAAGAGCGCCTCGCAGATCCCAAGATCCGTATCGCCTCGGTCGACAAGTTCCAGGGCCAACAAGCGAGCGTCGTCATCGTGTCCATGTGCGCCTCGTCACTCGAGGAGACGGCGCGCGGACCGGCGTTTCTGCTGAACCCCAACCGTCTGAACGTGGCCCTCTCGCGGGCGCAATGTCTGGCGATTGTCGTGGCGTCGTCGAAGCTCGTGCGCACTCGGCCGAATAGCGTGGAGGAAATGGAGTTATTCAACCTGTATTGCAGGCTTCGGTATTACGCTCGCGGACTCACAGCTACGTCCGCTCTTCAGAGCGTGTGAAGTAGCCGAGCCGGCGCTTGAGCGCGCGGGCGCACCCCGCCGCCGCATTCCCACCCCTCCCTGCCGCAAAAGCGCCCTAACGCCCGCTCCCGCGTACCCGCACCTTCCTGCCTACCATCCGCTGGAGCTCGCCCATGTCGCGTCTGACGCTGGTCCTCATCGCCGTCCTCGCCCCGCTCGGCATCAGTGCCGCGCACGCACAGTGCACCGACCCGCACTATCGCTGGACCGTCAAGACAACCGTGGCGCAGCAGGGGGATCCTGCGACCGCCGCCACACCGTCCGCCATGCTCAAGTGGACACCACTGGAGCTCTACCATCCCGCCCCCGGGGTCCACGACTGTACGCCCCGCGCGGACCGCGAGCTCACGGTGTTCGCCGTCACCGGCTGGGCGCGGACTTGGAAACTCGAGAAAGGCCCTGCAGGGGACCTCGACTGGCACATCGAGCTCACGCAAGGTCGCACGACAAAGTCCACCAGGTGCGTCGTCGTCGAAATCCCCGATCCGCAGTACGGCACGGTCTTCGCCACCGCGCGGCACGATTTCCTCGACCTCATCGTCAATTCCACGATCAACAAGAAGAAGCAGATCGTCCCACCGGTCCGGCTGACGGTGGTCGGTCTCGCATTCTTCGACGGGCAACATCGTGGGGCCAAGGACTCCGGCAAGCCCCCATCGGGCCACGGCCACTGCAATAGGTCAGATAGCGCATTGTGGGAGATTCATCCGGTGTACGAAGTCAGGCAGCCGTGAACACCTTCCCTTTCCTTTCCTTTTTTTCATTGAAGCAAGCGCGAGGTATGTCATCCCGAGCGCCGCCAGGCGCGAGGGATCCGCTTTTGGGTAAGCGCGTAGGCCCGAACGGACTCCAGTAGACAACGTCCTACCTGTCAGTTAGACTAAGTAATACTCAGTAATACTACGGAGGAGCCGTGCCGTACGCTCGCATCGCCATCACGCTGCCCAAAAACGTGCTCTCTGAGCTCGATCGGCGCGCCAGGCAGCTCGACCAATCGCGGAGCCGCGTCATCGTCGCCGCCATTCGCACCTACCTGCGCACGCCTTCCCCCGCAGTCGTGCGCGAGGTGGTCCCCGCGTACGGTGCGGATGCCTTCGGCGCCGCCCGCCGCGACCAGCTCGCACGCGACCTCGCCCGCACACCCGCCGAGCGCCTGGCCGCCGCCGAGCGGCTCGCACGGCTGGCACGGACCGCCAACCCGCGCTCTCGTGCGCGACGGCCCCGGCAGCAAATCATCGGCTTCGATTCGTATGAGGATTTCTACGAGTGGAAAAAGAACAATCGCGAATAACCGCCGTCGCTGCTGCCCTGAACCGCACCGGGGCCAAGTACCTGATGATCGGCGGCGTCGCCTGCATCTTGCACGGCTACGCGCGCGCGACCGAGGACGTCGACATCCTCATCGAACGCACAGAAGCAAATGCGGGCCGAATCCTCAAGGCCCTCGCCAGCCTGGGGTACGGCTTCGCCCGGGAATGGACCGCGGCGGAGATTCTCAAACGACCGATTACCGTGATCGGTGATGACCCGCGCGTGGACATCTTTACCGTCGCGTGGACGGTGAAATACGATCAGGCAGCCCCGCGGTCCACAGCGGTTGACGTGAACGGGGTCAAGATTCCGTTGATCTCACTCGACGATCTGATCGAAACCAAGCGCACCGGTCGGCTTCAGGATGCCGCCGATATCGAGGTTCTCGAGGAAATCAGAAGGCGCGGCGGCTAACCACGCGCCGGCCCGCCCGCGACCCCCCCAGCTCGGCTGGCCAACCGTTCCATTTTGGATAGCTTAGATGCCCCATGCGCTTCACCACGACAATTCTGCTCGGACTCGGCCTGGTTGCGGCGAGCCCCGCGCGGCCGCAGGCTTGGGGCCCTCAGTCCTGGGGCGAAACGGTCCGTCGCGCCAAGAACATCGCGCCCGAACAGCCCCAGTCCCAATGGGAACAGCAAATCGACGGCGTCCTCGCCGCCGACATGATCGAGTTCGTCTCGCCCGATCGCGTGTTGGTAGGGCTGGTGCGCACCACCCGCCTCGGCGAGCCGCGCTACGCCGACGTCGCTCTCGTCAACGCGGCCGACGGCTCCATCCTCTGGCAAACCGAGCGCGACCAGATCGGCCAGGGCAACTACAGCCTGCTCGGCACGAGCCCGCTCCTCCTGCTGCTCGGCTCGAATGACGTTGGGGGATTCCTCTCAGGCGTCGATCCGGCCAGCGGCAAACGCTTCTGGCAATACCGCGCGCCCAACCCCTTCTCGATCGTCCGCCCCGCGCCCGATCGGATCCTCGTCCTCTCGAAGCAAGGCTCGGGACGCCGCCTCGAAGCGCTCGATGCCGCGACCGGCCGCTCGCTGTGGAAAGCAGAGTTCGACAAGAAGGCGATTCCCGACTCCGCCGACGTCAGGCTCTTCTTCGCGGGCGATACGGCCATCATCGTGGCCGGCCAGATCACGGAGATCGATGCGAAGTCGGGCGCCACGCTGCGCACCATCGCCCGCGCGGCGCCGTCCGACAACCTGAGCGCGCAGCTCGATGGCAATGTCGTGCTCGTGTGGAGTGGTCAGAACGTCGAGCTGCTCGACCGCTCGAGCGGCAAATCGCGCTGGACCGCAAACGATCCCCTGCCGGCGCAGCTCGTCACACTCGCCCCCAACAGCGTCATGCGCGTCGCCAAACAGGGGGAGCGCGGCATCGTAGACCGGCTGCGGCCCGAGAGCGGCGCCCGCGTGTGGCGCTATCAGGCGAGCGGCTCCGTCGTGAGTCCCGTCGCCGTCGTGAACGGCCTCGTCATCTTTTCGACCGACAGCGCGCTCGTCGCGCTCGATACCGCGACCGGCACGCCGCGCTTCGTCACCGCGTTGCCCCCCGACGTGCAGGCCGCGGGTCCCTCGCTCGCGCGGCGCATCGGCATCCCGGATCAGATCGAGCTGCGCCCGGACCCCGAGCGCCTGTTCCTGTCGCGCGAGCGCGCCGGGCTCGTCGCCTTCGAGCTGCCCTCGGGCAAACAGCTCTGGTTCCAGCCGATCTACGAGCGCCCGCAACCCGCGTTCGACTACACCGCGCAAGGCCGCTACGAGTGGCTGCTCCAGAATCTCGCGCTCGTCGGGCGGCCCCAGGCCGAGCTGCCGCCCTCCTTGTCGCGCAGCTCGACGACCGACGTGCATCTCCAGGCGATGGACATGGCGCAGCAATTCTATGACGAATCGAAAGCGCGCTACGATTACTTGAAGACCAGCCCCTATGCGACCCGCGGGGAGCGCGCGGCCGCCGCCGATCGTCAGTTGCTCGCGGCGCAGGGCAACTTCGCCGCCGCCCAGACGGAAGTCGCCGTCGGTCGCGCGATGGCGAGCATGCAATTCGGCGCGTCGGTGCTGAACTTCGCGCTCCAGTTCGCCGCCCGGCAAAAGGCGCGCATCCTCTCGGGCGTCATCGAGCGCGTGCACATCATGATGCAGGGCGCGACGCGCGCCGAGCAGCGCGCCTTCCAGGGCGAGTACTACCTGCGGCCGTTCTACAAGCGCGGCCGCGGCGTGACCATCGTGTCGCTCGAGACCGGCCAGCGCCGCGACGTCATCTTCGCGCCGCACTCCGAGCCCCTGACCTCCTTCGGCGTCGATCTGCCGGTCTTCACGCTCGGCCCCGGCGGCCGGCTCGTGCTGTTCGGGCTCTCCATGCATACCGACCGCTATGTCGAGCGCTCGCTCGGCAAATCCAAAGTCCCCGTGTTGTCGCTCATGTCGTACGACGTCCCGGCGATGGCGATGATCGACCGCCAGCGCGACTGGGGCTGGCTCACCGACTTCGTCAAAGCGGGCGACATCGCGTCGCTGCAACGCACGCTTGCGGCGGGCGACGTGGACGTCAACTCACGCCACTGGGCGGGCGGTGAGTCCGGACTGATGTGGGCCGTGGCGTTCGGCCGGCTCGATATCGCCAGGATCCTCGTGCAGCACGGCGCCGACGTGAACCAGGTCTCGGACCTCGGCCAGACCGCGCTCGACATCGCCGCGACCGACGAGATGAAAACTTACCTGCGCTCGGTCGGCGGGAAACCCGCCCCGGAGGTCAAATGAAAGGCATCGTACTGCTGACGTTGGCGACATTCGCCGCACCGCTCGCCGCCCAGGAGACGTTCACCCACGAGCTCGTGACGATGGTGCTGCCGGCGGGATGGGCGGTGCAGCCCAAGCCGGCCGTCGCCGAGCCCGAGTATGTGGCGGCGCTGCAGGGTGCGAACAAGGCCGCGAACGCCGTCGTCACCGCCTCCAACGGCTACGGGAACTTGAAGGAAGCGATGCAGCGCGGCACCGCCATGATCCAGGCGGCGTTCCCCGGCGCGGTGGCCGATACGTCGTACTATGAGCTGAAGACCGGGAGCGGCGACAAGATCTGGCTGCAGGCGTTCAGCGGGTCCCTGACCTATGGCGGTAAGGACGTGCCGCTCGCCGCGCTGCTCGCCGTGACGGTCAACGGCAAGCGCGGCGTGATCGCCCAGGTGTACTTCGCGCCACAGTTCGGGGCACAGGTGGGGCGGGAGTTCGGCGAGCTGATCAGATCGTTCAAGTAGCCGAGGAGGTTAGTCGCCACGGAGCTGGCGCTTCATCGCTCATTTCGCCGCCGCTTCATCACGCCGCCGCTTCACCTCAGCGTGGGACAGCGTGACGCAATCTGCCGCGGGCACACTACGGTGTTCGTGCCACGTATCCGCTGTTCATCAGCGCGGCAATTGCGCAACGCTGTGGCGCAAAGATTGCTAAAACACGCAGACACGTCCGAGCGACACAGCACCCAATCCACCGAGAGCGTCTCACATGTACGCGCGTGCAATGTTCGCTGGGCGACTGGCACCCGTGGCCGCGGCGCTGCTCGCCCTGAGCTGCTCTGACGTCGTCACGTCCGAGCATTCCTTCGATACCATCCACATCGCCGGCCAAGAGCTCGACGTGCCAACCGGTTTTAACGTGAATCTCTTCGCGGAGGGGCTAAGCGGGCCGCGCTCGCTCGCGCTTGCGCCCGATGGTGCGGTCTTCGTCACACTCCCGAATGATGGCGAGATCGTCCGGCTGGTAGACACGGACGGCGACGGCGTTGCGGACGCGAGCAGCACCGTCCTGAGCGGCTTGTCCTTCCCCTTCGGCCTCGCGTTCCGTGGCGACACGATGTACTTCGCCGAGCAGACCGCCGTGCAGCGGCTCGATCCCGGTGCGACGACACCGGTGACGCTCATCCCGAACCTCCCGGAGGGCGGGCACGTCACGCGCACGATCGTGTTCGGGCCCCCCCCGGATGACCTGCTCTACCTCGCCATCGGCTCCTCGTGCAACGTGTGCGACGACGCGCTGCCCCGCGCGGCCGTAACCCGCTACAACCTCGACGGCTCGAATCCGCACACCTTTGCCACCGGGCTCCGCAATTCGGTGGGGCTCGCGTTCCATCCGACCACAGGCGAGCTGTGGGCGAACAACAACGACCGCGACGAGCTGGACGACGACGTGCCGCCCGAGCACCTCAACATCCTGCGGGACGGCAAGTGGTATGGGTGGCCGCAATGTTATCTGCCCGGCCAGGCGAACCCCGAGTATCCCGATGCCGACTGCTCGGGGGTGGAGCCACCGGCCATCACGTTCCAGGCACACTCGGCCCCGCTGGGGCTCGCGTGCTCGTGAGTGACGATCAGGCAGGACGGATCTGGCGCGTCAGCTACGGTCAGAGTCCGCCGGCTGATCAACCCGGGGATCTCGACGTGACCACCGAGACCACAGGCTCGAGCCAGCCGACGGGCTACACCGTCACGGTGGATGGGAGTCAGAGCCAGGCGATCGAGACGAGCAGCAGCGTCACGTTCCCCGGCGTCGCCCCGGGCGATCACAGCGTGGCGCTCACAGACGTGCCCGCGAACTGCACAGTGAGCGACCCCAACCTGCAGACGGTGACCGTGTCCTCGGGCCAGACCGTCACGGCCACTTTCTCAGTGAGCTGCGCAGACGTCCAGTAGGGTCGCCCGCGATTGCAACACGGACCTTCCTCTCCGGCTCACAACCCCTTGGATAAATCGGGCCACGCCAATCCGTGCTCGACGCCCTCTTTCCTTATCCTTACCCTCCAACGACGCGCGAGCCTGTCATCCTGAGCGAAGCGCGCGGCACGCGCGCGAAGCGAAGGACCTGCTTTTAACGCCGGAACGCGATGGTCAGCGTGAAGCCTTCGACCGTTTCTCTGAGTCCACCCGCGGCCCGGCCCTGCTTCCGAAGAGGGAATCCTTCGCAGCGCGGCGCCGAGTCTCGTCGCGCCGAATCTACGCCCACGATCTCAAAGAATCGCGCCTACCACACGTTGGGGTCCACACGCCAAGGCGTGGGCCCGAGAAACCACTGCGCTTGAAGCGCAGTGAGCGTAGCGAAGAGATCTGCTTTTAAGGATTATTCTTTCGTCTGATTCGAGCGGCGCCGCGCCTCGTTGCGCCGAATCTCGCGCAACGCAATCAAGAAACCGATTATCCCCAAGAGCAGTACGCTACCAAGGGCGAGAGTGACACTATCCGTCATGCGTCCTTCTCCTCTCCAGCCACAGCGACCCCGTGAATAGAACTACGCCCACGATCACAAAGGATAAGCGCGCTGCGGTGCGCGAGCTACTCGAGCTGCGCGATCCGGTGGCGGTGCTGCGCGCCAGCGGCTACGCGCCTTGATTGTCCCACTCTCAAGAGTGGGATCGCTCCCGCCGCAGCTCCCGAATCTGCTCCTCCGTATGCCCCGCCTCCTTCAGCTTCCGATTCATCTCCACCGTCTTCACCGCCGCCTTCAGCGTCCCCAGCGCCAACAGCGCGCACTGCGGCCGCGCCTCGGCAATATCTCGGCCGAGCAAATCGATCCAGGCTTCAGGAGTAAAGTTGAGGATCTCCTCGAATGACGTGTGCTCGCGATTCACCCGCTCGGCGAGAATCGACGCCGCCGCTTGGCTCAGCGTGCATCCCACGCCCTCCCACCCGACGGCGGCGATGCGATTTACCCGTCCCCCATCCCCCGTCCCCCCTCCCTTTAAGTACATCGTAATCACATCCCCACACCCCGGATTGCCGCCCGGGACACGAGCATCAGCGTCGGGGAGCGTGCCGGCGTGTCTCGGGCGACGATAATGATCCACCAGCCAGGCGATGCGGGTCTCGCGATCCACTACGGCTTCTCGATCGGCGCCCGCACCGTGTTGCCCCACTCGGTCCACGAGCCGTCGTAATTGCGCACGTTCGTGAAGCCGAGCAGATAGGTCAGCGCGAACCAGGTGTGCGAGGAGCGCTCGCCGATCCGGCAGTAGGCAATGACGTCGTCAGTCTTCTGTAATCCGTTTTCCGCTTCGTAGATCGTCCGCAGCTCCGCCGCGGGCTTGAACGTGTGTGTCTCAGGCGTCACCGCGCGCCCCCACGGAATGCTCTTCGCGCCGGGGATGTGCCCGCCGCGCAGCGCCCCCTCATTCGGATACTCGGGCATGTGCAGCCGCTCGCCGCGGTACTCCTCGGGACTGCGCACGTCGACCAGCGGCCCGCGACGCTGCACGTGCTGCTCCACCTCGGCGCGGAACGCGCGGATCCGGGAATCGTCGCGTTCCCCCACGGTGATGTTGCCCTCGGGATACTTGGGCACCGCGGTGACCAGCTCGCGGCCCTCCTCCGCCCAGCGCAGCCGGCCGCCGTCCATCACCTTGAGCTGCTCGACGCCGAACAGCGTGAAGACCCAGAAGGCGTACGTCGCCCACCAGTTGTTCTTGTCGCCGTAGAAGACGATCGTCGTGTCGTTGTTGATCCCCTTGGCGCGCAGCAGCCGCTCGAAGCGCTCGCGACCCAAGTAGTCGCGGACCAGCGGATCGTTGAGGTCCGTCACCCAGTCGACCTTCACGGCGCCGGGGATGTGGCCCGTCTCGTAGAGCAGGATGTCCTCGTTCGACTCGACGATCCGGACCTTGGGATCGGTGCGATGCTCCTCCACCCATTGTGTCGAGACGAGCACCTCGGGGTGGGCATAGCCTCGCTTCGCAATCTCTGGTACAGCAACCACAGTCTGCGGCATGTTGCCTCCTTACTTACGTTGGGTAGCGAGCCCCGGGGCCATGCCCCGGGGAAAACAAAAACGGCTGCCATCCCTCAAGCTTCGGGACCGCAGCCGCGTAACACTCGGAAACCAATTCGCGCTACACTACGGCTGCGTTCCTCCCGGACAGAAGGCCATTTTACAGCGACAGATCGGGCAGGTAGTGTAGAGCATCTTGGACATAGCTAGACGGCTGAGTAACCGTCGTCAAGCACCCCTTCCCGGAGGTCCCATGGCCTTCTTCGCGTCACTCCACCACTTCAGCGACGTCGCCCTGCTCGTCCTCCGCCTCGGCCTCGGCGCCGTCTTCCTCAGCCACGGGCTCGGCAAGCGCAAACTGTGGAGCATGCAACCATCCCAGCAGATGCCCGCCGGCATGCTGCGCAACCTCCGCATCCTCTCGATCGCCGAACCCGCCGGCGGCCTCGGCCTGCTGGTCGGCTTCCTGACCCAGCTCGCCGCGCTCGGGCTGGTAATCGTGATGCTCGGCGCGCTCCAGTTCCTGATCACCAAAGTCCACCGCAAGTTCACGGGCGACAACGGCGGTTGGGAGTTCGAATTCATGCTGCTGATCGTGGCGCTCGCCCTCGCGATCCTGGGCGGCGGGAAATTCGCGCTCGACCGCGTGATTTTCAGTATTTAGCCGTCGCTCTTTAGAGTCTAAAACACCAACACCCGCTCGGCCCAGCGGCTCCAATCCGCCAGCTCCTCGAGCGTGCTGCGCCGCGCGCTCGGGTTGAGCTCGGCGTCCCGGATGCCCCGCGCCTCCATGCAGCTGCCGCACACGCCCACTTCGCCCCGCGCCTGCGTCACGACGCGCAGCATACGCTCGAGATTGTAATAGCCCTGCGGCACCGTCTGACCGGCCTTGCCGCACGCGGCCGCATCGCCCATGAGAAAGACGCGCACCTCCTCCCCATCCCGTTTCGCCAACGCCCCCGCGAGCCGGAGGCCGTTGTAGCTGCGCTCCGACCCGTAGGGAGGATCGTTGAGAATGACGAGCGTCTTCAGTTGCCCGCCGGCCGCTTGGTGCGCGGATCATCCGCCTGATTGACGTACGTGATGCTCCAGGGACCCACGCTGTGCAGCTGGAACGTGACGCCCTCGGGACCGGCCCACGCCGAATGCACCATCTTGGCCGGCATCGCGGCAAAGCTGCCGGCGTTCAGCGCCGTGCCGCCGGTGTAGGTAGCCACTTCACCCATCCCGACGTTGAGCGTCCCCGAGAAGACCGTGACATGCTCGATGACGGAGTGAAAATGGGGCGGGATGCGATAATTCGGCGGGAACCTCAGCCGGAACGTCAGCGGCACCGCCTCAGCGGGATTTCCTTCCAGCAGCACAAAATCGGCGCCGGGCGGCAATGACGGCGGTCCGGGCGCCCAGGCGAGCGTCGACGCGTGTGCCACGATGACCTGGGAAGCCGGCGCCGGTGCGGCCGCGGCCTGTGCCGCGAGCCCCGCCGGTACGACGGCCAGGGCGGCGAGTGCGAGAGTGAAGCGAACCGACATGATGATCTCCGGTTGGTTGGGAGGGCTGATATTCGCCCACCCCTCGACATAGGGCAAATACGACGTTTTTATACGTCACATCGGCTAAAGCCTATGAGCAAACCTGGCCTCACCCTCCATCGCCTCGAGCTGTTCCTGTCCGTGCTGGACGCGGGGGGCGTCGGCCGCGCCGCCCAAGCGCGGCGTGTGAGTCAGCCGGCAGTCTCCGAACACCTGCGCGGTCTCGAGGCATTCTTCGGCGTCCCGTTGTTCGAGCGGACCGGCCGCGGCGTCCGGCCGACCGCGGCGGCTCGCCTCATCGAGCCGTTCGTCCGCCAAGCCCTCGGCCTGGTGACGAGCGCCGAGCAGGCGGCCATCGAGCTGCGGGGCATCAGGGCGGGGGCGGTCGCGGTGGGCGCGAGCACGACACCGGGCACCTACCTGCTGCCGGAAGTGCTCGGACGATTTCACACCGTCCACCCGCAGATCGCGCTCAGGCTACGCATCGGCGACACGCGCGAAGTCGAGCAGTGGGTCGCCGCGGGCGCCGTGGAGCTCGGGGTGATCGGCGCGGCCCCGGTGCGTCCGGGACTCGTCGCCGAGCCGTGGGTGAAGGACGAGCTGGTCGCGATCGTGGCGCGCCGGCATGAGCTGGCGCGCCGGCGCATGGTGTCCGCTGCCGCGCTCGCCCAGGAGCCGTACATCTCGAGAGAAGAAGGATCGAGCACGCGTGCCGTGGCCGAACAGTGCTTCGCGCAAATGGGGCTGACGCTCCGGCCTGTCATGGAGCTCGGCAGCACCGAGGCGGTGCGGGAGGCCGTCGCCGCCGGCCTCGGCGTCTCGGTCGTCTCGCGCCATGCCGTGCGCACGCGAGATCCGCGTCTGGTCGCGATCCGCTTACAAGGCCATCACTGGGTGCGCGACCTGCTCGTGATTCGGCGCCAAGGTGCGCCGCTCAGTCCGGCGGCGGCGCGGCTCGCCAACATGTTGCTGAGCAACTCTTCCCCTTAGGAACGCGCGGGGCGGACTATTTCGTCAGCGTCACAATACGATCGAGCGTGTCACCACCCGCAGGCAACGTCAGGGACTCCGCTGAATGGAGGGGCGATGCCCGATACACGCGGAACGTTCGGCTTTCAGATTTCCGACGCTGGCGATCCGCAGAATTCTGCAGCGAACGTCCATACCTTACGAAAGCTCTGGCTCGATCGAGCCATTCCAGCCTGAAGGAACTCGCGTCTGGAAAGGTCTGGGTTGGGCACGCGGCGGCTCTACCTCATTTCTGTCAACAGTCCTGGCGACCTCAGCAAATTATGAAGGTGTCGGCAGCGTCCGCTACCGTCACCATGTGCTGTGGTGCCTATGACGCACCGTCGCGGACCGCGGATTCTAGGATGGCAGAGAAATTGCGTTGATTGTATAGGCGACCCGAAGGGTCGTCTTTGCCCCTCTTGAGCGTAGCTTTCGTCGCAGCACTGACAATTAGGACAAAATGAGCGCGCTCAAAATGCCCTAGCTGCTTCGCGCTCGCCGAGCCATGCTCCGTGTCCTTTCAGCACCGGAGCCGCTCGCATGACCCGGCTCGTCGCAGTGCGACACGAACTCGTCGATCAAACGCCGCAATCCCCGTCGCCGCACGTCGCGCCAATGACGACCCGTGAGTCGCTTCACCTCACGGTAACAGGCCGAGGGGTCCTTCCGGCACAAAAACGCCAAGTGGCACAGCGAGCAGCCACTCGACTCCGCCCGGTCGAGCCACTGGATCACGCGGGTCCAGGCGGCCAGATCGTGCAGCGGCGGCAGCCCTTCATGCCGCAGCATGCGCGCCAGCTGAAACCGACTCCGCAATCCGATATGCGGCGCGAGCTCTTCGGCGGTCCCGATGGAGCCGCCACTCAGCAACAAGCCGTCGAGGATGGCCTGGCCGCGCAGCGAAAGCCGAGGCAGCGCGGAATGCAGCGCCTGCGCGATCGAACTGGCTGTCATGGCTACCTATCGCGCCGCTTCGGACCGCCGGCCGCCGCGCTGCTCTGGGATGGCGATGTCCTTCGATAGCCGCACGTCATCGACTAGTCGCCGAGTCGTCGCCGACGGCCGCGTCCCGAATTCCCGCTCCAGGCGCGATACAAAGTCCTCGTACGCGCGCAGCGCACCAGCCCGATCCCCGATCCGATACAGCAGGGAGACGAGATCGCGAAACGCCGACTCGTCGTCCGGCGTGAACTCGAACGCCCGCCGGGCCCAGCGCGCCGCGTCGATGGCCTGGGCGCTCGCGAGCGCGTGCTCAGCCAGCTGCCAGGCCTGCTCGGCGGCGCACGCCCGGAGCCAGGCCCGCTCTCGCTCCAGCCAGCGCTCGAACTCCGGTGCCTCCGCCAGAAAGAACCCCTCCAACAGATCCCCGGCATACAACTGGAGGGCCTCTTTGGCCCGGCTGCGCGAGACCGCTTGCTCGAATGCTGCGGCGTCGCACCACAGCAGCTCGGGTGCTACCGCCAACTCCTCGTCGCCCCGGGCCACGATCACATCCGCGCCAAGCGCCCGGCGCAGCACGTGGGTCGCTTTCCGTAGCGAGGCCCGCGCATGGCGCTGATCCTGCTCCGGCCAGAACAGCCCCAGCAACGTATCGCGGCGGTGGAATCCGCCCGGCGTGGCGACGGCGAGGTAGGTGAGCAACGCGACGCGCTTGGGTTGCGTCAGCACGGCGCGCACTTCCCGCCCGCCGCTGCCGACGAGACTCACCGCACCCAGAGTTCGGAGTTTCAGCAAACGCGTACTCCCACCGGTCAACCCGGGAACACTCAGGTCACGCTCAGTCAACGCAAGACCCCGATAGTATGCCTCCCGTTGCGGTCACCGCAACACGGGATGCACCTAGGCCCTCATTTCGCGAGCTTCAATATGAAGCGTCCCATCTGGCTCTTGATGATCCCGCTGCTTCTGCCAAGCTCCACCCTGCTCGCGCAGAACTTCAGCGGCCTCGAAGGCAAAGACCTCACCGCCGTTGAAGATCTCGACGTCGTGGCCTCAAACGGCGTGCTGTCGTTGCTCGGCCCCGGTCGCAACATCAACGGCAGGATCGCTCGCGTGCTCGTGCGCGGCGATCGAGAACGGCGGCTCGTCATTGTGGTCTCCTACAACGGTTTCCCGAAGGGCGGTTTTAGGGCGACCGTCCAGGATCAAACCAAGCAAGCGCAGCGGTGGCTTGGCACACCCCACGTCGATAGCGACACCGGTTCGGGCCAGGTCGAGATCACCGTGAACCTCGACACCCTCCATGTCCCGGAGGGAACCTCGTTCGAGTCGACGTACCTGCGCCTCGGGTTCAATAAGCAGGGGAAGTCGGTCGGGAAGGAGTTCCAGTTTCTGCTGCCCAAGAAATGGCAGCTGGCCATCCGGCCGGAGAACGTCGTCGTCAACGTCCGGCCGACGCCCATCGGCCGCGCCTCGCAGAGCGACGCGGCCACGGTGAATCGCTACCGCTTGAACGCCGCCGGGGCCGCTCCTCCGCCTCCGCCGCCCGGTCCCTACCGCGCGGATCCGCGCGTCGTCGAGCGACGGCCGCGACGGTTCCTTGAGATGGCCGCGGCGGCCAGCCCCGACGCATTGACGCGCCCCTTCGCACTCACCGCCGAAATGGGAAATCGGCTCGAAGTCGACATCCGCCCAGCCGCCGCCGGCAAGATCAGCGTGGACGCCACGTGGAATGAGCCGGTCGCACTAGCACTGATCCTCAACGGACCGGGACAGACCGGCTATTTCGCCCGCCAGGACGGGCGAAGCCCGCTGCATCTCGAGTTCGACTTGAGCGCGGAATTGCTCGCCAAGGGCGAGGGCTGGCGCGTGTCGGTCGTGGACTTCAGCGGCTCACCCGCGAATGGAACGGTGCGCGTCAACTACCCCGCCGGCTCCGGCACATTCACCTCGTCGATCATCGCGACGCGCGTGCTGATCCCGCAGAAGATCCTGATGCAGCCTGGGGCGGTGTTCACCGCCGGATTGACGGCGGGTCAGCGGGACTCCGGCCTGAGCGGGCCGAGCAACGAGACAATCGATCTGCTCGAGTCGCTCCGTACCGACGTGAACTTCGACATGCGGCACGTGGCGGAAATTCTCGGCGTCAGCTCGCAGGTCTATCGCGATCGCAATGCCACGGCTGGCACGTTCTACTTCCTGCCGCGCGCCTATCACGTGATGTGGGATCCCAGCGGGCATTTCGGGATGAGCATTCTCTACCGCACCGACCCCTCAGGCGCGGACAGCGCCAAAGTCCAGATGTCCACGCATCTGAGCGCGAGCATCGGCACGTCGGATCTTTCGATCGCCGCGCTGTTGCTGCAGGCGTACGTCCGCAAGCACAACCTGAACTTCTCCGAGCTGCGTCTCGTCCGCATGCCGCTCGACACGACGCCCCGGCTGTCGTTCGCGGACGACCTGCATCACCTGTACGACATCCCCGGGGACCGCGTCGTGATCCGCGAGATCTCCGACGCGCTCGCGGAGGCACGGGTCGATTGGGTGACCGACAAAAACACGGCCACCGACATGCAGACCGAGCTGGTGTCGCATGGCCTGAGCGGTCAAGCGGTCCTCGATCCGCAGGGCCAGGTCATCTCGTCGCGTTCTGTGCCGGTCGATATCTCGCTCCGTGACCCGGGCACGTATGGGCTGTTGGCCTGGCGTCGCGGCGACATCTGGCGCAACGAGACGCACTACCCGATCACCGTCAAGCGGCTCCATGCGCTCATGCTGGACGTCCCCGATGGAGTCCCGACCGTGCTCTCCTGGTCGCTCGGCGATTCCGTCGTCCAGCCGCAGGCGCGCCTGCTCGTCGATACGACGGTCGTCCCCCAATGGGTCGACTCCCTCTCGCTCCGCACGTGGGTCGAGTACACCGTCGCGCAAAACTGCGAGGCCTGCGACCGCCTCTCGCTCGCCGACATCCGGGGCGGCGCGTCCTTCTCGGAGCGTCAGATCATCACCTTCCGCACGCTGACGCCGCTCGCCGATATCGGCGCGTCGGCGTTGACCGTCGAGGTGCGTTCGCGCTATCTGCGCCCCGACGCCACCACGCTGCAGGATGCGCCGCCGCTGATTCTCAGCCTCGATTCCCACGAATTTCCCGGGTCGTCGATCTTCCCGCCGGCCGTCGTGGACACGACGGCCGCGCCACAGCCGTCCTTCGAATACCGGATCACGGTCGTGATGCGGGACGGGACAGAGCACGCCGGTGCAACGTGGATTCCGAGCACTCGGACGAACGTCTTCATCGGAACGGCGCAGATCCAACAGTCGCTGGGATTCCTGCCCGGACCGCCCGGACCGCACAACTGATGAACGCGCTGCGGAGCCTCGGACCGATCGCCGTGCTGGCGCTCCTGGGCACTGCCCCTGCGCGGGCCGTCCCTGATCTCCGGTTCGGCCGGCTCGCGGGACCGCTGCGCGTCTTCCCCGATGACCGCCGGCAGAACCTCTTCTACTATCCGCCGGGTCAGCTCACGCTCGTCAGCGACGCGAGCGGACGTCCCGAATTCCAGCTCCTCGAGCTGCGCTACACCGGTACGGACATCGAGGGCGACACCGGAGTTCGGCGCTTCCGCAATATCGTTTCCATGCGGCTGGCCCTGAGTGCGCCAACCGCCGCCGACCTCCGCGCTGCGCGGCTGGCGCTTGGGGGTGGATCCGCGCTGGAGCTGCGGCCGCTACCCATCAGCCGGCTCGAAGCCGTCGTCGTTTACACGCCGGTGGGCGGGGACTCCGTCAGGCGTCTGCCGCCAGGCCACTTCGAGGCCGAGGAAAGCACCGGCCTCACCACCGCGGCGACGTATTGGACTGAGCGCGTCTTCACCCTGCGCCTCGACAACGCGACCGCTGCGCTATTCGAGGCCGCGATTCGTCGCGGGCTCCTCGTGCTGAGCGTCGGCTACGCATTCTTCGCGCGCGGAATCGGGACCGATCAGCCGCTCGCCGAGCTCACCGGGTCGCCGGAGCTCGTGCAAGCGATGCGCGAGCGCACCGGTCTCGGATCAGACAGCGCACACGTAGACAGCAGCCGCGCGGCGCACCTCGTCCAGGCCGGCGCGCTCGCCATTCATCTCGACGTGGCGCGCTGGCCCGATCTGGTCCGGCAAGTTGACCTCAACGCCCAGATGCCCCCCGGATACCCAGCGGTCGTGGTCTACTGCTACGACTTTCGGGATTCCCTCGACGTGGCCCTGTCGGTCAAGCTCGTCGAGTTTCAGGCAGTCGGCGTCGGGGGCCACCCCGTCTCCGAATCGGTCTTGTTCAATGCATCGCAGCCGGATCTCTACGCGCAAGCCGTCCGCTTCCCTTTTGCCGTCCGACTCTCCAGCCCATTCCGCTACCGCGTGGTGGAAGTCCTGCGGGACGGAATGGAGCGAGCCACCCCCTGGGCCCAGCGCGACAGTTGGTCGGGGATCCTCGACGTGACCCTGGTCGCTCACGCCGATTCACTTAGCCGGTAATGCCGAGGAGATGCGTATGCGTTGGATAGCGGTCTTGTCGAGTACACTCGTCGTCGTCATGCCGGCGATCGCGAGCTCGCAAGCGGCGGTCGTTCACTACGAGCGGGGACGGCGGATGGTGCGCGGCGTGCAGCTGCTCCAGGCGTACAGCGATTCCAACTCGTACTACTACGTTCCGCAGTTCCCACGGCTCTCGATGAAGGACGACAGCACCTACGAGCTGCTCATGGTGAAGTACGTGGGCGCGAACGCCGCGACGAGCGGCGGCTTGTTCCATGCGCTCGTCGAATTCACCTTGCCGCAGAGCGCGGTTGACAGCCTGGAACGCGATCTCCGGCGTGCCAATCCCAGCGCGAGAGTCGTCGGTCCGGTGCCGCTGATCGCGGCGACCTCGGACGCCGCGGAAGGCATCGGCAGCTTCCAGCTCGTCTCGGCGACGCTGAACGACAGCGGATTCCGGCGCTCGTTCCAGACTTCGGGCGGCGCCCCTGTCAGCGCGGGTTCCAAGGCGGCCATCGCAGCGACGCTGCGGCCCGAAGGCGCGACGCTCTTGTGGAGCTCGCTACAGGCGCCCACTTCGGACGTCTCGATCGCCATTCGCGCCTACTACGAAGCGATCGCCGAGGGCTACAACGCCAAGGTGACGGCGCAGATCGCCACGGTCTACGAGCATTTCAGCCGGGTCTCGAACCAGCAAAAGGAGTACAAGCGGCGCCAGATCCGCAACGTCGTCGATTCGCTCCGGCGCGACGGCACCCTGTCGGTCGAGGTGCTGGACCGCACGGCGGGGACCAGCGTCAAGGCGGCGGATATGGACGCGATCCTCACGCTCGTCACGGACAAGCTCGTGGACCTGATGTTCGACCATCAGACCGGATGGTCCAAGGATCCCGAGCGCGAGGCGGGTGTCGAGCCGAACCAGCTGCTCGGCCGGCAGGAAGAAGGCTTCTTTGCGAAGGTGTTCGGCGGCGGCGACACGCCGTACTACACCGACGACCAGTACGTGCTCAAGCGCCGGCAGGACATCCGGCGCAATACGTTCGTCCTGCTGCTGAGCCGCAGCGGCACCGTCAAGGTGCCCGTCGATGCAGCCGGCAATCTCGGCGGTCTGTTCCGCCGGCTCCCCAGTCGCGATCGCTACTTCCAGGTCGTCAGCATGTTCGACACGACCTTTCAGGCCGACACGCTCCATTTCCAGATCGACGGCGAGTTCGTCGATGCGTTCCGGGACCTGGTGAATTTCGTGGCGGTCAACGTGCGCACGATCTCGACGACACGGCCACCGTTCGCGACATCACTCCAGCTTCTGCCCAGCGACATCGCACGGGGCAAGACGATCGCTGATGTTGTGATCCAGCGCCTGAATCTGGCTCCCGGCGAGGCCTTCGAATACCAGGTCCGGTGGAGCCTGCGCGGCGGCGTGTCCGTGCTGCAGCCGCCGCGTCAGACCCAGTGGCTGCGGACCAGCGACCGGGCGATCTCCCTCCGCCCCCCGCTCGACCGCCGCGTGATCGAGATCGACTGCGATCGGCGCGTGCTGCAGGATCGCAGGCTCGCCAGCGGCGTCGTGCAGTTCGCGACGATGCTCGGGGGTGAGGCTCGGCGCGACCGTCAGGTGACGCTGCGCGCCGGGGACACCGAGACGACGTCCCGCGTCGTGCTCTATCTCGATCACAATCAACCGATCGGCTACCGTGCCTCGTGGTTCGGGCCCGGCTACTTCAAGCAGACATCCGTCCAGCTGCTCGACGGCGACTATCTCTACCTCGCGCCCCCGTCGGCGGATACGACACACGTGGATGGAACACCGCCGTGAGCATTCGCGCGAGTGTCGTCGTCGTCCTCTGGCTGCTGGCTCCCGCGGGGGCAGCCGCGCAACAGGTGTCGCTCGAGCGCGGCATCCGGCTGGCCGGCCTGTGGTGCTTCCCGATCGCCACGGACACCAACCAGTGGGTGTACATGCCCAGCACCGCTCGACTGGCGCGTGACGCCGACAACCGGCCGCAATTCGCCTTCGTCCGCTACGTCACCGAGGCACCGGCCGGCACCGGGGGATCGGACGGTGGCATCACCACGGCGCGGGGCGGCGGGGTGCTGCACTTCCTGGTGGAGTATCTCACGCCGCCCGAATCGGTGGCCGCCGCGCGCGACCAATTACGCCGGGTAGCGGGCGACTCGGCCCGGCTGCGCGGCCCCGTCGTGTTCACCAGCGGACGCTACACCCTCGTCTCCTCCGTATTGCGCGCCGACACAGTGAGCCGCCGGGTCCTCGCGACGGGGAATGCACCGGTCCTCGAGGGAAATCGCATCGCGCTGTCGTTCGATCTCCCGCCCGAAGGCGCGAGTCTGCTGCTGGCTACGTTCCGTACGACCACACCGGACGTCTCGATCGTCTTCGACATGACGTTCGCGGGATTGAGCGCCGCGTATGACGCAGATCTCGAGGTCAATTGGAGCGAAGTGAAGCACTCGATGGGTTTGAACGCCGGCGGATCGGTCTACTACATCGGCGCCGACGTCAAGCTCGCGTTCGACGAGCTGCTCAGGAACAACGCCGTGAAGCTGCGGTCGCGCGGCACCGATGCGTCGATGGAAGGGCTCCTCCAGGTCGTCTACGACAAGCTGCTCGCGCTGATGTTTCGCCCGGCCGAGCCCGAGCAGGTTCCGGCGGCGCAACGCGGTGGTCTGATGGACGCGCTGTCCGCAATGTCGGATCCCCAGACGATGACGAACACCGCGCGCCAGTTCAGCGGGTTCGGGCTCTTCGCCGGGTATCGGTTGCAGGACCTCAAGTCCGAGGGTCACAGCTTCTTGACGTTCAACCATCGCGCCACGGTCGAGCGTCACGCGACGATCGTCTTCAACATCGGCAACCTCTACCAGCGCTACGGCACGGACTCGCTGTATTTCCGCACGGTCAACCTGCTGGGAGAGGAGTTTCAGCAGCGCGAGCTGCGCGTCTCGGTCGATGGAGCGCTGGCGACCGAGCTGGCGCGGACGATCAACAGCGTCACGGTGACCATGCGCAAGAAGCACGGGAACGGACACCAGACGCTGCGCGAGATCGTGCTCAACCGGCGGCTGATCTCCGCGGACAGCGGTCTCGCGCCGCTGACCTACGCGTGGGACGGCGACAGTGACCGGATGGTCTGGCTGCAGTACGAAGTGCGCACCCAGTGGAGCTTTGCCGGCGGTGGCTCCTATCGCACACCGTGGACGATGACCGACGCATCGATGATCGACCTGTATGCGCCGTTCGCGCGGCGCAGCGTGCAGGTCATCGGGGATTCGGCGACGCTCGCGCGGCAGGGCGTTCGCGCCGTCACGGTTGACCTGAGTTACCCTTTCTTCGGCGCCCCGCGGCGCGAGCACATGACGGTCCGCGTCGCCGCACCGCCGGCCGATCACCAGGTCGAGATCCTGCTGCCGCGGGATTCCTTTGCCTACGACTACAACCTGACGTGGCAATTCGAGGGCGGGCGGCGCCGCACGGCGCACGGCCGCGATTCGAGCGGCTTGATCTACATCGATGAACTGCCTGAGCCGACTCCACCGGCTCCCACGCCGCCGCCCAGTGAGGCAATGCGGCGCGGAGATCCTTCTGACACCCGAGGGAACAGTTATGAACACGCAACGCTTGCGCCGTTGGTTGTCGCTGCTGGCCGTCGTGGGGCTGATCGTGGCACCGCGACTCGTCGCCGCACAACTGTTCGATGACAACAACCGATACACGATCCGGCTGCACGACGGCACGCAGGTAGTCCTGGTGGGCGTCGCACCGCCGCTCGGCTCCAGCACGCCGACGAACCAGTACTACTACCTGCCGACCAACTTGCGCCTCTCTCGCTCGGCCCGGGACAGCGCACCAGAGTTTCTGTTCCTCAAGTACACGACCGATACCGGCGGCGTGCAGGGCGGATTGCTTCACTTCCTCATGGAATGGGGCCTCACGGCCGCACAACAGCAGGAGGCGCAGCAGCGACTGAACGAGGTGCGGCCCCGCGGGCAAGTGCTGGGCGCCGCGCAGGTCGGACTCGGCGGGGAGAACGGCACGTTCCGGATCATTTCCGCCACGCTGTCCGACCCGTCGAGAACCCGATCGGTCGTCATGAGCAAAGACGCCCCGATCCTTCCTGGTGACCGCGTGGCCGCTGCGGCGAACCTCGATGCAGCCGGCGCAAGTCTCCTGGAGGCGACGTTCGGAAGCACCCGGACGATCACCGACGTGTCGGTCGAGCTGAAGCTCAGCTACCGCACCCTGGTGCCGGCGGCAAAGGGCGTCATCACGATGGATTGGACCCGTCTGGCGCACCATTTCGATTCGCTGAGCGCGGACTACGAGCGCACGGTGAGCGGCAACGCGCACTCGGAGAGCTGTTTCTGGTTTATCTGCGTCACCTCCGACCAGGCGCAGTACTCCTATTCGTATACCGAGCTGCGGCGCCAATACGACTACATGTTGAACAAGCATGTGATCGATCTGCACTGGGATGAGACTGTGTCGGACGATCGGATCGCGAAGATTCGCGAAGCGTTCTTCCAATACTTCATCGCATCGTTTGCGGAAAAGGCCGACGAGGAGGTCCCGAAGGCTCCGAGCGACACCGCGAGCACGCCCGATATTCGGCAGGGCGATCGCTATGTCTATAAGCGCATCCTCACGCGCGACGTCATCCAGACCCGCGTCGACACGTTCCGCTTGAATCTGCGGCTCGCCTTCAACGCGCCGGTGGCAGTGACGGGGAATCTGGCGAGCTGGTATGACGCCGTGAAGGACAATCCGCGTTCGGTGGCGACCGTGAATCTCAGCAATCCGTTCTGGGATCACTTCAACGTCCTGTTCCGAGTCGATTTCGACGCGCCGAAAGAGCTGTTCAGCAGCTCCATCAACTACGTGACATTCACGCTGCGGAAGGAACGGCCGGATGGCGCCGCGTTCGAGCGCTCCGTCACGATGGATGAGAGCTACGTCAAGGATCACGGCGTCGTGGCCGCGATCCAGTATGCGCGTGGCTCCGACGCGCATCCGTCTGATTTCGACTATCGCGTGCAGTGGAGCTTGCGAGGCGGGCTCAAATACCCGGAGACGCCGACCTGGCTGCACAGCAGCTCGCTGGCAGCGATCACGCTGGTGCCTCCGGTCATGACGCGGCGGATCGAGTTCGAAGGAGACCTGACCGAGCTGCAAAGCGCCGGCATCACGCGGGTGACGGCGCAGGTGCACTACATGCGGTTCGGACAGGAGGTCGAGGAAAATATCCAGTTGCCCGTGGCAGGCGGTGAGCCGCTCGTGAGCAGGACGATCTTCACGGACCGCGACGCCAAGGGATATGCGTACCGCCTGGTCTTCAATCACCGGCGGGAAGGACGGCTGGCGCTGCCATGGAGTCCTAAAGTCGGTGACGACTACATCTACGCCCAAATCCCCGAGGGCCTGCTGACGATGAGCGAAATGATCACGGCCGCGCGGGATTCGGCGAGTGCGATCGCCAGCAGTGCCGCGACCCGAGTGCTCGGGAAGTTCGCGGATGTCCTGGGAGGGAGCCACTAATGAACCCGTCAACGATGCTTCGCGGCACGGCGCTGTTGAGCGTCCTCGTCGCCGCACCTCTGGTAGGGCAGGATGTGCTGCTCGATCGTCCGGTCCGAGCGGGGGTGCTCACGGTGTTCCCGTCCGTCAGCGATTCGACGAAGTACTACTACGTGGCCAACCAGGCGCGGCTCGCCACCGATAGCAACGGCACGCCAGAGTTTTCGTTTCTCCGCTTCGCGCAAACCCAGGCAACCGCGGCGGACTCGAACGAGCGCGCGGAAGCCGAAGGTGGCGGTATCGTCCACGCCGTCGTCAGCCTGGCCGTCACGCCCGAGCAGCTGCAGGAGGCGCGGCAGGAACTGCAGCGTGCGCGGCCGGGCGCCCAGCTGATGGGCGCCATCGTCTACAAGAGCGGCCGCTTCGGACTCGTGACGTCGTTCCGCGACCCGCAGGGCGGGTTGGTAACCCAGGTCGTTGGCCTGGGCGTTGCGCCGGTCCTCGATGGCGGACGTGCGGCGGTCTCGATGCAGCTGACGAAACAAGGCGCCAAGATCCTGTGGGAGTCGTTCGCCACCGCGGCACCTGACGTGAGCTTCACGTTCGAAATGGAAATGTCCGGCTACCGCTCGCCCAAGCGCGCGAGAATCGAAGCGGACTGGGACAGGATCTACGAGCATCAGGCCTTCGGGGTGGGCTTCGCGAGCAACTATCTCGCTGCCGAGATCCGTGGCGCGTTCGACGATCTCCGGCGCACCGGCGCGATCAGAATCACCCAGATCGGCGAGGATGCGCAGCTCGATCAGTTGGTCAGCACCGCCTATGCCAAACTCCAGGAGCAGATGTTCGAGCCGGTCAACGGAACCGGAACGCCGGATCTGGGCGCGCTGGCCGGGTCGGCGAACGGACAACCAGGAATGTTGGATCGCGCCACGACGCTCCTCGCCGCGAGTCGCGCCGACGCCGATCGGGAGCGGGAGCGGCTCCGCGCCGAGGAAGCATCAGGTGGAAGACCCGCCGGTGGCGGAACTCCGGCCGGCGGCGGCACTCCGGTCGGCGGCACTCCCGCCGGGGGGGGGGCAGCGACCGGCGGCGCGGCCGCTGGTGGCGCGCGGTCCGCCTCGGCATCACAGCCCGCGATGCCGCGCGACCCGAGCTTCGTGCCGCCAAGCGACAACGACACCCGCAGCGCCGGCCACGTTTCCGACGCGGATGCAGCTGCGCGCGAAGCACGCCCCCGTGCGAGTGATCAGGTTTCGCGGCCGACGTTCGCCATCGTCGCGTCTTTTGAAATGAAGCGGATCCACCAGAGCGGGCGCTTCACGATGGACTTCAACAAGTACACGCCCGACAACCTGACGCTACGATTCGACCAGAACATCGGTGACTTGAGCCGCCTGCGGAACGACCGGCGCCACTTCCGGGAGATCAACCTGGAAGACCCGCTGTATCGCCAGCGGGAAGTGACGGCGATCCTCGACGGCCTGAACGCCGACGACTTCGCGAAGTACGTCAACTTTGTGACGGTGACGCTGCGCAAGCGGCATCCCGGCGGCGCCGTGACAATGCGCGAGGCTCGGATCGATCGCGTCAACTTCAGTCGCGTGGGCAACGCCGTCCGGCTCGAGCCCTATGGCTGGAACGGGGAAACGGTCGCCACGCGCGGCAGCTGGTTCGACTACGAATACCAGACGACGTGGAGCTTCTTCGGTGGCAGCGACACCACGCTCACGTGGCAACCCACGCGCGCCAACGCCGTCACCCTCAGCCCGCCGTATCGCCGGACCGTGGTGGAGTTGGACGCGGACTCCGCGCAGCTCGCCGATGCCAGCGTTCGACTCATCACCGTTAAGGCCTTCTATCGGCTGGGCGGCGTCGAGCGGCAACAACAGGTCACGCTGAATCCGCGACGCGGTCAGCTCGCGGGGCGGCTCGAGTTCGTGCTGCCTGCCGGCCAACCTACATACGCCTACGAGATCACCTGGCAGTTGCGCGGTAACGTCACCCGTTCGAGCGGACGCAAGACCACTTCAGCCACTACGCTGGTGGTTGACGACGTTCCCTCGAACTAAGGAGGACCCATGCTTGGTCGCTGCTTGCTCATCAGTACCGTACTGCCCGTGGCGCTGGCCGCGCAGGGGACCGTCCAGATCGAGTTCGTCGCACCGCGCGACAGCATGGTCGCGACGTTCGGCGCCGCCAATGTGCAGGGTGGCTACGCACCTGGGTACCGCGGGATCATCATCGGCGCGGGTAACGTGGCGCGGTTTCGCGCCATCGCGCCCCCGCTCCTGGTTCGGACTTTCGACTCGCTCCAGCCCGGGAGTGGGATGCGCCGGGTGATCGACACGCTCCTGGCCGTCGTAGGACACGGGCGTGTCGACATTCGCTACCTGCTGGTCAACGATAGCATCGGCTTTGCTCCGGGTGCGACGGGCATTTTTGTCGCGCGACGCCAAGCCGGGGGGCCGGTCAGCTTCATTTGGCCGTTTGCGACCGTGGACTCTGGACCCGGCAATCGCTTTAGCGGCATTGTGCGCTTGGGCGTCCATGAGATTCCGACGTTCATGGCCGACGCGGGCGGCTGGAAGGCGTGGGAGGAGGTCGTGGTCCACGAGAGCCACCACACCCAGTGGGTGGGATTTCCGACCAAGTGGCGCAGCATCGGCATCAGCTACGGAGCCGATGGCGGACACTACGCGTCGGAGCTGCTCGGCGATCAGCCGGTGCCGCTTGATGAAGGCATCGCGACGTTCTACGGCGAGATGCTCAACGAGCCGAGCGGCTATAACGGCATGATCCGGTTCGCCCGGGATAGCAGCAATCGGCAGTACACACTCGAGAGCTGGTCCGTGCTCGCCGGGTCGATTCCGAACAATATTCCGCGAGTGGTTATCGATACGGTCGCACCATTTCCCCCACCCGGAGGCGGTCGGTACGCGTTCTGGGGCTTTCGCGGGCGTGACGTGCCCGGGTTCTACATTCTGTTCAACGAGAATACCGGCACACTCTTCCACCAGTTCTTCTGGCGGAATGCCTGCACGACCCGCGACGCGGCGCTGCGTCTGATTCTCCGGGAAGACGCCGCAATGTGGGATACGCAGCTGCACCGCTACCTTGCTTTTGCGGCCAATGAGCTCGCGCGTCAGATGGAGGCGATGGCGGCCGCCCCGGCAGGATCGGACGCTCAGGCATGCGGCGTGATGACGTCGAGCATGTTCCCTTACGCCATCCTCGATATCCTGACCCATTTCGGGATGTCGGATCAGGAACTCCGTGACGAAATCGGTAGGCAGGGCGTGCGCGCATCGCGCGCGTCAGGGGAGTACCTGAATCAGCGGGCAGCGCTGCGCGCCCGGATCAGGCCGCGCATGGACGCAAATCCGGTGCAGATCGAACAGGCCATCACGGAAGCGGTGCAGTGGCTGCGTGACCCGGCCAGAATCCTCATGCCGCTGCCATAGAGATGACTCCCGCACTGCTGCTCTTGCTCTGGGGTTTGCCCGCAGTCGGGCAAACCCCCGCGGCGAGCGACTATCGTCTGGTGCGGGACACGAATGGCTTCGCGTTGCAAAGCAGCGCAGGCTCGCGAGCGACGCGCATTCGCGTTCCCAGGGCGTGGTTGGTTCCCCGCGCCCAGGAACGCGCCGAGGAGGAGGCGTATGTCACGTCGTTCGCTTTCGATAGTGTCGTCAGCGCGTTTCCCATCGGGAACGGACTTCTCGGGCTGCACTTCTCCTCGTATACGTTGGGCGGCGGATCATCCATGGCCGCTGCCGGCCGGGACGTTTTTCTCATTCTTGATCCCGACGAGGGAAAACTCACGAAAGGGCTCGTAGACCTAGGCGTGACGCAAGGCAGGTTGAGAGTGATGGGATGTCTGACAGCGCACACCTCGCACTTTCTGATCGCGGACGTCAATCGAGATGGCAAGCTGGACATCGGGCGAGTCGTCGAAGAGATCGACTGCGAATATGAGCGAGACGAACGCGGCGAAATAGAGGAGCGGCGCACGGACCCTTACTATCGACGGAGTCCCGTCCGATGGTACGTGTTCTCCGGGCGCTCTTGGGTGCTACAGCCCGGTTTTGACGGTACGCTGCCCGAGTCCTACGATGACTTGCAGCTCATCGGCCGCGATCTGAATTCCGTCGATTTCTTCGCACAGTTTCTGTGGCACAGTTACGACCCGGCGAAGTGGGCCTCCCGCGATGCCGCGACGCCGTGTGCCCCATTTATGCCGACGTATCGCAAACAGCTGATCGCGCGGGCGGAGGTACACCCCCAATGATCCGCGCAATGGCCGGGACGGCTCGGGATGGTGCTAACTGGTCCGGCCGCACCGGTTCTATGCGGGCACGAGTCAAAGGAACGGCGATCGGCACATCGATGCGCCACGGACGGGCGGTTTATTCCCGATGATCTGCTGCCCCTGTTCGAACGTGAAACGGCGGGAACCCTCGAGGCCCCCGAAACGCTTCGCAATCCCTCCGCATCCTTCCGCATGGACATCGCAGCCATACTGCGCGAGATGCGGGGCTAAGGGGTATATTCGAGGATAGGAGGTCCTATGCTGCTCGCTCTATTGCTTACACTCGTACCCGCCGTTCCACAAACTGACGGCCCAGACCCAATCGCAGTCAAGCTCAATCACGAACAGTTCTCGCGCGGCGACAAAGCGCGCGTGTACGTACAAGCCGCCCAGGATGGCTACCTCGTCGTGCTGCACGCCGATCCCGAGGGCAGAGTACGCGTTCTCTTTCCACGCGATCCCAGCGACGACGCCTTCGTGCGCGGCGGCAGACGCCAGGAAATCCGCTCCCGCTCCGACCGCGACGCCTTCATGGTCGAGGGCGACGACGGCGCGGGCACCGTGCTCGCCGCCGTTTCAACCGGTGCCTTCAGCTTCGACGGCTTCGTCCTCAACGGTCACTGGGACTATCGCGCGCTCGGCCAGGGAACGGTCAAAGACGACCCGCTCGCCGGACTGCTCGACATCGTGCGTCGCATGAGCGGCGACAATCGCTTCGAGTACGATGCGGCGACCTATGTCGTGGGTCGAGACATCGCGGCGGGTTACGGCTACGGCCATGGATATGGCTATGGATATGGCTATGGCTATCCGCGCTTCGGCTTTGGCCTGGGCTACGCCTACGACCCGTTCTATGATCCGTTCTGCTACGACCCCTTCTGGGGCTTGAGCGCGAGCTGCTACGGGTTTGGCTACGGCCGTCTCGGCCTCGGTTACGGCTTCGGGTACACGTACTTTCCGCGCCGGATCTACGGCTTCGGCCGGCCGCTCGTGTTTAACGGTCCGCGCGTCGTGATTCCGTCGAACACACCGCGCAGCCGCTACACGCCGGTCGAAGCGCGCCCGCGCAGCGGCACGGTGAGCCCGCCCTCGCGGTCGTTCGGAGGAAGCCGCAGCATCGCTCCCCGAGACCGCGGTGGAAGGTCGTGGTCGGGTGGTGGCAGGTCGAGTGGGTCGCGCGGCGGCGGAGTGTCGCGGCCCTCGAGCCGGCCGTCAGGCGGTCGAGGCGGCTTTGGCGGCGGAGGCCGGCGGCACTAATAGCACGCTCCAGGCTCCACGTCGCATTCGAAATCGGTGTCGTCCTCAAGGGGCTCAACGGGCTCCTCGAGCTGACCGGCGGCACGCTGCTGCTGGCCTTCCCGCCCAGCGCGATTCAGCACTTCATCGTTGGCCTGACCCACAACGAGCTCAGCAAAGACCCCGACGACTTCATCGCGACGCAGCTGCGCTCGGCGGCCGAGCATCTCTCCGTTGGTGGCGAGCTGTTCGGGGCGATCTATCTGCTGTCGCACGGCGTGATCAAGGTGGGGCTGGTCTATGCGTTGCTCAAAGACAAACGCTGGGCCTTCCCGTGGGCGGTCGGCGTCTTCGCCGCGTTCGCCATCTTCCAGATCTATCGCTACTTCGTCCAACCGTCGGACTGGCTGATCGCGCTGACCGTTCTCGATGTGTTCGTGATTGTGCTGACGCGGCTGGAATGGCAACGGGTGAAAAGAGAGAGGTACGAATCACTGTGAGACTGTTCCCACTCTGAAGAGTGGGCCGCGCAGTGACTCACGGGCCCACTCTTAAGAGTGGAAAGAATTAGCCGCGCGCTCTCAGCCGGACGTCGATGTCGGTGATGATGTCCCGCGGCTCGCCACGCTTGGCCCAGCCCTTGTGGCGACCGTGGTCGCCGCGTTCGCGCTCTTCCTGCAGCCCGCGCACGGCGACGCGCTCGCCCCGCGGGGTCGCGAAGATGCGGACGATCCGATCATCTCCGCGGCGGGCCCAAATGATGCGGTTGGGGCCCGAGCGCTGCACGCGGTACACCGTCCAGCCCCGCGTGACGAGCACCTCGCGCGTCACGACCACGACGCGATCCACCGGCACGACATACTCGTACTCGACCGGCTCGGCGTAGACGAACTCCGCGCTGGTGTATCCGCCCGCGCAGCCCGCGAGACTCAGCGTGGCCGCGAGGATAAGCAGGTGACGTTTCATTCAGCGCACCTCCTGGTGAAGGTTGTGCGCTCCTTTTGACCCCGATCGGGGCCAGATGTTTAGATGTTCCGTGTGATTTGCGTCACACTACGCAGGGATTCAGACTCAACTACGATCCCAATCTCTCCTCCGGATCCGATCAGTCCAGTCTCGTTCCATCCGTGCCCTAAATCTCTGCGCTGGGAAACCGGATACGATCTGCGGTCGGTGGGAGTCCGGCAGCTTCCCCAGGTGGCGAACTACATCCGTTTGCAGGAGCTCAAGCATGGCAGCCCACGCCCTTGAGGGCGCGCGTCGTAGCCGAGCCGGCGCTTCAGCGCACGGATAAACCTCCGGTCGTATCTCGATCTCAATATTCAAGAGCGTACGGCCTCAAGAGCGTCTGGCTCCGTTTTATCCGTGCCCTAAAGGGCCGGCTCGGCCAGAGCACGCGTCCTAAAGGACGCCGCGACATCCGCCCTTGAGGGCGCGCGTCGTAGCCGAGCCGGCGCTTCAGCGCACGGATCACACTCAACAGGTAAAACGTCTGGAACGCCATCATGCCGACCCAGAGCGACGAGCATCAACATTGGAGCCTCCCGATTGGTACCCAAAGGTACAAATCCTGAGACGTTGAGTAGCTTCAAGCCATGGAGCGCGTCCCTTACCCGCCGGCTCACGCCGTCGCCGAAACCGTGGCGCAACACTTTCGGCGCCACATGCAGCGGGCGGGCATTCCCGGTGAGGTGCCCGCGCCCGATGCCGCGACGATAGAGCGCATCATCAACGCCGCCTTCTGGGCGAGCCTGCGGCGCGAAGAAGGCCGCGAGCCGACAATTTCGCTGGCCTACCTACCGCCCGAGGCCGCCGGCACCGCGCTGCTCGTGGAACGGCCGATGCCGCTCGACCCCGCCAACCTCACGAAGCTCGCCCCTGCCGTCGAACGCCCCGGCATTCACCTGGGCGTCTGGAAAAATGGCGGTGACCTGGCGGTGTGGGGCGCCACGCGCACGATCCCGCCGCTCTGCTTCGTCGTGGAAGTGATCGAGCCCGGCTTGCTCGTGATCAAACACCGGCGCGCCGACCCGGAGGGCAAGTTCGCCAACGTCGCGGTGCTCGAGGGCGAGCAGATCAAAATCGTCGACGCCGAAGGGACCCTGGCGTCGGAGTGCCCGGAGTTCGTCAGTATGCTGCTGGGTTTTGATGCGGTGAGTTCCGAAAATGTCTTACTGCCGCTCGCGCTCTCGATGCGCGCACACGGCCACGGCGGCTCGCTGCTGGTGGTGCCGCACGACACGGCGTCGTGGCGCAAGTCGATTGTCTCGGTCCCCTACACCGTCGCCCCGCCGTTCTCGAAACTCGGCGACCTGGTTCGCAACGGGACGCGCGATGGCGCCTTCAAGGACGCCACGGACGCGATCGGCGGGCTGACCGCCGTGGACGGCGCCGTCGTGTTGAGCGACCGCTGGGACGTGCTGGCGTTCGGCGCGAAGATCGGGCGGACGGAGTCCGGCCCATTCGTGGGGGACGTGCTGGTGCGGGAACCGATCCTCGGTCACACGCCGGTCACGGTACATGCGTCGGAGCTGGGCGGGACGCGACATCTGTCGGCAGCGCAATTCGTGCACGAGCAGCGCGACTCGCTCGCGCTGGTCGCTTCTCAAGACGGCAGGTTTACGGTGTTTGGATGGTCACAAACGGCGAAGAAGGTGCATGCCTACAGGGTGGAAGCGCTTCTGTTGTAGAATCCCACTCTCAAGAGTGGGCCCTTTGCCGTTTGCATCGGTTCTCTCATCGCCGCATAGTAACGCCCATGGCTGAGCCAGCCTCGGATACGATCTCCAAGCTCTCCCGCGCCCTCGGCGCCAAGTACGAGGTGAAGCGGCTGGTGGGCTCCGGCGGCTTCGCCGAGGTCTACGAGGTGTGGGACAAGGACCTGGAGCGCCGGCTCGCGGTGAAGGTGCTGCGGCCGGATGTCGCGTGGACGTCGGGGATGCTCGAGCGCTTTCAGCGCGAGACCCGCGCCGCGGCGCGGCTCGAGCATCCCAACATCCTGCCGATCCACTTCGTGGGCGAGGGCGAAGGGCTGGCGTACTACGCGATGCCGTTCGTCGATGGGATGTCGCTCGGCGAGCTGCTGAAACGTTCCGGCGCCCTCCCGCCGGAGCGCGCGCTCGCCATCATCATTCCGATCCTCGACGCGCTGGACCACGCGCACAAAGCGGACCTCCTGCATCGCGACATCAAGCCCGACAACATCATGCTCGACACCGCGCGCGGCCGGCCGCTGCTCGTGGACTTCGGCATCGCGCGGCGGCTCGACAGCGACGCGGGCGCCGGGCTTACCCAGACGGGTCTCGTGATCGGCACGCCGCACTACATGAGCCCCGAGCAGGCGCTCGGCGATCCCAACCTGGGGCCCGGCTCGGACCTCTACTCCCTCGGCTGCGTGCTCTTCCAGATGGTGACCGGCAGCCCGCCGTTCGACGGCGAGTCGTCGCAGCAGATCGTCGGCCAGCACATCGCCGATCCGCCGCCCGCCGCGACCGATGTGAACCCGAAAGTGCCGCGCGAAATGTCGGATGTGATCCTGCGCTGTCTCGAGAAACGGCCGGCCAATCGCTTCCGCTCAGCGGGCGAGGTGATCGCGGCGTTGGAGAGCGACAAGCAGCCGAGCACGATGCGTTCGCGCGCGAGCGCGGCGCAGGCGGCGACTGAGCTGCTGGTGAGCGGGGCGAGAACGGCACCGCGGACGGCCGGCCGGCCGGGCGGCCGGACGGCCCGGCCGCGGCGGGTCGGCTGGGTGCTGCTGGTGATCGTGCTGCCACTCCTGGCACTGGGTGCCAGCGCACTGTATTTCCGGCAACCGCAGCTCGTGTTCGAGAATCGCCTGGCCGACATGGTCACGGTGCAGGTCGCCGGCGAGGAGCGCCGGATTCTCCCGGGCGGCTCGTTCACGCTCAAGCTCGAGCGCGGACGCCGGCTCGATCTCGCGTGGCAGCTGGTGCCGCGGCTCGGCGCCGTGCTGGGCGACACCATCGCGATCGCGCGGCCGCGCGGCACGGTGCGCGTGCGCGCCACCGCGCGGCCCACGCATGGTGCTTACTTCGCACCGGTCATCACCAACGAGACGGGCCGGCCGCTCGCGATCACCGTGAATGCGGGGTTGGCGGGCGCGATGCGCTGCGGTTGCACCATACCACCGGGTGCGGTGCGGATGGCGATCGGTTATTACCCGCTGTTCGAGAACTCCACCGTGCGCGCGGAGGCCGAGGACCGGTCGGCGGTGTTCCAGAATCTGGGATCACAAGTAAATGCGAGTGACGGTGTCGTAGGACTCTTATTTCGCGCTGGCGATCTCCGCACAACACGGTGACATCCTTCGAAAGAATCCCAATTGCATTGGTATCCGTGCCCTAAAGGGCCGGCTCGGCTAATGCACGCGTCCTGAAGGACGCGCTCCAAACGCCCTTCAGGGCGCGTGAGGTGGCCGAGCCGGCGCTTTAGCGCACGGATAAACCTTCATCACCAAATTGTTCATCTACCTCGGCTCAGCAAACAACCCAACCTCCGCAATTGCTGGACACACCGGCGCTTTCGTAACCCGGAGTCGCACCCGCGGCGTCGTAACACGCGGTCCTCGAATCAAGCGGCAACTCCCGATGCTGGTCGCCTCAGCGAACTCGACCCATCCCCCATCGCGCCACATATCGACAATTACGGATTCGACGCGTTGGCCCAGGGGGAGAAACTCGCGCAGCCGCACCACGTTAAAGGTCGTCGCGCGCTGCAATTCTATGGTCAAGGTTGGCGTTTTTATGCCATCGTCCGTGGCCCAGTAGGTCTGCCGGCTTCCATCGAGCACGTTGCCCGGGGCAAAGCGGCGATCGCGGCCGCGCCAGTTGTCGGCGCTGACACGCGCGCCTGCCGCGAGATTGGTCGCAAACGTCGCATCGATGATGCGCCGAAACGATCGCAGTGACTCAACGTCGTTCTCGTGGATCCGTCCACGCCGGTCCGGTGGCAGATTCAACAAGAACGACGCACCTCGACCCACCGATGAGTAGTACAGATCGACGAGCTGCTGCGGCGTCTTGACCTGATTGTCTTCATGCTTGTGATAGAACCAGCCCGGCCGGATCGAGACATCGCACTCGGCCGGCACCCAGTGCGTGCCCGGCCGATCGCCGCGATTCAGCCGCGCCACATCGGCGTTTCCCGGCGAGAAGTCCTCGCGGTTTGACGTGGCCCAGCACGTCTCCCCCGCGATCCCGTTCTCGTTACCGACCCAGCGGATATCCGGGCCGGCGTCGCTGAACAGCACGGTGTTGGGCTGCAGGTCGCGCACCAGCTGCCACGTGGTCGGCCAGTCGTAGTAGGTGCGGTTGTCGATCTCGCGCCGCTCGTACGCGCCGCCGTAGTAGCCATCGCCGCCGTTGGCGCCGTCGAAGAAGATCTCGAAGACGGGGCCGTACTGGGTCAACAGCTCGCGCAGCTGATTGCGGTAGTAGACGAGGTATTCGGGGCTGCCGTAATCCTTGTGATTGCGATCCCACGGCGAGAGATAGACACCGAATTTCAATCCTGCTTTCCCACAAGCCGCCGATATCTCCTTCACGACATCGCGCCTGAACGGGCTGTTCTTGACCGAATGCTCTGTGTATCGCGACGGCCACAAACAGAAACCGTCGTGGTGCTTGCAGGTGAGGATCAGCCCTTTCATCCCGCCGTCACGTGCGGCGCCCACGATCTGGTCGGCGTCGAAGTCGGTCGGGTTGAAGACCGCGGGCGACTCGTCGCCGTAGCCCCACTCGCGGTTCGTGAAGGTGTTCACGGTGAAATGGAGGAAGCCGTAGAACTCGAGCTCGTGCCAGGCTAACTGCCGGGGAGCGGGGACGGGGGAGAAGGGAGCGGGAGTGTCGACACGCTTCGTGAGCGCGACTCCCGCTGCCCCCAGAGTCGTCCAGACGAAGTCGCGCCTATCGATCGCGACGCTCCTCGCGCTCCTCGTCCTCGAGATCGACCGCCATCGGAAAGAATAGCGATCTCTTGATTTCCGGGTACGGCGTCTCCCATCCGCGCGCGTCATGCCACAGAATGCGGTTCAAGCGCTCCGTCGGCGCGGCGTCGGGCTCACGGAAGTTCATGCGCGACGACGCGATCGCGGCACGCCGCCGCTCTGCGGCCCGCGGGCCCGTGATCGAGCCCACCTGCTGGTTGATCTCGTACAGCGACTGATTCGGCACGAGCGCCGTGTACGGCGAGAAGTTGGGTGATTCGTCGGGACCGATGAAGCTCGCCCGCATGTCGGTCGCGACAAGGTCGAACATGCTGAGCGCCGGCAGGCCGAGCATCAGCTCGATCGTCTTCAGCATGCTCGGGAATGCGTAGAAGGTCGGATCGATGACGCCGCGCCGGGCGTACGGGCTCGCGACGAGCGCCACGGTGCGATGCCCGTCGATGTGATCGACGCCGTTCTGCGCATCGTCCTCGACCACGAGAATCGCCATCGACTTCCAGAAGGGACTGTGCGACAAGCCCTCGACGATCTTGCCGAGCGCCAGGTCGTTGTCCGCCACGCAGGCCTTGGGCGTGCACCAGCGGGGGTTCGTCCCCTCGGTGTGATCGCTGGGCAGGTTCATCATCACGAGGTTGGGCATGTCGTGCCGCGCTTGCCATTCCCGCAGGTGCTCGAGAAAAACGTCGGCCTTCGCGACGTCGGGAACTTCCATCGTCCACCCCGGATACTCCCGCACCAACACGCGGTCGAGCGAGGCGATATCGGAGCGGGCGTGGTAGCGTTTGGCGAATTCCGCACGGAAGTACGCCGCCCTATTCGGCTGCGAGTCTCGATACCGCGCCAGCAGCGCCGACCGCATCGAGTCGCTGTACACGGTTGGTCCCGGCGCGTACTCACCAAACACGCGCACCGACTTGCCCTTGGATTGCGCCGCCTCCCACAGAAACCCGCCCGCCGAGTACGCCAGCGGATCTTGCCCTTCCGACGGATAGCTGCGGCCGGTGTAGAGCGGCCACATCGGATACTCGGTCTCGTTGGCCTGCGTCAGCCAGTTGTGACCATCCGCCGAGTTGCCGCCCGAAGCAAAGAAGTGATCGAGCAGCACGAATTGCTCGGCGAGGGCGTGCGCGTTGGGGGTGACGTCGCGGCCGTATTGCACCAACGAGCTGTCGCTCGCTCCTTTGCCGATGTCGCCGAACACCTGGTCGTAGGTGCGGTTCTCGCGGACGATGTACACGACATGATCGATCAGCGACGGCTCGCCGGGCCGCTCGGGAACGGCGCGCGCTGCAACGTTGCGGCGAACCGTGAGGGAGGGCGCCTGGCCCGCTTGATTGAGCGTGAGCCGGGTGTTCTGGGCGACCGACGTCGTGTAAGCCGCGAGCTCCGCCTCGGTCGGCTCCTGAATGACGTTGACCGATCCCCGGTAGGAGTGGACGTAACGGCCCGTCAAACCCACGGGCTTTCCGACACCTGACCCCACGCCGAACAGTGTACCGACGGCAATCGCGTGGCCATCGGGACTCACGTCGATGCTCGTCGGATACCACCCCGTCGGTACCAGACCACGGAGCTGAGCAGCCGGCAACGAGTACACCGCGACCGCGTTCACGCCGCCCAACGTCACGAACAGCGTCGTCGCGTCTGGTGACAGTGCGACCGCGGTGGGTGCCAGACCGACGTTCCGCTCACGGAACGGCGCGATCGTGATCGTGCTGGCGACGACGTCGCGGCGCGTGTCGATGACGCTCACCACGTCGGAATCGCCGTTGGCCACGTACAGGCGTGCGTTCTTTTCGTCCCACGCGAGCCCGGTCGGATGCCGGCCCACCGGAATCACCTTGGTGACGGTGCCCGTAATGAGATCGACGCGCGTCACGCTGCCCGGCTGCGCCAGCCCTCGCTTGTCGACCCGCACCCATTCCGCGAATGGATCGCAGCACTGCCGCGCCGTGCGATCCCCTTTGCCAGGCTTTCTCCCACCGAGGTTCGACACGTAGGCGACGGATCCGTCGGCGCTCACGACCGCCGCCACCGGCAGGACACCCAGGGGAATCATCTTCAGCAGCGCGCCGTTATCCGCGTCGAGCACCGCGAGGGTGTCGTTGGCCGGGAGCGGGACGACTACGACGCGATGGCCCCACCCTGAGGCATTGGCGGTCCGCGCGACGGCCGGCGCGCCGGCGATGTAGTCGCCGAGTGCGGCGGATGTGAATCGCACCACGGTGCTGTCGGCGTCGTACGCCGTCAGGTGCGCGACCGACTTCGTCTGGGCGAGCTGCTCGGAGCCGGGGATGCGGCTCAGCGCGAGAGCGGCAGGCAGCCGGCCGACCGATGTGACGAGCGCCCGGCCGTTCACGGGATCGATGGCGACGCCCTGGACACCGGCGCGGCCGTCAAACGCGGCGCTCCCCAATACGACGTTGTCCCGCCAGCCGAGGCGATATGCGGCGCCGTGTACGCTGACCCAGATCTCTCCTGGTCGCGCACCAAAGCGCACGCCAAACACCCGGTCGGTGAACACGCTTTGGACGCCAGCCGGTGTGACGCGCTGCTCGGTGGCGATGACGCCGGGGTCGGGGATTTCTCGGCGGGGTTGCGGCGGGGTCGGTGTTGCTTGCATCAACAGGATCAAGGAAAGCACCATAGCTCAAAAGCTAATCAGGTCCTCGTTATTGTTCAGGCCGACGTGAACACAAGCCCGGCAGGTCTTCCAAAGGCGACGCGTCGCGAGTGGATCGGACTCGCGGTGATCGCCTTGCCGTGCTTCCTCTACTCGATGGACCTGACGGTGTTGAATCTGGCGGTGCCGCGCCTCAGCGCCGCCTTGCGGCCGAGCAGCGCGCAGCTCCTCTGGATCATCGACATCTACGGTTTTCTGGTAGCGGGATCGCTGATCACGATGGGCACGCTCGGCGACCGTATCGGGCGCCGTCGCCTGCTGTTGATTGGTGCCGCGGCGTTCGGCGCGGCTTCCGTCGTTGCCGCTTTCTCGCGGAGCGCCGCGATGCTGATCGCGACGCGCGCGCTGCTCGGTTTTGCGGGAGCGACGCTCGCGCCATCCACGCTCTCGCTGATTCGCAACATGTTCCTGGATGAGCACGAGCGCAGAGTCGCGATCGGCGTGTGGGTCACCAGCTATTCGGTGGGTGCGGCGATCGGGCCACTCGTGGGTGGCATCGTGCTGCAGTACTTCTGGTGGGGGGCCGTATTCCTGATCGGTGTCCCCGTGATGGTGTTGCTGCTCGTCGTGGGGCCGCTGTTACTGCCGGAGTTTCGCGATCCCAACGCGGGCCGCTTGGATTTGCCAAGCGCGGCTTTATCGCTCGGCGCGGTGCTGGCGGTCATCTACGGGCTGAAGCGCATCGCCGAGCACGGCGTGGGCTGGCCGGCCGTTGCCGTCATACTCGCTGGATTCGCGCTGGGAGTCGTGTTCGTGCGACGCCAGCGGCGGCTTGCCGATCCCCTCATCGATGTTCGGCTGTTTCAGTCTCCCGGGTTTGGTGCGTCACTCGTGCTCTATATGGTCGCGACACTCGTCGCTTTCGGCGCCTACGTCTTCATCGCGCAGCACCTGCAGTTGGTGTTGGGGCTGTCGCCCTTCCAAGCGGGACTGGCGACCGTGCCGTCGATGCTGGGGTTCGTGTCGGGCTCGATGCTGGTTCCGCTGATCGTGCGCCGAGTCCAGCCTGCATCCGTCATGGTGGCTGGCTTGCTGCTCGCGGCCGCGGGATACGGTGTACTGGCCTACGCAGCCGGCAGCGCGGGTCTGGGCGCTCTCATTGCGGGTTCGGTCATCTACTCAGTCGGCCTCTCGCCGGTGGTCATCCTCGCCACCGACTTGATCGTGGGAAGCGCACCGGTCGAGAAGGCCGGCGCCGCATCGGCGATCTCGGAGACGAGCTCGGAGCTGGGCGGCGCGCTGGGCATCGCGATGCTGGGCAGTATCGGGATCGCGGTCTATCGCAGCGCGATGGGGGACGGCGTGCCAGCCGGGCTGACCCCCGAGGCGGCCGAGGCCGCGCGTGCGACGCTCGGCGGCGCGGTCGCGGTGGCGAAGGGCGAGTTGCTCGTCACTGCCCGCGCGGCTTTCGCGCGCGCGTTCCAATTAGTGGCCGTCATCAGTGCCGTGCTGGTCCTGGGGCTCACGCCGGTCGCGGGGTTTTTGCTCGGTCGAGGACGGATCAGGCGGGCTTGAGGAAAGCCAGCACGTGCTGGACGACGGCGGCGTCGCTCACGATCCGGTGATGTCCCAAACCCGTCGTCGTCACGAGCTGAGCCCCAGGCCATGCCGCGGCAATCGCGGCGCCGTCATCCCAGCGTACCTCACGGTCGTCCCGGTCGTGAATGACGAGGAGGGGAGTCCGCATCGCAGGCGCGAATCGGGGGATATCCATCCGTCTCCACTCAAAATCCAGGCGGCGTTCGAGCCGCTGCCGCATCGATGCCATCACCGGGTCCTGCACGCCGAGCAGGGACGCGAACTGGGCGGTGTAGGTGTTCGCATTCGCAGAAGGCGCGATGAACACCGCACGGCGCGCGGCCAGCCCACGCTCGATCGCCAGCGCCGCCGCGAAGCCGCCCAGCGAATGACCCACCACCGCGCTCACCGGTCCGACCGCAGCAGCGACCGCGAGCGTCGCTCGGGCGAATTCCGGACCAGAGCTGAGCCGGCCCGATGAGGCGCCGTGCCCTGGTGCGTCAAACGTCACGACGCGGAAGCCGCTGGCGAGTAGTGCCCCGCCGAGATCGACGAAGCGGGCGCCGCGGCTGCCCCATCCGTGCACGAGCAATACACCCGGGCCGCGCTCTCCCCACGACCACGCGGTGACACGCCGGCCTCCGACGGCCAGGTCGAAGCGCCGTCCGGCGCCCAGCCATGTGGCCATCCGCTCGCTGATCGCACGGCGCGGCGGCGAGCAGAACAACCGTTCCGCCCAGCGCGCTGCCAAACGCGGCGATGCGCGCTGCACCGCCCCGAACGCTGCCCGCGTGAACCGCAAAGCCGTACTCATTCGCTAAGCACTCTCATGTAGGGTGACACCCAAACGCTCGCCGCGCGTTCGCGGTTTCAATCTACCGAATGAACTCGGCGGCATAATCTCGGACAAAGTCGCGAATCGTACGCGGAGGTCTGCCCAGCAGCCGCTCGACAGTCGGCGAGACCAATGCCGTCGGACCGCCGTCCCGCTGATATGCGGCAATCGCAAGCGTCGCGTCGATCAATGAGGCCGGCTGGCCCAGGCGTGTCAGCCGCGCGCGCGCTTCCTCCATGCTGATCGGTCGATACGCGATGGCGCGACCCGTGACCTTTGTCAGCTCGGCAGCGAGGTCGGCGTATCCCACCGCTTCCCCGCCCGTCAGGACGTACTTCTTACCGATGTGTGGATCTGGATGTAGCAGCACCTCAGCGGCGACAGCGGCGATATCGCGTGTGTCGATGAAGGGCATGCGCCCGCCGCCAATCGGCGAGTAGATCGTGTTTTCTGTCCGCACCGAGGCAGCGACATCCTTCAACCAGTTCTGCATGAACGCATGGGGACGCAGGATCGTCCAGGGCATGGAGGTTCGCTGAATCGCTTGCTCCACCGCCCAGTGATCGCGGCCGATGCCGGACTTGGAGTGATCCGAAGCGCCGAGCGCGGAGAGTTTCACGAGGTGGCGAATGCCGCGCCGCTGCGCCGCCTCGACCACCGTAATCTGGGAGTCCCGGAAACCCGGGGCATTGCCGGTGAGCAGAAACACGCTGAACGCGCCGACGAGCGCTGCTTCGGCCTGCAGCGGATCGGCGAGATCGGCTTTGAAGAATGTGATATGCGCCGGGCGCGCCGCGCTCTCGACGTGGTGGTAAATGGCGCGCGTATCGGCCCCGGCTGCCGCCAACAAGCGCAGCAGCTCGGAGCCGATATTGCCGGTGCTGCCGGTTGCGACGATCAGAATGAAACCGTAACTCCACCCTGCCAGGCGATGTCGTGCTGCGTCTTGTCGAATCCATACCGGTCGAACTTGTAGATGTAATCACGGCCCTCGGCGCGCAGGCCGACACGGCCGAAGCGGTATTCGACGCCCGCCCCGACGTTACCGGCAAACTTCGTCCAGGTACTGTCTGAGCCCAGCTGATGAACGCTGATAGCGCCAACTCCACCGAGTGCGTACGGCGCCAAGGTGCCGGTGCCGGTGTTGAGCGGATAGCGCAGGACGACGTCGGCGTCATAGGAGAACTTGTTGAACTTGCCGCGGCCGGAGAGTCCGGTCGCCCGCAGGCTGTCCTGCGCCCAGCTGCCGCCGGCGCGGAGGCCGAGGCGCGGCAGCACCCAGTAGGTACCGTCGACCGAGCCGGCCCAGCCGAGACGCCATTGCGCCGTGCCGGCGTCGTTCAAGTCCGCCGCACCCGATAGCCCCCCGAAGGCGGCCGCGAACGTCACGCGGTCCCTCAGCGGATTGGTGTTCTGCGCGTGCAATGCCGCCGGGGTAGTCGCGAGCGCTGCAACGGTGAGTGCCAGGGAAAGCGAATGCTTCAGCATACGATCCTCCGAAAGCGGTGAATAGTGTCAGACAACAGAGTGAACAGGGGATTCACGCGGGGCGCCGCAGCGCAGCGAGGCGCTCGTAGTTGAGCCGCAGCAGCGCGATCACCTCGCGTACGTCGCCGTCGCTGTGGATGCGGCGCGCCGCGGGGCCGACGGAATCGGGGAAGAAAGGATGGCGCTCGATGCGGCCCTGCTTGCGCAGGTCGATCCACACATGGCGGGGAAATCCGAAATGCGCGGCGCTATCGCCGTGCAGGTGGCCAATTTCGCGGCGGCCCAACCGGAACCACAGCTCGCCGCGCTCCCCTCGGCCTGCGCTCACGCCCGGCCAGCTCGTGACCTCGGCGAGAATCGCCTGACTCGGCAGGGGCGGCGGGGAATCCGTGCCTTCCCGCGAATGGGCGGACGCCGTGATGATATCGAAACTGCGGTGGGACATGGTGCGCTCCGTCTCGGGACGCTGCGAGAACGTGTGCACAACACATAATTGTTCCCGGCGGGTTCAACCGATCAGTCGGCGACGGCTTCCGTGAGACGCGTGAGCTGCTGGAGCTGAGGCGTACTGAGGGATTTGGTCAGCCGCCGGGCGGCGGCGGCGATTTCGGGATCGACGCGTTGCAGCAAGGCGCGTCCCGTCCGGGTGAGGGTCGCGATGGAGCAGCGCCGGTCGTCAGGGTCCACGCGCCGCTTGGCGAATCCCTGCCCCACCAGGCGATCGATCATCCGCGTCATGTCTGGAGAGCGGTGCATGCAGCGCGCGGCGACTTCGCCACGGGCGTAGCCGGTGGGGGGCGCGTCCCGCAGGATCCGCAGCACACGGTACTGGTCGGTCGTGATGCCGTGACCCTCGCAGATCGCCGCAAACGACTGCTGCAGCAGATCCGCGGCGATCAACACACCGACGGCGGCCTGTTCGGCTGGACTGACGACTCGTGGCTGGTTCACACGCCGGCGAACGGCCATGCCGCAAAATCTGTTCCCAACACGCATTGTCAAGACTGGCCCGGCCGGGAACAATTCCGTGTTCCGAACACGTTCTCCGGCAGTCCGGAAAACGACCGGATGCTGCGCGCCGTTGCCGACACTGCCGTGACATCGCACTGCCTTGTCGAATTCGACCGCTCTCATCCGACGATCTGGTGAACCTCATCATCCACATCAGCAAATCCGCCTAGGAGGTCGTCGCACATGCGTAGTCGCATTCTCGGAGAAACCGGTCGCGGCTCTGCCATTCTGCTCGCCGTCGTGCTGGCCATCGGCATCGCGCTCGCGGGGTGGAAAACGGCATCGGCGCGCGCTGCGGCCGCTGCCGCGGCGCACCAGCCCGAGCCGATCGAAGTCATCACCACGGCCGTAGCCCAGCAAGAGCCCCATCGGGCGACCACGACGTCCATCGGCACGGTCCTGGCGCTGCGCTCCATTACGTTGCGCACCGAGCTGTCCGGTACGGTGAGTGAAGTGGCACTGGTGCCGGGACGCATCGTGGACTCGGGCACGGTCCTCGTCGCGCTCGACATTTCCGTCGAGCACGCCGATCTCCAGGCCGAGCAAGCGCAGGCTGCGCTCGCGCAAACCAGCCTCGCCCGGCTGGAGCGCCTGCTTCAGCACGGCGCCGTCTCCGCGGAAGAAGTCGATCGCGCCCGGGCCGAGCGTGACATTGCGCAGGCGCAAATCGCGCGGACCGAGGCCATCATTGCCAAGAAGACCATCCGTGCGCCGTTCCGCGCCCGGGTGGGTATCGCGGACGTGCACCCCGGCCAGTACTTGAACGAAGGGACTCAACTCACGACGCTGCAGGGCGTCGATGGCGCGGCCCATGTGGACTTCGCCGTGGCGCAGCAAGTCGCCGCCGGTCTGCGGGCGGGAGAGCCGGTGCAAGTATTGACCGGCGCCGATTCGACGGCGATCACGGCGCGAATCGTGGCGGTGGACGCCCGCGTCGACCCCGTGACGCGCACCACGACGGTGCGCGCGACGATCGTCGGCGCCACGCCGGCACCGGGCTCGTCCGTGCGCGTCCTCGTCCCGATGGGACCGGTCGTCAACGCCATCGTCATTCCGGTGAGCGCGTTGCGCCGCGGACCCGCCGGTGACCACGTCTTCGTCGTCTCGACCGACGAGAGCGGCAAGATGCGGGCGCACGAGCGGCCCGTGCACAGCGGTGCGATGCTGGGCGACGAGATCGTGATCCTCGACGGATTGCAGGCGGGAGAGCAGGTCGCCGCGTCCGGCTCGTTCAAACTACGGGAATCGGTGCTGGTAGCGGTCGGCGCAGCGGGGGGGGCTCAGTAATGAAATCCTTTACCGACCTCTTCATCCGGCACCCCGTGCTCGCGGTGGTCGTGAATCTCGCGATCGTCCTCGTAGGGTGGCGCTCGCTCGCCACGCTGCCGGTGCAGCAGTACCCCAACATCCAGAGCTCGTCCGTCGTGATCAACACCGTCTACTACGGCGCGAGCGCCGAGGCGGTGCGCGGGTTTCTCACGACGCCGATCGAACGCGCCGTGTCGGCGATCAGCGGCATTGACTACGTCGAATCGACGAGCCGCGCGGGTGTCAGCACCGTGACGGTACATCTCAAGCTCAATCAGAACAGCACCGCGGCTCTCGCAGAAGTGACCGCGCGCCTGCAGCAGGTGCGCTCCGAGCTGCCGGCGGAGGCCGAGCCGCCGCAGGTGGAGGTGCAACGCGCCGACCGGCCCTACGCTTCCTTCTACCTGAGCTTCTCGTCCCACCAGCGTGACATCCCGGCGATCACCGACTGGTTGTCGCGCACGCTGCAGCCGCAGCTCGCGACGATCGCCGGCGTGCAGCGGACAGACATCGTCGGCGGCCGGCCGATCGCGATGCGGGTCTGGATCGATCCGGACCGCCTGGCAGCGCACAATCTCTCCCCGGGCGACGTCTTCAGTGCATTGCGGCGCAACAACTACCTCGCCGCCGTCGGGCAGACCAAAGGAAACCTGGTG
>WNGE01001425.1_pt1 | contig 74631 bp, 74 predicted proteins | sample 5400651 | NCBI WGS metagenome assembly WNGE01 (sample SAMN13153370, study PRJNA577476) | soil metagenome | isolation source: 60 cm soil or saprolite under grassland replicate 2 | place: USA:California | collected 2016-06-15 | reverse complement strand
CCCTGGTCGTCGGCGCCGAGGAAGTAGTGGTGCAGGTCCCAGGTCGGGCCGATCGGCGTCACGCCGAGCCCGAGCCCGGTCGACGACTCCTGCATCACCGACACCGACTTGCCGTTGACGATCGTCGTCCCGTCGAGGTTCGAATGGAACGGATCGGCGTGCGCGACATGCTTCGCGTAGAGCGGCGCGGCGAGGCAGAGCGCGATGATGACGGCGAGCACGCCGACCATCGTCATCGCGATCCGATTGCGCAGCAGCCGCCTGCGCGCGATCGCCCAGGGACTTCCGCCGATCGCGGCGAGGTCGCCCGCCCGAACGGGCGCCTCGCCTGCGATCGCGCCGCCCATCAGCCCGCTACTGGACCCAGGACTGGCTGACGAGCCAATAGAACTGCTTGCTGAAGGTGAAGTTGCCGATCCGCTTCGACACGAAGTCGATGTGCTTCGGCGTGAAGAGCGTCGCCATCGGAGCGGCGTCCGTGACCTCCTTGTCGATCTTCGACCACTCCTTGTTCGCCGCGGCCTCGTCCTCGAGCGCCGTCTTCAGCGCATGCTTCATCTGCACGTCGATCTTCTTGTCGCAGAAGCCGGCGATGTTGATGCTCGAGTCGCTGCCGGGGTGGAAGGAGTCGCAGCCGAACAGGATGTTGAGGAAGTCCGACGCGGCCGGGTAGTCCTGATACCACTGCTGCACGTTGATCTGGACCTTGTTCTTCGTGTTCTGGACGTAGGTGAAGGCGATGTTCCCGGAGATCGGCTTGACCTTCGCCTTGTAGCCGATCTGGTTGAGCACGCTCTGCAGATAGACGGCGACCGCCTTTTGCACCTCGTCGTCGGGCGAGATCACAGTGACCTTCTGGCCCGCGGTGCCGGACGCCTTGACCAGCTGCTTCGCCTTCGCGAGGTCGGGAGCCGACCACTTCGCACCGGGATTCTTCGTGTACGGGCAATAGGGGACGTATCCGGGGAAGCCCGGCGGGAGGACCTGACACGACGGCGTCGCTAGCTTCGTCCCGCCGAAGATCTTCACGAGCGCGTTCCGGTCGATCGCGTAATTGACCGCTTGACGTGCCTTGACGTTGTTGAACGGTGCGAGATTCGTGTTCATCGGCGCGTACCAGAACGCGGTCAGCGTCTCGACGTGCGTCTGGCTCGGGTACTTCGTCCCCATCTCGTTCAGGCGGTCTGCAGGCGGCGCCTCGAGCGTCCAGTCCGCCTGGCCGTTTTCAATGGCGGTGACCTGCGCCTCGACCGTGAGGCCGAAGGACTGTGTGATCTGATCCGGATAGCCCTCCGGCTGCGCGTCCTTCGACCACTGCTTGAAGTACGGGTTGCGCTTCATCACGAGCTGCTTGTTCGGGTTGTACGAGGCGAAGTAGTACGCCCCCGTGCCCGGGATCGGTTTCGTACCCGCGTCGCTCGACGGCGAGCTCGCCGGGACGATGCTCGCATGCGGCACCGCGAGCTTGTACTTGAACTCGGGGTCGGGTGCGACGAGGTTGATCGTCACCGTGTTCTTCTTCGCGTCGCTGCTGACGCCGCCCTTGAGCGTGCAGCCTGCGGGCTTCTTGAGGCAGGCCTGCGCGCCGACGATCCCGGAGTAGAAACCGCCGGAGGTCGGGCTCTTCACCTTGAAGATCCGCTGGAGCGACGCGACGACGTCGTTCACGGTGACCGGCTTGCCGTTCGAGAACTTGATCCCCTTGCGCAGCTTGAAGACCCAGGTCTTGCCGCCGTTCGTCGCCTTCGGGATGCTCTCGGCGAGGTCCGGAACGACCGTGAACGCCGCGTTGCCGCCCGCCTTCGTGAAGGCGAGCAAGCCGTCGTAGGTGGCCTGGTACAGCTGCCAGTACTGCAGCGTGTAGTTCACCTGCGGGTCGAGCGTGCCGCCGGCCGCCTTCGCCAGCAGCTTCATCGTCCCGCCGCGGTGGTCCTGCCGTGCGGCGCTCGTCGTGCCGGCACTCACGGCCAGCGCGGCGAGGGCACCAAGGATCGCAAACTTCCCAACCCGGCTCATGTCGTCTCCTTGCGGTAGCCCCCCGGCTGAGTCCAAGCAGCAAGCGTAAACCTGTCGGTGGCCGCTGGACAAGGAGGGCCGCGAGCGCTAGAAGCGAAGGTGGTAGGCCATGGGAGCGAAGCGACTCCTAGTCGCTGCGGCCGCCGCGGCGAGCTTCGCCGGCCTCGCCGTGTCGGCGGAGAGGGCTCCGGACTCGGGCCCCTCGCGCCGGGCGCACTTCGCGGCGATCGTCGTCAATCCGCGGGCGGTCGCGATCGGGTCGACCGTGCTGCTCGGGCGGCAGACGCGAACCGACCACTGCAAGCTCGGACCGAATCCGGATCGCGCCTGCTCGCCCGGTGCGTACTACACGGGGCTCACGAAGCGCACGATCTGCTCGGACACGTTTCGAACCTCGAGCGTCCGTCATGTCACCGACGGGACGAAACGCGCCGTCGAGATCGCGTACGGGCTCGAGCCGAAGTCCTATGGGTCGGCGCTCGAGATCGACCACATCGTCTCGCTCGAGCTCGGCGGCTCGAACGAGCCCGCCAACCTCTTTCCCGAACGGGCAGACGCGCGCCCGGGCTATCGCGTCAAGGACAAGCTCGAGAATCGCCTCCACGACCTGGTCTGCGCAGGAGACATCAAGCTGCGCGATGCTCGGCGGCAGATCTCCGCCGACTGGCAGAAGCTCTACACGCGAGTGTTCGGCGTCAAGCCTCGTTGAGCTCGGCGAGCCGCCGCGCCACCCGGCCGGCAGCGCGCGCCAGCTCGGCCGCCGCTTCCGCGTCGCCCGCGACGCTCGAGCGCAACTGCGCTCGAACGCTCTCCGCGAGCGCGGCCACCTCGTCCGCGTTCGCAGCGATCTCCTCCGGCACCGCGACGATCCGCGCGCGCGTCTCGTCGTTGCGCTCCGCCATGAAGGCCGTGTAGGCCGCCACATCCTCGTCCGCGAGCTGCACGAGTCGCATCGTCAGCGACTTCGCGCGTATCGCGGCGGCGTCGTCCTCGCCGAAGCGCGCCGCGAGCTCGGTGAGGGCGCCCGCCAGCGCCCCGGTCAGCGCGGTCGCCGCGCCGCTTGCAGGCGCCGGCGTCCGCTCGCCGAGCGCGGCGAGGAACTCACCGACTTGAAGCTCGTTCAGCATGGCGGTAGAAATCGACCTCGAGCGCCGGCAGCGGCGTGTTCCCGCGAATGAGATCCGCCGCCTTCTCGGCGACCATCATCACCGGCGCATAGATGTTCCCGTTCGTCACGTACGGGAAGACGGACGCGTCGACGACCCGCAGGCCGTCGAGTCCGTGCACCCGCATCGTCTCCGGGTCGACGACCGACAGCTCGTCCGTCCCCATCTTCGCGGTGCACGACGGGTGCAGTGCCGTCTCGGCATCGCGCGCTACCCAGTCGAGGATCTCGTCGTCGGTCTCCACCGTCGGCCCCGGCGACGTCTCGCCGCCGTTGAACGGGTCGAACGCGGGTTGGCTGAGGATGCTGCGCGCGACGCGAACCGCCTCGACCCACTCGCGGCGATCCTGGTCCGTCGACAGATAGTTGAAGCGCAGCGCCGGATGCCGGCGCGGGTCGGGGCTCTTGATCTTCACCGAGCCGCGCGTATCGGCGTACATCGGCCCGACGTGCACCTGGTAGCCGTGCTTGCCGGAGGGTGACGACCCGTCGTAGCGGATCGCGACCGGCAGGAAATGGAACATGAGGTTCGGGTAGGCGACGTCGTCGTTCGACCGCACGAAGCCGCCCGCCTCGAAGTGGTTGGTCGCGCCGGGGCCGCTCCGGAAGAAGAGCCACTGCGCGCCGATGAACGGGCGCTTCCACTTCTTCAGGGACGGCTGCACCGACACCGGTTGCGTGCACGAGTACTGGACGTAGACCTCGAGGTGGTCCTGGAGGTTTTCGCCCACGCCCGGCAGGTCGTGCACGACCTCGACGCCGAGCGCCGCCAGCTCGCCCACGTTGCCGACCCCCGAGAGCTGCAGCAGCTGCGGCGAGTTGATCGCGCCCCCGCAGAGGATCACCTCATCGGCCTGAACGACGTGCGTCCGCCCGCCCTCGTCGACCTCGACGCCCACGGCGCGCGTTCCGTCGAAGACGACGCGATTCACGAATGCGCGGCAGCGCACCTCGAGGTTGAGCCGGTTGCGCACCGGATGGAGGTACGCACGCGCAGCGCTCAACCGCCGGCCGTGGTAGATCGTCCGGTCGAACTTCGCGAACCCCTCCTGACGGCGGCCGTTGACGTCGTCGGTCAGCTCGTAGCCCGCCTGCTGCACGGCCTCGAAGAACGCGCCGAAGAGCGGCGTCGTCGCCGGCCCCCGCTCGAGCTTCAGCGGGCCGTCGCCGCCGCGGTACTCGTCGGCACCTGCGAGACACGTTTCCATCCGCTTGAAGTACGGCAGGCAGTGCGCGTAGTCCCAGCTCTCCATTCCGGGATCGCCGGCCCAGCGCTCGTAGTCGAGCGCGTTGCCGCGCTGGAAGATCATCCCGTTGATCGAGCTCGAGCCGCCGAGCACCTTGCCCCGCGCGTGGTAGACGCGGCGCCCGTGCATGAACGGTTCCGGCTCGGACTCGTACATCCAGTCGTAGTGCTTGTTCCCGATCGGGAAGGCGAGCGCCGCCGGCATGTGGATGAAGGGGTCGAAGGCGTAGTCCGGCCGGCCCGCCTCGAGCACGAGCACCGTCGTGGACGGGTCCTCGCTCAGCCGGTTCGCGAGCGCGCAGCCGGCCGAGCCGCCGCCGACGATCACGATGTCGGCCTTCACGACAGCGTGACCGTCTGCAGCTCGGTGAAGGACTCCATCGGCGCCGTGCCGCCGACGCGGCCGATGCCGCTCGCCGTGCCCGACCGCCCGCCGAAGGGCAGGTGGCTCTCCCAGTAGTTGGACGACTCGTTGATGTTGACCCACCCCGTTCGCACCGACTCCGCGAACCGCAGCCCTCGGGCCAGGTCGCGCGTGAAGATGGCGGACAGGAGGCCGTACGGCGATGCGTTCGTCAGCTCGATCGCCTGCTCGAGCGACTCGATGGCGACGACCGGCGCCACCGGGCCGAACGTCTCCTCGCGCGCGACGAGCGAGTCGTCGGGGACGCGGTCGAGCACCGTCGCCTGCCAGTACAACTCGGTCGGGAAGCCGTCGGCGCGCGCGCCGCCGCTCACGAGCTCCGCGCCGCGCTCGAGCGCGTCGGCGACATGCTCGTCCATCTTCTCGGCGACGCCGGAGTTGTTCAGCGGACCCATCGTCGTCCGCTCGTCGAACGGATCGCCGAGCACGACGCGCTCGGTGACGAGGCGAGCGAGCTTGGCGACGAACTCCTCGCGCACGTCGCGGTGCACGAGCAACCGCTCGCCCGCGGTGCAGCTCTGGCCCGCGCAGAGGAAGCAGGCCGTCACGGTCGCCTCCGCGGCGGCGTCGAGATCGGCGTCCTCCATCACGACGACGGGCCCGTTGCCGCCGAGCTCGAGCACGGCTGCCTTGCCCGCCGCAGCTTCCGCCACCTTGCGCCCGGTCTCGGTGGAGCCGATGAAGCCGACGCCGTGCGTGCCCGGGTTGCGCGCGATCTCGTCGCCGACCACGGAGCCAGGGCCGGTCACGAGGTTGAAGACGCCCGGCGGCAGGTCAGCCTCGACGACGCATTGCGCGAGCGCGATCGCGGCGATCGCAGTCGTCGAAGCGGGCGTCCAGACGACGGTGTTTCCGCTCGCGAGCGCGGGCGCGATCAGCTCGGCCGGCATCGTGTACGGCCAGTTCCAGGGCGTGATCACGCCGATCACGCCGCGCGGGCGCCTGAAGAGCAGCACCTTCTTTCCGGGCGAGATGCTGTTCGGCAGCCGGCCCTCGAGCCGCTTGCCGTCCTCGGCCGCGTTCCGCCAGTACTGCACGAGCTCCTCGACTTCGTCGTGCGCCTCCGAGATCGGCTTGCCCTGGTCGAGCGTGAGCGTGCGCGCGAGCTCGTCCCGCTTGCCTTCGATCACGTCTGCGACGCGGTTCATCGCGGCGGCACGTTCGAAGACGGTCGCGCCGGCCCAGGCGTCGGCGGCTCGGTTCGCGGCGCCGATGGCGATCTGCGCGTCCTCGCGCCCGGCGTTCGGCACCTCGCCGATCGCCTCGCCCGTCGCCGGAGACTCGGCCGTGAACGTCTCGCCGGAGAGCGACGGCGTCCAGCGGCCGTCGACGAACATCTCGGTGGTCACGGCCGTGAGCTCCTTCCTGTGAAGGACGCAAGGAGGCAGTCGCTTCGAAACGACTGCAACCTGACTGAAGTCAGGTTGCTAGACGCCACGCGGGCTTTCGTCGTCGACGACGACGCGCATCAGGTCGCGGATCGAGACGATCCCGACCGGCGTGCCGCCGTCGAGCACCGGCAGGTGCCGGAAGCCGCCGTGGATCATCAAGGCGGCGGCCTGCCCGGTCGGCTCCGACACGTCGACCGTCTCGGGGTCTCGCGTCATCCACGCGGCGACGTGCGTGCCCTCGACCGGGCCGGTCGCGACGGCGCGCAGCACGTCTCGCTCGGTGAGGATTCCGGAGACGTGGTCGCCGCTTAGTCTCCTAGCTCGGTACGCCGCCGATCGACGTACGCCTTGAGTTCCGCCATCAGATCCGGCTCCATCGCCGGCTCCTCGTACTCCTCGAGCTTCTTCTTCCAGACCTCGTTTGCCCGGGCGGCCGTGTCGTTGCCGCCGTTTCGGCTCCAGCGCTCGTAGTTCTCGGTCGACGAGACGATCGGCCGATAGAAGCACTCCCGGAAGCGCTCGAGGGTGTGCACCGCCCCGAGGAAGTGGCCGCCCTGCCCCACCTCCTGGTGCGCCGAGTACGCGAGCGTCTCCTCGTTGATCTCGAGCGGCTTGAACACCTCGTACATCATGCGCAAGGTCTCGATGTCCGTGACGAACTTCTCGTAGCACGACACGAGCGCCGACTCGAGCCAGCCGGCCGAGTGCATGACGAAGTTCGTGCCGGCGAGGAACGTCGGCCAGAGCGTCATCATCGACTCGTAGCCGGCCTGCGCGTCGACGACCTGCGACGAGGTCAGGGAGCCGCCGCTGCGGAACGGCAGGTTGTAGTGGCGCGCGATCTGGCCCGTGCAGAAGAGGCCGACGGCCGACTCCGGCGTGCCGAAGGCCGGCGACCCGGACTGCATGTCGGTGTTCGAGAGGAACGAGCCGAACACGACGGGACAGCCTGGCCGGATCGTCTGGACGAGCGCGATCCCCGCGAGCGCTTCGCCAACCTGCTGGGCGAGCGTCGCCGCAACCGACACTGGAGACATCGCGCCCATCAGGAGGAACGGCGTGACGATCGTCGGCTGGCCGCGCTTCGCGTACTCGATCAGCGCGCCGAGCATGCGGTCGTCGAAGCGCAGCGGCGAGTTGACGTTGATCAGCGAGATGATCGCGGGGATCTCGTCGAGCGAGTCGGCGCCGAAGACGATCTCCGCCATCGCGATCGTGTCGATCGCGTTCGCGGCCGAGGTGACCGACCCCATGAACGGCTTGTCGGAGAGCGTCATGAGCGCGTACACCATGTCGAGGTGCCGCGAGTCGAGCGGCTTGTCGTCGGGCTCGCAGATGGTCCCGCCAGGCGTGTCGAGCTGCGGGAACGACTGCGACAGCTTCACGAGGTTCTGGAAGTCCTGGTAGGTCGCGTTGCGCCGCTCGAGCCCTTCGCGCACGAACGGGCAGCCGTAGACGGCGGAGAACACCATGTGGTTTCCGCCGATCTGCACGCTTCGCTCCGGGTTGCGAGCCTGCAGCGTGAACTCGGCGGGCGCCTTCGCCACCTGCTCGAGAATCCAGTTCGGGTCGAACTTCACGAGCTCGCCCTCGACGCTCTGGCCGGCCTTACGGAAGTAGTCGAGCGCATCCTCGTGGAGGAACTCGATCCCGAGCTCGCTCACGATGCGCCTCCAGCCGCGCTCCAGCTCTTGCAGCGCCGCCTCGTCCAGGATCTCGAATCGCGGCAACGTATTGATCAGCACGCGCGTCCCTCCAGTAGTCGCTCCAGTTGGATCTCCAACCCTGTGTCTCCGGTCTCGCGCACTTCGAGCGGCAGCCCGAGCTTCGCCGCGGCGCGCTCGGCCTCAGCGCGCAGCGCCGGGGTCGGCTCCTGTGCGAGCCACACGACCCGCTCGTAGTTGCGGAAGTAGTCGTCGCGGAGCTCGGGATACCGGTCGAGACCGAGCCCGCGCCAGACGACGCGGTCGAAGCTCCGGACGAGAAAGTCGGTCAGGAAATACGTCGCGGGCTCATGTTCCGCGCCGTAGACCTCGTAGCAGTGCGCGCCCTCGAGGCGCTCGAACCCGGCGAGATCGGCGCCGCAATGCGCGTAGGCGACCACGACGTCGTCGCCGTTCGCGGTCTCCTCGACCGCGGCGCGGATCCGCTCCGGGCGGTTGTGGAGCTCGGGCGGAACCGGGCGCACCTCGAGGTCCCAGCCGCGGCGCGCGGCGATCCTCTTGACGTGGAGCGCGAGCGCTCCGCAGGCGACGACGACCTGCGTCATGCCGGGAACGAGAGCTCGTCGATGAACAGATCGTTGAAGTCCGTGCGCCCGGAGAGCTCGACGTACTCGATCTCGTCGAGCATCGCATTTGCGGCCGCACGCTCGGTGACCGACAGCGCGACGATCTTGGCCCCCTCGCCGGCGACGTTCCCAGCGGCGACAATCCGCGCGTAGGGAAGCTTCGGCACGAGGCCGATCCGCACCGCGCTCGCGGGAGTGAGATACGAGCCGAACGAGCCGCCGAGGAGGACCTGAGAGATGTCTTCGGGCTCGATGCCCAGGTCCTTGCAGAGAATCGTCCAGCCGGTTGCGATCGACGCCTTCGCGAACTGGAGCTCGCGCACGTCGCGCTGCGACAGGAAGACGTCGTCGGAGAGGTAGAAGACGTTCTCCTCCCCGATCTTCCGCAGGCGATCCGACGACCCGAGGACGAACCGCCCCGAGTTGTCGAGGATTCCCGCGCCGAGGAGCTCGGCAACCGCCTCGACGAGGCCGGAGCCGCAGAGGCCGGCGGCCTGGACGTCGCCGATCACGGTCAGGTCGAGCTCTCCGTCGTGGATCTTGACGCCCTCGATCGCTCCCTCGGCCGCGCGCATGCCGCAGCGGATCTGCGCGGCCTCGAACGCCGGCCCCGCCGGCGCCGCGGTCGCGAGCACCTTCGCCGACGAGCCGAGCACGATCTCCGAGTTCGTGCCGACGTCGATGAAGAGACGGATGCGTCGATCGAGCGTGAGCCCGGTCGCGAGCACACCGGCGACGATGTCCGGGCCGACGTACGCGCCGAGCGCGGGGAACATCACGGCCGGTGCCCGCTCGTGCACCTTCACCCCGAAGTCGGAAGCGAGCGCAGCGGGCAGCTTTCGGGCCGCGATGGTGAACGGAGCCATCGACAACGGTTCGGGGTCGATCCCGAGTGCGAGCTGGATCATGGTCACGTTCCCCGCGACGACGATCTCGTACACCTCGGTGGGTTCGACCTCGCCCTCCTTGCAGACCTCGTCCGCCAGCTGCTGCAACGTCTCGTGCGCGCGCATCTGGAGCATCTCCATTGCGCCGTCGTCCATCATCGTTGCGGAGATCCGCGAGATCACGTCGGCGCCGAAGGGCTGCTGCGAGTTGAGGATCGACTGGACCGCCTTCGGCAAGCCCGTCTCGAGATCCAGCAAGGTCGCGACGACCGTCGTGGTGCCGAGGTCGAAGGCGATCGCAAAGCGCCGGTGGGTTGTGTCGCCCGGCTCGACGTCGATCAAGACGTCGTCTGCCAGTACGGCAGTGATCTTCCAGTTCGACCGTCGGAGCGTTCCGCCGAGGCTCCGCACGAGGTCGAGCGGCACGCGAGGCTCGACGTCGTCCATCGCCGCGAGCACGCGCTCGAGATCGGACACCTGGTCTACGAGCGTCGCCTCGTCCAGCTCGAGGTAGCGCTTCTGCACGGCGGGCCGCAGGATCACGTGCCGGCCGACTCCCACCAGCGCGGCCTTCGGTCTCGTCTGGAGCGGCGGCACCTCGATCGTCATGTCTTCCTGCGCGGGAGCACGACACGCGAGCCGCCAGCCCGACTTGAGCTCTTCGATCGAGAACGCACGCGGATCGACGGCACTCAGGTCCGCATGGCCTGAGACGACTTTCACCTTGCACTTCTTGCAGGTGCCGTGGCCGCCGCAGGTCGAGTCGATCGCGACGCCGTTCCAGCTTGCCGCGTCGAAGATCGTCGTGCCCGCGAGCACGCGAGCCTCCTTGACCGCGCGGTCTTCGCCGGACTGGAGGAACCGCAGCCGGACCCGGTCGGGATGCGGATCTACCGGAAGGTCTTCGAGCGCAATCACGACCCAGGCCCGCTCCGGCACCGGCAAAGCCGGTACCTCCGCTCTTTGCGTGCTCCGGCGAGCCTACGCACGTGCGGCTGCCGCCTGCCGTTCCCTGTAGAGCCGAATCCACGTGGCGCCCCACTCGTCGCGGCCGAGCAGGAAGTCGGTCGCGCGAACTGCTTCGACCATCTCCGGGCGGCGCGAGTCCATGATCGCGCTCGTCAACCCATGACTCTGCGCAACCGCGAGGAACGCCGCACCGAGCGTGTGGCGCCCCGGAAGGCCGAACGACGTGTTGCCCGCGCCGCAGGTCGTGTTCACGCCGAGCTCGTCGCGCAACAGGTGCAGGGTCTCGATGAAGAGCGTCACGGCGCGAGGCTCCGCGCCGATCGGCATTGCCAGCGGATCGATGATCACGTCCTCCGGCGGAATCCCGTGGTCGCCGGCGACCGAGACGATCTTCTTGGCGATCTCGACACGGCGCTCCGCCTCCATCGGGATGTCGTCGGCGTTCGCGAGCCCGATCACGGCGGCGCCGTGCTTCGCGACGATCGGCAGAATCGCCGCGAGCCGCTCGTCCTCGCCCGTGACCGAGTTGACGAGCGCCTTCCCCTCGTACGCCTCGAGTCCCGCTTCGAGCGCCTCGATGACGGACGAGTCGATGCAGAGCGGGATGTCGGTCAGCGTCTGAACGAGCGGGATCGCCTGCGCCATCAGCCCGACCTCGTCGGCGAGCGGGTCGCCGACGTTCACGTCGAGCATGTCGGCGCCGCCCTCGACCTGCTGCGGAACGTCCGTCTCGAGCTGCGAGAGGTCGCCTGCCTGGAGCTGGGCCTGGAACGCTTTCCGGCCCGTCGGGTTGATCCGTTCGCCGATCACGCAGAACGGCTGGTCCGGACCGATGACGACGGTCCTAGACCGCGACTGGACGACGGTATCCACTCATCTCCCTTTCTTCTCGTGTCGGTATTCCGAGCCGCGTGCAGAGTCGGGCGATGCCGGCCTCGCGGCGGAAGCTGATCAGGTGCAGCCCGGCAACGCCCGGGAGGGAGCGCGCGTGCTCGGCGAGCTCACAGGCGAGCTCGAAGCACTCGGCCTCCGGGTCGGCAGCGCGCTCGCAACGTTCGATCGTCTCCGCCGGTACGGCGACGCCGGGAACCTTCTCGTCGATGAAGCGCAGCGAGCGAGCCGACCGAACAAGACAGATCGACGGGATGAGCGCGCACCTCTCGGCGAGTCCCTTCGCCACCGCCTCCTGCATGAACGCGGCCAGGCGCTCCGGCTCGAAGCTGATCTGAAGCTGGAGGAAGCGGGCGCCGGCGCGAACCTTCTTGATCGCACGGTCGACGCGGTAGTCGTACGGGGGAGCACCGGGATTCTCGACTGCACCGAGAAAGAGGTGCGGCGCGGGATCGATCTTCCTGCCGGAGAGATACATGCCGTTCGCGATCGTCGCGCCGAGCGCAACGAGCTGCGTCGAATCGAGGTCGAAGACGCGCCGTGCCTCCGGCTCGTCTCCGGCCGTGACGTCGTCTCCGGTGAGGCAGCAGATGTTCTCGATCCCGTGGAGCGCGGCGCCGACGATGTCGGCCTCGAGCCCGAGCCGGTTGCGGTCGCGGCACGTCAGCTGCATCACGGGCTCCATCCCGAGCTGCTTCAAGGCGATCGCGATCGCAAGCGGCGAGGCGTGTGCGTGCGCGGACGTGTTGTCGGTGGCGTTCACCGCGTCGACGTACTCGGCATAGGGCGCGAAGTGCTCTTGCACGGCGTCGAACCCACCGGAGTTGACCGTGAGCAGCTCTGCGGTGACGACGAACCGCCCCGCCTCGAGCGCCCGCTCAAGCCTCGACACGCCACCCCTTCGGAACGAGCTTGTCGCGCTTCGAGAGGAAGTTGCGCCACGACGATGTTCCCCAAAGTCGGTTGTCGACCGGCGGCCTGAGGTCGTGGATCTCGTGGGCCCACGGCGTCTTCGGCGCGCGCTCGACGGCCTTCACCCACACGCAGCGCATCTCGGGCTTCACCTCGCAATGCCCGTCGGGGCGCACCCCGCCGCATGGTCCGTTGCGGAGCGTCTTCGGGCAGTTCATCGGACAGGTCATCCCGGTCGAGTGCAGCACGCACTGGCCGCACATCTGGCAGCCCCAGATCGGCTTCTTGACGGCCGCCTCGACGAGGGCGAGCGGGCCCATTACGCGGGGACCGCGGTGCGCTTCTTCTCGATCAGGTCCTTGGCGAGCCGGACGGCGGTCGACGCGTCGGCGGCGTAGCCGTCGGCCCCGACCATGTCGGCGTACTCCTGCGTCACCGGCGCCCCGCCGACCATCACGATCACGTTGTCCCGGATGCCGGCCTTCTCGAGCGCGTTGATGTTCGCCTTGAACATCGGCATCGTCGTCGTGAGGAACGCGGAGAAGCCGACGATGTCGGGCTTGTGCTCGTTGATCTTCTCGACGAACACTTCGGGCGCGACGTTGACGCCGAGGTCGTAGACGGTGAAGCCGGCGCCCTCGAGCATGATGTTGACCAGGTTCTTGCCGATGTCGTGCACGTCGCCCTTGACGGTTCCCATGACATACGTGCCGACCTGCTTCGCGCCGGTCTCGGCAAGGAGCGGGCGGAGGATGTCGAGCGCGCCCTGCATCGCACGCGCGGCGATCAGCATCTCGGGGACGAAGAAGTCGCCCCGCTCGAACCGCGCGCCCACTTCCTCGAGGCTCGGGATGAGCGCGTCGTAGAGCATCGATTCGGGCTCCATCCCCTCCTCGAGGCCCTTGTTCGTCAGGTCCTTCACTTCCGGCGCGTTCCCGACAAGCGTGTTGTCGTAGAGACCCTGGAGGATTTCCTCGTGCGTCATGCTGCACCTCGCGCGTGGTCGCGGTGGCCGAGCCGTCCCGCGAGCTGCGTCGCCTCCTCGATGAGAAGCGGCGCGAGCTTGGCGAGGCGCTCGGAGGTCAGTCGGGCAGTGGGCCCGGAGATCGAGAGTGCGGCGAGCGCGTCGCCGCCGGGACCGAAAACGGGAGCAGCGATCGCCGAGAGCCCGAGCTCGAGCTCGTCGATCGACGTCGCGTAGCCGCGCGCGCGGACGCGCTGCAGCTCGGCCTCGTGGGCGTCGCCGGACTCCGCCGCGCCGAAGGCGAGGAAGCACTTGCCGTTCGCGGCGAGGTGATTCGGCACGCGACGGCCGACCCAGTCGGTGACGCCGACGAAGTGGTTCGTGTCCTCCTGAGCAAGATGCTCGGCGCCCTCCGGGCCGGGCACGGCGAGGTTGATCGTCTCGCCGCTCGCGTCGGCGAGCCGGCGCAGGGCCGGCAGCGCGAGCTCGACGAGCGTCTCGGAGGCGTCGCGGTTCGCGTACCGCAGGAGCACGGGCCCGGGCCGCACGCGCCCGCGGTCGCCGAGGCGCTGGACGAGGCCCTGCCGCTCGAGCGCTGCAACCAGACGCGAGGTGGTGCTCTTCGGGAGGCCGGCCTGCTGGGCGAGCTCGCCCACCGACGGCGGCCGCGCCGACTCGACGACGCTGACGAGAAGCTGCGCCGCCCGGTCGATCGCCTGGGTGCCTGTGGCGTCCGCCATCTCACATAGTGGAACGGGTGTTCCACGGGATTGTGCAGGCTCCGCACCGCCGCGTCAAATTCGCGGCCGCGACGCTCTCGCCGCCCGGCAGCCGCGTTGAACCGCCTCACCCGATCTACGTGGCTCGGAGCGTCCCCTTCATCCCGGCGGCGGCATGACCCGGCACGGTGCAGAGATACGGGTACTTGCCGGCTTTGAGCGTGACGGTGAGCTTTGCGCTCTTGCCCGGCTTGATGAGCGCCGTCTTCTTGCCGGCGATCTTGAAGTCGTGCGCCACCTTGCCTTTGTTCACGACGGTGAACGTCACCGAGCCGTGCGGGACAGTGAGCTTCGAAAGCTTGAACTTGAACTCCGTCGCGGTGACGGTCACGGCCGCGGCGGTGGAGTGCGCGCGGGCGCCTAGCGCCGGAGCGGCGAGCACGCCGAGAACGGCAAGCAATGACAGCGTGAGCGAAAACCGATACATGTTTCGACCCCTTGCTCGAAATGGTTGGCGGAGCAGCGGAGCAAGAGCCTCGACCCTATACCTTTTGGCTCACCGTGGTTCAAGCCAGACGCCCGGAGCCTCCCGAGGACGCGGAACCCGTAAGCGAACCGGCGCGGCGGCTGCTCACCAACATCGAACGGGTGGTGGTCGGGAAGCCTGACGAGATCGCGCTCGTGGTCTCGGCGCTCATCTCAGGCGGCCACGTGCTGCTGGAGGACGTGCCGGGAACCGCGAAGACGATCCTCGCCCGATCGCTTGCCCAGTCGATCGAAGGGGCGACCTTCTCGCGGGTGCAATGCACCCCGGACCTCCAGCCCACCGATGTGACCGGCCTCTCGATCTTCAACCAGAAGACGCGCGAGTTCGAGTTCCGGCCGGGACCCGTCTTCGCGAACGTCCTGCTCGTCGACGAGGTCAATCGGGCGATGCCCCGCACGCAGTCCGCCCTGCTCGAGGCCATGGCCGAAAGACAGGTGACGGTGGACGGCACGAGCCGGCCGCTGCCCGATCCGTACCTCGTGATCGCGACCGAGAACCCGATCGACCAGGAGGGCACGTATCCGCTGCCCGAAGCGCAGCTCGACCGGTTCGCGTTGCAGATGGGCCTGGGCTACCCGCAGGAAGACGAAGAGATCTCAATCGTGCGCGCGCAACGCCGCGGCCACCCGCTCGATGAGCTCGAGCCCGCCGTCTCCGGCGACGACATCCGCGCGTTGCGCGGCGCCATCGAGGACGTCTACGTCGACGATCTTCTCCTCCGCTGGATTGTCGAGCTCGTGCGCGCCACGCGCGACGTGGAGGGAGTCTCGGTTGGAGCGTCCGTCCGAGGCAGCCTCACGCTCGAGCGCACGGCGCGTGCCTGGGCGCTCCTTCACGGCCGCACACACGTCGCGCCGGACGACGTCGAATTTCTCTTCCTGCCGGTGCTCGGCCATCGGCTGCTCTTGACCGCGTCCTACCTCGCAGAGACGCGTGCGCTCGGGCGAGAGGAGGCGCTCGGCCGGATTCGTGCGCGGACGCTCGAGCTCGCACCGCCGCCGGGGCCCGACTGGGACGGCTGACGTGTCGACCCGCGAGCGGCGCACGTTCCCGCTCGTGCCGCGTCGCCGGCTGACGGGGCTGCCGTTCGGCGACCTTCCGGGCCGCCGCCGCGGGCACGGCACCGACGTCATCGGCTCGCGGCCCTACGAGCCCGCCCTCGTCCTCGACCGCCGGCCGGCGATGGGGCTCTACCCCGAGCCGCTGCCGTGGCTCTCGAAGCGCGAGGCGCAGCGGCAGGCGGCGATCTCGATCGCGGCCAGCGCCTCGGCGGCGCGGGCCGACATCGGCTCGCTCGACTTCGGAGGCGGAGAGCCGTGGTGGCTCCAGCCCGGGCGGCGCGACCGTCCGTGGCTCGTCGCCGAGCGCGCCGGGGAAGCCGCGTTCGACGCGCCCGAGGACTCCATCTCCCGCGCGCTCGAGTTCCTCGCCGACCGCCGAACCGATGTTCCCGGCGGGACGTTTCTGTTCGTGCTCTCCGACTTCCTCGCCGGGCCGGCAACCCATAGCTGGATCGACGCGCTGGGCCTGGGTTGGGACGTGGTGCCGGTCGTGATCCAGGACCCCGTCTGGGAACGGAGCTGGCCCGACGTCGGCGGCGTCGCCGTGCCGGTCGCAGAGCCGCGCGGCCGCCGTACGGCGCTCGTCCGCCTGAGCGGCCGCGAGGCCGAGAGTCTGCGGCGCGAGCACGAGGAACGCTACGCGGCGATCCTCGCCGAGCTCCAGTCGGTCGGGTTGCGACCGGTCGAGATCGAGTCCGCCGAGCCGTTTGCGGTGGATGAAGCATTTCTCGCATGGGCGGAGGAGCGGCGGCGCGGGCGGTGGGCACGATGAAGCGCGCGGGAGCACTCGTCGCGGTGCTCGCGGGCGGCATCCTCGCGCCGAACGCGGCTTCCGCGCCGCTCGTCGTGCGCGCAGCCTTCGACACGCCCGTGGTGCAGTTCGGCGATGCGATTCGCACGCAAGTCGTCGTGGAGATCGACCGCAGGCATGTCCGGACGGACTCGCTGCGCATCGTCGACGACATCGCACCGCTGACCCCCCTCGGGGCGGAGGAGACAACCCGCACCGTGCACGGCAACACGCTGATCGTCGCGGTCGTCCGCACCGCGAGCTGCCTCAGCCAGGCGTGCGTGGCGGCAAGCGGCGAGGCGACGCCGACGCTGTCGCGCATCACGGTCACTGCGACGGCGAGCGACGGCGGTGCCTTGAACGCCTTCGCCGCTTGGCCGGCGCTGCACGTGCAAGGGCGTGTCAGCTCTGCCGACGCCGCGCGCCCCAGCCCGCCGTTCCGCGCCGACCCGGTGCCCGCGCCGCCCTCGTACCGACTTGCGCCCTCGACGCTCGCGTGGCTGCTGAACGCCGCCGCCCTGGTCATGGGCCTCGCAGCACTCGCGCTTGCCGCTTGCCAGGTGCTGCTTTTCATGCGCCGGCGGCGCCGTGCGGCGCCGGTCGACGAGCTCGCGCGCGCGCTGCGCCTTGCCCATGAGGCTGGAGGTCGGCCCGAGCCCGACCGGCGCCGCGCGCTCGGCCTGCTCGCCCGGCTGCTCGAGGTGCGCGACCGCCGGCTCGCCGGTACAGCGAGCGACCTCGCCTGGTCGAAACCCGCCCCGGAGCGCGACGCGCTCGCAACGGTCGTCGGCGACGTGGAGCGCGAGGTCGGGTCATGACCGGGATCCCACTTGCCGATGCATCCGCGCTGCAGGCGCCCGCGCGACGGACGCTCGTGCTGCGCGGCGCGCTCGCACTCGCCTGCATCGGAGCTGCGGTGGCGGCCGTCCTCGTCTCGCGGGCTCCGCACACGCGCACGATCGTCCCACTGCCCGCCAACGCGCAGACCGTGCTCGTGCTCGACCTTTCCGCGAGCATCTCGTCCGACACGTTCTCCCAGATCGGCGGCACCTTGGCGGCGCTCGCACGCAGCGGCAACCGGTTCGGGCTCGTGGTCTTTTCGGACCAGGCCTACGAGGCGATGCCGCCGGGCACGCCCGCCGCCGACCTGATGCCGTTCGTTCGCTACTTCACGCTGCCGAAACAGCGCGCGCCCGGCTTCGCACCGACCTTTCCGACTAATCCGTGGCAGTCGACGTTCACGGGCGGAACGCAGATCTCGTTCGGTCTCGAGCTCGCTCACTCGATTGCCGTCGCGGGCCGGCGGCGCGCCACGGTCGTCCTCGTCAGCGACCTCGACGACGAGCCGGGCGACCTGGCCCGGCTCGCATCGGTACTCCTTGCCTACCGCCGCGACCATGTTCCGGTGCGGATCGTCGGCCTTGACCCGTCACCGGCTGATGTCGCGCTCTTCGACCGGCTCCTGCGTCCTCGCCCGGTCGTCGGACATGCGCCTCCTCTCGCCGCGAGCGCACCGCACTCGACGACGCCGTTTCCATGGACACTCCTGGCGCTGGCGCTCTTAGTGGCCGGCGCGCTCGCGCTCCGTGCTGCCTGGTCACCCCGGCTCGAATGGGGCCGCGTATGACCGCGCTGCGAATTGCACTCGTCGCCTTGCTCGCCGCGGGCGCGGTGGTCGCGGCGCTGCTCGGGGACGATGTCCGCTCGTGGCGCAATGCGCTCACCGGCGGCGATGCCGTATACGCCGCAACACCGTCGCGTGCATCGTGGTCGCCAAGCACGCGCGTCGACGGCATCGCCGAGGCGCTGCTCGGGACCGGCGACGACCTCCGCCTGCGCCGGGCCCTGCAGCTCTACGCCGACGCCTCGAAGCTGCGCCTCCGCCTCGATAACGCAGTCGAGGTGGAGAGCGCACGTGCTCGGGCGCAGGATGCGCTCGAGCGTGCTGCACGAGGCCACGACCGGCAAGGCGCGTCGCAGGCACTGACGCTCCTGGGCATCCTCGCGTTCCGCGCGGCCGCGGCAGGCGGCGCGCAGAGCCAGGTCGATGCAGCGATCGCGGACTTCACCGATGCGCTGCGCGCCGACACGGGCAACGAACAAGCCGCGTACGACCTCGAGCTGCTGCTCCGGCGGATCGCCGTGCACGGCTCGCGCACCGCGCCCGGCCAGGGCAACGGCTTCGGCCGCGGAGGCCTCAAGGGTGGGGGCGGCGGTCAGGCCGGGAACGGCTACTGACGCTGATGACGCTGCTGACGCCACTGGGCGGGCTCGCCGCGCTCGCCGCGCTCCTTCCTCTCGCAGCCGCGTTGCTCGGGCACCGCCGAGCCGACGCCGTGCGGCGGGCGCTGCGCCTGCCGCCGCCCGAGCGGCGGGCCGAACTGGTGCGACCGTTGCTCGCGGCGGCCGGAGCCGCGCTCCTTGGGCTCGCGGTCGCGCAGCCCGCGCTCACCCGGACGTCGAGCACGCGGATCCGAAGCGACGCGCAGGCGGTGTTCGTGCTCGACACGTCGCGCTCGATGGCCGCATCCGCGACGCCCGCGTCGCCGACGCGACTCGATCGCGCCGTCTTGGCGGCGGTGCGATTGCGCGACGCGATTCCCGAGATCGAGTCGGGCGTGCTGACGCTCACCGATCGCGTTCTCCCCGATCTGCTGCCGGTCCCCGATCGGCAGGGATTCGCCGGCGTCGTCGAGCGAGCAGTGCGGATCGAGAGCCCGCCGCCGCGGAGCTCGAGCGTGCGCGCGACTCGCTACGGGGCACTCGCGGAGATCGCCTCGGGCAATGTGTTCGCTCCGGCCGCCTCTCGCCGTCTCGTCGTCCTCCTCACCGACGGCGAGAGCAATCCGGTGGACACGAGCGCTCTCGCGCGCGCCCTGCCCGCGAGCCGCGGCTATCGCTTCGCGGCGATCCGGTTCTGGAGCGCCGGCGAATCCGTCTACGACGCCGACGGCGCCGCCGAGCCTGCGTACCGACCTGACTCATCCGGCGGGGACGTGCTTCGCACGCTCGCCGCCGCGCTCGGGGGCCGTAGCTTCGAGGAAGGGCAGACCGGAGCGGCCGGGTCGTACCTCCGCAAGCTCGCGGGGAACGGCCCGACCATTCGGACGAGCGGCTCCGAGAGCAGCACCGTCCCGCTCGCGCCATACGTGGCTCTCGCCGGGGTGCTCGCACTGCTCGCCGCGCTCGGCCCTTCTCCGTCGGCGGCAAGACGCATACGATTGACGTGGCCATGAGTCGGCGCGCCGCCCGACCGGCGCTTGCAGCGGTCGTCGTCGCGGTCGCGGCGGGAATGCTCCTCGCCTCTGCCGCGGCCCGCAACGGGGCGTCGGGCGACGTCGGCTGGCGCGGCTTCGGCAACACGCCCGATCAGCTGCGCCACTCGCCGCTCACTCAGCTCACGCCGGGCAACGTGAGCCAGCTGGGGCGGCTCTACACGGTCGACTTCAGGCAGATCGACGCGAGCGTGCGCCGCGGCGAGCAGTCGTATCCGGTGGAAGCGAACGGGACGCTCTATGTCACGACGAACGACGACAACGTCTGGGCGGTCGACGCTCTCACCGGCAAGGTCAAGTGGCGCTACACGCCCGACAACGTCGCCGTGTTCCGCAACTTCGGCATCGTCGCCAATCGGGGCGTCGCGCTGTGCGACGGGCATGTCTTCATCCTCACGCTCGACATGACGATCGTCTCGCTCGATCCGGCGACCGGGCGGCTCGAGCGCCGGGTCGCGATCGCGGAGGCCGTCCGCGGAGCGTCGTCGAGCTACGGCTACTCCGAGACGAGTGCGCCGATCTGCGCGAACCATCGCCTGATCGTCGGCGCCGCCGGCTCCGAGTACGGCGTGCGCGGCTTCGTGATGGCGTACCGGACCGATCTCACGCCCGCGTGGCCAAATCCCTTCTGGACGATCCCGCCGGCCGGCACGTCGTGGCGGCGGAACGGCACACTCGTCGGGGGTGGGGTCGTCTGGACGCCGACGACCGTGGACACGACGACGAACACGCTCTACTTCGGCACCGGCTCGGCGACGCCCCTCTACTTCCCCTCGATCCGCCCCGGCTCGAATCCTCGCACCGACTCGTTGATCGCCGTGAACCTCGCGACGGGCCGGATGAAGTGGTGGCAGCAGCAGATGGCGCACAACGAATGGTCGTACGACACCGCGCAGCCGCCGCTCGTCTGCACCGCGAAGGTCGGCGGGTCGAAGCGGCGCATCGTCTCCGTCGGGACGATGGAGGGCGTGTGGTTCGCCTACGACGCGGCAAGCGGACGCCCGATCTACCAGCGGATCAAGGTCATCGACCGCACGGAGCACCCGACGCTCAAGCCCGGCAAGCCCGTGACCGTCTTCCCGTCATCGCTCGGAGGCCTGAACTACTCGCCTGCTTCGTTCGACCCGAAGACGAACTACATCTTCAACGCTGCATCCGAGACGGCCGCGGTCTTCGTCCAGACGAAGCTCACGCCAACGCAGAAGAAGCGGAAGTTCACGCTCGGCGACGTATTCCTCGGACTCGCGAACGACTTCGGCGCGACGCTGCAAGGCTGGCACGACCACGGGTCGATCAGCGCGATCGACGTCAACTCCGGACGTCGCGTGTGGAAGTTCACAACGCCCGAGCCGGAGCGCGGCGGCGTCACGACGACTGCCGGCGGTCTCGGCTTCGCCGGCGGCGGCGACGGCGTCCTCCGCGCGTTCGAACTCAAGACCGGGAAGGTCCTCTGGACCTTCCAGACCGGTCACCAGATCGCAGGCGGCGTGTCCGCCTACTCGATCGGCGGCAAGCAGTACGTGGCGGTCACCGTCGGCGGAACGCCCACTTCCTCCGCCGGCGGCACCGCTACGGAGCTGCAGGTCTTCACGCTCGGCGGATCGTCGTCACAGTCGCCGCCACCGCTTCGTCGCGTCTTGCAGTCGCACGAGCAGGTGACGCGACAGGCAGAGCCGCAGCGCCGCGCCGCCGCTGAGGGCTTCGGACGCGTGGCGACTCGGGGCGGGCTCGTCGTGCGACTCTGGGAGGCGAGCTCGTCGAACGTCGCCCGTGTGCGCGGGCGCGTCGTCCTGAACGGCGCCCCCGTCGCCGGCGCGCGCGTCTCGCTCGACGGCTACACCGTTCCCCAGGCGACGAAGAAGGACGGGAGCTTCGCCACGGACGTGGACATCACCGTCCCGTTGCGTCGCGTCGTCCGCCCCGTCGGGCTCGATCACGCCACCGTGCACGGGCGCGCCCTCACACCGGGACAGCGCAGTGCTCTCCGCGCGGCGGCCGGCGGCTTCAGCGTCGGCTACCGGCTCCAGGGTTTGCATGCCGGCGTGCAAGAAGACGGCAGCGTCCTCGTCACCGGACGCCTCGCCGGCGCGAGCGGCCAGGCGCCGCCGACCGTGCGGCTGCTCACCTACCGGCTCGGAGGCACGATCACCGACGCCGCCGGGAAGCCCGTTCAGGGCGCCGTCGTGATCACGCGCACGCAGGACCGAGACTTCTGGACGCACTCGTCGGCGACCGACGCAGCCGGGCACTACACCTCGTTCTTCGCCGCGTCGGACGAAACCGCCGCCGATCCGGTCGTGCTCGCCGTGGGCGTCGCGCTCGGCGTTGTCTCGTACGGCGGCAACCTCGGCACGAACGCCTCGTTCAAGCGGCTGCGCAGCGCGGAGCTGGACATCCATCTCGGTACCGGCACCGCCTACACCGTGCAGACGCCCGCGGCACATGCCGGCGCCGTCTACTCCGGCCTGATCGTCGGCGTCACCTCGGGCGGCAAGGTCGTGAAGCCGCTGGCCGAGCGCTGGCCGGATGCAAGGGGATCGTTTTCCATGCGCCTGCCGGCATCGCTGCGCAGTAAGACGGTGCGCTTCTGGGAGAACGACCGGCAGTTCTTCTCGCGCTTCCCGGCACGGCCCGGTGGCGCGGTCGATCTCGCAGCGTGGCCGTCGCAGCTCGGCGACGCGGTTCCGACCGGCCTCGCCACGCTGAAGCTTCCGCGCCGGTAGGCCGGGCTCAGCTGATGGTGAAGACGCCCCTCATACCCGGCTTCGATCGGTCGGCGGCGAGACTGCCGTAATACGCGACCCGGCCGCGGTGGTCGAGGAAGAGCATGAGGATCTTCCGCTGCTTGGGCTCGAGGGGCCGGGTGAATCCTGTCTGCACGCCGGTGCCCCGCTTGGCTGTGCCGAATGCGAACGTGTGAGGCTTGTTGCCGACGTTGAGCATGATGAAGCGCACGTAAGCACCGCGAAAAGCTCGCTTCGGGCTCAGGCTGATCCGCGTATCCGTGATCGTCACCTTGATGTCCACCACGGGAGGCGGAGCCGTCGTCTGAGGACGCACAGAGCTCTGCTGAGCGCCCTGCGCCGCCGGCACGAGCGCCACAGCCGAGACCGCTGCAAGCGCGAAGAGGCGCGACCTCACGGCCGGTAGTTTAGCGACGGTCTGTGCCTCTCAGACCGTCACGGTGGGTCGTCGCGGCGGCGGCAATGTTCGCGAGCCTTCTCTGCGGTTGCGGAGCGCGCGAGGCCGACGGCACGTGGACGCTTCCGAACAGCGATCTCGCGGGCACGCGTGCGGCGTCCGCGTCGGCCATCGACGCGGGCAGCGTCGCGCGGCTCCGCGTGCGCTGGCGATTCCGCTTCGTGGCGAGGCCCAGCTTCTCCGGCATCTTCGCGTCGACTCCGGTTGCCGACCGCGACACGATCTACGTGCAGGACCTGAGGAGTAACGTCTTCGCGCTCGACCGCGGCACCGGTGCGCTGCGCTGGGCACGGCGCTTCCGCGCGCGGAACGACGGGCCGAACGGGCTAACGGTGGACCGCAAGCGTGTGTACGGCGCAACCGACTCGGATGCGTTCGCGCTCTCCGCGTCCACCGGCGAGGTGCTCTGGCTTCGGCATCTCACGAGCCGGAGCGAGCAGTTCGTCGACGTCGCGCCGGTCGTCTGGAAGGGCATCGTCTTCGAGAGCACGGTCGGGTACGCGCCGCTCGGCCGCGGCGCGATCTATGCGCTCGATGCCGCGACCGGCGTAGTGCGCTGGAAGTTCGTGACGATCGAGCACCCGTGGGCACATCCACTCGAGGCAGGCGGCGGTGGACTGTGGCATCCGGTCTCCGTCGACGGGAGCGGGCGGCTCTATGCGGGCAACTCGAATCCGACGCCGTGGGGCGGCACGCCGAAGCGGCCGAACGGCGCCGCATTCCCAGGCCCGGTCCCGTATACGGACTCGCTTCTCGTACTCGATGCGCGCACCGGCCGGCTGCTCTGGCACGACCAGGTGACACCGCACGACGTCCGCGACTACGACTTCGAGGCGACGCCAATTCTCGCGCGCGTCGGCGGCATCGAGCTCGCGATCGGAGCGGGTAAAGCGGGACGGGTGATCGCATGGAATCGCGGGACGCGAGAGCGGGTCTGGGCCGCCGCCGTCGGGCTCCACCGGAACGACCTCGGCCCGCTGCCGCGACATCGCGTGCCCGTGTGCCCCGGCCTGCTCGGCGGGGTCGAGACGCCGATGGCGTACGCCGAAGGCCGGTTGTTCGTGCCGGTCGTCGACCTGTGCGGGTGGGGCAGCGCCGTCGCTCAACAGAAGCTGACGAGCGTCGATCCATCCCGAGGAAGAGGCCGGCTCGTCGCGCTCGACGCGGCAACGGGGCGAACGTTGTGGGAGCAACGCCTGCCTTCGCCGAACTTTGGCTGCGCAACGGTCGCGAACGACGTCGTCTTCACCTCCACCTACGACGGTCGGTTGTACGCACTCAGCGCCCGCGACGGGACGATCCTCTGGCGCGCGAGCATGCGGGCCGGTATGAACGCGTGCCCGGCCGTCGCCGGCGATCTCTTTCTCGTGGGCGCAGGGATCCGGCGGTCGACCGGGTCGGTGACGGAGCTCGTTGCGTTCGGCCTACGCTGACGCCGAATCGGACGCAGGGTTTCGGCAATGGACGCGCTCGTGCTGCAGCACATCGCCTGCGAGCCGCCCGGGGTCTACGAGGACGTCCTGCGCGGGCGCGGCTGGTCGCTGACGCGGGTCGAGCTCGACGAGGGCGAGCCGCTTCTGGACTGGCGGGAGTTCAACGCGATCGTGGCCATGGGCGGGCCGATGAGCTGAACGACGAAGCCGAGCTGGCTTGGCTGCGACCGGAGAAGGATCTGATCCGCTCTGCGGTGCAGGCGGGGACGCCGTTCTTCGGCGCGTGCCTCACGGGGTTCAGTTTCACCTCGAGGTCTCCGCCGAGATGGCCCACAAATGGGGGCAGGTGCCGGAGTACGCGGCCTCGCTGGAGCGCACGCTCGGAGCGGGAGCCGCCGAGCAGCTGCTCGAGGACGTCGCGCGTCGAGCGGACGAGATGGGCACTGTGGCGCGCACGATCTTCGCGCGCTGGCTCGAGCTCGCAGCCTAAGCAGCGTCCCAGAGGACGTCGAGCGTCGGCGGCTTACGGAAGACGAGGCCGCGCGGCGCCGTGGGACGGTCGGGATCGAGGCGAAGCCCGGGCAGCCGCTCGAACAACCGCCGCGCCGCCGTCAGCGCCTCGAGTCTTGCGAGGTGCATCCCGATGCAGACGTGCGGGCCGTGCGCGAACGTCACGTGCAGACGTGCGTTCTCGCGATGGACGTCGAAGCGGTCCGGGTCCGGGAAGAACGCCGGATCGCGGTTCGCGCCGGCCAGCGACACCTCCACCAGATCGCCCGTCTTGATCGGCGCCCCGGCGAGCTCGACATCCTGCGTCGCGTACCGGTCGACGACGGCCGCCGCCGGCTCCAGGCGCAGCGACTCTTCGACGGCGTTCGGCTCGACGGCGTCCTCGCCGTTCGCGAGGAGATGGAACACGAGGTTGGCGATCATCCCCTCGGTCGTCTCGATGCCGCCGAACATCATCACGGCGGCGTTCGAGACCGCTTCGTCCCGGCTGAGATCGCCGCCGATCTCGAGCGACGGCTCGACCGCGTCGTGCAACGCCTGGAAGGCGGCGCGCCCGTCCTCACTCGGCGACACTCCGGCGGCGACGCCGGTGACCGACGCGACGATCGCGTCGTACCAGCCGAGCATCGCCCCGGTATCGGCCGACTCGAGGCCGAGCAGGTGCGCGACGGCCCGCGCGGCGAGCGGGCCGGCAAGGTGCGCCGGAGCTCCGCGCGGCCCTCCGGCTCGAAATCGTCGATCAGCGCATCGACCTCGGCTTCGACGAGCGGCGAGAAGCGACTCCGCACAGCAGTGAGCCGCAGCGGTTCCGCAAACGGATCGCGATGACGAGCATGCTCCTCTCCATCGCGTGTCAGCATGCTCGGGCCGACGACCCGGCCGGTCGAGAACCGCTCGTCGTCGACCGTGTACACGAACGGCTCGCGCATCACGTGGAGCGCGAGCTCGCGGCTCGTCACGAGCCACCCGTTCAGCGCGGGAATCCACGAGACGGGCTCGCTCTCCCGCAGCCGGGCGAGCACCGGATGCGGATCGGCCGCGAGGTCGTCCAGCGTCACCGATGCGCCGACGGGAAACACCTGCTCGAGCGATTCTACGAGCAGAGCGGGACCGGCGTGCTCATGCCGGTCCCGCTCTCGCGCGTTCAGGTGATCTTGAAGGAGACGACCTTCGTGGTCGTCTGCCCGTTCAACGAGATGCGCACCGTCACAGTCAACAGTTTGCCCTTCGCCTTCTTCGGGACGAACACGTTGACGGACGCGGTGCCGCCGTTCAGCGACTGCGTGTGCGGGATCGACGCGGTGCCGATCTTCGTCGTCGCGGAAATCGTCGCACCACTCAGAGTCTCGCCGTCGCTGCGCGTGACCGGGAAGGCGAGCGAGAGCAGCTTGCCCGCACTCGGCTTCGCCGGGACCACGAGCGGCTTGCCGACGACGGCCTTCACCACCTGCACCCGCGAGCCAGAGAGGTCATAGACCCACGAGCCGCCATCGGGGGCGAAGTCGCCACTCCGGACGTTGCCTGCCTCGTCGATGAGGAAGCCGCCGGCGTGGAACACAAAGCCCGCCGTGCCTCCGAGGTCGCTCCTGTTGAGCGTCCACGTGAAGACGTTTCCGCTCCGGCTGAAGCGCATGCTCGGGGAATCGGGCGTCATGGCCCACTCCGCGCCGGTCCACCTGTCGATCGTCCAACCCCAGTCGTCGGCCTCCTGCCAGATCTCGAAGTAGTACTCGGATCCGGACGCCGAGCCCGTGGAGCTGTCCTTGTCGGTGTCCAGCCAGATATCGACCGACGTCGAAGGTACGAGACCCGACGCCGTGACGGACACGGTGATCGCTCCGGTCCCTGGCACGTCGCTCATCGAGATCGAGGTGATGTCTGGGGCCCCGTTCGCGTCGCCGCCCGGATCCGCGAACGCGGCGTTTCCCGCCGCGCCGCCGGCGGCCAGGGCGAGCGTGGCTAGAAGCAAGCCGGCAACACCGGCCGTAAGACGTGCCTTGATCGTCATGTGTCTCACCTCCTGCGCGGTGCGACCGGCCGATGCCGGAAAGGGGGAACCGCGCAGCCACGAAGCTACGGAGGGGCACTCACGTATCGCTCACGCGGGCCTACTCGAGCGATTCGGCGAGCAGCGTCGACACGTCCGCGACTCGCAGCTCCGAGCCGACGGCGCGGACGCCGTCGTCGAGCATCACCGTGCAGAACGGGCACGCGACCGCGAGCGTCTCCGCTCCGGTCTCCGTCGCCTCGCGGGCCCGCTCCTCGTTGATCGGCTTTCCGGTCTCCTCCATCCACATGTGGGCGCCGCCGGCGCCGCAGCAGAACGTCTGCTTCCCGCTCCGCTTCATCTCGACCGGCTGGCCGATCACATTCAGCAGCTTCCTCGGCTCCATGCGCACGTCGTTGTGCCGCGCCAGATAGCAGCTGTCGTGGTAGGTGATCGACGTCCCGCCCGACTTCGGCTGCAGCTTTCCCGCGTCGACGAGCTCCGCCAGCAGCTCCGTGTGGTGCAAGACCTCGTAGTTCCCGCCGAAGTCGCCGTACTCGTTCGCGAGCGTGTTGAAGCAGTGCGGGCAGCTCGCGACGATCTTCCGAACACGCTGCTCGTTCAGCGTGGCGACGTTCTGCTCGGCGTACGCCTGGAACACGTATTCGTTCCCCATCCGCCGGGCCGGGTCGCCCGTGCACGACTCCCGCGGCCCGAGGATTGCGAAGTCGACTCCCGCTGCCTTCAACAGCTTGGCGGTGGACTCCGCCGACTTCTTCGCCCGCTCGTCGAACGCCGCCGCGCACCCGACCCAGTACAGGTACTCCGGCGTCGCCCGTTCGGTCTGCGGCTTGCCCCAGGGGTTGCCCGCACGCTCGACGTCCCGCAGCATCGGCTCCGCCTCGGCAGGAAACGAGGAGTCGACCATGACGCGGCTTCGCCGCAGGTCGACGATGTGGTCGATGTGCTCGATCGACACCGGACACGCCTCGACGCAGGCACCGCACGTGACGCAGTCCCAGATCATCTGCTCCGGGACGCCGTTGCCGAGAATCGGCTCCGTGCTCTGCGTAAGCACCTGGTCGCGCACCCCCATGATCAGCAGCTTCGGCGAGAGGATCTTCCCCGTTGCGTATGCAGGGCACGCGTCCTGACAGCGCCCGCACTCCGTGCACGAGAAGCCGTCCATCACCTCCTTCTTCGTGAGATCGGCGATCGTCGCAACGCCGAACCGCATCTGATCCTCCGGTACGTCGAAACGCAGCGGCTCGAGCCGGCCCCGCGACCGTGTGCGCGCCATCCAGACGTTGATCGCGGCGGTCGCGATGTGGAGGTGCTTCGAGTACGGCAGGTAGCGCAGGAAGCCGAGCACGAACGTCAGATGCGCCCACACGAAGACGCGCTCGGCATGGCCGTGACTCGGAAAGACCTTCGCGAGCTGCTCCGAGAGCGGGCCCACGTGCTCGTTCAGACCCGCCGCGTGCGCCGCGGCATGCCAGCAGAGGAGCGTCGTGACGACGCCCGCGATCATGAAGAGGATGAAGTCGGCCTCGCCGACGTGCGAACCCTGGAAGCGCGGCGGCCGCACGACCTTGCGAATCCACACAGCCGCGGCGACGCCGATCAGCACAAGCACGACGAAGATGTCGACCATCCAGCCGAACCACGTCTGATGTCCGAGCCACGGAAACTCGGCATGCTTGTCGACGGCCGCGATCATCGCCATGACGATCGTCGGGAACAGGACGAGGAAACCCCAGAAGATGAATGCGTGCATCAGGCCCGGCACGAGACGCTTCAACAGCTTGCTCTGGCCGAGCACGATCTCGACCTCGTTCCGCACCCGTTGCGGGACGTCGGGCGGACGATCGTTTGGCTTCGCCCGCCGGACCTGCTCCGCGAGGAACTTGGCGCGGTGCCAGGTGCTGCTGCCGACGATCAGGAGCAGCAGCCCGAGGACGACGGCGCCTATGAGCCGCGGACCCTTCTCAGCTCGGCACTGATGGCCGGGACTATCTCATGCAGGTCGCCGATGACCGCGTAGTCGGCGCTCGCAAAGATCGGCGCCTCGGGGTCGGAGTTGATGGCGAGGATCTTCTTCGCGCCCTTTGCGCCGGCGATGTGCTGCGTCGCGCCGCTGATTCCGCACGCAACGTAGAGATCGGCCGAGATCTTCGTCCCCGTCTGCCCCACCTGATCGGTATGCGGCCGCCAGCCGGCGCTCGTCACGACGCGCGAGCACCCGACTGCTCCGCCCAGCAGGCCGGCGAGCTCCTCGATGATGCCGAAGGCCTCCGACGAGCCGACGCCGCGCCCGCCGCTGACCACGACCTTTGCGTCGCGTAGCGAGACGCCGCCGCTCGACTCCTCGACCCGGCCGACGACCTGCACCGTCATGTCGGCGTCCGCCGGAAGCTCGAGTTGCTCGACGGCGACCGGTTCAGCGGCCGGGCGCGTGTGCGGCGCGACCGAGATGATCCGCGGGGATCCGTGCAGGCGCGCTTCCTCGAAGAGGCTCCCGCCCCACCGGACGCGTGTGACGACGTCGCCGTCGACGCCGGTGACGTTGGCTGCGAACGGCTGGTCAAGGCGCGCTGCAACATGCGCGAGCAGCTCGTTGCCGCGGTCTGAGCCTGCTGCAACGACCGTATCGGCGCCGCCGGCTGCGTCCGCGATCGCAGCCGCCCAGGCGGAGGGCGCATACGGCCCGTCGGCGGAGACCGCACGCACGTCGCCGAGCGTCTGGGCAAGCCCGAGCGCCTGAAGCGACAGCTCGTCGTCCGGCTCGACGAAGAGAAGGACGCTCATACCTCGAGCTCCTTGTGGGCGCCGGAGCGGATCCCGCGGATCACTTCGCGCCATGTCTTCTCCGTCCAGGCGATCGGGACGCGCCACACGTCGATGCCGGCGCAGAGGGAGAGTGCCCAGACGCGCACGAGCGGAGTGCCCGGTAGCGGCGGCGGATCGTTCCCGCGCAGGCCCTTGTGGCCGAAAAGCGAAAAGCCGTGCAGGTCGACCTCGATTCCCTCGGGGAGGTAGACGTCGGCCGCGCCGAAGGCGGCGATCGCGACGATCGTGATCGCCTCCCCTTCGAGCGTCGCCCGGCGCAGATCGAGATCGACGCTGCCGAACGCCGCCAGGCAGGCGACCCGGCCCCGTACCCGGAGCCGGCCCTCACGCTCGCTGGAGCCGAAGAGCGCGACGACGAAGCGCGTCGGCCCGCGCCGCGAGGTCGCCACCGGCGCGGGCGCCGCGGGTAGATCGCGTGCGAGCTCGTCCAGCTCGGCCTTCGTCACCGCGCGGGACGCAGCCGACATCCGATCGGTGAACTCCTCGAGCGTCAGCCGCCCCGCAACCGCATGCTCACGCAGCAGGACGATCGCGCGCTCGCGGTCAGCGTCCGACGCGCGGAGTGCGGGGGTATCGCTCACGCCCGCCCTTCCCGCAACCAGGTTTCAACTGAAGTCAGGTTGCGGCTCATGCAACACCCAGCTGCTGCATGACCTCGACGACCTTCGGCGCCGCCTCAGGCCCGGTGCCGAGGATCTCCGCCTGCTTGCCCTGACCTTCCGGCACGACGAGCCGCAGCTTCTCGAGCTTCGACTCCGGGCGTGCCGGCTCGACCACCGCGAGCGGCTTCGACTTTGCGCGCAGCCGCCCCGGCACCGATGGATACCGCGGCAGGTTCAGTCCCTCGAGGGCGGTCAGCACCGCCGGCAACGGCACCTCGTACACGTCACGCGCGCCGCCGACGTCGCGCTCGCAGCGAACCTTGTCGCCCTGCACGTCGATGCCCTTCAGGCCCGTGACGACCGGCATCCCGAGCGCATAGGCGACGCGGATCCCGACCTGGTAGTTGCCGGAGTCCGCGGACTCGTTGCCGAAGAGGATCAGATCGAAAGGTTCCTCCGACCGGACGGCATCGACGATCGCGCCCGCAGTCGCCTGCGCGTCCCACTCCGTGCCGTCCGTCTTGAGGTGGATTCCGCGGTCGGCCCCGATCGCCATGCAGTCGCGAATCTGCTCCTCCGCCTCGGGCGGCCCGAGGGTCAGCACGACGACTTCGCCCCCTCCCGCTTCGACGATCCTGACCGCCTCCTCGACCGCGCATTCCTCGTGGGGGCTGATCGTGAAGCCGAGGTGCTTCGTCTCGAGCGCCTGCTCGTCGGCGGTCAGCACCATCTTGCCGCCGGTGATAGGCACCCGCTTGACGCACACCAGAATTCTCACGAGCGGATTCTCGCGTTCTCGGGATCGAACGGCGCCCGCGAGCCCACGATCTCGACCGTTGCGGGATAACGCTCCGTCATGTACTCGACGGCGAGCTTTGTGCCTTCCACGGCGTGCTCGGGCGGCAGGTACGTCATGACGATGTGTTTGCCGAGCGACGGGGCTGCGCCCGTGGAGGTGACGTACGAACGGCGTCCGTGCGCGTCGACGATAGGCGTGCCGTCCGGGAGCGTCACGGGCTCCCGACCCAGCGGGTAACGCCTGACGCCGTTCTTCGACGTGTGGTCGTCGATCGTCAGCGTGCAGAGCTTCGCGGCCGGCTCGGCCTCGCGGTGCGCCAGGTGCGCCTCCTTGCCGACGAAGTCTTCGCTCTTCACCTTCCACCACGCCATGTCCGCCTCGACGACGGTGTAGTCCGCGTCGAGCTCGAACCCGAACGCGCGGTACGCCTTCTCGAGCCGGCCGGTCGTGCCGTAGACGCCGATGCCCGCGGGCACGACGCCGTGCGGCCTCCCCGCCTCCCACACCGTGTCCCAGAGCTTTGCGCCGTCCCCGAACGGGACGTAGAGCTCCCAGCCGAGGTCGCCGACGTAGGAGATGCGCGACGCGATGACCTCCATCCCGTCGACGGCGAGCGCCTTCCACGTGCCGAACCCGAAGCCCTCGGTCGATACGTCGTCTCGCGTGATCGACGCGAGGATGTCGCGGGAGCGCGGACCCCAGAGTCCGATCGTGCACTGAGACGAGGTGTGGTCCTCGATGCGCGCGTCGCCGACGAGGTTGTCTGCGAACCACTTCTTGTCGGCCATGCCGTGCGCGCCGCCGGTGACCACGCGGAAGCGGTCATCGTCCATCTTCATGATCGTGAGATCGGACTTGAAGCCTCCGCTCGGCGCAAGCACCGGCGTGTAGATCACGCGCCCGTTCGGGACATTCATCTGCCTCGCGGCGACCTTCTGAACCGAGTCGAGCGCACCGGGGCCGACCACGTCGAAGATGCAGAAGGCCGTCAGGTCGAACATCGCGGCCCGGTCGCGCATCGCGAGGTGCTCGGCGTTGATGATCGGCGACCACCAGCGCGCGTCCCATTCGTGCTCACGCGGCTGCACGCCGTACTCCTCGACGAGATCGGCGTTCGACTTGTACCAGTGCGGCCGCTCCCATGCCGCCGCCTCGTAGAACACGGCACCGAGCTCCTCCTCCCGGTCGTAGAACGGCGAGACGCGAACGCCGCGGTTCGACGCCCACTGCTCGGAGGGGTGGACGATCCCGTACGTCTTGTTGAAGCCCTCCGACGCGCGGGCCTTCACGTTCTCGGGGGTGCGCTGCTCCGGATAAAAGCGCGCGACGTCGGACGACTGGAGGTCGATCTCGGACTCCCCGTTCGTCATCCACTCCGCGACCGCACGGCCGACGCCGGGGCCTTCCTTCACCCAGACGGCGGCGGCCGACCACAGGCCCTTCACCTCCGGAGTCTCGCCGAGGAGCGGCAGACCGTCGGGCGTCAGGGAGAGCAAGCCGTTGATCGCGTACTTGATCCCCACCGACTCGTCGCCGAGGATCTCGGGCACGAGCTCGAGCGCGTGCTGGAGCTGGAGCTCGAAGTCCTCCTGCGTGAACGGCAGCTCGGTCGGCGTGAGCGACGACGCCTCGATCGAGGGGATCTCGTCCGGCTCGTGGAGGATCGGCCGGTGCGCGTACGAGCCGACCTCGAGGCCCTGCCCGTCCTGCCGCTCGTACATGTTCGTGTCCATGTCGCGGACGATCGGAAAGTCGACCGCCGTCTTCGACGTGAGGAACCGCGGCACCGGGCCCACGTCGATCATCTGGTGGACGGCCGGCGTGAGCGGAATCGACGCACCCGCCATCTGCGCGATCCGGGGCGACCACACGCCGCATGCGATCACCACGACGTCGGCCTCCACATCCCCGCGCGATGCCCGAACGCGCTTCACGCGCCCGTCCTCGACGTCGATGCCGAGCACCTCGGTGTTCGCGAACACCTGCGCACCCTTCTCCTGGGCGCGCTCGCGCATGATCGTGCCGAAGCGCAGGGAGTCGACCACGGCGACCGACTTCGTGTAGAAGCCGCCGACGATGACAGACTCGTCGATGAACGGCACGAGCTCCTTTACCTCGGCCGGCGTCACCAGCTTCACGCCGTCGATGCCCCACGACTTCGCCGACGCCATCCGGCGCCGCAGCTCTTCCAGCCGCTCTTCGGTGCGCGCGACCTCGATGCCGCCGCACTCGTGGAGCGTGCCGGTCTCGCGGTACTGCTTCATCGAGTCGAGCGTGAGCTGCGCCATCTCCTTCGAGTGGTCGACCGGGAAGATGAAGTTCGACGCGTGGCCGGTGGACCCGCCAGGGTTCGGGAACGGGCCCTTGTCGAGCTGGACGAGATCCCGCCAGCCGAGCTCGGCGAGATGGCCGAGCAAGGAGTTGCCGACGATGCCGCCGCCGATCACCACACACCGAGCACTACTGGGAAAGTCGTTCACGTCGCCTCACACGGTCAGGAGCACGCGGTGCATCGCCTGCTCGAAGTCCTGGACATGCGCGCGCATGGTCTCGGCCGCCCGCTCGCCGTCGCCGTCGTTGATCGCCTCGAGGAGCGTGCGGTGCGCCTCGACGGCCTCCCCGATCTCGTGAGCCCTATCTTCATACGCATGGCCGAGCGCAATCGACCAGATGCGCGTTGCAAGGACGTAGTACTGCTCGAGCGTCGCCTCGAGCAGGTCGTTGTGGGCCGCGCGGTAGACGGCGCGGTGGATCCGCTCATCGAGCCCCATCAGCTCGCTCCCGCCGGCGTCGAGCTCATCGATCAGCGCGGTCAACTCAGCCCGGTCGGCCTCGGTCGCCCGCTCGGCGGCGAGCCGCGCCGCCTCGGGCTCGAGCACGACGCGGACCTCGGAGAGTCGCGCCAGCTCGCGGACGTCGACCCCGGTCACGAACATGCCACGCCGCGGATAGACCTCCACGAGCCGCTCCTGCGCGAGCCTGCGAAGTGCCTCGCGCACGGGCGTACGGCCGATTCCGAGCCGCTCGATGAGGGCGCGCTCGTCGATGACCGCCCCCGGCGCGAGCTCCAGTGAGACGATCAGCCCACGGATTGCGTGATAGGCCTTGTCGGCTAGGGACGACACGAAGTGATATTTTAATCATATTCTCTTTGCCTATCAGACGAAGGGAGACCTGCGTTGGCCACACAGATGCCGTCGTCGCTCGAGATCGCCCAGGGCGCCGAGCTCCGCCCGATCGCCGAGATCGCGGAAGCCGCCGGGCTCCTCGCCGACGAGATCGAGCCCTACGGGCGCTACAAGGCGAAGATCGACCTCGGCGTCCTCGACCGGCTCGCCGGCCGTCCGGACGCGAAGCTGATCGACGTCACGGCGATCACGCCGACAAAGGCCGGCGAGGGGAAGACGACCACGTCGGTGTCGCTCACCCAGGGCCTCGGCCACATCGGCCGCTCGCCGGTCCTCTGCCTGCGTGAGGCCTCGCTCGGCCCGGTCTTCGGGATCAAGGGCGGCGCGGCCGGGGGTGGCTACGCCCAGGTCGTCCCGATGGAGGACTTGAACCTCCATTTCACCGGCGACATCCACGCGATCGGCGCGGCGAACAACCTGCTCGCGGCGATGCTCGACGCGCACATTCTCCACGGGAACAAGCTCGGCATCGACGCGCTCACGATCTCGTGGCGCCGGTGCCTCGACATCAACGACCGTGCACTCCGCGACACGGTGATCGGGCTCGGCGGCCGCGCGAACGGCTACACGCGCCAGACCGGCTTCGACATCACCGCCGCCTCGGAGGTGATGGCGATCGTCGCCGTCGCATCGGACCTCCAGGATCTCCGGCGCCGGCTCGGTGCAATCACCGTCGCGCGGACGTTCGAGGGCGAGCCCGTGACCGCGGAGCAGCTTCGGGCCGCCGGCGCGATGACCGTCTTGCTGAAGGACTCGATCAAGCCCAACCTCGTGCAGACGCTCGAGGGGCAGCCGGCGCTGATCCACTGCGGTCCTTTCGCGAACATCGCCCACGGCAACAACTCCCTCGTCGCCGACCGGGTCGCCCTGAAGCTCGGTGACTACGTGGTGACCGAGTCCGGCTTCGGCTCCGACATGGGCATGGAGAAGTTCTTCGACATCGTTTGCCGCGCCGGGGACCTGAAGCCGAACGCGGTCGTGCTCGTCGCGACCGTCAAGGCGCTGAAGCACCACGCCGGCGACCCCGACGGCGGCACGAAGGCGATCGAGATCGGCGCCGCGAACCTTGCCCGCCATCTCGGCATCGTGCGCGAGTTCGGCGTCAACCCCGTCGTCGCGATCAACCGCTTTCCGGGCGACACGACGGAGGAGATCGAGCTCGTCCGCAAGCTGGCGGTCGAGCAGGGCGCTTACGCGGCGGAAGTCAACGACGCGTTCGAGCAGGGTGGCGCGGGGGCGGCGGCGCTCGCCGAAGCGGTCGTCGCCGCCGCGGACGAGCCGTCGAACTTCGACTACATCTACCCCATCGACGCTCCGATCGAGCAGAAGATCGAGGCGATCGCAAAGCGCGTCTACGGGGCCGACGGGATCTTTCTCCTGAAGACGACCCGGGACAAGATCGAGCAGTTCAACCAGACCGGCCTCGACCGGCTGCCGATCTGCATGGCGAAGACGCACCTCTCCCTCTCGCACGACGCGACGCTCGCGAACGCGCCCACCGGATTCACGGTGACGATTCGAGATCTCCGCGCTTACACCGGCGCCGGCTGGATCGTCGCGCTCTGCGGCGATATGCAGACAATGCCCGGCTACGGGGCGCATCCGGCGGCCGTCAACGTCGACATCGACGACGAGGGCCGCACGGTAGGACTATTTTGAACTTGGATTCTCCCGAGCGTCGGAGTACGGTGTAGCGGTGGTAGCGGTCGCGGAGACGGCCTCCTTAGGGCACGAGATCGACCGCAGCGCGGAGCCCCTGATCCGCGCCCGCAACGTGTGGAAGGTCTTCGGCCGGAACGCCGACAAGATCGTCGGCACGCCCGAGGCGCAGCTCTCGCGGAGCGAGCTGCGGGCGAAGCACGACTGCGTCGCCGCGGTCCGCGACGTGTCGTTCGAGGTCTGGCCGCGCGAGGTCTTCGTCGTCATGGGCCTCTCGGGCTCCGGGAAGTCGACCCTCGTGCGGACGCTGATCCGGCTGATCGAGCCGACGGCCGGCGAGATCGAGATCGCGGGCCAGGACGTCACCTCGGCAAGCCCGACCGAGCTGCGGCAGCTCCGCCGGCACACCTCGTCCATGGTGTTCCAGCACTTCGGCCTACTGGCGCACCGGCGCGTGATCGACAACGTCGCCTTCGGACTCGAGATCCAGGGCGTGTCGAAATCCGAGCGGCTCGCCCGGGCCGAAGAAGTCCTGAAGCTCGTTGGCCTCGAGGAGGTCGGCAACTCGTTCCCGGACCAGCTCTCAGGCGGCATGCAGCAGCGCGTCGGCCTGGCGCGCGCGTTCGCGGTCGAGCCGAAGGTGATGCTCTACGACGAGCCGTTCAGCGCGCTCGATCCGCTCATCCGCCGCGACATGCAGGACGAGGTGATCCGCCTCCAGCACGAGACCGGCAAGACGATGGTCTTCATCACCCACGATCTGCCCGAGGCGCTTCGGCTCGGCGACCGCATCGCGATCATGCGGGACGGCGCAATCGTGCAGCTCGGGACGCCCGAGGATCTCGTCGGCTCGCCTGCCGACGAGTACGTCGAGAACTTCGTGCGGGACATCCCGCGCAGTCACGTCCTGACGCTGCGCTGGATCATGCGCGACCCGCGTCCGGGCGAGGAGGACGGTCCGCGGCTCGACGTGCGCACGACCGTGCGCAAGGCAGTGTCGCTGATCGCCGGCAGCGAACGGCCCGTTTGCGCCGTCGAGGACGATCGGGTCGTCGGCGTCTGCGACAAGGAGGCCGTCCTGACGGCAATCGCCGGCGAGAGCGACTGATGACGGCGGTCGACGCCGCCCGCCTCCCCGTCGCGGCGCCGTCCCGGTGGTGGCGCAGCCGCAACGCGCTCGTGCTCGCAGTGGTCGCCGGAATGCTGCTTGCGTTCTTCGGTTGGCGGAGCGAGCTTCTCTGGCCGGCGTCGCTGACGTGGAACGCGCTCTCGCACCATCTCGACGACTTCCAGACGTGGCTCTCGAACAACCGGAACGTCGCGCATCCGAGCGTCTTCTTTCGCGCCTTCAACGGGCTCGCAGACTTCCTCGACAACCTCGTCGGCTGGCTGACGAGCCTCTTCTTCAAGCTCACCTGGATCGGTACGACGGCACTCGGCGTGCTCGTCGTTCTACGCTTCGGCGGCCGCAAAGCCGCCCTCGGCACCCTCGCGGCGTTCGCCGCGTTCGCCGCGATGGGCCTCTGGGAGCCGAGCATGCGCACCTTCGCGCTGACGTTCGCAGCCGTTGCGCTCTCGCTCGCGATCGGGCTGCCGCTCGGTGTCCTCGCCGGTCGCTCGGATCGCTTCCAGCGTGCGATCACACCCCTGCTCGACGCAATGCAGATCATTCCCGCCTTCGCGTATCTGATGCCGGTGGTCATCCTCTTCTCGGTCGGCCGGGGCGCCGCCGTCGTGACGACGATGATCTACGCGATCCCACCGGCGATCCGGATCACGGCGCTCGGCATCCGGGGGGTTCCCACGAACACCGTCGAAGCCGCGACGGCCTTCGGCGCAACCCGCTGGCAGACCCTGCTGAAGGTGCAGCTGCCCCTCGCCCGGCGTCTGCTGCTCCTGTCGGTGAACCAGACGATCCTCTTCGCGCTCTCGATGGTCGTGATCGCCGGCCTGATCGGCGGGCAGGGGCTCGGCGACGTCGTCACGAGCGGGATCTACTCCGACCCGGCGCTCGCGCTCATCGCCGGCGGCGCGATCGTCGTGATGGCGATCGCGCTCGACCGTGCGACCGAGGCGATGGCGATTCGCACCGACCCCACACACCGCCATCTCACCGAGTCGAAGAAGCGTCGGCTCCGCATCTTCACCGCGGCCTGTGCCGTCGCCATCGGCCTTGCCGCGGGACTCGGAAACGCGTTCGGGGCCGGCAGTAGCTGGACGCGATGGTCGGCGCAGCCGTGGCTCCGGCGCCAGGTCCAGGCCGCACTCGACTACGTCCAGAACCCGGACACGTTCGTCTTCCATATCACGAATCCGGTCGGCAACTTCATCGTGAAGTACGGGCTCGTCCCGCTCCAGAGCTTCTTCACCGAAGTGCCGTGGCCCGCGATGGTGTTCGGGCTGGCGCTGATCGCGTTTCTGCTCTCCGGGCTGCGGCCCGCGCTTGTGACGGTGGCGATGCTCGCGCTGGTCGGCCTCGTGAACGAGTGGCCGCAGGGGATGGACACGCTCTCGCAGGTGCTCGTCGGGACGCTGCTGACGATGCTCGTGGGCATCCCGCTCGGCGTCTGGGCTGCGGAGAGCCGGCGGGCCGAGCGCATGATGCGCCCGGTGCTCGACGTGCTGCAGACGTTGCCGCAGCTCGTCTACATCATCCCGTTCATCTACCTGATGCCCGTGTCACTCGTACCAGGCGTAATCGCGGCCGTGCTGTACGCGGCGCCGGTCGTGATCCGGCTCGTCGCCGCCGGCGTGCGCGAGGTGTCGCCGCATGCAGTCGAAGCCGCGGGCGCGTTCGGCGCCACACGCGCCCAGGTGCTGCTGAAGGTGAAGATTCCGCTCGCACGCGACGCGATCATGCTCGGCGTCAACCAGGGATTGATCATGGTGCTCTCCGTCGTCGTGATCGCCGGGCTCGTCGGCTCAGGTGCGCTCGGCTACGACGTCGCGCAAGGGCTGAACCGCGGTTTGTTCGGACAGGGCGTGCTTGCGTCGCTGGCGATCCTCGCGCTGGGGATCGCCCTCGACCGGGTGACGCAGGGACGCAGCCGCAAGCGGCTGGGAGAATTGGCGTGAACGAAAAGGAGGCAGGATGAAGGTTCGTGTAGGAGGGCTGGCCGTCGCGGCGCTCGTTGTCGCCGTGGTGGTCGTCGGCAGCGCGGGCGCGCGGGCGAACGCGTGCGGGACGGTCACGCTCAACGAGCAGGCGTGGGCCGGCTCGACCGCCAACACGTATGTAGTGAAGAACGTCCTCGAGAAGAGCCTCGGCTGCAAGGTCAACATCACGAAGGTCGCCGAGGTGCCCGTCTACCAGGCGATGGCCGACGGCAAGACGGACGCGATCCTCGAAGACTGGGGCCACGCGCCGCAGTGGGCGCAGTACGTGACGAAGCAGAAGACCGTGGTCCGCGCGGGCCCGAACGGCGTCAAGGGCGTCATCGGCTGGTACATCCCGACCTACCTGATGAAGCAGCACCCCGAGTTCAAGACGTGGAAGGGCCTGAAGGGCGAGGAATCGCTCTTCAAGAGCCCTGAGTCGGGCTCGCAGGGGATGTTCCTCGGCGGCGATCCCTCGTATCAGCAGAAGGATCAAACGCTGATCAAGGCGCTGAAGCTGAACCTCAAGTTCGTGAGCGTCGGCGCGGAGCCTGCGCAGGTCGCTCGCTGGACGCAGCTCTACAAGCAGAAGAAGCCCGTGCTCTTCTACTGGTACGACCCGCAGTACCTGAACGCGACGTATCAGGTCTCGCAGATCCAGCTGCCGGCTCGCTTCAAGGGCTGCCTGGACGACGAGAAGGTGGGCGGGCCGCCGGCGAAGTTTGCCTGCGCGTACCCGAGCTACACGCTGCTGAAGTTCATGAGCAAGAAGTTCGCGACGAGCGGCTCGCCGGCCGTGGGCGTCGTGCAGCGCTTCAGCTGGTCGAACGCCGACCAGAACGCCGTCGCGAAGATGATCGCCGGCGATCACATGAACCCGGATCAGGCGGCGCAGAAGTGGATCGCGGCCAACAAGGCCAAGGTCAACAAATGGCTCGGTAAGTAAAAAGGGAATGGCGTGAGGGGGCGGCCTCGACCGCCCCCTCAGTTCTGGCGTCAGCGCGTCTCGGTGCTGACGACGTTGAAGTTCTCGTCGACGTAGACCGTGACCGGATTGCCGCTGGCGTCGGTCATGTGCGCCTCGTACTTCGCGTGGCCGTCGGCGTCGGTCTCGACCCGGACGATCGTTCCGCCGGAGACCTTGGCGAGCGCCGCCGCCTGCACCTTGGCGAGTGTGTCGCCCGTGAGGAGCGTTTCGTCACTTCGCTGGCCTCCCCAAGGTTGGCGGCCTGTACTCGGTGGTGCCGCCGCGTCCGTCGTGGTCGACGTGGTTGCCGTCGAGTTCCCGCTCGCGGCACTCGCGAGCCCGTAGCTGCCGCCGCCGACGCCGAGTGCGAGTGCCGTGACGACTGCTGCCTTTGTGAGTCTGCTGCCCTGCATTTGCCTGGCTCCTTTCGGTTGGGTAGGCACACGTTCGTCGCGGCGCCTAAGTCCCGGCTGGGAGCGGGCTGAGAGCTACGTAAGAGTTCGGCGCAGCGCGTCGCGCCAGCCGGAGCGATCGATCGTCGCCCGTGGCTCGAAGCGTTCTCCCGCCGGCGACGGGGTGCGCCTGCCGAGGGCAAGGAGCACAGCGCCGAGCGCCGTTTGCTCCTGCTCGCGCGCCGTCTCGACCGGAACTCCGAGCACGTCGGCCTGGAACTGCATGAGCCAGCGGTTGCGCGTCATGCCGCCGTCGGCGCGCAGTAGCTCGAGCGGTGGCATCTGGTCGAGAACGTCGGCCGTCTGATATGCCGCGGCCTCGAGCGCGGCGCGGACGAGGTGAGCGCGCGTCGTCCCGCGCGTCAGGCCCGTGATCGTTCCCCGCACATCGGGTCGCCAGTGCGGCGAGCCGAGGCCGACGAGCGCGGGAACGAAATAGACGCCGCCGTTGTCGTCGAGCGACGCTGCAAGCTGCTCGCTCTCGGAGGCGTCGCCGAGCAGGCCGAGGCCGTCGCGCAGCCATTGCACCGCTGCGCCGGTGACGAACACCGCGCCCTCGAGCGCCCGGCGTGACGCCTCTCCCTCGAAGCGGGCCGCCGCGGTGCGCAGCACACCAGGCCGAGCCGGCTCTTCTGTCTCGACGAGCACGAACGAGCCGGTGCCGTAGGTCGCCTTGGCGCCGCCGGCGGCATGGAGCGCCGCCTGCTGGTCGCCGGCGATGCCGGAGATCGGCAGCGTCAGGCCGAGAAGCTCCCCCTCGCCGAAGTGCGCCCCTGAGGGCTTGATCTCGGGCAGCAGCGCGCGCCGAACGCCGAACAGATCGAGCAGCTCGTCGTCCCAGTCGAGCGTGTCGAGCGAGCAGAGGAGCGTTCGCGAGGCGTTCGTCTCGTCAGTGGCATGCACGCGGCCGCCGGTGAGCTTCCACACGAGCCACGTGTCGACGGTGCCGAACGCGAGGTCGCCTTCGTACCGTTCGAGCAGCCATTCGAGCTTCGTCGCCGAGAAGTACGGATCGGGCACGAGACCCGTTCGCTCGAGGATCAGGGCCGACGGCAGCTGCGCGCAGCGCTCGGCCGTGCGGCGGTCCTGCCAGACGATCGCGTTGTGCACGGGCCGCCCGCTGCGGCGGTCCCACAGGACCGTCGTCTCGCGCTGGTTCGTGATCCCGATCGCAGTAGGCATGCCGCCCTCGCGGATCGCGACCTCCGCCGCTGCGAGCACGCTCTGCCAGATCTCGTCGGGATTGTGCTCGACCCAGCCTGCCCGAGGGAAATGCTGCGGCAACTCCGCGTAGCCGCGCCCGCGCACGGTCAGCTCTTCGTCGACGACGAGGCACGTCGTGCCCGTCGTGCCCTGGTCGATGGCGAGGATCACGCGCGGACGCGCTCGCCCTTCGGATCGTAGAGCGGCTCTGCCCGCACCTCGGCCCGCACCCACTCCCCGAAGATGTCGACTGCTATCGCGGTGCCCGGCTCCGCATGCTCGACGGGCACGTACGCGTACGCGATGCTCGCGCCGACGGCATAGCCGTAGCCGCCGCTCGTCACTCGACCGACGATCTCGCCGCCGGCCGCGCGCACGGGCTCGGAGCCGAGCGCGATCGACCGCGGATCCTCGAGCACGAGGCACACGAGCTTCTGCTCCGGCTCGCGGAGCGCAGCGCGCCCGATGAAGTCGCCCTTGTCGGGCTTGACCGCGAAGCCGAGTCCCGCCTCGTACGGCGTCGTCTCGGCGTTCAGGTCACTGGCCCAAGCTCGGTAACCCTTCTCGAGGCGCAGCGCGTCGATCGCGCGGTAGCCGCCCGGCGTGACGCCGTCGACGCAGAGCGTGTCCCACAGCTCGAGGCCGTACTCCGCCGGACAATAGAGCTCCCACCCGAGCTCGCCAACGTACGTCACGCGCGACGCGATGCACGGCACGTCGCCGACGGCGAGCTCGCGCGCCTGCATGTACGGGAAGTCGAGATCGAGCACGGCGCGCGCCTTTGGGCCCCACAGGCACAGGCACGCAAACGCCGACGTGACGTCGTTGAGGTAGACCGACCCGTCGCGCGGCATGTTCCTCTCGAGCCAGGCACGGTCGTGGGTGCCGAACGCCGTCCCGGTGACGAGCAGGAACCTGTCCTCGGCCCGACGCATGACCGAGAGGTCCGCCTCGATCCCGCCGCGTTCGTTCAGAAGCTGCGTGTAGACGACGGTGCCGACCGGCCGGTCGATGCGGTTCGCACAAACCCGCTCGAGGAGCGCAAGCGCGCCCGGTCCCAGCACCTCGAGCTTCGAGAAGCTCGACTGGTCGAAGAGCGCGACGTCCTCGCGCGCCGCGCGCGCCTCGACCTCGATCGCCGGAGACCAGTTCTCCCCCGCCCACCCTCGCGGCCGCAACGCCTCGTCTCCGTGTGCAGCATTCGACTCGTACCAGTTCACGCGCTCCCAGCCGCCCTTCTCTCCGAACGACGCGCCGAGCTGCTGGTGGCGCGCATACGCGGGCGATACGCGGAGCGGCCGGCCGGCCTGCTTCTCCTCGCCGGGGTACTTGATGTCGTAGTACTGCGACAGCGCCTCGTACGAACGCGCGAGCGTGTACGACTGGCTGCGGTACTGGCGGCCGAAGCGCCGCAGATCGAGCGGCCACACGTCCCACTCGGGCCGGCCGTCGACGATCCACTCGCTCATCGTCTTCCCGATCCCGCCGGCGCCCGCGAGCCCGTGCGCACAGCCGCCCGTGGCGACCCAGAACCCCGGCACGTCGGTCTCCCCGAGCAGGAAGTCCGCGTCGGGCGTGAACGCCTCGGGCCCGTTGAAGAACTTCTTCACCTGCGCCGTCTCCATCGCCGGCACCCGGACGATCGCGTTCGAGAACAGCTCCTCCATCCGGTCCCATTCCTCGGGCAGGAGCTGCGCCTCGAAGCCGTCCGGGATCCCGTCGAGCGCCCACGGTGCCGGCCTCCGCTCGTAGCCGCCCATCACGAGCCCGCCGACTTCGGTGCGGAAGTAGACGAGGTTGTCCGGGTCGCGCAGCGTCGGCAGCGGCTCGAGCGGCGGGTCGAACGGCTCGGTGATCAGGTACTGGTGGCCGTACGGAACGATCGGCAGGTCGACTCCGACGAGCTGCGCGAGCTCCTTCGAGTACATGCCCGCGGCGGCGACGACGACCTCACACTCGATCCGTCCCTTGTCAGTCTCGACGGCCGTGACGCGACCGCCATGCGTCTCGATGCCGGTGACGCGCGTGCGGACCTCGATCTGCGCTCCGAGCCGGCGGGCTGCGTCCGCGAGCGAGAACGTCAGCTGGCTCGGATCGAGGTAGCCGTCGTCCGGAATGAAGGCCGCGGCGACGACGCCGTCGGTCCCGAGCGGCGGGAAGAGCTCCTGCGCCTCTCGGGCCGAGACGATCTCCATTGGCAGGCCGAACGTCGTCGCCCACGACGCCTGCCGCCGCAGCTCCTCGTGACGCGCCTCCGACGACGCGAGCCGCAGCCCGCCGAGCTGGTGCCAGCCCGGGTCGTTCCCCGTCAGCTCCTTCAGCTCGGCGTAGAGCCCGACCGAGTACTGCATCATCCGCGTCAGCGAGATCGACGACCGGAGCTGGCCGACGAGTCCGGCGGAGTGCCAGGTCGATCCGTGCGTGAGCTGGAACTGCTCGACGAGCAGGGAGTCCGTCCACCCCTGCCTTGCGAGGTGGTAGAGGATGGAGCAGCCCATGACGCCGCCGCCGACGACGACGGCGCGTGCACGACCCGGAAGCACGGATCGAGTATCGCAATATGCTCGCGCGGTGAGCGTCGAAGCGGTCATCGATGCGGTGCCGCAGCTGCACTCGGCCGTTGCGGTCGAGCCGCTGCCCGGCGGGCTGACGAACACGAACTACAAGGTCATCTGCCCGGACGCCGCGTACGTCGTGCGGGTCGCGGGCAAGGACACTGGGCTGCTCGGGATCGACCGCGACAACGAGCTGCACAGCTCGCGCGCCGCCGCCGAGACCGGCGTCGCGCCGGAGGTCGTCGCGGCGGTGCCCGAGCTGCACGCTCTCGTGCTCGCCTTCCTCGAGGGCGAGACGATGAGCCCGGAGACGCTGCGCCGCGGCGATCGCCTCGATCTCGTCGCCGCAGCGTGCCGGCGGCTGCACGGAGCGGCAGAGAACTTCATCGACGTCGGCGGCGAGATCCGGATCATCGACTACGAGTACTCCGGGAACAACGAGCCGAGCTTCGAGCTCGGCAACGTCTGGAGCGAGTCGAACCTCTCGCTCGACCAGCTCGAGCAGCTCGTCGGGCATTACTACGGCGAACGGTCGCCGGCGAAGGTCGCCCGCTGCCGGCTGTGGGGGCTGATGTCGAAGTACGGCTGGATGCTCTGGGCGTCGATCCAGGACGGCGTCTCCGAGCTCGACTTCGACTTCTGGTCGTGGGGCCTCGAGAAGTACGTACGGGCCGTCGACGAGTTCGACGGCCCGGACTTCGAGCGACTGCTTGGAGAGGTCTGAGGCTTACGAGGCCGGCACCGCCGGCGCGTCCGGAACTTCGCCCTCGGGCGCTTGAAGATGCGCCGGATTCGTTCGCTGCACGAGGGCGTAGTACAGCCCGCCGACGATGAGGATCACGACCAGCACGGTCCACAGGACAGGCTGACCGTTGAGCCAGTGCCAGTGGAAGTTCAGCGTGCCGGGCAGCTCCTTGGGCCGCGGGTTCGTCGCTGCACGCGGCCACGCCATGTTGATCAGCATTCCGCCGCCGTACGCGATTGCGAGGACGCTGATCGGCAGGCCCCACCGTCCGAGCGCGAACGGCGCTTTCACCCTCGGCCAACCCTGGAATCGCGCGCGCAGCAGCGCGAAATTCCCGATCAGGTAGCTCAGGTAGATCATCCCGGTAGCGGCGATCGCGATCACGAAGACGCCCGCGAACTGGATGTACGGGATGCCTGCGAGGATCCCGACAACGATGCACGACCAGATCGGCGTATGGAGCCTCGGGTGAACCTTGCTGAGCTGGCGCGACGCAGGGAGCGTGTCGTCGCGCGACATGCCGAAGCAGAGGCGGATCGTCGAGGTCATGATCGCGAGGCAGCAGACGAAGATCGCGGCTGCGACGACGAGGAGGAACACCGTCGAGAAGGCGTTGCCGAAGTTTGCGTCGATGATCTGCGCAGGGCCCCAACCGTCGGCGATCGCCGTCTTCATGTTCGGGATGCCCAGAAGCATCGCGTAGAGGAAGACGGCCCCGATCACGAACGCGCCGATCACCGATGCGATCACGGCCTTCGGCGCCCCGACGCCGGGATTCTTCGTCTCTTCCGCGAGCGTGGAAGCCGTGTCGAAGCCGTAGATCACGTAGAGCGACATGAACATCGCGACCAGGAACGTCCCGGTCGTGAGGCTGGTGCCGCCGGTGTGGAAGATCACGCCGGCACTCTGATGGTGGTGGAAGAGCGCGACGACGAATGCGAACACGACCATGCCGAGGATCTCGAACAGCACGCCCGTGTTGTTCACGATCGCCACGAGGCGGACGCCGAAGATGTTCATCACGGTGATCGCGACCAGCGTGATCACGGCGATCCAGCGATTGTTGTTCGGAGTGTTCGCAAGGTTCCAGCCCATGTTGTTGAAGGCCGGAATGAGCGCGACAGGCAGTGTCGCGCACACCGACGCCACGGTGAGGATCCCGGCGAACAGGTAGATCCAGCCCGTGAACCACTAATACGTTTTGCCGGCGAGGTACTTCGTCCACTGGAAGACCGAGCCGGCGACGGGATAGTGGCTCGATAGCTCCGCAAAGCCGAGCGCGACGAACAGCTGCCCGATCGCGACGATCGGCCAGCTCCAGATGAAGACGCCGCCGACGGTCGTGAGACCGAGATAGAACAGCGCGAAGATCCCGGTCGACGGTGAGATGTAGCTGAACGCGACTGCGAAGGAGCTGAAGCCCCCGAGAGTGCGCTTCAGCTCCTGCTTGTAGCCGAACCGCGCGAGATCTTGCTCGTCGCGGGAGACTGCGTCCACGGTTTGCCCTCCTCGGTCGCTTGGGCCCCGACTCATCTAGTTCGCGCCGTACGTGTCAATCCCTACAGGCTGAGCAGCGCGACCCCTGTCACGACGAGCAGCGCTCCGCCTGCCCGCCAGAGCGTCACGCGCTCGCGCAGGACGATCGCGGCGAGCGCCGTCGCGACGAGGACGCCGCTCTCGCGGACGGCTGCGACGGACGCGGCGGACGCGAGCTGGAGCGCCGCGAGCACGCAGGCATACGCGGCGAACGTGCCGACTCCCGCAGCGATCGACCGCCAGCCGAGCTCGCTGCGCAGCGCCGCAGCGCCGCGCGTCGCGATGATGAAGCCCGCGTACGCGACGCCCGCGAAGATGCTCATCAGCTCGAGGTAGGCGACCGGATGCGCGTGCGCTACCCCGTGCTTGTCGACGACGGTGTACGAGGCGATCACGCAGGCGATGACAACTGCCAGCAAGGCGCCGCGCCCGCGTCGGATGCCGCGCACGAGCATGACGCCGGTGCCGACGAGGAGCACGCCGGCGACCTGCCTCACCGTCGTCTCCGCGCCGGTGAGCACGACGGTGCCCGCGAGCACGAGCACCGGGGCGAGCCCGCGCGCGAGCGGATAGACGACGGAGAGCTCGGCGCGGTTGTACGCGTGGGCGAGCAGCACGAAGTACGTCAGCTCGAGAGCCGACGTGCCGATCAGGTACGGCCAGACGGAGGCGTCGAGCTGCCAGAAGAAAAGACATGCGGGGGCGCCGACGACTGCGCCGACGAGCAGCACGAGCGAGGCGAAGGCATGCGAGTCGCGTGCCCCTGCGAGCAGTAGGTTCCAGACCGCGTGGACGACGGCCGCGGTCAGCGCGAGGACGAGTGCCTCGGTGGGCAGCGCGCTACGTCCGGATCGAGGCTTCGAGCACCGGCCGGTAGTGCTCGAGGTCGGGCGTCTCGAACCCCGCGACCTTGCCGATGTCGTCGTAGCGGCGGAGGCGTACGGCGTCCGGTGCGTACGGCGACGCTTCGAATGCCGCGACCTCCGCCGCCGAGTAGGGGCCGCCCTGCAGCTCGAGGCTGTGGATGGAAGCGGGCGAAAGCTCGCCGAGGTAGGAAGGATCGATCGCGCAGAGATACCGCTTCGCCGCGACGTGGAGCCGGATCGGCTCCGCGATCTCCGGCCCGAAATGCTCGGAGAGGAACGCGTGTCCGACGTCCTCGTGATGGGTGTCGATGCCGTGCTCAGCCGCGTCCTCGTCTTGCTCGTGGATGAAGTGGCCGTAGTCGTGCAGCAGTGCTGCAGCGACGAGACGCGGCGGAGCGCTGTCCCGCTCAGCCGCATACGCAGACTGGAGCATGTGCTCCGTCATCGACACCGGCTCACCGAGATACGCGCCGGAGCCGTACTCGCGGAAGACTCGAAAGATCTCGTCGACGAACTCGGTCATCGCGACAGCACGGCCAGGCGGCTCCGCAGGCCGTCACGGTCGGCATAGCACCCCTGCAGGTGGCGCTCTCCCCCGCTCGCCGCGTAGCCGGTGCGCCCGTGCAGGACGCGCTGGTTGTCGACGATGAAGAGATCGCCGGCGTCGAGCTTGAAGTGGATGCGGTAGTCCGGCGACTCGAGCATGCGCCCGAACCGCTGGTACGCCTCGTAGTATCGACCGACGACGTCGTCCGGCAGTCGAAACGGCTGCGTCGAGCGGGGGTTGTAGTGAACCGCGTGCACCGCACCGCCCTCGTCGACCGAGAGAACCGGCCTTTCCGCCTCGAGTTCCGTGTCGGCGTCGGCATAGCGGAAGCGGATCGGGAATCGCGAGAGGAGCTCGACGTCATCGTCCGGCAGCTCGCCCGCGACCCGGAACGCGTCCACGAGCGTGTTCTCGCCGCCTTCGGCGCTCGACGCGAGGCAGTGCAGGAGCTGCAGCGTCGGCGTCGGCTCGCGGTACGGGTTGTCCGTGTGCGCGCCGAGGCCGAGGCCCGTGTACGCGAGGTTCGTCGGCTTGACGGCCGTCTTCACGTCGAAGAGCCGGCCGTAGTTCGTCTCGCGCACGAAGCCAAAGAGCTCGGCCACCCGCGTCACCGTGCCAGGCTCGGTCGGGCAGCGCGTGAGGATCGCGAAGCCCAGCTCGTCGACGGCGGCGAGCCACCGCCGAAGCGCCTCGCCGCCTGGGGCGACGTCCGCATAGCGAGACACCGGTAGGCGCTCCTGCATCTCCGCTCCCCAGAGCGTCCGGGCCGGCGGCGCCGGTGCCACCGCGAACCCGTGGAGCCACTCGCTCGTGAAGCGGCCGGAGTGGCCGTCCGAGAACGCGACGTCGAGGTCGCCGTTCGCCGTCGCGCCCACCACCGCCAGGTCGTCCGGTAGCGAGCGGGTGTCGAGTAGGCGCTGTCCGCTCTCGTGCCGGCACTCGGGGCACCGACAGTTGTCGCGGAGCCAGAGCGCGTGGAAGCGGCTCCGGCTGCCGTCGGGCCACGCGACTGTCACCGCTCTCTCCTCCACCGTCACGTCCATGCGCTAAAGTCTAGACCATAGTCACGCTTCCGAAAGCTCCTGTCAAGCCGGGCCGCGGCCCGGCGCACGCGCAGATCGAGGCGGCCCTCGAGGATGCGATCGAGCGCGGCCGGCTCGCCCCCGGCGACCGCCTGCCGGCCGAGCGCGACCTTGCCCGGCGGTACGGCGTCAGCCGCATGACCCTTCGCCAGGCGCTCGGCGCGCTCGAACAGCAGGGCCGGCTCGTGCGCAGCAAGGGCCGCTACGGCGGCACGTTCGTCGCCGAGCCGAAGCTCGAGCTCGCCGGCACCTCCGCCCTCTCCGACCAGTTGCGCGGGCTCGGCCTCGCCGCCGGGGCGCAGGTGCTCTCCGCCGTCGAGCGCGACGCGGAACCCGACGAAGCGGAGCTCGGCCCGCGGGTGTATGCGATCGAGCGAGTCCGCCTCGCCAACGGCGAGCCCGTGGCGCTCGAGCGCGGAGCGTACTCGGTCGACGCGTTTCCAGGCCTGCTCGACGGGCGTCTCGACGGCTCGCTCTACGAGCTCATCCGTGCTCGCTACGACGATGTACCCGTGCGCGCCCTCGAGCGACTCGAACCGGCGCTCGCGCGGGACGAGGAGGCTCAGTGCCTCGGCATCGATCCGGGCGCGCCGGTGATGCTCGTCGACCGTACCGCGTACTCCGCCGGCGGCAGCGCCGTCGAGCGTTCGCGCGACGTCTTCCGCGGCGACCGCACCACCATTGTCTGGGAGGCGCAGATCGGGTGACGCGGGCGATCGTCTTCGACTTCAACGGCACGCTCTCCGACGACGAGCCGATCCTGTGCGAGATCTTCATCCACCTGTTCGCCGAGCACGGCCGGCCGCTGTCGGCGCAGGAGTACTACGACCAGCTCGCCGGCCTCTCCGACCCCGAGATCATCCGCACATGGCTCGGTCGCGACCATCCCGACCTCGACGCGGTGATCGCAGAGCGCGTTGCGCGCTACCGCGCAGCGGTGGCGGACGGATCCTCGGTTCACGAACACGTCCGTGATGCCGTTCGCTACGCGTCGGCGCTCGTGCCGCTCGCCGTCTGCTCGGGCGCGGCCCGAGCCGAGATCGAGCCCGTGCTCGAGGCCTCCGGTCTCGCTCCCCTCTTTCGCGGCATCGTCTCCTCGGACGACGTGGTCGAGGGCAAGCCGCATCCCGAGGGCTACCTGAAGGCGCTCGCCGAGCTCCTCGACGGCGTCGACGCGGGCGAGGTGCTCGTCTTCGAGGACACCGAAGCCGGCATCGCCTCGGCGAAGGCCGCCGGCATGAAGGTCTTCGCGAAGCAGGGGACGCTCGATCCGCACCGGCTGCGCGCGGCCGACGAGCTCATCGAGCGGATCGAAGTCGACGTGATGCGTCGCGTACTCGGCTGATGCTCGTCATCGCACATCGCGGTGCCTCCTCCGAGCTGCCGGAGAATACGCTCCCCGCGTTCGAGCGCGCGATCGAGCTCGGCGCCGACTTCATCGAGCTCGACGTCCATGCCGACCGGGCAGGGCGGCTCGTCGTCACGCACGACCGCCCACGGCCGGGTGGCGCCTATCCGATGCTCGACGAGGCGCTCGACCTGATGCGCGGCCGCATCCCGGCGATGGTCGAGCTGAAGACGCCACGGCGCTATCGCCGGCACGACGTCGTTGCGCGAACCGCGCGGCTGCTCGGAGCCGACGACGTCGTCTTGTGCTTCCAGCGGCCGCCGCTCGAGGAGGTGCGTGCGCTCCGCCCCGCGCTCCGGACGGTGCAGCACGTCGGCTACGGCGTCTCGATCCGCGGTGCACGCAACGCCTGGGCGGCCGGCTTCGCGGACGCGCGCGTCACGCCGCGCGGCGTCCATGCCGCGCATGCCCTCGGCCTCGTCCCGCTCGTCTACACGGTGAACGACGAGCAGCGGATGCAGGAACTCGACGCCGCCGGCGTGGAGGGGATCTTCACCGACCGTCTCGGAGCCGCGCTTCGCCTATTCCGCTGAGCTGACACGCCGCTCGGCGCGCTCGAGCCACGCTTGCTCGATCTCTACACCCCAGCCGGGTCCGCAGGGGATCTCAACCGCGCCGTCACGTGCGACGAGTGCCGGCTCGAAGAGCCCGCTCTGCCACGGGTAGTACTCGTCGGGCTCGATCGAGAACTCGGCGTACGGGCCAGCGTTGGCGATCGCCCCCATCAGGTGCAGCGCAAAGACCGTCACGAGGGTGAGGTTCGCGGAGTGCGCTATGCAGCGAAGGCCGGCCTTGCGAGCGAGTGAGACGACTTCGAGCGTCCTCGTCATCCCGCCGACGTAGCAGACATCGGGCTGAACGATGTCGACCGCCTTCAGCTCGATCATGCGGCGCCACGTCGTCAGCAGGCAGTCCTGCTCGCCGCCGGCGACGTCGAGGTCGAGTGCGCGGGCGACCTCAGCCGTCCATTCGAGCTCCCAGTACGGGCACGGCTCCTCGAAATGCACGACGCCGTACGACTCGAGCAGCCTGCCGACCTCGATCGCCTTCCGCGGCGTGTAGGCGCTGTTCGCGTCGACGAGCAACGCGGCGCCGTCGCCGAGCGCCCCGCGAACAGCGTGCAGCAGCGCCTCCGTCCGGCCGGGCCACTCGTCCGCGTCGTGTCCGCACTCGCGACCGACGCGCACCTTGAACGCGTCGAAGCCGTGCTCCTCGCGCAGGCCCGCGAGTCGGCGAGCCTCCTCCACCGGGTCGATGTCACGGCGCATACTCGATGCGTAGACCGGGAACGGCCGCGGCGTCCCGCCGAGCAGCTCGCACACGCTCTTCCCCTCCTCCTTGCCACGGAGATCCCAGAGCGCCGTATCCACGCCGCCGATCGCCCGCGCGAGATACGAGCCCGGAAACTTGAACTCTCGCTCGAGGATCGTGGTCAGGAGCGAGGAGATGTCTCGCGCGTCCGCACCCACCGCATGTGGAGCAACCTGGCGGTGGAGCACCTGTGCGGTGATGTCCGCGTTGTAGGGCGCGACCTGCCCCCAGCCCTCGCCGCCGTCGTCGGTGCGAATACGCACGAGCGCGACCTCCTGCGTCGCGTACGTCTCGATCCGCTCGATCCGCACTAAAAGACAATGACCGGCCGAAGCGCCTCGCCACGCTCGGCAGAGCTGACTGCAGCGTTGATCTCCTCGAGCGGCCAGCGGCCGGAGATGAGCTCGTCAAGCTTCAACCGCCCTTCACGGTAGAGGCGCACCAGCTCTGGGATGTCGACCTGCGGGCGGACCGAGCCGACCTTGCTCCCGAGGATCCGCAGCGCGCCGTCGGCGATCGCCTCGCCGTCGAACGCGACTCTCGCGCCGGTTGGAGGCAGTCCGACGAGGACGAGCGTGCCGCCGCGGCGGATGAGCTGTGCACCCTGCTCGATCGCCGGCACAGCGCCCGAGGCGTCGAAGGCGTAGTCGGCCCCCACGCCCCGGGTCAAGTTGCGGACTTCAGCCAGCACGTCGTCCCGCCCGGCATTCAGCGTGTGGGTCGCACCGAAGAGCCGGGCGGCCTCGAGCTTGCTGTCGAGCAGATCGACCGCGACGATCGTTCCGGCGCCTGCGAGCACCGCCCCCTGGACGACATTGAGGCCGACGCCGCCCGCACCGAACACGACGACGCTGCTGCCGGGCTCGACGCCGGCAGTGCGCCGGACTGCGCCGACGCCGGTGATGACGCCGCAAGCCAGCAGCGACGCAGCCTCGAGTGGGACGTCGGCCGGAATCGGGACGACCTGAGAGCCGTCGACGGTGACACGTTCGGCGAACGCGCCGGTGCGGACTCCCTGATGGATTGGCGTGCCGTCGGCGCCCGACAGCGGCGAGTGCTGCGAGAGCGGGAATTCGGCGAGCCGCTCGCACAGCGCCGGCTGGCCGCGCAGGCACTGCGCGCAGCTGCCGCACGAACGGACGAGCGTGACGACCACGTGGTCGCCGGGCGCCACGCCGTCTACGCCGAGCCCGATCTCGGCAACCATCCCGGCCGCCTCGTGCCCGTACACGGCGGGCAGCTCGCCGCCCCACGCACCCTGCATGAAGGCGACGTCGCTGTGGCAGATCGCGCATGCGACAAGATGCACCGAGACCTCGCCTGGCCCCGGTCCCCGGAGCTCGACGTCCTCGACGTTCAGCGGCTCGCCGAACGCGTGGCAGACCGCGGCCTTCATCGGGCCCAGCTTAGGCCGGTGCAGGCTCTTCAGCGATCTGCGGCAGCGGCTCGTCCTTGAGCTCGAGCAGCCGGACGCCCTCGACCGGCAGCGCAGCCGAGACACGGGTGCCGACGGGTAGCGACAGAGCCTTCTGCGTCGGCACGTCCGCGATCACGTCCACGCCGGCTCCCAGGATCTTCAGCCGCGTCACGGGCCCGAGGAACGTCTGCGTGACGACGTCGCCGACGAGCGTGTTCGCGCCGCCGCCTCCGTTCGCCGGGCCGACCTCGACCGTCTCGGGACGGACGAGCACGAGCACGCGCTCTCCGCGCGGCCGGCCGCGCGCCGCCTCGATCTGGAGCGTCGTACCGCCGTGCTCGACGCCGCCGTCGACGACGGTGCCCTCGAACCGATTCATCGTCCCGATGAACTCGGCGACGAACGGGGTCGCGGGCGCGCTGTACATCTCCGCGGGCGAGCCCATCTGCTCGATCCGGCCGCCGTACATCACTGCGACGTGGTCGGAGACGGAGAGCGCCTCCTCCTGGTCGTGCGTCACGTACAGCGTCGTGATCCCGAGCTCGAGCTGGATGCGCCGGATCTCCTCGCGCAGCTGGACCCGCACCTTGGCGTCGAGCGCGGACAGCGGCTCGTCGAGCAGGAGCACCCGCGGCTCGATCGCGAGAGCCCGCGCAAGCGCGACGCGCTGCTGCATTCCGCCGGACAGCTGATGCGGATAGCGATCGCCGGCGTGGCCGAGGCCGACGAGCTCGAGCAGCTCCTTTACGCGCCCGTCGCGGTCAACGCGGCTCTTGCCGCGGATCCGTAAGCCGAAGGCGACGTTGGCGCGCGCGGTCATATTCGGGAACAGCGAGTACGCCTGGAAGACCATCCCCATGTCGCGCTTGTTGGGCGGCACGCCGGTGATGTCCTTGCCGTCGATGACGATCCGGCCGGCGTCGGGACGGTCGAATCCCGCAACGAGACGCAGCGCGGTCGTCTTCCCGCAGCCGGAGGGCCCGAGCAGCGAGAGGAACTCTCCCTCACCCATCTCGATCTCGATCCCGTCGAGCGCCTTCACGGTACCGAAGTCGCGATGGAGGTTCTGAAGCTCCAGGTAGGCCACTAACGTGCTCCTGCGACGACAGTGGTGCGGGCGCCGCGTTGACGACCGACGAAGAGCAGCGAGAGCATCGCCGCCCACGTGATCCCGAAGCTCATCAGCGTCAGCGCACCCGCCGGGAAGCCCTGAGTCTCGTTTACATACTGGATGAAGATCGGAAAGGTGTGGAAGGCCGACAGGTTCGCGATCGTGAACTCGCCCATCACGATGGCCAGTGTCAGGAACGAGGCTGCGAGGGCCGCGGCACGGATATTCGGCAGGATCACCTTGACGAGCGTTGTCGTCCACCGCGCACCGAGACTCTGGGACGCCTCCGTCAGCGTGTGCACGTCGATCGAGCGGAAACCCGCGTCGAGCGAGAAGAACATGTACGGGAACGCGAGAATCACGTAGGCCCCGGCGAGAAAGCCCCACGGCTTCGCGTAGAACCAGTCCGGTGTGCCCTTGAAGACCCGGAGCAGGCCGACGACCATCACGATCGGGGGGACGACGAACGGGATCAGCGCCAAGAAGGCGATCACTGGGCGTAGCCTCGGCACCTTCAGATGCACCCAGTAGATCGTCGGCACGAACAACGCGAGGCTGATCGCGATCGTCTCGAGCGCGAGCAGGAACGAGATCTTGAGCGTGTGCCAGAAGTCGCCGTTATGAATCACCCAGCTGAAGTTGGCGGCCGTGCAGCATTTGCCGGTCTGGTTGCTCTTCATGGAGAACAGCAATGTCGCGATCAGCGGAATGAAGAAGTACGCCGCGCCGAGCAGGAGCCACACGAATGCCGACGGAGCCATAAAACGCCGCGACCTCATTTCGCCCACCTGGCGGCGCGCCGCTGCAGGGGGATGTAGATCAGCATCATCAGTGCGAGCACGACGAACATGCCGAGCGCCAGCGCCTGGGCGAGGTGGGGGTTGTCGAGCACGTTCCCGCTGTAGTACGCGCCGATGAGGATCGGCACGAGGTTCACCGCGCCGGACGTCAGGCTGTAGGCCGTGGCGTAAGCGGCAAACGCGTTGCCGAAGAGGAGGATGATCGCGCCGAGCAGCGAGGGCATCAAGACCGGGATTCCCACGTAGCGCCAGAACTGGAGCTGAGTGGCGCCGAGATTGGCCGAAGCCTCACGCCATTCCTTGCGCAGGCCGTCGATCGCGGGAGCGATCACGAGGATCATCAACGGCAGCTGGAAATACATGTACGCCAGCTCGACGCCGAGTCTCGAGAAAAGGCTGAAGCCGTGAGCATTCGGATCCCAGCCGTGACTTCGTAGGAACACGGTGAGGATCCCGAGCGGCCCGAGGGTCGCGATGAAGGCGAACGCCAGCGGAATGCCGCCGAAGTTCGCGGCGACCCCCGAAAAGGTCGTGAGCGCCGAGCGGATCCAGCGCGGTGTCCCTTCGCGGATCGCCGCGTACGCGATGAAGAGCCCCGCGATGCCACCGATCACCGCAGTGACGAGACTGATCTCGATGCTCGTTCTGTACGCGTCGATGTACGGGTGGTGGAACAGCGTGCGGACGTTCTCAAAGGTGTAGCCGTGGCCCTTCGCCTGGAAGGCCCCGACGAGGACGGAGCCGGCCGGAAGAAACAGAAAGAGGATCGTGTACGCGAAGAACGGCAGCGTCGCGACCCATCCGAGCGAGAGGCGCCTCCGGCCGGACGCCACGTCCGGCCGGAGTGCCTGAGGTGCTGCGTCAGCCGAGATGACCTACGACCCGACCTTCGCCGGCCACTCGGAGGCGATCTTCGTCTTCGCCGCCGTCTGCTGCGCGATGCTCGCGAACTTCACGTTCGCGTAGAGCGCCGGTGCGGGCAGCGCGCTCAGCAGCGACTTCGGAAGCTTGTTGCGCTTCGCGAGGTCGTTGAAGAGGGCCGGATGCGTATACCCCTTGAGGAAGAGCACCTGCCCCTGATCGGAGTAGAGGAACTCCTCCCAGAGCCTCGCCGCCCACGGATGCGGTGCAGTCGCGTTGATCGCCTGTGCGTAGTGCCCGCCATAGACGCCATCGGAAGGAATGTTGACTTTCCAGCGCGCCGCCGGGAATTCCTTCACGTACGCGAGGTTGTTGTAGTCCCAGTCGATCGAGATCGGCGTCTGGCCGGACGCGACGGTCTGCGGCGTCGTCTGGATCGGGATGAAGTTGCCGGACTTCTTCATCGTCGAGAAGAACTCGATGCCAGGGCCGACATCCTTCGTCGAGCCGCCGTTCCCGACCGACGCAGCGATCACCCCGGCCACCGCCGAGTTCGACAGAAGTGGGCTGCCGTTCAGGGCGACCTTGCCCTTGTACTCGGGCTTGAGGAGGTCCTTCCACGTCTTCGGCGGATTGCTGATCAGGTTCTGGTTGTAGCCGATCGAAATCGCGCCCCAGTAGTCGCCCCACCAGTAGCCGCGGGTGTCCTTCATCGCGCGCGGGATCTTCGAGAACTCCGTGACGAAGTACTTCCCGAAGAGCCCCTCGGCGGTGCCGGAGACAGCGAACGGCGGGCCGACGTCGACGACGTCCGGCGCGCGCGCGTCGCCCTTGAGCGAGCGGACGGCCTGATTCTCCTCGGCGGAGCTGCCGTTCGGGTTCGTGTTGGTGATCGAGATCCCGTACTTCTTCTGGAACGTCGAGATGATCTCGCCGTAGTTCGCCCAGTCCGGCGGCAGCGCGATCGTGTTGAGCTTGCCCTCCTTCTTGGCCTGCGCGATCAGTTCCTTCATCGAGACGGACGTCCCCTTGAGCGGCGGTGTCGCTGCGCCGAGCCTGCGCGCACCCATCGCGACGCCAGGTGCGGCGAGGATCGTGAGCCCTGCTGCCGCAGCGATGCTGCGCTTCAGCATCGCCGACCGGCTCATCTCCTCTTCTTCCAGCTTGCGCCAGAACTCTTGCTCTTGCGCCTCGTGGTCCTCCATGAGCCCTCCTGACCCGGAAATGTGAACGAAGCTGATCGAACCACTTCCGCGTCCCGGTTTCAATGGGTAAGCGGCGTACGGCTACAGGTTGTTCACCAGACCGCGATAGGCTCGCCGGGTGACCCCGTTCGAGGGCGACGGCGTCTGGCTGCGCTGCGCGCTCCATGCGCACACCACGAATTCCGACGGCGAGCCGTCGCCGGAGATGCTCGCGCGCCATTACGAATGGGCCGGCTACGACGTCTTGGCCATCACTGATCACTGGGTTCGGACGGTCGAGCGGTCCACGCGAAAACTGCTGGTGATCCCCTCGATCGAGCTGAACGCCACATGCGGCGGCCCGTCGGAGGACGCACATGTTCTTGCGCTCGGTGTCGAGGCCGATCCGGTGCCGCCGCCGAACGGCTTCGAGCCGCTGCAGGACGTCGTCGACTGGATCACCGCCAACGGCGGCCTCCCGTACCTCGCGCACACCTACTGGAGCGGTCTCCGCACCGAGCAGTGGGAGGCCTGCGAGGGCCTACTCGGAATCGAGGTGTGGAACTCCGGGTGCGAGCTCGAGGTCGGGCGCGGCGACTCCTCGCTCCACTGGGACGAGGCGCTCGAGCGCGGACGGCCGCTGCAGGCGCTGGCCACGGACGACTCCCACCACCCCGGCTATGACAGCGGCTTCGCCTGGACGATGGTGCGCGCCGTCGAGAAGACACAGGAGGCCGTGCTCGACGGGCTGCGCGCCGGACGCTTCTACGGCTCGACGGGGCCGACCATCGAGAGCGTCGAACTCGACGCCGGCGCGGTCACGGTGCGGTGCAGTCCGGCGGCGAGCGTGACCCTCTACAGCAGCCGCTGCCGCGGCGCCCGTGCGAACGCGGGCCGGCTCGGCTATCCGAACGCCTCCGAGATCCTCGAGCGCGATCCCGACGGCCTGATCACGGCGGTTCGCCTCGAACGGCCGCCGCTTGCCCCCTACGGACGCGTCGAGGTGTCGGACACCGGCGGGCACCGTGCCTGGACGAACCCGCTGTGGACCGCGTAGACGCCCTCGAGCAGCTCGGCTCGCGCGAGTTCGACCTGCTCGTGATCGGCGGCGGAATCATCGGCGCCGGCATCGCAGAGGCTGCGACCGCGCACGGGCTCGACGTGGCGCTCGTCGACAAAGGCGACTTCGCCGGGGCAACCTCGAGCGCATCCTCGAAGCTGATCCACGGCGGGCTCCGCTACCTGCGGCTCGGCGACGTCGGGCTCGTGCGCGAAGCGCATCGCGAGCGTCGGCTGCTGATGAACGTCGTCGCACCGCACCTCGTGCGCCGGCTGCCGTTCCTCTTTCCGCTCTATGAGGACGGCCCGTACCGGCCGTGGTTCGTGCAGAGCGGGATCGTCGTCTACTCGACGCTCGCGCGGGCGAAGCTGAACGGGCTCGTCGACCTCGGCCGTGCGCGCAAGCTCGTGCCGCAGCTCCGCGATGCGGGCCTCCGCAAGTGCGCCTTGTACGAGGACGCCTGGACGAACGACGCCAGACTGACCCTCGCCAACCTCCGCGCCGCGGCCGACCGCGGAGCCGTCGTCGTGAACTACGCGGAGGTCGTCGGACTCGAGCCGGTCGACGTCGCGGCAGACGGGCGCACGATCGCCGTGCGGGCGAAAGCGATCGTGAATGCCGCCGGGCCCTGGGTCGACCGCGTCCGCCGGCTCGAGGACCCGAAAGCGGCGCCGTCGGTGCGCCTGAGCAAGGGCGTTCACGTCGTCGTCGCGGGCGCCGACGACTGGCACGCGGCGCTGACGATCCCGCACGACAAGGTGCGCGTGAGCTTCGCCGTACCGTGGGAGGGCACGCTACTCCTCGGGACGACCGACACCGAGTTCGACGGAGGGCCCGAGACCGCGCACGCGACGGACGCCGACGTGCAGCAGGTGCTCGACGAGGCCGCGCTCGCTGTCGACGGCCTCGGTCCGCCGACGGCCGTCTTCCACGGCCTGCGCGTCCTTCCCGGCGGGGACGGCACGACGGCGAGCGCCAAGCGCGAGACCGTCTTCTCCACCGGCCCCGCCGGCATGGTCAGCGTCGCCGGCGGCAAGCTCACCACGTACCGACGGATCGCGCTCGACGCGCTCGACCAGCTCGGCGTGCGCGGGCTCTCCCGGCGGGCGCGCCCCCTGCCCGGCGCAACCGGCCTCGACCGGGTCTCCTGGCCGTTCGACCTCGATACGACGACGCGCAACCACCTGCTCCACCTCTACGGCTCGCTCGCGCTCGAGATGCTCGCGCCCGCCGAGGCGGATCCGTCGCTCCTGGAGCCGCTCGTCCCCGGCCGGCCCGACCTCCGGGCGCAAGAGCTTTACGCCCGGACGCACGAGTGGGCCCGAACCGATAAGGACGTCCTCCGGCGCCGGACGACGGCGTGGTTGGCTCCCTCGGGAATCCACGTCTAGAGTGTTCCCATATGGCACCGCGCTACAGCACCAGGCTGACGCACCCCCTCGTGCGTGACGGTGGAGCGCTCAGGGTCGCGAGCTGGGACGAGGCGCTCGACCGCGCCGCGGCCGGCTTTCGCGCAGCGAAGGAGGGCGGTCACATGATCGGCCTCTTTAGCTGCTCGAAGACGACGAACGAGCTGAACTTCGCCGCGCAGAAGTTTTCGAGGGTTGCGCTCAGCTCCAACAACATCGACAGCTGTAACCGAACCTGACACGCGCCCAGCGTCGTCGGTCTGGCGACGGTGTTCGGTGCAGGCGGCGGGACGAGCTCCTACGAGGAGGTCCGAAATACGGACCTGATCATCCTCTGGGGCTCGAACGCGCGGGACGCGCATCCGATCTTCTTCCACCATGTGCTGAAGGGGATCCAGAACGGCGCGAAGCTGATCGTCGTCGATCCCCGCCGCACCGCCTCCGCGCAGTGGGCGGACCTCTGGCTCGGGCTCGACGTCGGCACCGACATCCCGCTCGCGAACGCGGTCGCGCGGGAGATGATCGAGGCCGGCCTCGTGAACATGGAGTTCATCGAGCGCGCGACCTCGGGCTTCGACGAGTACCGCGACTCGGTTCAGAAGTGGACGCTCCAGGAGGCCGAGCGCGTAACGGGGATTCCGGCGGACGCGATCCGCGAGGCCGCGCACATGCTTGGGCGCGTCGATCGCGCCCAGATCTGCTGGACGCTCGGCATCACCGAGCATCACAACGCCGTCGACAACGTCCTGGCGCTGATCAACCTCGGGCTCCTCGGCGGGCACGTCGGGCGTTACGGCTCGGGCATCCAGCCGCTCCGTGGCCAGAACAACGTGCAGGGCGGCGGTGACATGGGCGCGCTGCCGAACAAGCTCCCCGGTTTCCAGGCCGTCGAGGACGACGTGCTCCGCGCGCGCTTCGACGCTGCGTGGGGCGTCGCCGTGCCGCCGAAGCGAGGACTGCACCTCTCCGACATGTTCGAGGCGATGAACGAGGGCACGCTCCGCGCGCTCTACGTCATCGGCGAGAACCCTGCCCAGTCCGAGGCCGACCAGGGGCACGCGGAGCACTTGCTCGCGAGTCTCGACACGCTCGTCGTGCAGGACCTCTTCCTGACCGGGACGGCCGAGCTGGCCGACGTCGTGCTGCCGGCGTCGTCGTGCCTCGGCGAGTCGGAGGGCACGGTGACCTCGAGCGAGCGGCGCGTGCAGCGCGTCCGCAAGGCGTTCGACCCGCCCGGCGAGGCGCGCGACGACATCGAGATCGTCTACGAGCTCGGTCGCCGCCTGGGGCACGACCTCGGCAGCCCGCGCGCCGAGGACGTGTGGAACGAGTTGCGAACCCTCTCGCCGGTGATGCACGGCGGGATGAGCTACGCAAGGCTCGAGGAGCTCGGCGGCATCCAGTGGCCGTGCCCTGACGAGTCCCACCCTGGTTCGCTGTATCTCCACGGCCGGCTCTGGGACGACGACGTCGAGACACCCGCGCCGTTCCACGTCGTGGAGCACTCGCCGCCGGTCGACCTCCTCGACGACGACTTCCCGATCCGGCTCACGACGGGCCGCCGCCTCGAGTCGTTCAACACCGGCGTGCAGACGAACCGCTACGAGTCTCCGCTCCACGTCGGCGGCACCGCGATCCGGCTCGCACCGGAGGACGGTGCGCGCTACGGCGTCGCCGACGGCGCCCTGGCACGGATCGTCTCGCGCCGCGGCGCGATCGAGGCGCCGGTCAAGTACGACGCAAAGCTCCGGCCCGGCCTCGCGTTCATGAACCTCCACTTCCCGGACGAAGTCGCGACGAACATGCTCACGATCGACGCGAAGGACCCGAAGTCGGGCACGGCGGAGTTCAAGGCGACCGCGATCCGCCTGGAGGTCGTTTAGTGCCCCGCCAGCCAATGTCCTCCAGGCTTCTGGAACGCGATCACACGGCGCGCTGCCGCGTCCTCGGTCGCCCCGATAGTTGGACTATCGGGGCTCCCTGCGTCCTTGCAGCGCTTGGTGCTCGCGCCCCAGAAGCGTGGCAACATCACCTGACGGGGCACTAGTTGGACCTCCGCCTCCTCGCCGCCGAGCCGAGCGACGCCGAGCGTGAGGCGATCGACACCGTCGTCGGCGGGCCCGAGACGAACGGGCACCGGGTCGGCCGCGCGAACCGGACCGGCCGGCACCTGCTCCTGCCGGCGCTTCGTGCTGCACAGCGGCGTGTCGGCTGGGTGAGCGAGGGTGCGCTCGGCTATGCCTCGCGGCGGCTCGGCGTGCCGCCTGCCGACGCCTACGGCGTCGCGAGCTTCTACGCCCTGATCGCGCTCGAGGAGCGCGAGCCCGACGTGCTGCACGTTTGTACGGACATCGTGTGCCGGCTCGCGGGCGTCCGCGCAGCGCCGCCGGGCGCGCACGCCTCGCCGTGCCTCGGCCTGTGCGAGCGTGCGCCCGCGTCTCTCCGGACGATCGCGGGCGAGCACCCGCGCGAGATCCCCCATCCCGAGACCTCGCCGCCGCTTCCGCAGGCGGGCGAGCCGGGACTGCGCCTGCTTCGCCGCATCGCCGCGGGAGTCGATCCGGAGTCCCTCGACGCGTACCGCTCGCACGGCGGCTACTCGGCGTTGCGCCGTGCGATCGAGCTCGGCGCTGCCGGCGTGCTGCGCGAGGTGAGCGACTCGCGCCTCCTCGGTCGCGGTGGCGCCGCATTCCCGACCGGCACGAAGTGGGAAGCCGTAGCGCGCCAGCCGGCGCGACCGCACTACCTCGTGTGCAACGCCGACGAGTCGGAGCCGGGAACGTTCAAGGACCGCGTACTCATCGAGGGCGATCCATTCGCGCTCGTCGAAGCGATGACGATCGCCGCGTATGCGACCGGCTGCGAGCACGGGTTCGTCTACGTGCGCGCCGAGTATCCGATCGTGCACGAGCGGCTCGAGAACGCCTTCGCCCAGGCGCGCACCCGTGGGCTGCTCGGCGACGACGTGATGGGCGCCGGCTTCGCGTTCGACCTCGAGCTGCGGATCGGCGCGGGCGCGTACGTGTGCGGCGAGGAGACGGCGCTGTTCCAGTCGATCGAGGGCTACCGCGGCGAGCCGCGCAACAAGCCGCCGTTCCCGGTCGAGGTCGGGCTCTTCGGCAAGCCGACGGTCGAAAACAACGTCGAAACGCTCTTCAACGTCCTCGAGGTGGTGTCGGACAGCGGGGCGGCATACGCGGAGACAGGGACAGAGGCGTCGACCGGCACCCGGCTCTTCTGCCTGTCGGGCCACGTCGCCCGGCCGGGGGTCTACGAGGTGCCGTTCGGCATGCTGCTCAGCGACCTGCTCGACCGCGCGGGCGCCAGGCCGCCGAAGGCGGTGCTGCTCGGCGGTGCGGCCGGCTCCTTCCTGCGGCCCGACCAGCTCGACCTTCCGCTCACCTTCGAGGACGCTCGCGCCGCCGGCGTCAGCCTCGGCTCCGGGGTTGTGATCGTCTTCGACGAGTCGGCCGACCTCGTCGACGCTGTGCTGCGCATCGCCGAGTTCTTCCGCGACGAGTCATGCGGCCAGTGTGTTCCCTGCCGGGTCGGCACGATCCGCCAGGAGGAGGCGCTGCACCGGCTGGCCGAGGGCAAGACGAACGGCAACGAGCTCGCCGTGCTCGCCGATCTGGCGCAAGTTATGAGGGATGCTTCTATCTGCGGCCTCGGCCAGACGGCCATGACGGCCGTCGAGTCGGCGATGATGAACTTCGGAGTGCTCACACCATGAGCATGGTCAGCGTCGCAGCGCCGAAGCGCCTCGTCGAGGTGACGATCGACGGCGAGGCCGTGCGGGTCACGGAGGGCTCGACGATCCTCGATGCGTGCAAGCGGCTCGGAATCTCGACGCCGACCCTCTGCTACGCCGAGACGCTCACGCCGGTTAACGTCTGCCGCGTCTGCGTCGTCGAGGTCGAAGGGGCCCGCACGCTCGTGCCGTCGTGCTCGCGGAAGGTCGAGCCCGGCATGGTCGTGCACACCGATTCGCCGCGCGTCCGGACGAGCCGGCGAATGGTGCTCGAGCTGCTCGATTCGTCGGTCGACCTCTCGCTCGCCCCCGACGCGCAGCGCTACATCGGCGAGTACGGCGCGCAGGCCGAGCGCTTCGGCGACTCGGCGACCGTCGCGCAGCCGGTGAAGATCGACAACGATCTCTACGTCCGCGACTACTCGCGCTGCATCCTCTGTTACAAGTGCGTCGAAGCCTGCGGCGTCGACCACCAGAACACGTTCGCGATCGCCGTCGCGGGGCGCGGCTTCGACTCCCACATCTCGACCGAGCTCGACGTGCCGCTGCCCGACTCGGCGTGCGTGTACTGCGGCAACTGCGTCGCCGTCTGCCCCACGGGCGCGCTGATGCCGAAGAGCGAGTTCGACCTCCGCGAGGCGGGAACGTGGGACGAGTCAAAGCAGACGCAGGTCGACACCGTTTGTCCGTACTGCGGCGTCGGCTGCAACCTCACGCTGCACGTGCAGGACGACGCGATCGTGAAGGTGACCTCGCCGCACGACCACGACGTGACGAGCGGCAACCTCTGCATCAAGGGCCGCTTCGGGTACGCGTTCGTCAACAAGAAGTAGCGTGGCCCGCTTCCAGATCCTGTACTGGCAGGACGTCCCCTCGGTCATCCAGGCCTTCGCAGAGGACGGGTCGGCGGTGAAGCGGCAGCTCCCCGAGTGGTTCCAGCAGGAGATCGACCGCCGCGCGATGGAGCAGGGGCTCGTCGAGAGCGAGGCATACCTCGAGGAGTGGCGCTGGGGCGACGTCGAAGAGCGCCCGGGCAGCCCTGACGAGGTGCTGGACGCGCTCGAGCGCGAGCTCTCGCCGTGAGCACACGCAGACTGCTCCCGCTCGGGCTCGCAGTCACCGCACTCCTCGTGCTCGCGGCCATCGCGAGCCACGGCCGGCCGCTCTCCGGCGGGCGTGGCAGCGGCCCGACCGCGACCTTCTTCGACTACGTCGCAACGACGCTCGTCATCTTCGCGGTCGTGATGCTCGGCGTCGTCGTCTGGTCGCTCTTCGGGCAGAAAACCGGGGGGAGGAACCCGCCGCGCGGGCGCGGGAGTCTCGTCAGCTTCCTCGCGATGCTGATCGGGTCGTTGCTCTTCGCCGCCCTGATCAGCCGCTCGTCGTTCATCGAGCGTCTCCGAAACCTCGAGGCGCAGGCGAACAAGAACCAGCAATCCCAGACGAAGCTCCCGTCTCCCGCGGCGGTACCGCCTACCACCCGCAACCCGCGCATGCGCTGGGACGAGATCGGCGTCGTCGTGGCGCTGCTCGCCGGCACGGCGGTCGTGCTGCTCGCGAGCCGGCGGGCGAAGCGCGCCCCGCGGCTCTGGCGGGCGAGCCGCAAGGAGACGGTGTCGGCCGCCCTCGACGATTCCCTGGACGACCTGCACAACGACCCGGATCTCCGCCGCGCGATCGTCGCGGCGTATGCGCGGATGGAGCACGCACTCGGCCGCGCCGGCCTGGCGCGCCACCCGGCAGAGGCGCCCTTCGAGTACGTCGAGCGTGCGCTCGCGAGCCTGGACACGAGCGCGGACGCCGTCCGGCGCCTCACCGGGCTCTTCGAGTGGGCAAAGTTCAGCCAGCATGAACCGGAGCCCGAGATGAGGGACCAGGCGATCGACGCGCTCGTCGCCGTGCGCGACGAGCTGCGCCACGCCGAACGGGAAACCGTGCCGGCGTGATCTCCGAGCGCCGCCGCGTTGCGAAACTCGTCGTCTTCACGACGCTCGGCCTGATCGTCGCCCTCGGCGTGCAGCCGGTCTCGGTCGAGCGGATCCTCGCCGCCTACCTGCTGACGCTCGCGGGCATCGCCCTCGCTGCGCTCACGCGGATCCTCGCCTCCGAGTCGACCCACCGGCACGCCTCGCGGTTCGAGCACGCGCTGAGGCGCAGCCCAGAGCAGCCGAGCCGCCCGGCCGAGCTCGTGCGCATCGAGAGGGAGATCACGCTCGGCACCTCGAGCGCGGGCCATTTCCACAACCGGCTCGCGCCGCTGCTGCGCGACGCGGCGGGTGCCCGCCTCGGCTTCGGCCTCGAGGAGCGGCCGGATGCCGCACGCGCGCGGCTTGGCAACGGCACGTGGGAGCTCCTACGGCCCGACCGGCCGGCGCCGGAGGATCGCAGCGGCCCCGGCGTGCCGCTGGCCCGCGTCAGGTCGGCCGTCGACTCCCTGGAGCGGCTCTGATGGAGCTGAACGAGGTCCGCGATCGCGGCGCCGCGGTGCTCGACGAGGTCGAGCGCGCAATCGTCGGCAAGCGCGACGCGCTCGAGCTGATCCTGATCGGCGTCCTCGCCGACGGGCACGTCCTCCTCGAGGACTACCCCGGGCTCGCGAAGACGCTGATCGCACGCTCGTTCGCGCGGGCGACGTCCCTGCGCTTCTCGCGCATCCAGTTCACGCCCGACCTGATGCCGTCCGACGTCACCGGCTCATCGGTGTTCGACCAGCGCCGCACCGAATTCACGTTCCTGCCCGGGCCGATCTTCACGAACCTCCTCCTCGCCGACGAGATCAACCGCGCTCCGCCGAAGACCCAGGCGGCACTGCTCGAGGCGATGCAGGAACGGCAGGTGACGATCGAGGGCGAGACGCGCCCGCTCGAGCGGCCGTTCATCGTGCTCGCGACGCAGAACCCGATCGAATACGAGGGGACGTATCCGCTGCCGGAGGCGCAGCTCGACCGCTTCCTGCTGCGGATCGGCGTCGGCTATCCGCACCGCGAGCACGAGATCGAGATGCTCGCGCGCCGGATCGAGCGCGGCGACGACGAGATCGAGCTGAACCCGGTCGTCGACTCGGCGACGCTCGTCGCCATGCAGCGTGCGCTCGAGGACGTTCACGTCGCCGACGCGATCGAGGGCTACATCGTCGACCTCGTGGCTGCGACGCGGGCCTCGAAGCGGCTCGCGGTCGGCGCGAGCCCGCGCGGAAGCCTGGCGCTGCTGAAGCTCTCGCGCGCGAAGGCGGCACTCGCGGGCCGTGACTTCGTCGTGCCCGAAGACGTCAAGGCGGTCGCGGTGCCCGCGCTCGCACATCGGCTGATGCTCCGGCCTGAGCTGTGGGTGCAACGCGTGCGGGGCGAGGACATCGTCGAGGAAGCGCTCGAGACCGTGCCAACGCCGCCCGCCGAGGACGCGCTCCGCGCCGCGGGATGACCCGGCTCGACTCGCCGCGGGTCGTCGCGTATGCGGGGCTCGCCGCCTTCGGGCTCCTCGCCGGCCTCGTGGCCGGCCGGGTCGAGCTTGTCGCACTTGCAGCTCCGTTCGCACTCGCGGCCGTCGTCGGCGCGGCGCTCGCGCGTCCGCCGGAGCTCATGGGCGCGCTCGTCCTCGACCGGGAGCGCGCGCTCGAGGGCGAGAATGTGCGCGCGTCGGTCGAACTTGCTTCGCCGAACGGAGCGGATCGCGTCGACGTCCTCCTGGCGCTGCCGGAGGAGCTGCGCGCACGCGACGGCAACCCGTGCGCCGTCGCGCTCGCTCCCGGCACACCCCGCACCGTCCAGCTGACGGTCGGCTGCGAGCGCTGGGGCGCGTTCGCGCTCGGCCCGGTGCTCGTCCGCGCTCGCGACCGGCTCGGCTTCCACGCCTGGGAAGCACAGGTAGGCGTGCGGCAGCCGCTGCGCGTCTATCCGACCGTCGAGACGCTGCGCACGATGCTCGCGCCGCTCGAGACGCAGGTCTTCATCGGCAATCAGGTCTCTCGCGCGCGCGGCGACGGGATCGAGTTCGCGGACATTCGCGAATGGGAGCCCGGCGATCGCCGCCGCCGCATCAACTGGCGGGCGAGCGCGCGGCGCGGCGAGCTCTGGGTCAACGAGCAGCATCCGGAGCGGAACACGGACGTCGTCCTCTTCCTCGACACGTTCACGGACGTCCGCACGGGCGGCCGCGGCACGCTCGACCTGACGATCCGGGCGGCCGCGTCGCTCGCCCATCGTTATCTCCAGCGCAAGGACCGCGTGGGCGTCGTGAGCTTCGGCGGCTTCCTCTCGTGGCTCTTGCCTGCCTCGGGGACGCGCCAGCTCTACCGGATCGTCGACTCGTTGCTCCAGATGGACGTGGTGTTGAGCTTCGCCGCGAAGGGCATCGACATCCTGCCGCCGCGCACGCTGCCGCCGAAGGCGCTCGTGCTCGCGCTGACGCCGCTCCTCGACGCGCGCTCCGCAGCGGCGCTGCTCGATCTGCGCGCGCGAGGCTTCGACCTCGTCGTCATCGAGGTCTCCCCCGTTCCGTTCGTCCGTCCCGGTGCCGACGAGCTGTCTCAGCTGTCGTACCGGCTCTGGCGTCTGTCGCGGGAATCGCTGCGGCGGCGGTACGAGCAGGCCGGCGTGCCGGTGGTCGAGTGGGCGGACGGGGAGGCACTCGAGGTCGTGCTCGAGGAGGTGACGGCATTCAGGCATTACGCAAGGCCCGCGCGCGCGTGACGCTCGCGCTGCTGTCGGCGGCGGTGTACGCAGGCGTGGGGGCGTACGTCACGACACGACAGCCGCCCATCGCGTCGATCCTCGTCACTGTCGGCGGCCTCGGCGCACTGCTGCTCTGCTCGGTCCTCGTGCTGCGGTGGGACGAGCTGCTGCCGTGGGCGCTTCTGCTACTGGCCGGCGCCTATGCGGTCGCGATCGCCGCGCGCGGCGGGGAGATCGACGAGGCGGCTCCGCTCGTCGGGGCGGGGCTGCTGCTCTGCGGCGAGCTCGCGGCGTGGTCGATCGACGAGCGCTTCGCGATCGCAGCGGAAGGGGCCGTCGTCGCCTCGCGTGCGGTCGCCGTCGCGCTGCTGACGCTCGGCGGTCTTGCGGTGTCGGCGATCGTCCTCTCGCTCGCGGCCGCGCCGGTCGGCGGTGGGCTCGGCTGGACGTTCCTCGGCGCGGCGGCTTCCGTACTCGTGGTCGCGCTGGCGGTTCGGCTGGCCCGTTAGCTGCTGCGGTCGCGCTCGCGCCGCTCGTCTGGCGAGGCCTCGTCCTGCGGAGCCCCGGCTGGGCCGCTCATCGCGACGCCGTCGGCCTCGACTACGGTGTCCGGCTCCGCGTGACGGTACTCGGGATCCTGCACGCCCCCGCGAGAATCACCCTCGTGGTCGAGCGCGTGGACGTCCCCTTGCTGCTTGTCCGCGCGGTGCTTCTCTTTCGCCTACGCCAGCGACCGAGCACGAGGACGGTCTCCCCCGCGGCGCGGCTAGACTAACCCCCTGTCCCGGCGCATTCGTCTAGTGGCCTAGGACACCGCCCTCTCACGGCGGCGGCACGGGTTCGAATCCCGTATGCGCCTCTTCGCCGAAGCCCCTGCTGAGCGGGGGCTTTTTCCTTGCCGCTTGTTCTGACGGTGGAAACACGAACTGCCCTGCTCCGCCCCATGAGAGCCCGCCGCGGAGCGTGAGACATCGCTCTCAACCCTGCACGCCGCGCGACCTTCACCATGCCCTCCATGGCTTGCCGAGGTTCGGCACGATGGTGCCGTGACCGAGGGCGACCAGTTCGCGGACGTACTGAGGGCGAATGCGGCATACGCGCAAAACTTCTCTCCGGCTGGTCTCGACGGCCGCGCGGCCCGTCGGCTCGCGGTGCTGACCTGCATCGACTCGCGGATCGACCCGCTCGCGATGCTGGGGCTCAAGTCCGGCGACGCGAAGATCGTCCGCAATGCCGGCGCGCGCGTCACCGGCGACGTCCTGACGACGCTCGTGGTCGCAAGGTACCTGCTCGACGTCGGGCGCTTGATGGTGATCGCGCACACCGATTGCCGGATGGTCGCCGTGAGCGAGGACGAGCTCCATCGGGCGATCCGGGAGTCTGGCGGCCCGGAGACCTCCGATCTCTCGCTCCCCACGTCCGCCGACCAGGCGGCAAGCGTCTGCGCCGACGTCGAACGCGTCCGCTCGTTCGGGCGCCTCGAGACTCTGCAGGTCGGGGGATTCGTCTACGACGTCACTACGGGCCTTCTCACTCGAATCTGCTGAGCCGGACTCAGACCTGCGGGATGATCAGCTCAAAGCGCGCGCCCCTCTCGCCTGGCTTGTAGACAAGGTCTCCGCCGTGCGCATGGGCGTAGGCGCGGGCGATCGAAAGGCCGAGCCCGCTGCCGACGTCCGCCGAATCGGTGCGTGCGAAGCGTTCGAACAAGCGGGGGCGCATCTCCTCGGAGACGCCCTCGCCGCTGTCCTCGACCGTGATCCGGAGATGCGTGTCTCCCACTTCCGCCGACAACGTGATGGGCTCGGCGCCGTAGCGCACCGCGTTGATCAGCAAGTTGGAGACAACGCGATCGAGCACGAGGCGGTCGGCGACGACCGCGAGATCGTCCGGTACGTCGAATTCGACGGCCGCGCCGGTCGACAGCGCTTCCGAGACGATCTCGCTTAGGACGCTCGCCAGCACGAGCGGCCTCGGCTTGACACTGACCCCACGTGCGTCGAGGCGCGACAGGTCGAGCAGCTCCTCAAGCAATCGCCGTAGGCGCTCGCCCTGCTCGACACCGACCCGCAACAGCTCTCTGCGCAAGTCCTCCTCCAGCTCCCCGTCGCGCTCCAGCAAGGTCGTCAGGACGCCGTAGACGGACGTGGCAGGTGTTCGCAACTCGTGCGACGCGATCGCGACGAAGTTCGCCTTCAACTCATCGAGCTGCACCGTCTGCTCGTGGAGTCGCGCACGCTCGATCGCAAGCGCGACCCTGTCGGCGACTAACTTCAGCAGCTCGACATCATCGCCCGTGAACCGGCGGTGGACGAGCGCCCCGACGTGGATCACGCCCAAAACGTCGCCGGCGACAACGAGTGGTACTCCGAGCATCGACTTAATCCCCTTTTCGCGCAGAATCGGGTTGAACACGTCCGCGTGATCGACGTCGGCGAGGATCACCGGCTGCCGCTCGTCCGCGATCCGACCGGCGAAGCCGAGGCCGACTGGGATGCGAACAGCTCTCTCGACCTCTTCCTCGATCCCGACCGCAGCCCGCGCAACAAGCTCGTTGGTGCCCTCATCGACGAGGAGCACCGCGCACGTGTCAGCTTTGAGGATGTCGCGGATGCGAGGGAGGAGCACCGCGAACAGGTCGTCGAGCTCAAGGTGCACGAGGGCCGCATCCGTGATGGCTTGCACGTGCTCGACCCGCTTCCGCGCCTGGCGCTCCGCCTCGAAGGCCCGTGCATGCTCGATTGCGATCGCTGCACGGTCACCGGCGAGCTGCAACAGCTCCACATCGCCCTCATCGAACACCCGGTGCGCCAGCACCCCCACGTGGAGAACGCCGAGCACGCGTCCGGCAACGAGTAGCGGAACGCCGAGCATCGACTTGATCCCCTTCTCGCGCAAAATTGGATTGAGCACGTCCGCATGGTCGACGTCATCGAGGATCACCGGACGCCTGTCCGCTGCGACGCGGCCCGCGAAGCCACCGCCGACCGGGATACGCACGCCCCGCTCCACCTCCTCCTCGATCCCGACCGCTGCCCGCGCGACGAGCTCGTCCGTCTCCTCGTCAAGCAGCAAGACAGCGCACGTGTCGACACCGAGGATCTCGCGGGTGCGGAGAAGGAGCGTCGGTAGGAGAGCGTCAAGCTCCAGATGCGCGAGCGCCGCATCCGTGAGCGCCTGGAGCTTTCGCAAACGATCGGCATCCTGAGCGCCATCCCCCATTGCCGGGATTGTGAACGCTAAGACCCACACTCCGTAGTGAGGCGCTAGAAACGGCATCATGAACATCCGGGCCGCCACCATCCGGCGCCCCGCGTGGTGGACTGCAGACCTCCGGCTGGAAACGCTCTCCTCAAGGCCGAACCTGCCCGTACCGAGACCCATCTGCCGGTAGTGCGTCCGGCTACTGCGGAGACCGTGTACGTTCCGACGCCGCTCAATGAGCTCGTCGCGAGGTTGTACATCAGCTTGCAGTCGACGATGCGGAAGATGCCGTTGCTGTCGTTCGGCTGGATCGTAAGCGGCTCGTTTACGTCGCCGTTTTCGTGATCTTGATCGCGGCGTCCGCCGGGAGGTTGCAGGTCGGCGCGGGCGCGGTGGACGGTGCCGGGACGAAAGTGTCTGCATAGGCGCCCGCCGCGAACGTGGCGCTGGAAAGGGTCAAGCGCTGATCGCCGCCCCAGCCGGAGTCGAGTGCCGTTCGGCGTAGTTGTGGTTGTTGCCGGGAAAGCTCCGCTCGTCACGATCGTCGCGCCGAGCAGCGCAAGCGCCAGCGTTATAGCTCGCTGCAAAATGTCCCCCTAGTGCTGCCGCAGTCCCGCGCCGTCACGCGAAGACTCTCTCGTTCAAGCGCGGCGGAGACGCCACTCTCGCGCCAGATGCTATGAACGTCAAGGGCCACGGGGACCCATCTTGAGCGACGTCCTATACGCCAAACCGCAGGAAGGGGCCATCAAGGCTCGAATGCGTCAAAGGGTCTGCGAGCAAATACTCAAATAGAGGCCTGCGAAGACATGGATGCGGCGCATGTCGAACCGATCTCACCGGAGCTCGTGCTGGTCAGCCCGGCGGAAGTGCGCGATCAAGCGATCGCGCTCCTCCCCGACATCACGTGGCAAACATTCGTCGCACAGGCAAGAGCCCGCGCGATACCGCCCGCGCCGGAGCGACGCGTCGGAGCGCTCGTCGCGCGTGAGGTTCGCGAAACTGCCGCCGAGCTGATCAAGGTTGTGCCCTGGGCCGTCGTTGCGTTTCTCGTCGCGACACTCGCGACACTCGCCATGACCCTGATCGCCGACGCAACCCGCTGACGGGTGGCCCCGTTTTACCGGGGGTTTACGTACCGCCCGTGCGCAGCCGATACAAAGGTCAGGAGCGGGCGTGCCGGCGCCAGGTTCACGCGTGGCGTTCCGACCTTACGCGGCCCGGGAAGGCCAAGCGGTCAAAGACGCGAGGCACGCCCGCTCCTCTGAAGACTCCTCCTCACAGCCGCAGACCCGCCTATCCGAAGGGCGGGAATGCCCTCACCCGATAGCTCCGCATGCGGGGCAGTGACTCCAGGGTGATGACGGACGCCGCCGCCCGACCCTCAGCACTCCGACGAACAGACGGTCCTAGAGCTGTTTCATCGCGCTGCGCCGAGGCCGAGTGCTCGGGCTTCGCGGCGGGCGATGTACGCGGCCAGCGCGACGACGAAGATCACGAGTCCGCCGTGGAGGCCGTGCAGCCACCCGTTCCCGGGTTCTTCGAGGTCGCCGACGGAGAACACCTGAATCGTGCCGAGGAGGGCGAGCGCGAACGACCAGGCGACGTTCCGCCACTGTCGCCACCAGCCGCCCAGCGCCACCAGGAACACGAGCACCTCCGCCGGATGGACCACGGCGCCGCCGACGACCTTGTGCGCGCCCAGCGCGCCGCTCTCGCCGAAACACCCAGGCGGCGATGAAATAGAGCTGGAGCACGATCCCGACGAGAACGACGCTCGAGAGAATGAAGCTGATCCACACAAATAGTCCCCGCACGCGCGACGAACGGTATGTGTGACGAACTAGAGGCTTGAGGTGAAAGTCAGAGCGGAAGCGGTTAAGCGAGTGCGGTAGGGTCGATCGGTCCATCCTCACAGGAGGTGCGGGGTGCTGTTCCACACGACGTGGGAGTTCCATGCCGGCAACAGCGAGGAGGAAATCCAGCGGAATCTCGCCTTCTTCTCGCAGTGGAAGCCGCCTGACGGCTTCGAGTTCAAGGGTTTCTGGGGATTCGCAGACGGTTCGGGCGGCGTTGCCATCGTTGAGACGGACAGCGCCGCGACGATCGCCAAGGCGACTGCCCCGTTCGCGCCGTGGCTGCGATTCTGCATCACTCCGATCCTTCCGGTCGAGGAGGCGTCGGCAATCGCTGGCGAAGCCGCGGCTGCGCGCGCTTCCGTCAGCGGCTAGGGCTGAGTCAGATTGAGGTGGCGGAACGAGGTTCCCTGGGAGACTCGCTCCGCCACCGCGCGGCTGAGAGCAGCGCGGGCGGCGGCAATTTCACATCAAGCCTCTAGCCGAACTCTGAAGACGACGTGGCTGGGTCGCCCTCGAGGAGATGGTGCTCAGCAGCTGCTGAGCACGCTTGCCATCGCGTCGTGCTCGGCGGGCGTCACCCAGAGGGTGTACTTCGTCTTGATCGCGATCTGCTGTGCGACGTAGCGACAGGTGAACTTCGGGGGCAACCAGCCGGACGCGTCCCCGTCGCTCTTCTTGTTGTTGGACGGCCCGTCGACAGCGAGCAGCACCTCGGGATCGTTGGCGTAGACGAGCCGGCGGATTGCCTTCCACTTCGCTGCGCCGGTCCGCCACGCCGCGGCAAGGGCGACGACGTGGTCGATCTGCACCGCTAGAGATGTCTTGAGTCCGCGGATGAAGCGAATCGTTTTCCCGGTGTACGGGTCATGCAGCGTGCCCTTGATCACCTGGCAGTCGTCGCCGGGCTTGAACGTGAACGGCTTGAGGTCGCGTTGGAGCATGTCGTCACGGGTGTCGCAGCCGTTGCGATCGACATCGTCCCAGGCTGGACCGAACCTCGCTCGCGAGTAGCCGGTCATCGGCGCTGCGGGCTTGACCTGCAGCAGCGGCAGTTGCTTGACCGCGAGCTTCAGCCACGCCGACGTACCGGAAGTCGACGTACCAGAAACCGCAGCCGCCGGAAGACACAAGACCGCGGCGAGGGCTACGAAGCAGACGGCTCTTCTCATCGTCCTCTAGACGGCCGAACGGGCCATCTCCTTCCAGGACTTGTCTAGAAAGCCCTTGGACGACGCGGGGTTTGCAGGAACGGTGTGAGTGCGCGGACGCGCGGGTAGAGGCAAAAAGCCGGGCCGAGCGTGGTAACTCGCCCCGGGAGAGCCCGGGCCGCAACGGCTCTCCCGCCGCGCATGGCCCGGCTTGTACCCAACGTGCCCTATCTGGAGCGTGCCGCTACCCCCGCTGAGCACGGTTTACTCAACCATTACGAAGCCCGGCCGCGCTCGCGGGGCAGGTGTCTACGACGACTCGTGTCCCTGGGCCCGGAAATCGGGCGTTACGGCTCGGGGCTTCTCGGGTCGGTCTTCTCGACATCGCGCGCCGCCGTGCCCTGCTTCTCGACGACGAGGAATCGTTCGTTCGAGAAGACCACGCGCTCAATCCGAGGATCTTGGTGGCCCGCAAGGACAATGAAGTGAGTCGGCTCGGCGCGGACCGACTCGTACTCGTCTCGACTTGCCCTGACCTTTTCGTAGCAGTCTCGGGAGTCGCACTCGCAGAGGTACTCCATCAGCTGGTCGTCGGGCGCAACCGTCTGACTCA
>WNGE01000814.1_pt1 | contig 74961 bp, 68 predicted proteins | sample 5400651 | NCBI WGS metagenome assembly WNGE01 (sample SAMN13153370, study PRJNA577476) | soil metagenome | isolation source: 60 cm soil or saprolite under grassland replicate 2 | place: USA:California | collected 2016-06-15 | reverse complement strand
CCTGGGCGGCCTGCCGTGGCTGCTGGGCGCGGCGGCGGGGCCGCCGAGCCTTGCCGGGCTGCCGGCCTGGGGGTGGCTGCGCGACGGGCTGCGCGACCAGTACCTCCCGGTCGGCCCGCTGCTGCACGCCCTTGGGCTGTTGGCCTGGTCGCTGTGGGGCTACGCCGTGCTCGTGGTCTGCCTGCGGCTGCTGGCGGTCGTGGCGGTCCACGCCGGGCTGGCCGGCTCGGCCGGGCTGCTGACCCTGTCCAACCTGGTCACCCTGGCACCCGTCCGCGGCCTGGTCGACACCACCCTCGGCGTCAGCCTGCTCGTGGCCAGCAGCCACGCCACCCCCACCGGAAGGACCCTCCCCGCCCCGCCGGCCGTGGTCCGCACCGTCGAGACGGCCCACCCGCTCGCCGGGTGGGACCGTGCCCGCCCCCTGCTGGACGCCGCCCGCGCCGGCCCCGCCGGCGGCGAGGCTGCCCTCGCCAGGCCGGACCTGCCGCCGCCCGACCGCCAAGCGCCGCGCGTGCTGGCCCCACCCGCCCCACCCGCCCCGGCCGCGCCTGCGCGCCCGACGGCCGGGGCGCCCGCGCGGACCTACACCGTCCAGGACGGGGACTCGCTGTGGCACATCGCCGAGCGGGAGCTTGGCGACTCGCTGCGCTGGCACGAGGTCTGGGAGCTCAACCAGGGCCGCGATATGGGCGGCGGGCGGGTGTTCCGCCGCGCGGGGCTGATCCTGCCCGGCTGGGAGCTGTACCTGCCAGCCCACCAGCAGCCCGCCCCGGCCACGCCGCCACCCCCACCGGCCAGCACCAAGCCCAAGGGCGCCGCGACCAGGCCAGCGCCGCTATCGCCGGCTCCACCAGCAGCGAGCACCGCAGCGCCGACCACCCTGCCGCCGAGCACCACGCTGCCGCTGAGCACCGCACCGCCGACCAGCGCGGCGGTGCCCGCCACCAGTACCACCGCCGCTTCGCCAAGCCCACCGACATCCCCTCCGGGCCCGACCACGGTGCGGCACAGCCACGGGCACGACGTGCTGGAGCTGCCATCCGGCGCGATCGTGGGCGTCAGCCTGGCCGCCGGGATCGCGCTGGCATTGGCGCTGGCCCGAGCGCGCAGCCGCGCCCGCCGCCGCCTCGGCCAGCCCCTGGCAGAGGCCCCCGGCGCGATCGAGCCCGAGGAGACCACCCGCCGGCTGGACCGCTTCGCGCACCAGCGCACCAGCGCGCTCGCCACCCCCACCACCGACGAGGACGAGCCCGACGACCAGGATGCGGCGCCGACCAGGCCGCCCCGGCTGGCGCCCCACCCGCCGATCCGGCTGGCCACCTGGGGCACCCCCTACCCGGCCAGCGTGCCGGTCGCCGAGCGCGACGGCGAGGAGGTTGCCGTCGACCTGGTCGGCCACGGCGTCATCGTGCTCATCGGCGAGCACGCCGCCGACGCGGCTCGCGCCGCCGTCGTGGCGCTGCTTGGCGCCGGCAACCCCTACCACGTCGAGGTGCTGGTCGCCGGTGACGGGCTGCTCGGCGAGCTGGCGGCGTTCCCGGGGCTGCATCGGGCCGCCAGCCTTGCCGACGCGCTGGACCACGTGGAGGGCGAGCTGGTGTACCGCGCCCGCGTCATGGACCGCGACGACACCCCCGACTTTGCGACCCACCGCGAGCACAATCCCGACGAGCAGCTTTCCGCGTTCGTGCTGGTCACCGACGAGCCGCCCGGTGAGCACGCCGGTCGGCTGGCCGCGTTGCACCAGCAGGGGCCGCGCCGCGGGGTCGGGGCGCTGCTGACCAGCGCCATCCTGGACCTGGACCTGCAGGATGCCGGCCTGGAGGGTGTGGCGCGGGTGCGGCTGGACGAGCACGGCCGCGTGCAGGCCGTCAGCCCTTCGACGCTCAGCGACGCGCGGCTTGTCGGTGCCCGGATGCTGCGGCTGGGCCAGGCGGAGACGGTCGAGCTGCTGGGCGTGCTGGCCGCCTCCCGCACCGACGCCACCGAGCAGCCCTCCCCAGCGTCGGACGCCGCGGCGCCTGCCGACGTGCCCGCGCCGCCGACCCCGCTGCCCGAGCCCGCCCTGCGCGTGGAGCCGCTCCCGCCCGCCCAGCAGGCGCCCGTCCAGGTGCGGCTGCTGGGCGCGTTCACCATCGCCACCGTCGCGCGGGGCGAGATCCGCAGCGGGGCGCGTCGCGCGGCCCGCGAGCTGCTGGCGTTCGCGCTGTGCCACCCCGACGGGTTCACCGCTGAGCAGGCTATCGAGGCGCTGTGGCCAGACGGCGACCCGGCCAAGACGCCAGACTGGTATTGGAACGCCGTCGCCAACCTGCGCCGGGTCCTCGCCCAGCGCGCCAACACGAGCAAGCTGCCCTCGATCGTGCGAGATGGTGCCCGCTACCGGGCGGAGCGGGCCACCTTCGAGGTCGACCTGTGGCGCGTGGAGGCGGCCCTGGCCGCCGCCCGCCGCGCCAGCAGCGACCAGCAGGTCATGGCCGCGCTCGGCGAGCTCGCGGCTGCCTACGCGGGCAGCCTGCTCGCCGATGCGGACTACGAGTGGGCCAGGGTGCCGCGGGAGGAGCTGCGCCGCCGGGCGGTCGACGCGCTGGCGCGGCTGGCCGAGCTGCGCACCACGGCTGGGGACCGTGACGGCGCGCTGGCGGTGCTGGAGCAGGCGATCGACGCGGACCCGGCCGCCGAGGAGTTGTACCGGCGGATCATGCGGCTGCAGGCCGAGCTGGACCGCCCGGACGCGGTCCGGCGCACCTACCAACTGCTGGAGGAGCGCCTGGACGACCTCGGCCTTGATCCCGAGCCCGCCACCCAGCGGCTGCGATCCGACCTGCTCAAGCCGACCCCGACACGCCGCCCAGCACGACCCTCCACCTGACAGCTTGGAGGGCGGCCCAGCGACGTGGTGTACGTTGCCTTGAGGATGAGAACAGCAAGTCGAGAAGACCTACCGTCGGGCCTTGCACACCTGTTCTTGGCCTCATGTCGCGCGGTCGCTGGGCGGCTGCAAGCTGTCGGGCTGCCGTACACGATTGAGGTCGAACGCACCATCGTGGAGCGCCCAGACCCTGGTGGATGGGGCACCGCTGGCCGTGCGGCGACATGTAACGTCCTGACGGTCGAGGCGCTCGCTCATCGCGCGGCGCCCTGGCTGACCGGGGACGAAGCCGCCGCCGTCTATCGTCACAGCGCAACGATCGCCCAGAGCGCGAGCACGACGCTGCCGTTCTTCGCGCCATTCGGCGGCTCGGCGTGGCTGATCGAGGCCCCCGCGACGGGCCGCCCGGAAGTGCCGGACTACGAGCGTGATCCCGGTGGCTGGGTCGCGCGGTTCATCGTGCTGCCGGCATTGCAGCAGCACCTTGCGGCGCTGCCCGGCGTTGATCGCGCCGACGAGACCGCCGCGGCCGCCTTCGCCGAGGAAGTCCTCCAGGTCGCACACGATGATCGACTCCGCTCCCGCGTGGTTGTGCCGTTGAGCGGTATCGACCTCGAGCCGGCCCCCGGGGTGCTCAGCGAGGGCGACGTCCGTATCCGCCGGCTCTCGGACGCCGAGCAGGGCCAGTGGTTGGAGGAGCACGGCAGGCCCTCCCTGTCCGCCTTCTCCTTGGTGGCCGCGGAGCCACCACGAGTGGCGTTGGAGCTATCGGTGTCCGGCGCACGCCACGCTCAGCACCTCGGGGTCGGGGCCGGCGATCGCGCGCCGCTGCTGATTGCTGCCCTGCAACTGCATGGTCACCAGGTCGCGGGCCGTTTCGCCCTCGAGTACAGCGACCCGGCCTGGGTGTTCCCCGGTTTGATGGGCCGCCCGCTCACACTGCCTGCACGCAGTGAGAAGCTGTCGGTGCTCACCGCCAGCGACCTCCGCGAGGTAATCAAAACCGCGGGCCTGCTCGAGCGGTACAACCTTGAGCAGCCACAGTCGCCGCAGGACTTGGCGTTGCACCGTTTCGTTGCCGGCGTTGCGCGCGAGAACGCGACCGACGCCGTGCTCGACTTCACGATCGCGCTTGAGGCACTGCTGTTGCCGTACGACCTGAATGCTCGGCGCGGCGATCTCGGCTACCGCTTCCGCATCCACGGTGCACACTACCTTGCCGAGCGGCCGGAGCATCGACACGCGATCGCCAAGCAACTCCGCGACATCTACGAGCTGCGAAGCCGCCTGGTCCATGGTGGCGGGTATCCAGATCAAGCGCAGGTCACCTCGACACGCGAAACTGCCTGCGGACTCGCTTGCTGTGGGTTGTTGCGCGCCGTACGTCGAGGCTTCCCCAAACCCGAAACCTTCAACAGCATGGTTCTTGGCACGCGTGCTCCATAGCGTCGGCATGCGGCCGTGGGGGGGCCGTGGGCCGGCGTGGGGCCGTGGGGGCCGTTCATGGCTGATTGTCGGCCTGGCGTCGCGGCTCCTGATGATGTGACGACAACGCCGTCACGCCGCCTCGAGGGCGGCGTGACGGTCGTGTGATAGCTGGCTGATGGTTGGGTGACGGGCGGGGTTGGCTGATGGTTGGCTACCGCCGCTTGCCGTTGAACAGCTCGGGCAGGTCGGGGTGGCCGGCGAGCAGGCGCCCGCATGCGTTGCAGGTCTGCTTGGAGCCGGCGACGTTCTCGGGGTAGACGGGCGTTTGGATGTTGGTGGCGCAGTTGGGGCAGTGGACGACGAACCAGTCGCCGCTGGGGATGAGGTAGCCGATCCGCTCGGACATGGCCGTTCTCCTTCCGGGGCGCGCGATGCGCTATGGCGCAAGGACGAGGTAGACGTGGTCGTCGGGCACGGTCAGGCAGCGGTCGTCGGCGAACCGCAGCACCGCGACCGGGAGCATCGGGTGGTCGCTGAGCAGGACCGGGTCAGCCTCTAGGGTCCACAGCACCGCGGGTTCGGGGCGGATGACGACCTGGTCGCCGGCTTGGAGTTGGTAGGCGGGGACCTCCTCGCCGGCGCGGGTGGCGTGCTCGAGGTGGGCGGGGTGGGTGGTGGCCGTCCACGGCAGGGTGCGCTGCAGGGTCGTCAGGCAGTCCCACAGGTGCCAGAAGGCGACCATGTCGACGGCGCGGTCGGACGCGCCGTGCAGGAGCATGTGCCAGATCGGCTCCAGCTCGGCTGGCCGGTCGGCGCGGGCCAGCCGTGCGGCGATCCGTTCGGCGGTGAAGGTGCCGCAGCTCATGTGCCGCCCCCCTGCTCGGGGGTGCCGGGGGCGGGGAAGATGGTGGTGGGGTCGAGCGCGGCGGTGGTGTGGGTGATGTGCCAGCCGTCGCCGACGCGCCCGGCGGTGCGGATGATGGCCTCGGCGAGGGCGGTGGGGTCGCGGTCGTCGGCGACGGCGACCAGGTGGGCGACCGCGACCAGGCGGCTGCCGGTGGGCAGGGTGGGGCGGATCGGGTCGGTGCCGCGCAGGGTGTGCGCCCAGCGGGACAGGTCCCGTTCGGCGAAGTACACCGCGGGCGGCGGGCCGATGCCGAGCTGGATGGCGTGGGCGATGGCGCTGGCGGTCTGCTCGGCGAGGGCGGCGATGGTGTCGCCCAGGGCGTGGCGTTGGGTAGAGTTTGGTGGTCGCACCGGGGAGGCTCCTTCCCGGGATGCGGCGGCTGCCGGGGTGGACTCAACACCCCGGCAGCGCCCTCACGTGCTGGCTGGTGGGGGTTAGGTGCCGGTGGCCGCAGCCTCGTCCGCTGCGGCCCCGGCCTTGCCGGTGCGGTGCCGGGTGGTGGGCTTGCGGCTGGCCGGCGTGGCGGTCGGGGCCTTGGCGGTCTGGTCCGGCGTGGCGGGCGGCTCGGCCTTCGCGCCGTTACCGGTGCCGTTGGCCTTGCCGTTGCCGGTGGTGCCGCTGGTGGGCTTGGGGCCGGTGCTGGCCTTGCGGGTGCCCCGGGTTGCCCGGGTGGCGCGGGTGGGTGTCGGCGCGGCCGGCGTGGCGGCCCGGCCGGTGCGGTTGCCGCGGGCGGCCTTGGGGCGGGCGGGGATCATGAACCGGCGTGGGGTCTGGCGGGTCTTTTGGACCTCGCCGTCCTTGGCCAGGCTCTCCAGGCCGTTGCCGACTGCCCCGCTGGAGCGGCCTAGCGCCCTGGCGATCTGGCTGGGCGACAGCTCCTCGCCTGCGTGGTCGGCAAGGTAGGCCAGCACCTGCTCCTGGAGCTTGCCGGGCAGCAGCCGCTCGGTGCCGCTGACGGGGTTGACCTCTGGGACGGCGGTGGTGTCGGCCTTGGCGCGGCGGGGCGTGCGCGGCGGGGTGGCCGTGGTGGTCTGGCCGTTGCCCGCGCGGGTGGCCTTGCCGTTGCCGTTGCCGTTGGCCTTGCCGTTGCCGGTGCCGTTGGCCTTGCCGTTGCCGGTGCCCTTGCTGTTGCCGGTGCCCTTGCGGGTGCTGGCGCGGCCAGTGCCGGTTCGGCGGGTGGGCTGGCGGCCGGTGGCGGCGGCCAGGATCGGCAGGGCGGCCCCGGCGGTGGCCGGGGTGCGCCGGGTGGCCGCGAGGATGGCGGCCAGGACCGCGATCAGCAGCCCGAGGCTGATCGCGTAGTTGGCAAGATTCGCCATTTCTGCCCCCTTTCGTTGGGGTGCGGCGGTATTGCGAGCAAGGTGGTACCTCCGTCGCCCCCATGCAGTCAAGCTCTGTGACCTGCGGTTTTGCAGAAATTTCGGGGGTTGATCGGGCCGTGCTTGGGTCGCTGCCGTGAGCGGGGATCGGTTCGGCCGGCATGGTTCGCGCGCCCGCGCGTGAGCGGCCGGGGCCGGGCTGGGGCCGGCTGGGGCCGTGGGGCCGGGCTGGGGCCGTGGGGCCGGGCTGGGGCCGTGGGGCCGGGCTGGGGCCGTGGGGCCGGGCTGGGGCCGTGGGGCCGGGCTGGGGCCGTGGGCATCCCTTCATGGCTGATGTCCGCGACGTTGCCGCGCGATCCCTGACGCCATCACGCCGCCCGCGGGGGCGGCGTGATGATGGGCTGGCTTGGGCCGTCGTGGGTCGGTTGCGATCAGCGCGGCTCTTGCATGGTGCGGCGGATCGCGAGGTCGAGGGCTGCCGCGCGTCGGGCCTCGTCGCCGGAGAGTCCGGCGGCTTCCATGCGACGGATCGCGCGGTCGGTCTCGGTGTCGTTGCTGGTCACGAGCGGGCTCCTTTCAGAAATGCTCGAAGGGCTGACGATCACGACTCGGACAGGAATTCTTCGAGAATTCCTTGCTCGGCGTCGAGGCTGTCGCGCATGTCGCGGAGTAGGCCCTGGGATTGCTCCAGGATGACGAAGTCAGCGTCCAGCTCCTTGTGCATGTCGCGGAGCAGGTCGATGTTGTCGACAAGGGTACTGATGACCTCGATCTTGGCGTGGACGTGTTGAAGGCGCTGCTGATAGGCCCGCGGGTTTCCGTGTCGAGGGTGGCGGCACGCGCGGGGGATGCGTTCATGGCTTTTCCCCTTTCGATATGGCCGTTGGCTATCCCTATCCAGGTGGTAGCTCGAATCTAGGCCATCGTCAAGCCTAAATTCCCGACCGGGCATTGATCTCCTAAAGGAATTTCCCCGCTAGGGATTTGGGACATGCGCGCGGGCATCCCCGCGCGCATGCCGGCCCATGGGCGCGGCCGGGGCATCGGGCCGGGTCGCGATGAGCCGGCCATGGCTCACCGTTGTAGCCCCCCATCCGGCCATCGCATCGACCATCGAGCCAGGCCCCGCAACCGAGCGCTGCTCGGCGGGGCGGGGAGCGCCCGCGCGTATGCGCGCCGGCGCGGCGGGCTGGTGGAGCCGGCCTCCCGCCCACTCCCCGACCGGGGATCGTGGGGGGGACGGCCGGCTCCAGCGGACCGCAGTCGGCGCCACGCGCTGCGCTCGCACCGCGCGGGTGTGCTGGGTCGCTGCCCGTGGTGGGGGTAGCGGGTCCAAGCCCGCTACCAGACCCGCTAGCAGACCCGTTAGGAGGTCTGGTACCAGAACCGTTCGAGCTGGCAGGAGGCTTCTCTGTGCGACATGCGTCCGAAAGTCGGACTACGCCGACGCCGCGTATCCACTCGAATTAGATCGGCCACGGGGCTTCGACGCGTACGCGCTTCTCTTGGTCGACCCAGAACACGGCGATCCCAACGTTTCGTAGCGCTCTGTGCACCATTTCAATCTCTTTGACGTGGGCGGCGTTCTCCGGGAGCGCGATGCCGGCTCTGCTTGGGGGGCCGGTTGTATCCCACGAGGCTACCCGAAGCGCCTTGAGGACGGCCTTGGCGACGTGGTCGAACACCTGGCCGGCGTTAAATGAACTCCCGTAGCGAGCTGTTGTCGGCTTGGAGCTTCCCTCACCCTTGGCCTCGACGTACAACCTCTACGTGGGGTCGCCCTGCCTATCGGCGATGATGTCGTGGCCGCGCTGTGCCGACGTCAGCGACTGTCGAATGAGGTAGTCGTTGCGTTCAAGGTAGCGGCAGACCGCCTCGACCACATCGTCCTCATAGAGCACGTCAGCCTCCTCGCACGGCAGGACGCTCCTGGTAGATGCACAGAGCGTTCTCGAAGTCGCCGGCCGAATAGGGCTCGCCTTCCCACAAGACGCCGAGCCGTGCGCATGTCTCGGCCCACCGCCAGTTCCACTCTCTGAGGATCTCCTCACAATGCTCGGCGTTGCCCCTATTCACCTTAACTCCCCAGACACGCGCAAATCCCTTGCTCGGGCCGGTCGAGTCTGCCAGATACGCTCGATCCGGCTGGTAGCTCTGCCGCCCGATGCCAAGCATCCCCGTGCGGACAAGTAGGTCGTAGCAGGTCGTCCGCGCCCACCACTGCAGGGGCAGCGCCAAGAGCCGCTCGAAGCGTTGGTGAAAGCCTCCCGGCTCGTGGAGGATGGACCGGATCTCCCCGGCGTGAGCACACGCCGAGGCAAGCGCGATCTTGGCGCCCCTGTGGCCTGGCTGCGTGCGGTGGTGCTGCACCGCTCCTCGCGGCAGGGCCAGCCGCGAGAGGATCGCTGCTGCGTGGTCGGGAGGCGGTGGCTGTTTGAAGGTATCGGCGACCGCTTGTGTTCCTCGGATCGAATCGAAGCAGGAGTACACGACGGCGGCCCACCAGGGCTCGCCGAAGAGGGGAAGAATCTGTATGACGCGGCCCAGGTCGTCCCGGTTTCGGAGTCGCATCGAGCGCCCCGGGGTGCGCTCGCGTTCGTCGGCCCAGCGCAGGAAGTCGGTGACCGGCCCTCGCCGAGCGGTAAGCATCGTGTCCCAGTCGGCGTCGTCCAAGCGTCGATCCGCCAGATTCGCCCTCATGGCTTGTCCGTCGGCCAACGCGACCACAGCAGCGCGACCCTGTGGCTTTGCGGCGTGCTCGCCGCCCAGTCGATCCACCGGCTGCCAGGGTGCGCCTCGCGATGGCGGAAGTGGGAGCCCTCGTCGACGAACACCGCGTAGGCCGCCTCTGCCTTCCGCTCCGCGACAAAGCGCCGTACCCGTTCGATGTCGTGGGCGACGCCTTCCGAGCCCCAGAACACCGCCGGGAGCTTCTGGCGCTGGATGTCAGGACGCGTATGGGAGGGTTCGTACTTGAACTCGACCGCGACCGCGATCGTCCCGTCTGCCGCCTGCAGGACCAGGTCGGCGCTCTCGCCCCGGCGCCCCTCACGGAATATCTGGTAGTTGTTCCAGACGCGCAGGTCGAGGCCACGGCGGCGGATCTCGGCGACCAGATGGTTCTGGATCGTCCAGACGAGATCTCGCTCCTGGTAGAAGGAGAAGCTGTCGTAGCGATCCTGTAGCCACCGGAAGGCTTCCTCCACGAGTTCGCTCGCTGCGTTCATCTCCGCGCCCATGCCCACCATGCTCGCCGACACGATCCCGCTCCGACAGTGAGGAGCGCTCACCAGCCCCCACGGACCCCAGCAATAACCCCGGGCAATAGGCTAACCCTCGCCTCGCTACCGACCTCGACCGCGCTGGCTGATCGAGCGGCAGCGGATCAGGCGGATTGCTCGCCGAGGCTGGTCAGGGTCCGCCGAGGACCAGCCTGGCCGGCAACAAGCCACACCCGCCCGGCCGGGTGACTGGCGAGCCGGGCAGCGGCGGTCGCCAGCGTGATGTCTGGGCGGCCAAGGGCCTGGTGGAGGGCGGCTTCGCGGCCAGGGCCGGGTAGCCACAACAGCACCGGGGTGTCGATGTCGGTGGCGGTGGCCAGTTCGGTGTAGGCGTGGACCTTGGCCAGTAGCCGCTCCAAGGGTTCGGTGCCGGTGTCGTATTCGAGGAAGAAGTCGACCTCGCCGTTGGGGTCGCGCCAGTGGCCGTAGCCGTCGGGGCGGACCACGTGGCCCCACCGCTCGGCGCAGGCCCGCTCTGACAGCCAGGCCAGCAGCGCGGTGTCGGGGTGGCGGCGGGCGCGGGCGGCCAGGGTGGCAAAGAAGCCGTTGACGCCGACCTGATGCGCCAGCCGTTGGGAGTGGGCGATGGCAAGGGTCCGGTCGCGGCGGTAGCCAAGCTGCGCGGGCGTGGTGGCCTGCTCGGCGGCCAGCACGGCGGCGCCGGCGGGGCCGAGGACGTAGTGCCAGGGGGCGGAGCCGCCGCCGTGGGGCCACACGGGCCGGAACCGGTCGAGCACACCCAGGCGGGCCAGGGTGACCAGGCGGTGCTGGGCGACGTTGAGCGACCCGAAGGCCAGGTCGCGGATCTGGCTGGTGGTGAGCACGCGGTGCTCGCGTAGCAGCCGGCAGAGCTGGTGGTCGCGGTCGGTGAGGCGGCCGGCCAGCAGCGCCAGGTCGGCGCTGGCCGGGGTGCGCAGCGTGGGTGACCGCGTGGCTGCGGTCACGACTGATCCCGCCCGGTGGTGGTGCGAGCGCCCGGCACCGATCCGTCAGGGGCGGTGGTCGTGGCGGCCGCCGAGCTGCTGGCGTCTGGCCGAGCAGCCGACGGGGCTGGGCGGCGGGCGCGGGTCGAGCGTCGCCGGCGGGGCGGTTGGTCCTCGACGGCCTGGCGGCGCTGCTGCTCGGTGCGCCGCCGGACTCGGGTCCGGCCAACGCGGGCACGCGCGGCGGCGCGCAGCTCCGCCGCCCGGCCTGGGATCGCCTCGGGCAGCGGGCGAGTGACCAGCGTGCAGGCCGGTACCTCTACCCCGCCGACAACCAGCCGCACCGCGGCCTGGAACCCGCCCAGATGCGCCAGATCATGCGCGGTCAGCTCGGGGGCGACGTGGCGCTCCAACAGGTGGGCGTCCTCGGGGGAGACGGTGAAGTAGACCTTGGTGCGGGCGTTGGCGCTGACCGCCTCCCGCAGCTCGCGGGGGAGCTGGGCGAGGTTGTGGTGGGCCAGGGTCAGGGCCAGCCGGTAGCCGCGCGCCTCGGCCAGCAGCTCCTCGTAGGCGTAGGGCAGGTGCAGGACGTTGTGGAACTCGTCCAGGTACAGCGCCGCATCGGTGCGGGCCGGCTCGTCCTTGGCGGCGCGTTCGGTGGTGGCCTGCCAGGTCTTGGCGATCACGAATGCCCCCAGCAGCCGGGCGGTGTCCTCGCCGAGGGTGCCTTTGGGCAGCCGCGCGAGCAGGATGCCGCCGTCCAGCACGTCGGCCAGGTCCAGGCTGGAGGTGGTGGAGCCGACCACGTCGCGGACGAAGCTGCGGAGCAGGAAGGCGCGCAGCCTTGCCAGGGCGGGGCCGACGAGCTGGGCGTGCCCGGTGGGGGTGAGCTGCTCGTAGCCCTCCCAGAACCCTTGGAGGAGGTCGTCGTCCAGGCCGGTGGTGAGGCGGCGGCGAAAGCCGGGGTCGGTGAGCAGGCGGGGCACGTCGGCCAGGGTGGTGGGGCCACGGGCCAGCAGGGTCAGGCAGGCGGTCCTGAGTACGTCGTCGGTGCGTGGCCCCCACGAGCTGGCGAAGACCCGCCGCAGGCTCGACAGCAGGTGGTCGGTGGCAAGTTCCGGGTCGGGGCCGTCGAGGATGTTGAGGGTGGGTGGGGCGGCGCGCTCGTCGGGGTCCAGCAGCACCAGACGGTCCCTGGCGCTGCGGGGCAGGCGGTCGAGTAGTTCGCGGACCAGGTCGCCTTTGGCGGGGTCGACCAGGACCACCCCGCGGCCGGCGTCGACGTCTTGGAGGACGAGGTTGCCGAGCAGGGTGGACTTGCCGGAGCCGGTCGCGCCGACCAGGTGGGTGTGCTGGCGGGCATCGGCCGGGTCGAGGGCGATGGGGCGGGTGGGGCCGGTGTCGGCGTCGCCGAGCACCTTGCCGGCTCGGGGTGCGCTGGGGGGTGGGGCGACCGAGCGGGCCCCGGCGCGTTCCAGGCCGGGGACGCCGCGGTCCCAGGGCAGGTGCGCCAGCGCGGCCAGCTCGTCCAGGCCGAGCAGCAGCCCCCGGCCGAGGCGCCGGCCCGCCAGCGCGCGGACGGCGAGGCGGCTGGGGTGGTGGGTGCGGGCCAGGCGGTTGCGGCCGGCGTGGACCGCGAACGTGGCGGCGAGCCCGTGCGCGCGGGCACGAAGCCGCCCCCGGACGTGGTGGTCGACCGAGGTGGCCACGCCGTAGCGGATGGCGACCTCGAAGCCGGGGCCGGTGGCCTTGCGGGTGATGGCGTGGACGTCGGCGTGGCGGGCGGGATCGTCGGTGTAGGCACGGCGGCTCGACATGCTGGCGGTGGTGGGGTTGAGCAGGTCCAGCAGCCGGCCGGGCCGGGTGGGGTGCTGGCCGCGCCGCAGCGCCCGCGCCACGCGCCGCAGCCGCGCCAGCCGCCGGCCCCTGGCGGGCCGCACGAGCACCTGCACGATGGCCGACTCCCCGGCGCCGAGTTCTTCGGCCGCGCCCAGCAGGGCACGCAGCGGGTCGCTTGTGTGCTCGGCCTGGCCGCGCAGCCCGTACCACTCGGGCTGGGCCAGGCGCAGCGCCCCCCCGCCTACCCGGTTGCCGACCGGCAGGGGCGGCGGGGCGGGCGTGCGGGTGTGGGTGCGGGCCCCGGGCCAGGCGGCCTCGACGGCTCGCTCGACCAGGCGCGGGGCGACCATGCCGGGCAGCCACAGGCCGATGGTGAGCCCGTCCGGCGACCAGCGGTACTCGAAGGCCACATGGGGGCGGCCTTGGAGGAGGCGGTGTTGGCGCAGCAGCCCGGCGAGGTTGCGCCACAGAGCCGTTGCGCCGTCGGGATCAACCTGGGGTGGCGGCAGGATCTCGACCAGCCGGGCGGCACGGTGCAGGCACGCGGCCCGCCATCGCGCCAGGGCGAGCCGCACGGCCAGCAGCACGGCGGCCAGCACCAGCAGCCACAGGCCGTACCGGTGGGTGATCTCGGCGGCGTGGCGGGCGAGCGTTCTGGCGATAGCGGCGAGGGTGCGTTGGGGGTGGAGCAGGTAGCGGCCCAGGGGGCTGCGGTCAAGGTCGGGCAGCGTGGTGGACGGCCCGGAGGGGGGCCGGGTGGTGGGCGGCGGTAGGGCTAGGGTGGGACGCATCAAGGATCAGCCTCGCTTCCTGGTTATCGGACGGCGACCCAGCGCATGCAGGTCGCCAGCAGGTGGTGGTAGTCGCCGCTGGTCGCCTCGGCCAGGAACGCAGCGACCTCGTCGTCGTGGCCAGCGGCACAAAGCGCGGCGCGGACGGCGCCGAGGATGGCGAAGGCGTTGCCGTCGACGGCGGTGAGCTGCACCTCGATCTCGGGGTAGCGGGTCTCGGGCTTGGGGTTGGCTGGAGCGCTCATCGGGTTCTCCTCGCGGCGGCGGGCTACGGTACGAGCGGGCAGGGCAGCAGGAATCAGGCGTTAGTTGGTGGAGTCGGATATTCGATGTGCGTGAATGCTCCCTTGTGAGCCTGGAGCGCCGGCTTGTGGCGATGCGACGGGCGGCCACGCAGAAACATGAGATCGTTCACGCCTCGTTGTACTGCTCCATGGTGACTGCGATAGGTTCGAGCCCTTGTTGGCGTATCCGGTCTGGTTGAGGCCTCGAGGTACGACTCGAGCGACGGGTGGCTGGGAGGGTGGCGTGCAGGCAGCAGAACCGTCCCCGGCTGGCGCGGCTGCCACGCCGGCCGGTCACCGGTTGTTCGTCAGCTACGCGGCCACCGACCGGGAGTGGGCGGAGTGGATCGCTTGGCAGCTTGAGGCCGCCGGCTACCTGGTCGAGCTGCAAGCCTGGGACTTCCACCCAGGCCAGCACTTCATCGAACGGATGGACCAGGCGCTGGAGCGCGCCGACCGAGTCGTGGCGGTCCTGTCGGAGGCCTATCTGGCCTCGCCGTATGCGTCGGAGGAGTGGCGGGCGACGCTGCCGCGTGGACGGGGTGAGCCCGTGCGGCTGTTGCCGGTGCGGGTGGCGGCATGCACGCTGCCGCCGTTGCTTTCCGGGCGGATCTACATTGACCTGGTCTTGGTGGACGAGGCCGAGGCGACCAGGCGGCTTCGTCGAGGCGTGGCGGCCAGCGTGAAGGGGATGCGGGGTAAGCCGGCGGTCGCCCCGGCGTTTCCTAGCAGGACGGATGTGCCGGCCGCGGGGACGCAGCCCTTGTTTCCGGGTGTGGGGCCGGCGATCTCGAACCTGCCGCCCCGCAATCCCCATTTCACCGGTCGGGCTGGGCTGCTTGGAGCGCTGGAGGAGCGGCTCAAGGCTGGTGGGTCGGCGGCGCTGGTGGCCGCGCACGGGCTTGGCGGGGTGGGCAAGACCCAACTCGCCTTGGAGTATGCCCACCAGCACGCCAACGAGTACGAGCTGGTGTGGTGGGTGGCGGCCGATACCACGTCGCCGATTATCACTGGGATGGGGGAGCTGGCCCCGCGTCTTGGTCTGGCGGTCGAGCCCGAGCTGGAGGCGACCGCCGCCGGGGTCGTGGAGGCCCTTGGTCGCCGGCCTGGGTGGCTGCTGGTGTTCGACAACGCCGAAGACCCGCAGGTGGTTGGTCGGTTCCTGCCGGCAGGAACCGATGGGCAGGTGTTGGTCACCTCGCGTAACCCCGCCTTCGGCCAGCTTGGCGCCAGGGTCGAAGTCGAGGTTCTGCCGGCCGAGGAGGCGGTCGCGTTCCTGCTGGCCCGCAGCAGCGACACCGATTGGACGGCCGCAGCCGAGCTTGCCGGGGAGCTTGGCGGGTTGCCGTTGGCGCTGGCGCAGGCCGCAGCCTATTGCGAGCAGACCAGCATCGACCTGGCCGGCTACCTTGCCCGCTACCGCCGCCGGCAGCGGGAGCTGCTCACCAGGGGGGCGCTGGCCGGCTATCCGGAGACGGTTGCCACCACGTGGCGCCTGAACCTGGAGGAAGTCCAGGCAAGGACGCCAGCCGCGGTGGAATTGCTGCGGCTGTGTGCCTTCCTTGCACCTGATGAAATCCCGCTGGAGCTGCTGGCCGCCGCTCCGGCCGTCCTGCCAGCCGCTCTGGGCAATGTGGTTGCCGATGAACTCGCGACCGACGAGCTGGTGGCGGCGCTGCATCGGTTCTCGCTGGTGCGCCGTGACCGCAGCGGGCTTGGTGTGCACCGGCTGGTCCAAGGGGTCATCCGGGACAGCATGAATGCAGATCAGGCGTGTGAATGGACGGAGCGGGCGGTCCGCCTGGTCCTGGCGGCTCTGCCCGAGCACCCAGATGATCCGGGCAGTTGGCCACGGTACGCGGCGGTGTTGGCCCACGCCAAGGCTGCCGCCGACCATGCCCAGGCCCGCAACGGCGAGCCTGAGCCTATCGTCGGACTGTTGAACCGGATCGGAATCTACCTGACGAGCCGGACCGAGCTGGCTGCGGCCGCTGCGGTCTTGGACCAAGCCCTCGCGATCGCTGAGGCAACCTTCGGGCCCGACCATCCGGCAGTCGCGACGACACTCGTCAACCTCGGTGGCGTGCTGGGCAGGCGTGGAGAGCCAACCGGCGCCCGTCAACGGCTCGAACGTGCGGTGGCGATCTTCGAGGCAGCCTACGGCCCCGAAGATCCCGCTGTGGCGACCGCGCTCAGCAGTCTCGGCCACACGCTGTACACGCTTGGGGAGCCAACCGGCGCCCGCCAGCAGCTCAAGCGTGCCCTGGAGATCCTCGAGTCGGCCTATGGTCCCAACCACCCCGAGGTGGCAGCCACGCTCGACAGCCTCAGTCTCGTACTGCGCGAACTCGGCGAATTGCCGGCCGCTCGTCACTGCCAGGAGCGTGCCCTGGCGATCTTCGAGGCAGCCAACGGCCCCGACCACCCCCGCGTGGCGATCACGCTGATGAGTCTGGGCCAAGTGCTGCAGGAGCTTGGGGAGTTGCCCGCCGCCCGCGAGCAGCTTGAGCGTGCCGTCGCGGTCTCCGAAGCCGCCTACGGCCCCGACCACATCCAGGTGGCATCCACGGTCGGAAGCCTCGGCCATGTGCTGCAAAGGCTTGGAGAGTTGGCCGCTGCTCGCCAGTGCCAGGAGCGTGCCCTGGCGATCTTCGAGGCAGCCTACGATCGCGCCCATCCCCATCTGGGGGCTACCGTCGGCAGCCTCGGCATCGTGCTCTACGAGCTTGGGGAGTTGCCCGCCGCCCGCGAGCAGCTTGAGCGCGCCGTCGCGGTCTCCGAAGCCGCCTACGGCCCCGATCACATCCAGGTGGCATCCATGCTCGGCGCGCTCGGCATTGTACTGCGCGAGCTTGGGGAGTTGCCCGCCGCCCGCGAGCAGCTTGAACGTGCCCTGGCAATCGAGGAAGGAGCCGGCGGCCCCGACCATTCGAAGGTAGCGGTCACCCTCGGCAGCCTCGGTGGTGTGCTGCGCGAGCTTGGGGAGTTGCCTTCCGCCCGCGAGCAGCTTGAACGCGCCCTGGCGATCGAGGAGGCAACCTACGGGCCCGAGCACATCCAGGTGGCATCCACGCTCGGCGCCCTCGGCAATGTACTGCGCGAGCTTGGGGAGTTGCCCGCCGCCCGCAAGCAGCTTGAGCGCGCCCTGGCACTCGTCGAAACGGCTTACGGCCCGGACCACTCGGAGGTGGCGCGGGTCCTCACCAACTTCGGCATCGTACTGGTCCGTTGCGGGGACCTGGCCGGTGCCCGTTACCAGTTTCAGCGTGTCCTGGCGATCGAGGAGGCAGCCTACGGCCCCGATCATCCCGAGGTGGCAGTAACCCTCGGCAACCTTGGGAGCGTCCTCAGCATGCTTGGCGACTTGGCCGGCGCTCGCAAGTGTCGTGATCGCGCCTTGATGATCTTCCGACAGCCCAGAGGGCAGGGACACGAAGACACGCAATAGGCCGAGCGGCTGCGCGACGGTCTTCCACACGACGACGAAGAGTAGCCATCGGCCGTCGCGGACTTGGGGCGACTGTAAGAGACCGAAAGACGGCATTTGCCTCCTTCTAAAGGATCGGCTCGAGTGGCTCGAATGAGATGTGGACGTGCTGGAAGTGCTCGACGGCGCAGCTCGAGGCGGGGTCGCGGCAGGCATGCCAGGCCCGAGTGGGCTCGCGGAAGTCGATGATCTGCCCGGCGAAGATCACGTACTTGACGTGCAGCGCGTCGGCGTTGGCCGCGGCCCAGGTGGCGACCTGCCAGCCGAGCGCTGTGTTGGCGCCGACCATCACGTCGATGGCGTGCGCCTGCCCGTTGCCGTCCGGGTAGTGGTCGCTGTTTGCGACGTGACCCGAGAAGAGCGCGCAGCCGCCGATGTCGCTGATGCCGAACAGCGCGGTGACCAGGTGCTTGGTGTAGTCGGTGGCGGGCGACAGCCCGCACGGGCCGGGCGTGCCGTCGCCGGGCGGGACACCGCCGACCGCGTTGGCGGCGGGGAGGGTGGCGAGTGCCTGGTCGGCGGCGGCGAGCTGGGCCTGGTAGGCGCCGGAGGTGTAGGTGGTCCAGGCGCTCCAGTCGCTGCCGGCAGCGGAGATCCGGTAGGTCGCCTGGGCGGCGCAGCCAAGGTCGTCGGCGCAGGCGTCGGAGACCTCGGGGTGGTAGCAGGTGTTGAGCTGCCAGGCGCCCCGGTCGGTGGAGCCCGCGGGGCAGCCGGGGGTGGGCGGGTTGGGGCCTTGGGCGGTGGGGTTGCCGCCGGACTCGGCCAGCCCGACCGCCACCGCCAGCCGCAGCCCCTGGCCGGTGAAGCCGGCCTGGACGGCGGCGATGGCCAGCCCTGCGGCGCCGCTGGCGCCGACCGGAATGGCCAGGTCTGCGCCGCCGCCGAGCGCGCCGACCGCGGCGCCAAGCAGCACCACCGGTAGCAGCACCACGGCCGCGACGGCGACAACAAGACGCGTCACAGCGCCGCCCCGTCGTCGTCGCGGTCGTGGTCGCCGTGCAGCTCGGCGAGCTCGGCCGGGCTTGTTGTGACCTGGGGGGCCTCGGCAGGGCTGGCGAGGCTCTTGAACGCCACCCGGTGCGGCCCGGCCAGCAGCAGGGCCTCGCCGGGTCGGGCGGCGAGCAGGAACTCCCGCTCCCCGCCGGACAGCCGGAACGCTCGGGCGACCTGCTCGATGGTCTGGGGTGCCTGGCCGAGCAGGATCTGGGTGGTGGCGTTGGCGACCACGGCCTGGCCGAGGTCGCTGGCCAGCAGGTCGGCGGGGTCCTGGGTGGCGACCGTCAGCCCGCACCAGTGCTTGCGGGCGGACTTGGCGAGGCGGAACAGGTACTTCGCGCCGACCGGGTCGCGCAGCAGCAGCCACGCCTCGTCGACCAGCACCAGCCGCCGCCGGCGCTGGGCGGCGTTGGTGACCGTGCGCCAGATCGCGTCGAGGGTGAGCAGGGTGCCCACGCCGGCCAGCTCGTCGGGCAGCTCCCGCAGCGAGAAGACGACCAGGTGGCCGTCGGGGCGCACGCTGGTCGGGCCGTCGAACAGCCCGCGGTGCGAGCCGGCGGTGAACGGCTCCAGGCGGGCGGCGAGGGTGTCGGCTGCGGGGTGGGTGTCGCGGGCGAGCGCGGCGGCGAGGTCGCGCAGCAGCGGCGCGGGGCGGGTGTGGGTGCGGGGGTCGGCGGTGATCCCCTTGGCCTTGTAGCAGGCCAGGATCGCGCGGTCCAGCGCGGCGGCCTCCTCGGGGCCGGGCTGCCCACCGAGCAGGACGCTGACGAGGGTGTGCAGGAACAGCGCGCGGCGGGTGAGCGCGTCGCGGTCGGCCGGGGTGCCGGTCGGGGCGGGCAGGTCGAAGGGGTTGAGCCGCACCTCGGGGGCGCCGAGGCGCAGGTAGGTGCCGCCGACCGCCCGGGCCAGGCGCTGGTACTCGCGTTCGGGGTCGACGACGAAGACCTCGACCCCCCGGTACAGCCACCGCAGCGCCTCCAGCTTGGCCAGGTAGCTCTTGCCGGCGCCGGAGGGGGCCAGCAGGACCGCGTTGTAGTTGCGCTGCGCGAACCGGTCCCAGAACACCAGGCCCTGGCTGTTGAGGTTCCGGCCGTACAGCACGCCGTCGGTCTCGGGCAGCTCGGCGGAGGCGAACGGGAAGCTGGCCGCCAGCGCCTCGGTGTCGAAGGTGCGCCGCAGCCGCAGCGCGTCCACCCCGATCGGCAGGGTGCTCGCCCAGCCCTGCAAGGTGCGGAACGTGGCCGGGTGGGCGGTGAGCAGCAGGGAGCCGAGCAGCGCGCGGACGGCGTCGGTGTGCTCGTCCAGTGCCTGCTGGCTGCGGGCGCGGATGGTCACATACAGCCCCACGCGAAACAGCCGGCCCTGGCCGCGGGCGAGTCGCCGGGCCAGCTCGGCGGCGTCGTCGGCGGCGGCCTCCGCCTGGAAGTCGGCCAGGCGGCCCTGGTCGGCGTCCAGGCGGCGGGTGGACTCAAGCCGGGCGAGCTGGCGGCGCAGCCGCTCGGCCGCGACCAGCGGTGGGATCGGCTCCACGTGCAGGGCGACGTCCAGGGTGCCGGGCGCGGCCAGGACCGGCTCCAGCCAGCCGAGCGGGACCTGGTGGGGGTAGCCGGTGACGGCCAGGGTGCGGCACCAGGTGCCGCCTACCCGCAGCCAGCGGGGGCCGGTCTCGATCGCGTCGGGGCCGAGCAGCCCGCCGGGCTTGCCGGCCGGCCGGCTGGTGGTGGTGGCGCGGCGGGCACGCCGCCGACGCCGAGGGTGCCGGGTCAGCATGGGGGCCTCCTGGGGGCGCGGGTGACGGGCTGGTCGGGTCGCGCCAGCCCGTCCGGCGGCTGGGGGCTGTCGGGGTCGATCGCGCGGCCGAGGACGGCGTGGGCGTGTGGCTGCTCCAGCGGCGCAAGCTGCACGCCGGCGGCTTGCAGCAGCGCGGCGGCCTGCTCGGCGCGGCGAGCAAGCCGCACCCGGGCGTCGCGGGGGGTGGGGTCGCGGAAGACCAGCAGCCACGTGCGCCGCAGCACGTCGCGGCGGCGGGCCAGCTCGCCGAGGAAGCGGGCGTGGTCGCGGGCGCACCGCTCCAGCGCCGGGTGCGGCAGCCCACCCGCGCCGGCCTCCAGGTCGCAGACGAGCGCGGCGAGGTCGGCTGGTTCGGCACCGACGACGAGCTGGACGGGGCCGGTGAGCGCGTGCAGGACCCGCGCGAACGCGGCCACCAAGGCTTCCTGTTCGGCGGGGGTGCGCAGGGCGAAGTTGACGGTGCTGGCCTGGCACACCAGCGCGGCGCCGTCGCTGCCGAGGTCCACCAGCCCGTCCGGGTCGATGCCGCAGGCGGGCAGGGCCAGCGGCCTGGGCGGCGGCCCGGTTGCAAGGTGGGCGAGCAGGTCGGGTGGGGCGGGCACGCCCTCCGGGGCGGGCACCTGGCGGCGGGGCGCGCGGGCCTGGCGCAGGGCGGCCAGGGCGAGCTGGTCCAGGCTGAGCCCGTCACGCTGCCCGAGCGCCAACGCCGCGCCCACGGCCACGATCGGCAGAGTCAGCGCGCAGGCGACCACCGGTGGGACCAGGAGCTGGGCGGTGGTGGCAAGCAGCCAGGCCAGCAGGCCGGTGGTGGTGAGGATGGCGAGCTGGCGGGCGGTGAGGTGGAACGCGATCCGGTCGGGCCGCTCGACGTCGGCGGGGATGCGGGCGTAGCGCACGGAGGTGCCTCCTTGGTCGCGGTCGGGTGCGGCTTGCTGGGTGCGGGTGGGAGTGCCCATGGACGGCTGACGCGGGCGGCGTGTTCGGCGGCGGGGTTGCGCCACAGCGACTCGATGCGTGGCCGGGACGCGTCGTCGTGGGCGGGGCGGTCCAGCCGCTGCCAGTCGGCGTACAGCTCGGCGTACAGCCGGCTTGGGTAGCCGGACAGCACGACCATGCCCTGCACCTGGTGCAGCAGCTCGGCCAGGGCGCGGTGGTCGGCGTCGGTCAGGTCGTGGGCGTAGCGGCTGTGGCTGCGCGGGTGGCGGGTGGTGGGCACGTACAGCGGGTCGACGTAGTGCAGGGTCGCTGGGGTGTCGTAGCGGGCGATCACCGCCGACGCGTCGGCGTGCTCGATCTGGCCGCGCTTGAGCCGCTGGGCGATGGCCCGGAGGTGGGCGGCGGTGAACTCAATACGATTCGCAGTACGCGTCGTGGGGTGGGAGGTGGCGGATGATCCAGGGGGCCAGGCGCCACTTGCCGCCGTGCCAGCGCAGCGCCGGCCGGCGGACCGGCCCCGCTGCGGGCTCGTCGTCGCGCCGCCCGGCACCGAGCGTGGGCGGGTGGACGGGGGTGGGGGTCGGCTGGGGGCGCATCAGCCTCGCCCCCAGCTTCGGACACCGCGGTAGATGAAGTAGGACTTGGCCAGGCGGACCAGGGTGGAGCCGCGGCGGCCGAACACCAGCCGGGAGACCCACACCGGGATTCGCAGCAGCATCCACAGCAGGCACCCGACCACGATCAGGTCGACCAGGTGCGCGGAGCCGGCCAGGCCGAGGACGTGGGCGCGGTCGGCCTGGAAGAACACCCGCACCGCTACCGCCAGCACCAGCGCCTGGCCGAGCTGGATGCCGAGACAGCCGGTGACCGCCCGCCACCACAGGTAGGCGAGCCCTTCGGCCTTGGGCAGCGCGTGGCAGGCAAGCGCCAGCGGCGCCCCCGCGACCAGGACGATCAGCAGCCAGACCCGGACCACGTAGGTGGCGACCAGCGCCAGCGCCATGACCGTGACGGCCAGGGCGACCAGGATGAGCAGCCCGCTGGCGGTGTCCATGGGGGCCAGCGCGAGGGTCCGCAGGGTGGCTTGGACGTGGGCGGGGTCGGTGCCGGTGCCAACCAGGGCGCCGGCCAGCGCGTTGGCGAGCCCGATCGCCTGACCGCAGATTGCCAGGCTGAGGTTGGCGGCCAGGAACGCCACCACCAGGCGCGGGGCGATCTCTTTGGCGCCGTAGCTGGTCTGGAGGGTCTCGTGGGTCATGATCAGCACCCCGCCGATGGTCACCAGCAGCACCATGCTGGTGTTGGCGATGCCGGCCGAGAGCCACCACAGCTCGCGGACGCGGCTGTTGGCGGCGGCCAGGTCGGGGGTGGCCAGCACGGTGCGGGCGACCATGTCCAGCAGCGGGCCAAGCGAGCTTGCGACCAGGTCGCGGAACCAGCCGTTGACCGCGTCGCGGATGCGGCCGGCGAGGTCGGGGAAGCCGGGGCCGTTGCCGAACGGGGGCGGCAGCCGGTCGCGGCGCCGGCCGCGGTCACCGTCGCCACCGGGGGGTGGCGGCGCGGTGGTGGGTGGCACCGGGGCGGTGGTCGGGGGCGGCGGCGGGCCGAGGGTTCTGGACGGGTTGGGTGCGGGCTGGGCTGCGTGGGCGGGCGGGCCCACCAGCGCCAGGACCGCAAGCAGCCCGGCCAGGCCGGTGGCCAGGGCGGCGATGCGGTGCGCGGGCAGGAGGCGGCGCATCGCGCTCACACCCCGACGATCTGCTGGAGGATGGCGACCAGGCCGGGTGCCAGCGCGGCCAGGCCGTAGCCGATGGCGGCGGCGCGGACGCCGCGCTTGGCCTTGTCGAGCTGCTCGGGTTCGCCGGCGGCCAGCAGGTAGCGGACCCCGGCGATGGTGAGCTGCAGGGTGGCGAACGCGACCAGCAGGCCGACTAGGACGTTGCGGGCCCGGCCGATCACGCCCGACAGGGTCGGGTCGGCGGCTTGCGCCACGACCGCGGCCAGGGCCAGGCCGGGTGGCGGCGTGGTGGTCGTGCTGGCCAGGCTGGCGAGCAGGCGGGCGACGTGCGCGGACATGATGGCCTCCACGGCGAATGGGCGGGCGTCGATGGGCGGGTTGGCGGCTTGGTGGCGCGGACGGGTGGCGGGTGGCTCGTGGCGCGCTGGGCGGCCGGGGCCTTGCCTCCTCTCGGGGGTGTCAGGGCCACGGCGGCGCAACCGGTGTCCGGCTCGTCCGGCGCTCGCCACGAGCACCCATCCGACCCAAAACCGGGGTCTGGCCCCCGGAATTCGACAGCCGATCGCGAACAAGCCACCCGACCAGCGCCCGCTCGGCCCGGTCGCGGCGCTTGGCCAGCGTCTTGTAGGGCACCCCCCGCGCGCGGGCGAGGTCCGCCAGGCGCACCCGGCCGATGCGGGTCTCCCCGACCAGCTCGGCGTCCTCGGCTGACAGCACGCCGTCGTGGACGGCGCGGGCCAGCACGAAGTCGGGATGGCCGGCCGGGCGGGGCGGCGGGGCCGAGCTGCGCGGGGTGCCGGTGGTGCGGGCGCGCCAGACCCGCTCGCGGTCCAGCAGTCGCTCGGCGGCGTGGACCGCCGCCCACACCAGCCGCGCCGCGACCCGGTCGGCCTGCCGGGCGGGGGTGGGGAAGGCGGCGATGGCCGCAAGCAGCCCGGCCAGCGCCTCGGCCTGGAGGTCCCAGATCCGCCGGGGGTTGGCCAGGGCCAGCGGCGCGGTGGCGCGGCGAAGGCCCGGCAGCAGCACCCCCGCCAGGCCGATGGTGGCGTGGCCGCCGTGGGTCTTGGCGCGGTCCACCAGGGCGGCGAGGGCGGCGTCGCGGGCGGCGAAGCCCAGGCTTGGGTCCAGCAGCAGCCGGCGGAGCTCATCCAGGGCCAGCGGTCGGGCGGGCAGCCCATGGCCGACGTGGCGGCCGTCCAGGGCCAGGGGGGCGGGGCCGCGTGTCAGGGCGGTGAAGGCGGCTTCCAGGGTGTCGAACGGAAACGGGGCGTCGTCGGCCATGTCAGCTCCTCCTGCGAGAAAGACAGATCGGGATGAGCCAATGACGCCACAGGCGACTATCAGTTTTCCGTCACGCGCCGCGCCTGGATCGGGTGATGGTTGCGTGATGGGATTCTGCGAGGTTTTGCCAGTCATACGCTGGTGCGGTGATGGTCAAGCGCCGGGATGGTCGCGGGCCGCCGGTCATGGTGCTCGCGGTGCTCGGGGTGTGACGGTGGCGTGATGGTGCGCTGACAGTGCAGCTCAGCGTGGGTGATAGTGGCATGACAGTCGGCGACGGCACGGCACGGTCACACGCCAAGGTCAGCGTGCGGCGCACCCGCCACAACGCCACCGGGTCGCCCATGACCCCAGCCGGCAGCACCTGCTTTCTTGCTGATGGATCGCGCCGATGTGAGCCATCAGAGATTCCTTCGATTTGTGGTGTCGAAATTCCTGGGGCGAAAGCTGGTTATGGGTAGGCGCAACCGGGGCCGCACCCCACCATGACCCCGCCCACCCCACCCACTACCGCAGCCGAGCCGGTGCCGCTGGCGATCTGGCCATGCGGCCAGACCCCTGCCAAGACCCAGCGGGCCGGCCGCTACCTGCCCGCCGCCAGCGTCCACCCCGCCAAGATGCTGCCCGAGCTGGCCCGGCGCATCATCACCACCTACTCCAAGCCTGGCGAGCTGGTCTGTGACCCGATGTGCGGCATCGCCACCACCCTGGTCGAGGCCGCCGCGCTGGACCGCCGCGCGGTCGGCGTGGAGCTGGAGCCCCGCTGGGCAACCCTGGCCCGCCGCAACCTCGCCTACGCCCTCGACCCTGAGCACGCCCAGCGCGTCCATATCCTCGAGGGCGACGCCCGCGCCCTCGTGACGCTGCTCGGGGAGCGGGCCGGCACCGTCGACCTGATCGCCACCTCCCCGCCCTACGGCTGCGACATCTCCACCCTCGACATGGCCGCCTACCGGCAGGGCGGCAGCTCCCGGGTGCCCGGCACCCGCTCCTACTCCACCGACCCGGCCAACCTCGGCCACGCCCGCGGCCAGCGCTACCTCCAAGCCATGACCGAGGTCTACGCCGCCTGCGCCACGGTGCTACGGCCGGGCGGCTTCCTGGTCACGGTGACCCGCAACCCGCGCCCCCAGGGCCGGCTGTTCGACCTGGCCGCCGCCACCGTCCGGCTCGCCCAGCAGGCCGGGCTGGTCTACCTGCAGCACGTGATCGCGCTGCGCGCCGCCATCCGCGACGGCCGCCTGGTGGCGCCGCCGTCGCTGCGCCAGCGCATCAACACGCGCAACGCCCGCGCCCGGGGCCTGCCGGTCCACCTGCCGGTGCATGAGGACGTCCTTGTGTTCCAACGGGTGACCGGCGCCGCTGCGGGGGTGATCCGCCGTGGCTGACCCGCGCATGCCCTCGTCTGGACGGCTGCGGTTGGCGCGGCGGCTGCGCATCCTGGCGCTCGGCGCCGGGGTCCAAAGCAGCACGCTGCTGCTGATGAGCCTGGCCGGCGAGCTGCCCCGCCTGGACGCCGCCATCTTCGCCGACACCCAGTTTGAGCCCAAAGCGGTCTACGACCATCTCGCACGGCTGGAGCGGGCCGCCCAGGCGGCCGGCGTGCCGGTGTACCGGGTGACCGCCGGGAGTCTTCGTGACGACGCCCTGGACCCGACGCGGCATCATGCCACGCTGCCGTTGTTCGTGGCCCATCCGGACGGCACGCGGGGCATGGTCCGCCGCCAGTGCACCCGCTCCTATAAGGTCGCGCCGCTGCGCCGCAAGCTCCGCGAGCTGTGGACCCAAGCTGGCCGCCCCACCACCCCGGTCCAGCAGTGGCTGGGGATCTCCCGCGACGAGGCCCACCGGGTCCGCTCCTTCGACGTGGCCTACATCGAGCTGCACTATCCCCTCATCCAGCGGGGGCTGACCCGCGCGGACTGCCAGCGCTGGCTGGCCGCGCACGGCTGGCCGGATGTGCCCCGGTCGGCGTGCGTCGGGTGCCCATTCCACTCCGATCAGCGGTGGCGGCAACTCCGGGACACCGCACCGGAGGAGTGGGCCGAGGCGGTCGCCTTCGACCGCGCCATCCGCAACGGCCACCCCCGCCAAGGCAGCCCGCCCCTCAACGGCGAGGCGTTCGTGCACCGCTCCCTTACGCCCTTGGACCAGGTCGAGCTGGACGGTCCGGCCGACCGCGCGGTCATCGACGGGTTCGGCAACGAGTGCGAAGGGATGTGCGCCACATGACCCCCACCACCCCCGCCCCCGTGCCCGAGCCCGCAGCGAGCAAGGAGCTGCCGCTGTCGGTCTGGCCCACCGCGCAGACCCCCTCCCGCTGGCAGCGCCACCGCCGGTATGTGGCCGCCTCGGGCGCCCACCCCGCCAAGATGCTGCCCGCCATCGCCCGCACCACGATCCGCGCCTACACCAGCCCGGGCGAGCTGGTCTTGGACCCCATGTGCGGCATCGGCACCACCCTGGTCGAGGCCGTCCACCTGGGCCGCCGCGCGGTCGGCGTCGAGCTGGAGCCCCGCTGGGCGGGGCTGGCCGAGGCCAACCTCACCCTCGCCCTGGCCGCCGGGGCGCCCGCCATCGCCGAGGTCATCTGCGGGGACGCCCGCGACCTGGTCCACCTGGTGCCGGGTGAGCTGCACGGCCGGGTCGCGCTGGTGGTGACCTCCCCGCCGTACACCCACGCCGCCTACAACCACGGCCAGGTCCGCACCCGCCCCGGCCACGGCGTCGAGAAATGGGACAGCCGCTACTCCGCCAACCCCCAAAACCTCGGCAACACCAGCCCCGCCCGGCTGCTGGCCGGCGTCGAGCGGATCCTGGCCGGCTGCCGGCGGGTGCTGCGTCCCGGCGGGCTGGTGGTGCTCACCACCCGCCCGTGGCGCTTGCACGGCGCGCTGGTCGACCTGCCCGGCCAGGTCGCCCAGGCTGCCGAGCGTGCGGGCCTGCGCCCGCTGGAGCGCAACGTGGCGCTGCTGGCGGGGCTGCGTGAGCAGCGGCTGGTAGGGCGGGCGTCGTTCTTCCAGATCGACAACACCCGCAAGTCCCGCGCCGCCGGCCTGCCCGTCCACGTCGTGGCCCACGAGGACGTCCTAGTGTTCCGCGTCGGACTATGACCCGGAGGGCCGAGCAGCGGGCCGACCAGGCTTGCGCCAGCGGTCCGGCCCAGCGTACCCGTCCCCAGCGAAGTCGGGGTCGGGGGCGGGCACGGCACGGCACGGCCCCGACCCGTGCCCAAGCTAGCACCCAGGCCGAAACGCAGGACGGCGCCGAGGCTGGCACGCAGCCTGGGACGACCCGCGCCCGCCGCCAGCCTCGCCCCACCGCAGCCTCCTCGCCCGGGCCGGAGTCGCAGGTGCCGGTCGCCGAACAGGCCCGTCGCTCCCGCCTTGCGCAGGGTCTCCCGCCAACCATCCAGGACCCCGCCACCCTGGCCTACATCGCCCGGCTGCTGCTGCCCATGATCGGCAAGCCGCGCCGATCACGCTGACCGTCGACCGTGGCGCACGCCGTGCAGCGACGTGCTCGCCTGCACCCGCCGGCTGGCTTGTACCGCCGGAAGAGCACGGGAAGAGCGTGGGCGAACACGAAATGACCAGGACAGCCGTTGGACGCGGGACTGTCGCCCCTCCACGAGTCCCGGCCGGGCCGGAACAGCCCCCTGGGGTTGGCACTCGCCCCGGCATCCCCATTTCGGCCTCGGCCTCGGTGTCGCCGGGGAGCAGGGTGCATGCGGTGACCCGAACCAGCGCCCGGCTCCGCAGGCCACCCCAGCTCACAACCCAAGGTCACACGCGCCAGGTGATCTCGACCTTGCTGGTGTCGAAGTACCAGGTACCCCGGTCGGTGACCCACAGGCGGCGGCCCGACTTGCCCGGCAGGATGCGCACCTGGCGGATGACGGCCTCCACCAGGCTGCGGCGCCAGTCCAGGTCGCCGGCGTCCCATGCCTGTGCCAGCGTCTCGTCGGGCCGCAGGGAGGTGAGGGTCCGCAGCGACTGGAAGCGGTCCAGCTTGCGTTGGATCGCCTCCAGGCGGTCCTCGATCTCCGCCTTGATCTCCAGGTAGGTCGGCTCGTCGAAGGTGCCGCGGGTGTGCGCCCGCGCGGCCCGGCCGAGCGCGTCCTTTTCCTGCTGGTAGTCGGCAAGCAGTTGCTTGGCGCTGTCGTCGTGCTGCTGCGCGGCCAGGATCTCGGCGAGCCTGTCGCGGTCGATGGTGGCCAGGATCGCCTGGCGGACGTACTCGTCGACCGGGTCGGCCAGCCGCCGCAGCGACCCGCAGCCGAGCTGGCGGCCGGTGTCGTCGTGCTTGCGGCAGGCGTAGGCGCGCTGCGAGACCCCGTTGTGGTTGAGCGCGCCGCCACCGACCAGGGCCGTGCCGCAGTCGGGGTAGCCGCAGCGCGCGATCCCGGTCAGCAGGTAGGAGCGGCCGCCCTTGCGGTTGGCGCCCACGAAGCGGGCCTCGTCGTTGAGGAGCAGGTGCAGCTTGTCCCAGGTGGTGCGCTGCATGACCGCCGGCCAGCTCGCCGGGTACTCGGCCTGTGAGGTGATCTTGCCGTGCTGGTCCCAGACCCGGTGGACGCGGATGCCGAGCAGGTATTTGGCGGTCAGCACCCGCTTGAGGTTGGAGGGGCGCCACAGGTTGCCCATCGTGGTCTCGACCCGCCACTGGTTGAGCTGCGCCGCGCAGTAGCGCAGCGAGTCGCCGTGCAGTAGCCGGATCGCGCACCAGCGGATCGCCGCGACCTCGCGCCGGTTGGGCAGCAGCCGGCCGGGCCGCAGGACCTCGCCTTGAAGGTTGCGGGTGGCGGGGAGGTAGTCGTAGCCGAACGGGCGCCGCCCGCCGGAGAACTGCCCGTCGCGGGCTTGGGCGCGCTTTTTGCGCTTGGAGCGGGCGGAGATCTTGTTGGACTCGTACTCGGCATTGGCGACCGCGTTGCGGGCGTTGTGGATGCCTTCGGGGGTGGACAGGTCGTAGCCCATCCCGTTGGTCGTCTCGATCTTGCGGAGTCGGGTCCGCTCCGCGAGCAAAAACAGGGTGTCCAGCTCGGCGGGGCGGCGGTAGAGCCGTTCCATCTCGGTGACCAGCACGACCTCGACCAGGTTGGCCTGGATCGCGCGGAGCAGCGCCGCATACCCGTGGCGGGGTTTGTTGGTGTAGCGGGAGGCGGAGGTGTCGTCGTCGTCGAATGGCTCCTCCAGTAGCGTCCAGCCGTGGTCGGCGGCGAACTCGCGGCACTCGTGTTTTTGGATGCGGACGTTGGGGGACAGCCCGCCGCTGCGGTAGCGGGACAGGCGGGCGTAGATCGCGGTGTCCATCGTCCCTCCCTGCTCGATCCCTGCAGGTCACCGGCCAGGCAGCCGATTTGGATAGTGTATAGCATACTTACGAGGACTCCCTGGAGCTGGACCTTGGCCGCTACCCGGAGCTGCACCCCGACCTGGTCGCGCTGGAGGCGCGCGAGCCCAACGTCGAGGGCGAGGGCGAGGTCACCCAGGCCGACCTGGTCCGCTGGGCGCTGCGGATGAGCCCGGACCGCGTGATCGTCGGGGAGGTCCGCGGCGAGGAGGTGCTGCCGATGCTCAACGCCATGTCGCAAGGCAACGACGGCTCGATGTGCACGGTGCACGCCGGCTCGTCGCGGGGCGCGTTCGGCAAGCTGGCGACCTATGCGATCCAGGCGCCCGAGCGGCTGCCGCTGGAGGCGACCAACCTGCTGATCGCCAACGCGATCAACCTGGTGGTGTTCATCCACCACGACCGGCGCACCGGGCAGCGCACCGTCGCGAGCATACGGGAGGTCACCGGCGCCGAAGGCCCGCTGGTGCTAAGCAACGAGATCTTCAAACCCGGACCTGGGCGCCGGGCGGTGCCCGGCGCACCCCTGCGGGCGGAGACGCTGGACGCGCTGGTGGAGGCGGGTTTCGACCCGGGTCTATTGGAGCGCCGCGAGGGCTGGTGGGCCACGCCAGCGCCAAGGCTGGGCGGCAACGGGCAGGCGCGCACATGACCGCGCTGGCCGCCCTGTGGGGCGCCGGAGTCGGGCTCGGCCTGGTGGCCATCATCGCCGGGCTGCGCGGCGCTCCGCCGCCGCGGCTGCCCCGCGCGCTGCGACCCGGGCCAGGTGGGACGATCGGGCGGCTGGACCGGGGCATGCTCCGGCTTGGCCTTGCGGTCGGGGCGGGGGTGCTGGTCGGGGCGATCACGCGCTGGCCGGTCGGGGCGCTGCTGGCCGCTGGCGCCGGCGCGTTCCTGCCCGGCCTGGCCGGCGGGCACGCCGCCCAGCAGGCGGCGATCGCCCGCGCCGAGGCGGTGGCCGCCTGGGCGGAGATGCTGCGCGACACCCTGGCGGGCGCGGCTGGGCTGGAGCAGGCGATCGTGGCCACCGCGCCGGTCGCCCCCGCGCCGATCCGCCCACAGGTCCTGGGGTTGGCGGCGCGGCTGGAGCGCCACGGCGTGCGGCTGGTGCCCGCCCTGCACGCCTTCGCCGACGACCTCGCCGACCCGACCGCCGACCTGGTCGTCGCCGCGCTGGTGCTGTCCAGCCAGCGGCAGGCCCGCCGGGTGGGGGAGCTGCTGGGCGCGCTGGCCCGCGCCGCCCGCGACGACGCCACCATGCGGCTGCGGGTGGAGGCGGGCCGGGCACGCACCCGCACCTCGGTGCGGGTCGTGGTCAGCGTGACCGTGGCAATGGCCGCGGGGCTGGTGGTCGCAAACCGCGGCTACCTGGCGCCCTACGACACGGCGTTCGGGCAGCTCGTGCTGGCCGGGGTCGGTGGCCTGTTCGGCGCCGCGTTCTGGTGGCTGGCTCGGATGGCCAGGGTCGAGACGCCCCAGCGGCTACTCGGCGGCGACCTCGACGACGGCGTCGAGGAGGTGGCACGGTGATCCTCGCCCTGGTTACCGGCGCGGGCGTCGGGCTTGGCCTGCTCATGCTGGCACGCGGGCTGGCCCCACCGCGGGCGCCGCTGGCGGCGGCCCTGGCCCGCCTGGAGGTCGACACGGCCCGCCCTAGCGGCACCTGGCAGCCGCCGGGCCCGGCCGCCCGGCCCAGCGCGGCGGACGGCGGGGGATGGGGTGTTGCGCTGGCGGGCCGTCCCCTTGCCCGCCTGGCCGGCCGACTCGGGCTGCAGCCGTCCTGGCGGCGCCGTGACCTTGCGATCATGGGCCGGTCGCTGGAGCGTCACCTTGCCGACAAGGCCGTGCTGGCGCTGTTCGGGCTGCTGCTGGCGCCCGCGACCGCCGCCGGCCTGGCCGTGATCGGGATCAGCCTGCCGCTCCAGCTACCCCTCGCCGCGTCGCTGCTGCTGGCGGCAGGAGGGTTCTTTGTGCCGGACGCCGGCGTGCGGGCCGACGCCGCCGCCCGGCGGCGTGACCTGCGCCATGCGCTCGGCTCGTTTTTGGACCTGACCGTGATCGCCCTGGCCGGCGGCGCCGGGGTGGAGGGCGCGCTCACCGACGCCGCTGGCATCGGCCACGGTTTCGCCGCCGCCGGGCTGCGCCGGGCGCTTGGGACCGCCAGGCTCCCTTGCGGCCAAGGCGATGTCGCTGCGCGCCCACCAGCTCGCCGAGGCCGAGACGGCGGCGCAGGCCGCCACCGAGCGGATGAGCCTGCCGGTCGTGCTGCTGTTTGCGGGGTTTCTGGTGTTCATCGGCTACCCCGCCATCGCCCGCATCCTCGCAGGCCTGTGACCACCATCAGACCGACCACCAATTCGACCTGAAGAGCATCTGAGCAGTTGGCAGTTCGGCAAGGAGGAGCGCCGGTGCGCAGCCACGACCCGTTCATCCAGTACCTCGCCGCCCTCACCCAGACCCGGCTGGGCCGGCTTCGCCACGCCTGGCGGGACCGGCTCGCTGGCGGCCACGACGAGCGGGCGGGGGAGGCAGGCTACTCGACCGAGGCGGTGATCGTGACCGCGCTGCTGGTCGCCGCGGCGATCATCGCCATCGGCTATATCGCGGTGAAGGTCAAGGCCGCCGCCCAAGGCATCAAGACCAGGTAGCAGGCTCGCCGGCCATGCACACCCCACCCACCCCTCGAGCCGAGCGCTCCTGGCGCGACAGGGCGCGGCCCCAGCACACCCCGGACGGTGGGCAGGCGGGGGCAGTGGCTGCCGAGCTGGTCGTCGCCACCCCACTGCTGCTGGTTCTGGTGCTGCTGGTGGTGCAGTTCGCGCTGTGGCAGCACGGCGTGCACGTGGCCACCGCCGCCGCCGAGGAAGGCGAGCGGGCCGCCCGCCGTCGCTCCCCAGGTCACCGCCCACCGCGACCAGACCACCGCGCGGGTCGACATCCACGCCACCGCCGAGCCGCTCCTGCCGTGGCTCCGCTTGCCGATCCACGCGGTCGCCGAGGGGCCGGTCGAGGTCTTTCAGCCCGCGCCAGCAGCGGGTGGGCCGCCATGACCGGCACCGGGCGTGCTCGGCGGGACGTCGGAGGCGAGGCGGGCGGCGCCACGATCGAGCTGGTGCTGTGCACCCCGCTGCTGCTGGCCCTGCTGATGTTCGCGGTGCTGGCCGGCCGCGTGGCCCAGACACGCGCCGAGGTCGATGGGGCCGCCCGTGATGCCGCCCGTGCGGCATCGATCGCCCGGGACCCCACCTCGGCACGCCGCGCCGCCCATGCCGCTGTGATCGCCACGCTGGGCCAGCACGGCGTCACCTGCCGCAGCCTGGCCGTCACCACCGACACCGCCGGGTTTCGTGCCGGCGGGGTCGTCGCGGTGCGGCTTGCCTGCACCATCGACCTCGCCGACCTGTCGCTGCTGCACGTGCCCGGCTCGCGGACGGTCACGTCGCGGTTCGTGGAGCCGCTGGACACCTTCCGGGAGGTTTCCCTCGGGTTCGTGAATTCCGAAGGGTGGTTGGGCACGAACCCAAGGGCGGTGGGCCCTGATGGATAAGGTTGCTCATTTGGGTTCGCTAATAGACGTTCCTAGTGGTGGGGTGGGGATCGAGTCCTCAACCACTGCTCTTGGTTATCTGCTCGGGGTTTTCGGCGTGCAACCTATCGGGCACGCGCCGCGAAGAGGGACCCGACTGAGGCTAGCGTTTGATCCGCCCTCGGATCGAGAGAACGGCCAGGCCCAGCAGGACCGGCCCGACCAGCCGCAGCGCCATGTGCAGCCACTCTCCCAGCGCGGTCAGGGGCCGATCCGGGCCACGCAACAGCGCGGTAGCGCCTTGGGCGCTGAAACGGATCGCGGTGGACAACTCATCCAGACCGGCTGGTCGCTCCACCCGCTGGCGTGCATAGATCGGGTCGCCTCGTGCGTCAACAGCCACAGGACGAATGCTGGGCTGGTCTGGTGGAGCAAAGCCCCAGAACGCGAAGATGACGCTAGCCAACAGCACCACGACGACCAGCGAGGCCAGGGCTCGCCAGGCACGCAACCCGTAACCAGACATCAGCCAATAGAGCCACAGCACCGCGTATTCGCTGGCGGCGGCCGTCCCAGCGCCGCGCTGGTCTTTGCGTCGTTCCCAGCGGAGTTGGGCGCGTTTGGCATGGCGGCGCATCTCCATCTCGCCGTAGTAGAAGTCTGCGGCGCCTGGTCCGTCGTTGTTGTCTTCTCGGCCTTTGCGCAGGGCGCGGTAGAGGGCAGCGATCTGCGTCGGGGTAAGCGGTTCACCTTCCAGCGTCGAGGTGAACGCCTTAACCTCCAGCCCCGTGCTGAAATGAGCACCTTTCAGCCATGCTGGTGGCTGGTTGGCAGGGCGATACCAGCCGGTCCGGCGGGCGGCAGCGCTCGGCCCAGTAGCGGCGGGCACTGCGTGGTGTCCGCTCAGAGTGCTGGTGGGGTCCGGGCGCGGTTTGGCGGCGCGCCACTGGTGCTCTTCGGCAATGGTCTGCCGGGTGGTCCACCGCCAGCCCTTGGGGGTGTAGGCGATGTCGCACTCCTCGATGCGGAGCTGATCAAGGTGGTGTGCGCCGGCGAAGCGGCACGCGCGCAGGTCAACACCTGCCACGGTAAGACCGGTAACGTCGGCGCGGAGCACGGAGATCAGCCGCGGCCGTCCATTGCAGGTGTCGGTTCCCTGCCGCCGCTGCCAGCCTCGCGCCAAGCGCTCCTCGATGGTATCCAGCGGCCAGCGGATGGGCGCGACGCCGGTCAGGATCGACGGGTTGGCCAGGTCAGCGTCGTCAAGCACGACCTGCGCCCAGCGCACCCGCAATTGCACGCCCGCCAGGAACCGGGTCCGTCGGCAGTAGCAGGCCAACGCATGGATCTCGATGTCGGCGCGCTCGTGGAACACCGCCCCGTCCAGCGTCAGCCCCCTGCGCACCAGCATGGGCCCAAGGTCCTGAGCCCGTCTGAAGGTTGCCCCGTCGAACCCGGCGTCGCGCAGGAAGACCGACTCGGTGAACCAGACGGCGCCGTCAAAGCTCGCTTCACCAAAGCCGGCGTATCCCTTAAAAAGCGAACTGGCGAATACGGCTGCACCCTGCACAGTCGCCCTGCGGAACTGGGCACGGCGGTGGAATCTCACCCGGTTGAACCATGCGTCGCCTTGGAAAGTCGTCCCGAAAAACCAGGCGCCGCGCCGAAACCATGCATCCTCGAACCAGGCGTCGCCTCGGAAGCGCACCCCGCCGAAGTAGGCAGAGCGGAAGCCCACCCCGTGGAACCGAGCGTCATGCTGGAAGATCGCCCCGTCGAACCAGACGTCGGCGTCGCGGAACCAGTTTCCCTCGAACTGAGCGACGCCCTCGAAAGTCGCCCCGTCGAACCGAGCGACACCCTTGAAGGTCACCCCCACGAAATTGGCTTCATCTTCAAAGATAGCCTGCTCGAATTGCCCTTCTATCAGGAGCGTTCGCCCGTCATTGTCGTGCGGGGCCGAGTCCAGAATGCGGCGCAGCAACGCGGCGGTAAGTCGCACGCCGCGGGCGTCAAGCTTGCCATCCTCGCTGAATTGCTTGAGCGCCGCAGCCACATCCTCAGCATCGGCATGTGCCCAGCACCTCTCTCCGGTCCGCAGGCGAACACCGATGCCGCAGTCTGCGCAGACGTCCCAGTAGATCACGCGATCTTTCATATGGCCCTCGTTCGTGCTGTACGTACCCGCGCCCTGCTACGCCAATGCTGGGCTGAGACGAGCGAAAGCCTAGCCTGGGTACTGCGTAATCGCGAGCTGTCGCCCGGCACCTCCACCCCCCTCAAGTTTGTGAACTCCGAAGGGCCGTCGAACGCGAACTCGATTGAGCCCTCACCGCATGCTCGGCATGGTCCATGGCCGCGATGGCTGCTCGGCGAGCAGGTCTGGGTGGTCGATGGTGGCGGTGTAGCGGGTGCTGGCCTGGATGGAGAGCCCGAACAGGTCGCTCAGCCGCCGCGCGTCGCCGCCGGTGGCGTGGGTCTCGTTGAGGATACGGTCCTCGCGCAGCGCGGTCGGGGTCAGGCCCGGCCCGATGGCCAGCCGGACCCAGCGAGAGCCGACGGGTTGGACCTGGGTGGCGGTGCGCTGGCTGACGAACAGGTAGGGGTTAGTGGTGTTGGGCCAGCGGCTGGCGCGATGGTCGAGCCAGGCGGCCAAGCGGGTGCGGACCGGGTCGGCCAGCACGATGACACGGCCGTCGACGTGCAGCCGGCCGTCGCGCACATCGGTCAGGCGCAGGCGCCGCAGCGGCCCGGACCCAAGCCCGTGGAAGGCGATAAGGCCCACCAGGGCGGCCTGAGCGGTGTCGGTGGAGTGCAGCGCCGCACGCACGACCTCGAGGTCAACCGGCAGCGGCTGGCGGGATTCGACGTAGCCGGTCCTGACCCGAGCCGTGGGGTCGCTGAACAGTACCTTGTGGGCCTTAAGGACCCGGAACATCGACTTCAACCCTTGGCCGGTGGTGGCGCGGGGGTTGCCGGATGGGGGCAGGGCGTCCAGCACCTCAGCTCGAGTGATCTCCCGCAGCGAGGCGTGCCCTGCGGCGGCCCAGGCACGCAAGGTCGGCAGCGCCCAGCGCAGGTGCACCCCGATGGTGGTCTGGCTGCGGGCGCGGCGCCGCGGTGCGCTGGAGCTGCCGTGCTTCATGACCGCAAACCAGACCCCGAGCTCGCTGGCCATCGGGGAGGGCAGGCCGCGGGTCTGCTCGGCGAACCAGGCGTCGATGGCTGGGGTGCGGTCGTCGCTGAGCAGGCCGGCGTCGTCCAGGACCTCCAGCACCGACCAGACCGGCAGGTCGATGCCGCGCAGCAGCTCGACGTCGCTGGCGTTGATCGGCTGGCCGGGGGTGTCTTGGATGCCGAGCACGATGCGCAGGCCGTGGCAGGTGTTGATGGTCTGACGCTTGCTCCAGCCGCGCTGCGCGGCGAGGTCGCGAGCGCGCTGGAACAGCTCGGCAGCCAGGACCGGATCGGCGGGCAGCGGCAGCCCCGCGCGGCCGTGGGCGGCCAGGTCGCGTTGCTGGGCGAACAGCACGAGCTGGTGGCCGGCTGGCCAGTGTGGCGCTGGAGCGGCTGGCTGGCTGGCGTCGGCTGGCGGGCGGGCCGGGGTGGTGGCGGGCGAGCGGAACATGTCGGCGAAGTACAGCTGCTGCCCGTGGCGATTGGCGCCGATGAGGTCGAGTTTGGCGCCCGGCTCGCGCATGCGGGTGGCCTGCTTGCGGCACAGCCGACAGACCCCGTCGCGGTGCAGCGTCACCGTGCGCCCGCACGACCGGCACGCCCCGATAGGGGCATCGGGGCGGTCTCGCCAGCCCATACAGCCCACGCACAGCCACTTGAAGTGGCGGGTCGCGCCCCAGGCGTAGCAGTCCAGGCACGAGTCCACTCCGGGCCGCGCGTTGGGATGGCAGCGCACGCAGATCCCGCTGGTGTAGTAGCCGGTCCGCGAGCCGCAGCGGACGCACGGCGGCGGGGTGACCGGCCCGCCCGGCCAGCACCCGAAGCAGTAGTCAACGCCGATCATCGCGACCAGCGCGGTCGTGCAGACCGTGCAGGGGCGTTGGCGGCGGGGATTGTGGCTCACGCTGGTGGGATCGACCGGTTGCGGCCAAGCCTGGGCGTGACCGTGGGGCCGCCGCCACTGCCGCGGCCCTCCTCGCCGTGGCTGGCGCCGGTCGCCGCCGCAGACGGCCGCCGCGCGGCGACCTTGTCCGGCTCACAGATCAGCAGCTCGGTCGGGGCGCAGTCCAGCACGACACAGATGACGTCTAGGTCGTCCAGGCGGATGGTGGTCGGCGTACCGGTCCACAACGCCGACATCTTCCCAGCGCTGATCTCCAAGCCCGCCTCGGCCAACAGCCGGCGCAGCTCCGTCGACTTCCAGATCCCTTGCTCAGCGGCCTTCATCCGCAGGTTCCAGCGCACCAGCTCACCCCCCTTGTCCCAGCCGTGCGGCCACGCGCTGGTTGGCGTCAGCCCACGCCTGCTCGATGTGGTCGTCGTGGACGTGGATGTACCAGGTCGTGGTGGACAGCCAGGAGTGGCCGAGCAGCTCCTGGATCGCCTTGAGGTCGACCCCGTGGGCGTACAACGACGAGGCGCAGTAGTGCCGCAGCCCATGCGGGGTCAGCCTCCCCCGCCACGATGGCAGCCAGCGCCCGACCGCGCCGGCCAGCCCTTGGCGCATCGCCTCGGAGCCCACCCGCATACAGCGGCCGGTGAGCCGATCGCGCCGCTCGCTCGGCAGCAGCGGCGCATCCGGGTCGCGCCAGTCGTCACCGAACTGGTGGCGCACGTCGGTAAGCCACCACTCGAGCAGTGGCCCGACCTGGTTGATCGCCGGCACCAGCCGGGTCTTGGGGCCGCGGCCGTAGCTGCCCTTGCCCAACCGCACATGCAGCTTGCCCAGTTCGCCAAGGTCCGGCCGCCAGTCGCGGATGTCCAGTCCCACGGTCTCGCTGATGCGCAGCCCTGCCCGTCGCCACAGCGACGCGGCCAGGTAGTCCCGCGCGGCCGGCAGGAACTTGCGCGCCTCAGGCAGCGCCTGGCGCCAGCAGGCGAACAGCGTCTCGACCTCGACCTCGCTTGGCGGCACCCGTGGGCTGCCGTACTGCAACTGTGCCTTGGACGGCCGGTTGAACTCGTCGATCGGCTGGCCGACGACCTGGCCGGTCAGGGCATGGATGTCGCCCTGGTAGCGCGCCACCACAAAGTCGAAGAAGTGCCGCAGCGCCAGCGCCTTGGCGAACACCGTGTTGGCGGCGTGGGCGCGCTCGCGGCGCAGCCATGCCAGGTAGCGATCGGCGTCGCCGGTCTCGGCGGTCCACACCGGACGGCCGAGGAAGCGGATGAACTCAAACAGCACCGCCCGGTGGGAGGCCACGTGACTGTCGCTGACCCCGCTGGCGGCCGTCGCCAAGGCGTACTGGTCGACCAGTTCCTGCTCGTAGTCCTCGGTCTCCTGCGGCGTGGCAAGCCGCGCTGGCGACCGCAGCGAGCGAACCACCGCCAGCGGCATGCCTGCCTCGGTTCTGTGAGGGCGACCATGTCTCGTGAATCGAGCGGACTCTTCAGGATTCTCGACAGGACGTCAAATCCTGGCCCAAAGCGCCCGAACCCTAATCCACCTGCCCAACAGCACCTATGGCACCCCACGAGAACGAGGACGAACCCATGACATGGCTAACAACACGATGAGACGCCGCCAGCCACACCGCGCCGCCACGCGGCCAGCACCCTACCGCCACGAGCGGGGGCAGGTGACCGCCTTCGTGGTGACGTTTGTCGCCGCGCTGATCCTGATGGCCGGGCTGGTGCTGGACGGCGGGCTGATCCTGGCCGCCAAGCGCCGCGCGATCAACGAGGCCGAAGCCGCCGCCAGGGCCGGCGCCCAGCAGGTCGCCACCAGCACCTACCGCTCGTCGGGGCGCTTTGTGCTCGACCCGGCCCGCGCCCGCGCCGCCGCCGTCGCCTACCTCGCCGCGACCGGCGACCGCGGGACGGTCCGTGTCAGCGGCGACCAGGTCGTGGTCACGGTCCAGATCACCCAGCCGATGCAGATCCTCGGGGTTGCGGGCATCGGCAGCCAGACTGTCACCGGCCGTGGCGTGGCTCGCGCCGAGCGTGGCGTCCAGCGGGCGCAGCCATGAGCTTCCCGACAGCGATGGGTCGGACCCGCAGCCTGCTCGGCCGGCTGGGCCGGCTGCTGTGGGGCCTTGAGGCGCTGCTGGTCCTGCTCGCGCTGGTCGGTGGCGTCCCAGTCACGTTGTGGATGTACGTCGGCTGGCCGCTCCCGCACGCGCTGCCGAGCCTGGCCGAGCTTGGTCGCGCGCTGACCCAGAACGGCATCCCCGACACCATCCTGATCGACATCCTGGCGTTGGGCTGCTGGGCGGCCTGGGCGGTGTTCGCCGCCTCGATCGTGGCGGAAACGGCTGCCGCGGTGCGGGGGCGCACCGCCCGCCGCGTTCCCATGGCCGGGCCGCTGCAGGCCCTGGCCGGCTCGCTGGTGGCTGCGGTGCTGCTGGCGTTTTTGCCGATGGCGCCCCGCGCGCACGCCCAGCTGCTGCCCGGCGGGCCGTTGCCAGCAGCACTGGCGGCGGTCGAGCCGACCGCGCTGGCGCACCCCGATCCGGGATCGAGCCGGCCGATCCCGGCCGGGCGGCTAGCGGCCACCCATCGACCCGACACCAAAGCTGCGCCAGCGGCCGCGGTGCTGCGGCGCTACACCGTCAAGCCGCGCGACACCCTGTGGGGGATCGCCGAGCGTGAGCTCGGCGACCCGTTGCGGTGGCACGACGTCTACCGGCGCAACAAGGACCGTGCCCAGCCCGACGGTGGTGCCCTCACCGACCCGGACCTGATCCGGCCAGGCTGGATTCTGGAGCTGCCGGCCGGCAGCTCCCCGTCGCAGCCGGGCGCCGCTCGGGCGCCAGCCCCGACCAAGCCTGGGCCCGCCCCGCCGGCGCAAGTTCCCGACACCCACCGGCAACCCGAGCAGCCATCGGCGACCACCACGCCGCCGACGACCACGCCGAGCGGGACCAGCCTCCCAGCCTCCGAGGACGGCAGCCGACCGCACCCGCCAGGCCAGCCAACCGGTCCCGCCCATCCGGCGGTTGAGCTGCCGTCCGGGGCCGTGGTGGGGCTGTCGCTTGCCGGCGGGATCGCCATCGCGCTCGCCGCCGCCCGCCTCCACCAGCGCCGGCGGCGGCGCCTGGGCGAGCCACGACCGGGCATCATCCACGCCGACCCCCTGGTCACTCCGACCGTGCAGCGTCTGCGCCGCGCCGCACGCGCCAGCAGCCAGCCAGACGCCACCGACCACGCCCCAGTCCGAACCCCGGACTACGACCCGGATCTGGACCGGGCCGGAGGCGCGGATAGCCCGATCCGCCTCGCCGCACCCGCAGCGACCGCGCCGACGGCCCCTGGTCAGGTGGCGGCGCCGGCGCGGCCTGGGGTCGTGGCGGTCGGGCAGCACAACGATCAGGAAGTGACCGTCGACCTGACCGACGGCGGGCTCGGACTGGACGGCCCCACCGCGCCGGAGGCGGCCCGCGCGATCATCGTCGCCCTGCTGGCCGCCCAGCCAGAGGCGGACGCGGTCGAGGTGCTCGTGGTTGGCGAGCCGCTGGCCGCGCAACTCTTCGGCAGCCCAGTCCCCACCCCAGGGCTTCGCGTCGTCGCCGACCTCGACACCGCGCTGTCCACCGTCGAGGTCGAGATGATCCACCGGCTGCGCCTACTGCAAGGCCACGAGGCCCCCGACGTCGCCAGCTACCTGCAGGTCGACCCGGCCGAGCCGCTGCCGACCGTCGTGCTGGTCGCCGACCCCGCCGACGACACCGCAGGATGGGCGCAGCGGCTGGCCGCCGTGCTCGTTGTGGGGCGCCGGCTCGGCCTCGGCGCGCTGCTGCTCGACCCGATCCAAGGCGTGGCCGCCCTCACCCTTGGGCCCGACGCCGAGATCCGGGCCGTCCAGCCCGACGCCAAGGAGGGGTTGCACGGCTTGGTCGGCGGGCGCGCCTTCACGCTCGGCCAGGCCGAGGCCGCTGAGCTGCTGGCGGTCGTGGCCGCCGGTCGCGGAACCCACCCGGCCGTGCCGCCCGAGCAGTCACCGCCCGAGTCGCCGGGCCTGCCCGCAGTGCCCGCAGCCGAGGCCCAGGTGAAGACGGTTCCTGAGGGCCGTGCAGCGCCAGACGAGCGGTCCATCCGGGTGCGCCTGTTCGGGCCGCTGCGCATCGAGCTGGACGGTGCCGAGGTCCGCACTGGGCTTCGGATCAAATCCAGGGAGCTGCTTGCCTTCCTGCTGCTGCATCCCGACGGCGTGGGCCGCGAGACCGCCATCGAGGCGCTGTGGCCCGACATGGACCCCGCCCGCAGCTCGGCACGCGCCAAGGACGCCCTGAGGAGCCTGCGTCAGGCGCTTCAGGGCGTCACCGGCCAGGCCGGCGCGACCGTGGTCGAGCTGATCGGCGATCGCTTGCGCGTCAACCCCGCGCTCGTCGACGCGGACGTCTGGCGCTTCCAAGCCGCGCTGGTCACGGTTGCGGCAGCCGCCGACGACCAGGCCAGGCTGGAGGCCCTCACCCAGGCGGCAGCTGCCTACGGCGGCACGCTGCTGGAGGGCGCCGACTACGACTGGGCTGAGGCGGCCCGTGAGGAGTTTCGCCGCCAGGCCGCCGACCTGGCCGGGCGGCTTGGCGAGCTGCGCGAGCAGGCCGGCGATCTGGACGGGGCGATCGCCGCGCTGGAGGACGGCGCCCGCTGGGACACCTTCAACGAGGAGCTACACCAGCGCATCATGCGCCTGCAGGCGCGGCTGGGGCGGCTGGACGCGGTGCGGCGTACCTACACCCGCCTCCAGGAACGACTTGCCGACCTCGGCGCCGATCCCGACGAGGCCACCGAACGGCTCCTCCAGGAGCTGCGCCGCGGCGGCACCACCCGTCGCTGAGCCCGTCCCGTCCGCAGCCGGTGATAGCGCTGCCCGGTGCCGGCAGCGACGGCTCCGGCGACGCGAACGCGGCAACACGGCGCCCACGGTTGCTCCCGCGGCGACCCTGGCTGGGATGGTCCATCCGGGCGCCGTTCGGCGCCCGTGAGCCACCCTGGGCGCCGCGACGCGCGATCGTGCGGGCCGATCCTGCTGTCCACACTCACCGCGCGCCCCGTGGCGGGCGAGAACTGCTACGCCAACCGCTACGCGCCTGCGCTGACGGGCCAACCGCCGTCACCCCGGCTCGTGCCATGTTCGGAAGCCAGGCGACTGCCATCACGCTCGCTTTGGTTCGAGTGTCGCTCCGGGTTGTCGGCGGCACGCCGGCTCAGCTCGCCGTCAGCAAGTAAACACCCAGGTCAGCATGGCGATTCAGCCTTGAGGTCCTGGCGGCAGTTGAGGTAGGTCCTTGGACGCCGGAACCACCCGAACCGAAGGGAGCCGTACATGGCCACCACCGGCGCCAAGGCCAGAAGCGTCGAGACGGTCCTCGACGCCCTGCGCCAGCACCCCGACGCGACCGCCGCCGAGCTCGCCGAGCACGCCGGCATCGGCCGCTCCACCGCCACCCGGACGCTCGCCAACCTCGAGACCCAGGGGCAGGTCACCAGGCGGCGCGGCAAGGCCGAGGCAGGCGACAGGACGGCGCCCGACCGCTGGGCGCTGGTCCCCGACACCCACACCGGCCCCGCCGAGACCGACCAGAAGCCCGCGACAGAGGAGCCCGCAGTCGAGCGGACCGACGCCAGCGTGAGTGCCGGTCAGGACGAGGACCACGCCGGCCAGGACGCTCCACCCAGCAGCGCCGCAGCCGACACCGCCAGCGCGGAGACCGAGGCGACCACGACCGACGCCGCCGAGCCCGCCAGCAAGGACAGCAGCAGCTCGCGGCTGCGGCCCGGGGCGCTGCGCGCCCTCGTCCACGCCTGGCTGGCCGAGCGGCCCGGCCAGGAGTTCACCCCGACCAGGATCGGCAAGGAGCTGGGCCGCAGCGCCGGCGCGGTCGGCAACGCGCTGGCCACCATGACCGACGCTGGCGAGGTCACTCAGACCAGCGCCAAGCCCCGCAAGTACATCCTCGCAGCCCAGCCCAGCGGGCCCGCCGAGACCCGCGGCGAGACCGCCAAGGCGAGCTGAGCGCGGCTCAGGTCTGCATCCCACATGCAGGCGCTTCCGGGGGCGCGGGCACGCCCCCGGAAGCCTTGCATCAGGAATTAGGGGTTCCCGATGCGCCACGAGTCTATCGACCTCGCCAACCGGGCCTGGGTCCACTTGGACGATGCCGGGCGGCGGGCGGCATGAGTGAGCGGACTCTGCTGGAAGCCGCGCTGGCACGCCTGGACGACGCTGCGCTGGCGGTCAAGCGCAGTTCGGCCACCGACGAACAGCAGCATCAGATCCTCGGCTGTCTGGTTGCCGCGTACAGCCTGCTCGGCGCGCTCAGCAGGGTCGACCCGGCAGCGGTCGATGAGTTGCTCCAGCGTGCGATCCAGCTCCGCGCGCGGGTCGGCCAGCCCAAGTCCGGGTCTGCGGAGACGGTGGAGTCGGATGAGGGCACCGGACCGCCACGCCGCCCCCGCACTTGATCGCCATGCCGTGGGGTCCAGCACCCGGCACGGGCCGCTGGGTGACGGAGGGCACAGCCGGTTCAGCCATCGCCCAGATCAGGTCTCTTGCGTGTTCTCCTCGTCCTCGATCGCACGGAACTGCTGCTCGAACTGCCGGACCGCCTTGGCTTGGCGGTGTGGCCGGAGCTTGGCCCACAGCAGCCGGCGTCGTTCGCGGGCGCGGGAGGAGTTGACCCGTGTCGAGAGGAGCAGCGAGCGGCTGGCTTGTGCAGCGGCCTCGTCGATCTCGCCTGCCTGCACACAACTCTCAGCCAGCCAGCTCGCGTACAGCGACGCCTCTCGGGCCAGGTCGTCGCTGTATCGGTCAAGCGCGCCTCGAAGCAGTGGTTCGGCACGTCGTGGCTGGCGAAGCTCGGTGTAGCAGCGCCCGGCCATGATCTGCATCTCCTGCTGGTTGAGCCAGTAGACCCAGCCCGGATCGTCTGCGGGGTTGCGGCGTGCGTAGCAGCGGTCGGCCTCATCGAGCGCGCGTTGCGTCTGGCGCAGCTCGCCCGCTCGGGCATGCGCCCAGGCGATCCGTTCCTGCAGCAGCGCGATGGTGGTGGCCGACGCCCGCCGCTTGGCTCCCTCCCAGGCGGTGTGCGCAAGCAGCACGGCGTCATCGCGGCGACCGACATTGCTGTACAGATAGCTCAGCAGCGAGATGAGGTTGGCCGCCAGGGCCGGGTCGTCGGCCGCGTGAGCGGCGTGGATGCCGCCGGTGTAGTAGCGTGCCGCGGCGCTGGTCATGCCGGCGTCGGTGGCGACCCAGCCGGCGAGCTGGTTAAGGTCGCCGACGACCGCGAGGAGGCGCCGTCCGAGCGCCTCGGTGTAGGTTGCCTCGTTGGCGAGGTAGATCGCGCCGCGCAGCTCCCGTTCGACCAGCTCGTGGAGGTCGCCCCCGCCGATGAAGTCGTCCATGTGGCGGAGCTGCTCGACGCGATGCTCGGTCTTGCGTACGAGCCGCTCGCCGATGCGTCGTCCTGTCCGGACCTCGACAAGTTGCGGCGGGGGGTGCACGAGCCACTCGTGCGCCGTGCGGATCGCGACGGCCGGTGTCTGGATGTCCGTCTGGCCATCGGCGTCGAGGTGCTCCAGCAATGATGCGGTGCTCTGCGGCGTCCACTGTGCCACCAGCAGCCGGCGGCTGGACGGATCTGAGGCGGCCAGGTCGGCGTGGCGTTCCACCTGCGGTGCTGGATGCCACGAGTGGTCGGGCAGTCTGAACCACAGCAGGTGCGCGGGGATCTTGAGGGTCCGTGCCCAGCGGCTGAGGCGGTCGAGATCCTGCATCGGGGGGCCGGTCTCAACCCGGCTGAGCTGCGCTTGGGTGATGCCGAGCCACCGGGCCACCAGCTCTTGCGCGAGTGGACGTTGGCCGTGGAACGGATGATGCCGGTAGGCGTAGACGACCCGGCCCATGTGCCAGGCGGCGAGCGCGTCGCGGAGCTGGTCGCTGGCCCAGAATGCGGCCGGCACCGTCGGTGGATGCAGCGAGTCTTGCGTCCGCCTTCGGCATGCCGCGCAGAGCGTGTCAGGGTTGTCACGGCCCAGACGTGTTCCGCAACGGCAGTACCTCACCGGAGGGTCGCTGGTCATCGTTGTGAGTCCGCCTATATGCCGCTATCGGGTATATCGCGCTGTTATAGCGAGTCTAGCATCGGCTCGTTCCTGCATTCGTGGGATGCATGCCGCTTATGCGGCAGTCGGCATAGACCTTGCGACAGGTCTGCACCAGTCTAAGGCGGTCAAGCATCGTCACCGTCGTGTTCGCCTCCCACGTAGAGGAAACCGTGAACGACTCCGCCGCCAACGGCCAGTCTGCCCGCAGCCTGGGGCGTCGCCGCGCCGACACCCTGCCCGGGTCAGGCCTGCTCTTGGACGCACGCTCTGCCCTTGGAGAACTGGCGTCGGACGCCGCTGGCGTGCTGCCGGTGGCGGTAGTGGGCGCGGGCGCCCAGGCAACCGCCCACCTGATCCCGGCGCTGTTGCAGGTGTCCCGTGTGGCGCTGGTCGCGGTGTGCGACACCGATGGTGCTCGCGTCGCGGCGGTCGCCTCCCGGTTCTCGATCCCGGCGGCGTTCGAACAGGTCAGCGAGCTGCTGGAGACGGTGAGGGTCGCTGCGCTGGTGGTCGCCTGCCCGCCGCAGGCGCACGAGGAGATCGCGGCGTGCGCGCTGGCCCGAAGGGTGCCGGTCTTCGTCGAGAAACCCCCGGCGGTCGACCTGGCGCAGTTGCGGGCGCTCGCGGCGGCCGCAGAGCGGGCCGGCGTGCCGACCGGGGTGGGGATGAACTTCCGCTACGCCAACCCCTACCTTCGCGTCAAGGAGTTGCTGGCCGATCCGGAATGCGGCCAGCCAGTCGCCGTGACCATCCGCCACCTGGCGAGCAAGCCTCGGGCGGGGCTGTGGGGCTTGCCGCTGCTGCGCAGCTTCCTGCTGGCCCAGGCGATCCACCCGGTCGACTTGGCGGTGGACCTTGGCGGTCCGGTCATCGACCTGCGGGCGGTTCGGCGCGTCGGCGACCACGACGTGCTGGTCGGCGCGCACCTCGAGTTCGCCGGCGGAGCGGTCGGATCGCTGCTTTGTGGCACGCACGCGCCCCGGTTCGACACCAGGGTCGAGGTCGTGACCGACATCGGGGTGATGGTGTCGCTGGTTGGGCTGTGGGAGTTGACGGTAGCGGGCCTCCCGGCGGCCAAGGCGGCCGGCGGCTCGCGGGGGTGGTCGCAGCAGTGGCGTCCGAGCCCGCTCGACACCGGCTATGAGCGGACCGGCTTTGTGGGGGAGCTCGCGGCATTCGTTGACGCGGTCGCCGCGGACCGGCCGTTCCACCCGGACCTGGCGGACCTGCTGCCGACCTACGCGCTGCTGGACGAACTGGAGCAGGGGTGAGCAGGCATGACGCCGATCGCGACGATGGAGCCAGTCGCTCGTCCGCGCGGTGGTCACGCCGCCGGGGCGGTCGTCGGCGAGCCGGGCGAGTCGACCGGACCGGTGCCTGCGTCGGCCCACGATGGCGCTGCGGTGGCGGAGCGCTTCCCGATCGCCGCGCTGCGCGGGACGACCGGCTTACCGATTTGCTCGCTCCACCCCCTGGCAAGCGGCCAGCAGCACCGGCTCTGGCGGCTGCTGCTTGCCGACCCGGCAGGTTCGTCGGTGGTGCTGCGGGTCGCGTTGGCCGGTGGCACCGATAGCCTTGCCGGCGAGGCGCGCCTGCATCGGCACCTGCGCGAGCATGGCATCGGCTGCCCGCTGGTGCTGCCGAGCCAGCATGGCCTTCGGGTCCGCCACGTCACGGCGACCAGTGGCCGTTCGTATCCTGCGCTGCTGTTGTCGTTTCTGCCTGGCACGCACCCCCAGCGACCGGGGGACTGGTGGCGGATCGGCCAGGTGCTGGCCAGGCTGCACGCGCTCGACCCCCCAGCGGGGATGCGACCAGACCCGCAACGCGACGCCGGGGCGCTTGGCCGCCCGCGCCTGCCCGAGCCGGTCCGCCGTGCGGCCGATCAGCGGCTGTTGACCATCCCTGGTCGGGTCGATGGCTGGGATGGGCCGGTCACCGTGGGGCTGTGCCACGGCGACCCGACGCCGAGCAACGTGCTGATCGAGGGGTCGAGCGCCTTCGTGCTGGACCTGGAGCGTGCCAGGGTCGGCTGGACCCTGTACGACTTGGCGATCGCGCTGTTCGGCGCCGCCGCCCACAGCGTGGGAGAGTCGGGGGCGTGGGCAGCGGCCGGCGAGCTGCTGGCCGGCTACCGCAGCGGCCGCGCGCTATCGCCGGCCGAGGTCGACCTGCTGCCGGTGCTGGCCGCCTACGTCGGGTTGCATGAGGCCTGCTGGCGCTTCCAAGCGCCAGCAGGCTATCGCCGGCCGCCGTCTTGGCGGCGCTGCCTGGCACTCGCCGCCCGCTGGCAGGCCCGCCCTCTCGACCTGCCCATTGTCGGCCGGGCCCGCTGTGGCGTGCGTGGAGAAGGTGGTCGCCATGGCTACCGATGAACCCGCTGTGCTCGCCGCCGAGCTGTCCACCAAGCACCTCGTCACTGGCGACGCAGAGGTCCAAGCCGTGACCAGCGCGCTCCGGAGCGGGGACCTCTCGGGCAACGCGCGGCTGGTCGGCGAATACGAGCGCGCGCTGGCCCAGTGGTTCGGCACCCGGTTTGCGCTGGTCTGTTCCAGCGGCACCGCGGCGCTGCACCTGGCGCTGCTGACGCTCGGGGTCGGCGTGGGCGACGAGGTGATCGTGCCGCCGACCGCGCCAGTGATGACCGCCCTGCCGGTGCTGGCGGTCGGCGCCCGTCCGGTGTTCGCCGACACCCGCAGCCCCGCCTCGTTCTCGCTCGACCTGGCGGACGTCGACCGCAAACGGACCCAGCGGACCAAAGCAGTGGTCTCGGTGCCGATGTGGGGCTATCCCGCCGACGACGGCGAGTTGGTCGGCGCCTGCCACGGGTGGGGGCTGCCGCTGATCGAGGACGCCGCCCAAGCGCACGGCACCCGCCTGGGCCGCGACGGCCGGCTGGCTGGCACCCAAGGCGTCATTGGCTGCTTTAGCACCCACGCCCGCAAGCTCGTCTGCACCGGCGAGGGCGGCTTTGTGCTCACCGGCGACCCGGCAGTGGCCGCCCGACTGGCCACGCTGCGCAACCTCGGCCAGCCCGCCCGGCTGGCCGCGCCGCTGGCGCTGCCGAGCGGCGCGTTCGGTGAGGGCTTCGGGCTCAACTACAAGCTCGGCGCGGTGGCTGCCGCGCTCGGCCTGGCCCAGCTCGACCGACTTGCGGGCCGGCTGCAAGCGCGCCGCCGGATCGCGCGGCGGCTGCTGGCCAGGCTCGCCGACGTGCCCGGCCTGACCCTGCTGCCGATTCCGGCCGGTGCCAGCCCGAACCACTACGCGCTGGTGCTGCGGGTCCACCTCGGCGACGCCACCTTGGTTGGGCGGGCGCTGGCCGCCGACGGGGTCATCTCCGACACCGTCCGCTACGGCTACCGGCCGCTGTACCGGCTCCCGGTCTTCTCGGGCTTCGCGCCGCCGGCTCCGGGCTGCCCGAACGCCGAGGCGCTGTGCGCCTCGATCATCACCGTGCCCTGCCATGAGGGACTCACTGCTGCCGATGAGCGCCGTATCGTTGCGGCCTGCCTGGCGGCGATGCGGCGATGAACCGCAAGCACCTGACCGCCAGCGTGTTCGTGTTCGCGCCGATGGCGGGCGGTTGGCGGCTGGCCCTGCTCCGCCATCCCCGCTACGGCAGGTGGATGGTGCCGGGCGGGCACGTCGAGGCGGGCGAGCACCCGGCCGAGACGGCATGCCGGGAGGTCGCCGAGGAGACCGGGCTTGCGGTCACTCTGCTTGCCCCGCCCGACGCACCACCGTCGGCTGGGCAGACCGGTCAGCTCTTGTCGCCGTGGTGGATCGTCGAAGAGCCCATTCCCGCCGGCACTGAGCCCCACCGCGAGCCCCGTCGTCACGTGCACGTCGACGCTTGGTATGTCGCGCTCGCCCACCAGCCCGAACGCGCCGACAGGACATCAGATGCCAAGCGGCTGACGTGGTGGGACGCCGATGAGCTGACGGCCCTGGAGATGTTCGAGGGCACCCGCATGGCCGCCCGGTGGCTGTTCGTCCACGTCGACCTCCTCGCCGCCGCGCCGTCTCGGCCGCCGAGGGCCGCGCGCGGGAGCCGCCCACGCGGCGAAGCGAGCGGCACACCATGAAGGCGCAGTCGATAACGCCAGGCGTGCTGGTCGTGGCGCCGCACCCCGACGATGAGGTGCTCGGCTGCGGCGGTAGCATCGCCAACCACACCGACCGCGGCCACCTGGTGCAGGTGCTGTACCTGTCATCGGGGGAGCATGGCAGCCCGACCCTGCCCCCCAACGAGTGCGGCCCCCTGCGAGAGCAGGAGGCGGCCGTGGCGGCCGGCGTGCTCGGCGTGGCTGCGGCGCAGCTGCACTTCCTGCGTCTGCCCGACGGCGCGATCGACGCCCGCGACCTCGCCCACGTCGGCATGGTGATCGGCCTGCTCCGCCAGCTGCGGCCGTCGCTGATGTATCTGCCCCATCCGGCTGAGGCCTCCTTCGACCACCGCGCCGGGTTCGAGCTGTGCTGGCGGGCCGCGGGGATGGCCAGCAGCCGCAACTTCCCCGAGCACGGCACCACGCCGTGGTGGGTGCCGACGATCCTCGGCTACGAGGTGTGGACCCCGATCGCCGACCCGCAGTACACCACCGACATCACCGGCACCATCGACCGCAAGACCCGGGCGCTGGCCTGCTACCAGTCGCAACGTGCCACCGCCAAGGGCGCCGGGCAGGCCGACTACATCGACCACGCCGGGGGGCTGCTGGCCCGCTGGCGCGGCGCGATGACCACCGGCGGCTACCGCGAAGCCTTCCAGGTCCTCCGCCTCGGCAGGGTCTACCCATGACCGGACCGGCCCCAGCCGCTCGCTCGTGGGTCGAGGCCACGCTCACCGGGCTGTGCTGGACCGCGGCGGCCGCCACCCTGTACCGGGGTGTGCGCGGCGCCGCCAAGCTCCACAGGTCGCTTGCCTGGCTCGCCCATCTCGACCGCGAACCCACCGTCGACCCGCCAGCACCCGCGCCGCGGTTCGTGCTGCTGCTACCGGTGCTGCGCGAGCAGCGGCTGCTGGCCGCCACCATCGTGCACCTGCTGCGGCTCGCCCACTCCAGTCCTGGCGTGTCGGTGGCGTTGGTGACCACCGAGCGCGAGCACGCCGAGCGCGCCGCCGCCACCCGGCGGCTCCCCGAGCTGGCCCGGCTGCTGGCACGCCGCCCATCGGCCCGAACGGTGCTCGGTCGGTTCCTGGGGGTGCTGCCCCGCGACCGGCTGGAGCGGCTCACCGCGCAGGCCACCGGTCTTGCCGACCAGGCCGCGTGCCTGGCCGCCGCCGAGGCCGCGCTCGCCGAGCTTGAGACCACCGACCAGCTCGCCGCACGCCTGGTGGCCGACGCACGAGCGCATGGTGGGGCGATCCGCCACTACCACTACCCCCACGCCGATGGGGCCATGGCCCACCAGGTCAACTTCGCCGCCTGCGCCGAGCTAGACCGGCTCGCCCACCAGGAGGGCGCCGAGCCGGCCGACTGCTGGCTGGTCGTCTACAACGCCGACTCCCGTCCCGACCCCGCTACGCTGCCCGAGACCAGCCGCGCGATCGCGCGGCTGGCGGTCGCTCCTGGCGGTCCGCCCAGGGTCCTGCAACAGCCCGCCCTGTTCGTCGGTAACCTCGAGCGTCTCGGCGGCGGCGTGGGCGGCGCGATGCTGCGCGGCGCGGCGCTATGGCAGACCCGCTGGACGCTCGCGCACGAGCTTCCGATCTTGCGCCGCCAAAGCCGCCGTGCCCGCACCGCCGGTGGCAGGGGCAGGACGATGTGGCGGCGGCCGCGGCTTGGGCACTGCACCGGCCACGGCCTGTTCATCCGCGGCGACGAGTTCCTGCGCTGGGGTGGCCTGCCGACCGAGCCGATGAACGAGGACCTGGCGCTGGGGTTCCTGCTGTCGGCTGCGGGCGTGCCGATCGACCCGCTGCCGATCTGCGAGCTGGCCGACAGCCCGGAGACCGTCGGGCACCTGTTGCGGCAAAAGCGCCAGTGGTTTTGGAGCTACGTCGAATACCCCCGGTTCGGCCGTATGGCCGCCACGGCTGGACTCGCCGCCCCGGCCGTGCGGGCCAGCCTGGTCGCCGAAGGGCTGGCCAGAGGGATGGCCTGGCTGGCCGTCTCCCCAGTCCTGGCCGCCACCTTGGCGCTGCCTGCCGTCGACCGTCGCCACCGCCCGCTCGCCGCGCTGGCGGCCCTGGCGGCGCTGGCCGCCTACATCGGCGTGCCGTCCCACGTGCTCTGCCGGAATCTGGCTCGCAGCGGCCGGCGCCACGGCGGGGTGACCGTGGCGGAGCTGGGCGGAGGCGTGGTGGCCTGCCTCACCCACAGCATCGGCCCGTGGTGGTGCCTTGCCAGTGCGCTGCGCCGGCGGCTCACCGGCGCCCGTTACGTCCACGACAAGACCGAGCGATGATGACCATCCAGCCACTGCCGCCGGCCGGGGTACCTGCGGACGCTCCTCCAGCGGCCTGGCCGCAGGCCAGCGCGCTGCTCGCCCGGCTCTGCAAACGGCTGGCCGCGGCGCCGCCGCTGACGCGGGCGCTCGAGTTGCCGATTACGCACCGGCGGGTCTCGGCGCTGCTGGCCACCTACAACCGCTGCCCGTTCGACCCCGCTACCACCGCGCTCAACGACAACCCGCTCACCTGGGCGCTCGACACCCTGCTGGGACAAGCCGGTCAAGCGCTGCGGGAGATCGTGGTGGTCGACGACGGCTCCACCGACCACACTGGCGCGACCCTCGCCCACTACCAGCGCCTGGCCGCCCAGCGGCCGACCGGTGTCGGGTTGCTTGTCGTCCGCCTTCCACGCCATCAGGGGGCGGCGGCGGCGCGCAACGCCGCGATCGATGCTGCCAGCGGCGACCTGCTGCTGTTCGGCGACGACGACTGCATCTTCGGCCCGCACTACGCCGTCGGTGCCGCCTACGCCTTCACCGTGGCGCGCGAGCACGACCCGAACGCCTGCGCGCTCACCCTGCCGTTCTACTACCGGGCATTGCGGCCCCGCGAGGTCGTGTCGCGCAGCGACATCGGCCGACTCGAGCCCGACACCGCGCGGTTCTCCACCCGGTTCCACTGCTTCCCGGCCGAGTACCTGCCCGCCCCGCCGGTGCTCGACCGGCACAGCGGGCTGCTGGTGCCGTTCGCCGTCCAGCTCGTCAACGGCACCTGCCTCATCGACGCGCAGGTGCTCCGCGAAGTCGGGGGGTTCGCGGACCTGTCGGCGTGGCGCACCTCTTACTCCGACCATCTCACCCTCGCCGCCGCGCTCACCCGCACCGGCGGCACGCTGTACCACTGCCCCGACCCGCGTCTGGCGGCGCCGCACCTGAAATGGGGCGCCCACGGGCGCTTCGCCTTGGCCCCTGAGGATCTGGCCTGCGAGGTCGCCGGGCTTGGCCGGCGGTTCGGCGAGCTGGTCACGCTGGCCGCCACGCCGCGGGAGGACACCGGCTGCCGTGCCAGCGCGGAGGCGTTCTTCCCGGAGATGCTGGGCGCGTTCTTCGCGTTCTTCGCCGCCAACAGCCGCGCCGGCCGGGGCGGCGCCGCGTGGGCACAGCGCACGCACGAGGAGTTCGTCCGCCAGGGGATCGTCCACTCCCTATCGATCGACACCATCCCGCCCATCCCCCAGCGCCGCCGCCAGTGGCGCGAGGGCCTGCGCCGCGGCGCCCGCTTCGCCGCCGACCACCCGCCGCAGGTGCCCGCCGGCCGGCTGCAGCGCCTGCTCGACCAAGTCACCACGGCGGTGGGGGAGCCAAGGATCATCCTGTGAGCCGTGATGCGGGCCGGCTACTTGGCGGCGAAGGCGTCCAGCACCCGCGCGCGGCGGGCGGTCCACCATTCCACCAGCGCCGCCGCGCCGGGGAACAGGTGGTCGCAGCTGCGGTCGCCGCGCTGGTAGCGCCACTGCAGCATCCAGAAGTCGCACAAACGCTCCCACCACAGCCGGTGCACCGCCGAGCGGATCTCACCGACGCTCAGCCACGGAAACGCCTGCCGGTAGGCGTCCACGAACACCCCCACCCGCGCAAGGTCCAGGCCGCGCTCGTCGTCGTAGCCGAACAGCAAGGTCGCGGCGCGGACCAGCTCGGTGGTGTAGGGCCGCACCCCCAACCGGTCCCAGTCCAAGATCGCCACCGGCTCCCCATCCCCGTCCTGGTACAGCAGGTTGAGGGCGTGGAAGTCCCCGTGGACGTAGCCGACCAGCAGCGTGTCCGCCTCCGGCGGGCGCAAGCCCGCCAGCTCGACCAGCAGCCCGCGGCGCTCCAGCAGCCGCCGCTTGGCCAGCTCGTCGAAGGCGTCTCGGATGGGCTGGGCGCGGACCCGCTTGAGCAGCTCGTCGATCCGAGCAGAGGTCCTCGCCACGCCAGCAGTCGGGACCAGCAGGGTCTGCTGGATCGGCGGCAAGACCCGGCCGAGCTGGGTGTGCAGCCGGCCGAGCAGCCCGCCCAGCGCCGCGCAACTCTCCAGCGGCAGCTCCAAGCCGCGGCGGTGGCCGCCCGCGACCCATGGGTACAGCGCGAAGTGGCGGCCCTTTGCGGTCACGAACGTGCCGCCAGACCGCGCCCGCAGCGGGGTCGGCACCGGCAGGCCCACCCCGGCCAGCGCGGTGGTCACCTGGTGCTGGAAGGCGATCTGGCGGGGGCCGGCGTCCAGGTAGTGCTTGAGGAACCAGTCACCGGCGGTCGTGTGGATGCGCCAGTTGCGGTTCATCAGCCCCTCGCTCAAGGGCTGAAAGCCGGTGACCGCCCCGTCCAAGTCGTAGCGGCCAGTCAACGCGACCAGCGGGGACGCCTTGGCGGCCAGCCCGGCAACGCGGGCACGGGTCGCTCGGGACGCGGGCACGGTCGGGGTCCTCGCTCGGTCAGACAGGGGGAAGGCCGCGCCCGACCATATCACGCTCCCCTCACGGACTTTACGGAGATCGAGATGCGCCAACCCGCACCCCGCCCGACTGCCATCCACCGGCCGCGACCTGCGGTGATCGCGGTCGAAGGATGCTGCTTTGCCGGCAAGACCTCGCTGGCGCTCGCGCTCAGCCGGGACCTGGGCGTCACGGTTGTTCCCGAGTACGCCGACCTCGCGCCGCTGCCGCCGTTCCCGGCCCGCGACCTGGACGACGCCCACGCCGCCCTGGACTACCTGCTCGGCGTGGAGCGGCGCCGCACCGCAGCAATCCGCTCCAGCCCCGGCCGCAACGGCGTCGTGGTGTGCGACCGCAGCCCGCTGTCGTGCATCGCCTTCCAGCGCGCGATCGGCCGCCTTGGCGTCCCAAGCGACGCGCGGCTGGCTGTCGAGCTGTTCGCCGCCGCCGCCGGACGCGGCGAGATCATCGAGCCCGACGCCTACATCTACCTCCACGTCGACCGCGCTACGGCGCTGGCCCGGCAGGCCGTCCGCGGGCCGGTGCTGGCCTGCCTGATGGACCCCCGGGTGCTCGCCGCAACCCAGGTCTTCTACCAGCGGTTCCTCGACGACCTCCCACCTGATCGGCGACTGGTCCTCGGCGGCGTCCAGCCCCACTCGTCCGTGGTCGAGCAAGCAGCCCGGTTCGCGCGAGCGCAGCAGACCCTGGGCCCACGTCCCCCGGGCGCGTGGCGAGCATCGCTTGGCTGGCTCAAGCCGCAATCCCAAGCGGCAGGAGGGCGCCGACCATGACCCGGTTCCCGCCGCCGGCAGCGGCGCAGTCGGTGGAGGTGCCCCTGTGCCCGCTCAGCGACTTCTACGGCTACGACCGTGGCACCCCGATCGACCGGCGCTACCTCGAAGGGTTCCTCCACGCCCACACCGACCTGGTCAACGGCGCGGTCCTGGAGGTCAAAGACGATGCCTACACCCGCCGCTTCGGTGCCGGCCGCGTCCGCCGCAGCACCGTCGTCGACATCGATCCCACCAACCAACAGGCGACGCTCATCGCCGATCTCGGCCAGCCCGGCAACCTGCCCGCTGGCGCGTTCGACTGCATCATCTGCACCCAGACCCTGCAGTTCATCCCCACCCCGCACACCGCGCTCGCCAACCTCCAGGCGGCGCTGGCGCCCGGCGGCGCGCTGCTGCTCACGGTTCCCTGCCTGAGCCGCACAAGCGTCGGCCTGCCCGCCAGCGACTACTGGCGCTGGACTCCTGCCGGCCTGCGCGCACTGCTCGGCCAGCGCTGGCGCGGCCCGGTCACCGTCCAGGGCTTGGGGAACCTGCGCGCCTGCGTCGGCTTCCTGCTCGGCGAGGCCGCCGAGGAGCTTCCCCCCGCCATCCTCGCCGTCGTCGACCCGGCGTTCCCCTTGGTCGCCTGCGCCGCCGCCCGCCGCCCGCGGGCGCAACTCCCGTGACCGGCGCCGCCCTGCGGCGGCCGCCGCCCGCCGGTCCGGTGGTGTTCGACTGCGACGGCGTCCTGCTGGACACCGAGGCCGCCTGGACCCGCGCCTACACCATCCTGTTCGCCCGCCACCGCATGCCGCTCGGCGCCCGGCAGCGCCACGCGCTGCTCGGCCGCTCGCTGGACGCCGTCGGCCGGCTGCTCGAGAGGTTCCTCGATCAGCCCGGCCACGCCGACCGGCTCGCCGCCCAAGCGCTCCGGCTGGCCCGAGCCGAGCTGCGCCACGGCGCCAAGCTCCTGCCCGGCGCCGTCGACCTCGTCGGCGACCTGCGGGGACGCCGGCCGCTCGCGGTCGCCTCCAACGCCGCACGCCACCACCTGCTCGGGCTGCTCAAGGACGCCGGGCTCGCCGACGCATTCGAGGTGATCGTGGGCGGCGACGACGTCCAACGGCCCAAACCGGCCCCGGACCTGTACCTCGAGGCCTGCCGGCAACTGGACGCCGACCCCGCAGCCACCATCGCCATCGAAGACTCCCCAGCCGGCGCCCGGTCGGCCCGCACGGCAGGCCTGTACGTCATCGCCATCGCCGCAGCGCCCCAGGCGGCCCTCGACGCCGACCTGCTCGCCGACTCCCTGGCCACAACGAGCATCCGAACGGCGCTGTACCTACCGCCTACTCCGTCGTAGGCAGCGATACCCGTGGGCGGTGGGCTCCCCACCGTTGGCCACCGACGGCCGTCAGCCGGCCGCTGGGCCGCCGACATCCCACCATGCCCCAAACACTACGGCCACCGGCGAACGGCGCCCGTGTGGCCACCAGGGCGCCCCGACGGCTGACGGGCGCCGTGGCAACGGTCGCACGAGGCGGCCGGGTCTGGCTGCGGCGGGGTCCAGTCGCGCCTTGGTTGACCTTGGCCTTGAGGTGTGCGCGCCGGTCGAGGTATCCCCTGTGTGGCTTCGGATCCGCCCAGGTCAAAGGAGGTGCGCGGTGCCCATCGGCAGCCCGGCTGGGGCGCTCGGCCGACGCCGGCTCGGCTCGGGGGAGCTGCGCGCCATGGTGCTCGCCCACCTGGCCGAGCATCTGGGCCGGTCCTTCACCCCGGGCGAGCTTGCCCGCGCGCTGGGTGGCCGGTCCACCGGCGCGATCGGCAACGCGCTCAAGACGCTGGTGGAGCGCGGCAAGGTCACCTGCACCCACACCCGCCCGCGTCGCTTCGCCGCGACCGCGGGCCTTCCCACCGGCCCTACCACCAGCAGCCGACCCGCCCCGGCGCCCGCACCACGGCCAACACGCCCGTCCACGGTCTCGCCTGGGCCGGTGGTGCGACCCAACGGGCAGCGCTACTACCCGCGGGCGCTGGCCGACCATGCCGACGTCGCGGCGCTGCGGGCGCTGCGGGCGGCAGCCATGCCCTCGCTGCTCTACGGGCCCCCTGGGACCGGCAAGACGGCCCTGGTGGAGGCGGCCTTCCCCGACCTGGTCACGGTCGCCGGCGATGGCGACACGGCGGTGGCCGACTTCGTCGGCGACTACACCCAGGCCGACGACGGCCGCTACCAGTTCGTCTACGGCCCGCTGGTGGTCGCCATGACCGAAGGCCGGGTGCTCTTCGTCGACGACGCGACCCTGATCAGCCCGAAGGTGCTCGCGGTGGTCTACCCGGCGATGGACGGCCGCCGCCAGGTCACCGTCAAGGCCCACAAGGGCGAGACGATCACCGCCGCAGAGGGCTTCTATGTGATCGCCGGCCACAATCCCGGGGTGCACGGCGCGGTGCTGACCGAGGCACTGGCCTCGCGGTTCGCCGTGCAGATCCAGGTGGCCACCGACTACGACCTGGCGGCCGGACTGAAGGTCAACCCGCAGGCGGTGCGGGTGGCGCGCAACCTGGCCAGCCGCCAGCGCGCCGGCGAGCCCGGCTGGGCGCCGCAGCTTCGGGAGTTGCTGGCGTTCAAGCAGGTCGAGGCCGTCCTCGGCGAGGACGCCGCGGTCCAAAACCTCATCGGGGTCGCGCCCGAGGAGGACCGCGACGTGGTCGGCGAGGTCGTCCGCAGCGTGTTCGGCCGCCGGTTCAGCCCGCTCGCGCTTGGCCGGCAGGTGTAGCGGTGCGCCGGCACCTGCTCGACGATCCCGATGCCCAGCCGACTGCGGTGGCCGACACCGAGGCGGGCTGGTTGCGGCTGTCGGCGGCGTTGACCCGCGAGATCGGGCGCCTGGCCGACCGCGACGACCTGATCGTGCAGGCCGCCCCAGGCGCCGGCCGCGGCAGCCCAGGCTGCTTTGTGCCCGCGCTTGCCACCATCGAGGTCGACGGCCGCCTGCTCCCCAAAGCGGTCGACCCGGCCCGTGCCCGGCCGAGGCGGCTGTCAGACCGGGAGCGCTACCCGGTGCTGTGGGGCGTCCTGTCGCACGAGGCCGGCCACGCGCGCCACACCCGCTGGCAGGCCCCCGACGACGCCCCCGCCGCCACGGTGGCCGCGGCTAGGCTGCTGGAGGAGCCCCGCGCGGAGGCCTGCCAGCTCGGCCGTCGCCCCGGGGACCGCCGCTGGCTGCGCGCCTCGGCGACCGAACTGGTCCTGGAGGGCGAGGTTCCCGACGAGGCGGTGACGCCGTGGGCGGCGGCGCAGGCCGCCGCGCTGGTGCTTGGCCGCGTGGACGGCGGCGTGCTGGACCCCGACGAGGCCGCCCCCCTGACGGCGGTGGTCGAAGCCACGCTCGGCAAAGCCCGGCTTGAAGCGCTGCGCGAGGTCTGGCAGGCCGCCCTGGAGACGGCCGACGACGACGCCGAGGCGATGCTTGGGCTTGGGCGGCGCTGGTGCGAGCTGGTCGGCGTCGACCCCGACGGCCCCGACCCCCACGCCGACGCCGATACCGATACCGATACCGATACCGATACCGGCGCAGACGGCGGCGCCGGGCAGCCCGCGCCGGACCAGGGCGCCGGCGGCTCCGACCCGAGTGGCCGGGCGCCGGCTCGGCGCCAGCGGATCGCCGAGGCGACCCGGCAGGTCCTTGTGGCGGTGGCCGCCAACGACGCCGAACAGGCCGCCGCTGAGGCCAACGCCGCCGCCGAGGCCGCCGGGCGGGCGGCGGCCAAGGCCCGCGAGGCGGCCAGCCGCCGCCACGCCCAAGACGCCGCCGCCACGGTCTTCACACCCCACACTCACGGCGATGCCAGCGGCCCCGCCACCCCCGCCTCCTGGACCACCCGACCGCCCACCCCAGCCGAGCGGGCTGCCGCCCGGCGGCTGGCCCGCCAGCTGCGCGCCGCCGGCCAGCGCGACCGCGCCACCACCCACGTCACCTCCCAGGCGCCCCCGGGTCGCCTGCAGGTCCGCGCTGCGCTGGCCGCCGACGCCCAACGCGCCGCTGGGCTGCGGCCCACCGCCGAACCATGGGTGCGCACGGTCCGCCGGCACGTGCCCTCCCCGCCGTTGCAGGTGGGCATCGCCGTGGACGTCTCCGGGTCGATGGGGCCGTTCGCCAAGCCGCTGGCCTCCGCCGCCTGGATCCTGGCGCAGGCCGCCGGCTGGAGCGACGCCACCGCCGCCACGGTGTGCTTCGGCGAGCAGGTCACCGCGGTCACCCGCCCCGGCCAGGTCCCCGCCCAGGTACGCCAGTTCCGCGCCGACGATGCCACCGAGGCGTTCTGCCAGGCCGTGGACGCCCTGGACGGGGCGCTGGGGCTGTCACGGGCGGGGGATGGCGCGCGGCTGCTGGTAGTGGTCAGCGACGGCTACTACACCCCTGGGCAGCGCACCGGCGGCCAGACGCGGGTGCGGCGGCTGCTGACCACGAGCTGCGGGGTGCTGTGGATCGCCCTGCGCAAAGACCCCAGGCCCCTGGACGGCGCACAGGTCGTGCTGCTGGACGACCCATCGACGGCTGGCGCGGTGATCGGCGCCGCCGCCCAGCGTGCCCTTCGGGCCGCGCCATGACCCGACCGTCACGACTCGCACGTACAGGAGAACAAATTCAATGGACCAGCCCGAGCCTACCCACCCGCACACCGACGGCACCGGTGCCGGGCTGCTGGGCTTTTGCGCCTGGCTCGGCGACCAGGGCCTGGTGACAAGAAAGGAGACCTACAAGCTGCGGGTAGCCGTACCTCGAGTGCTGGAGGCCACCGACGGCTGGGAGCGCTTGGACATCCGTTCGCTGGACCTTGAGCTGGCGGCCCGGCGCTTTGAGGAAGCGCAGGCGTCCTCGTTGCGGCCGGTGACCCGCACCACGTACTTGAAGCGCTTTCGCCAGGTAATCCGGCTGTACCTGGCCTACCTGGATGACCCGTCCGGCTTCCGGATGTCGCGTGGCCGTCGGGGTCCCACCCGCGCCAGCACGTCGCCCAGCCAGGACGGCACCGCTGCCAGCCTGGTCGGCTTCTGCCGCTGGCTGGCCGAGCAGGGACTGGTGAGCGTGGGTCGCGCCGACCAGTTGTGCCTGGCGGTGCGGCGGGTGCTGGCGCCCGACCCCGACTGGGAGCGGTCCGACGTCCGCCGACTGGATGTCGACGGGCTGCTGGAGCGGCTGGCGACCGCGACCACGCCACCACTGCGGCTGAGCACTCTCCGCTTCTATTCGTCCAGCTTCCGCAAGGCCGTGCGCCTGTACCTGGCCTACCTGGACGACCCCGCCGACTTCCACGCCAGCGGGACCGTCCTGACCAGGTGGCGCACCCGCACGGTCGCGGCCCAGGCCAGCGTCCCAGCAGCCCGCCAGCCGGCAGCGGCGCCGATGCCCACCATCGCCTACCCGTTCCCGCTGCGGGGATCGCACACCATCTGGTTGCGTCTGCCGGCCGACCTCACCCGCGTCGAGGCCCACCGCCTCGCCACGTTCATCCAGGCGCTCGTCGTGGACGCCCAGCCGCCACCCGACCCCGCAACCGCGCCGGAGGCTGGGACGGCGAGCCGCCATCCTCAAGAGCAGGAGGACGCATGCCGCACCTGAGCCGCGCCGCACGGGCGATCCTCGCCGCGCTCGCCGAGCACCCCAGCAGCACCGTCATCGAACTCGCCGAACGCGTCGGTGTCCACCGCGCCACCCCCCCACGGCATCCTGCCCAAGCTGGAGCGGCACGGATTGGTCGTCCGCCATCGCGGGCGCCGGGGCCGTGGCGGCGGGCCAGACCGCTGGTAGCTGGCCGACGGCGTCGTGGCCCCGCCGGCTGCCAAACCGCCGGCTCGGCGGCGACCCGGATCAGGCCGGGTCGTCCGCGTCGACTAGCTGGCCAGCAGAGCATCTCTGACCCTGCAAGGAGCCGGCCGTTACTGGCCTTGGTCGGCCAGGAGTACCGACTCTTGTCGGCCAATTGCCACTGCGAGTTCGGCGGGCTGTTCGGCGTCGATGCGGACAGCGAGCGGTCTGACCTTCAGGGTTGTAGACCCTACGGTCAATAATCGATCCGGGACACGTTGCCGCCGTCGAGGTCAGTCACCCAGACCGCGCCCTGCCCGACCGCCACCCCCCGCAGGATGTCGCCGACCGGGATGGTGGCGATGACCCGGTTGGTGGCCGGATCGATCCGATATACGCTGCGGCTGCCGCCGGCCACCCAGACCGCGCCCTCTCCGGCCGCCACCCGATCCGGAATGCTGCCGACCGGGATGGTGGCGATGACCCGGTTGGTGGCCGGATCGATCCGATATACGCTGCGGCTGCCGCCGGCCACCCAGACCGCGCCCTCTCCGGCCGCCACGCACAGCATGTCGCGGACCGGGACGAAGGCGGTGACCCGGTTGGTGGCCGGGTCGATCCGAATCATCCCGCGCCAGAAGTCGGGGCCGAGGCCGGTCACCCAGACCCCGCCCTCCCCGGCCGCCACGCACTCCGGAACGTCGTGGACCGGGATGGTGGCGGTGACGTGGTTGGTGTCCGGGTCGATCCGCGACACGCTACCGCTGTTGGCCACCCAGACCGCGTCCTGTCCGACCGCCACCCCCTCCGGCCTGTCGCCGACCGGGATGGTCGCGGTCACGCGCCCCGTCGGGCGTGGCTGCGGTCCACCGGCCTGACGGTGACCGCGACGGCGACCACGATCCCGCCGGTGACTGCCCACAGGCCCGCGCGGGCCCAGGCGGGCAGTGGCTCGGTCGGCGCGGAGGCGGTCGACCGGGCCTGCGTCATCCACCGGCCGATCCGCCGCTGTACTCCAGCCCAGAGCCTGCCGAGCGGGGAATCAGGACTCCTGCCCAGCAAGAAGATGAGCACCAGCGCCAATCTCCGTAGGAGCTTGGTTTGCTTTTCCACAACGACACCAGGGGGGCGTACCACTTGCCGCGCTCCTCGATGCTGGCGTCCAGCCGCTTGTCGTAGTCGTCCAGCCGCGCCAACAGCGACCAGGAACCCCGGGCGCCGGTGGAGCGGATGATAACCCTGCTGTCGAAGGCGTAGTCGTGCAAGCAGCGCCGCGACTGGGTCAGCGCGAACAAGACCCCGACACCGCCCAGGTCGGCGATCAGGTAGCCGGCGGAGTGCCGGCCCAAGCACCACAGCAGCCCCTGCCAGGTGCGGGCGGGGGCGGTGTCGCCGTGGCGCACGGCCAGGTCGAACAGGGCCTTGCCGGGGGTTTGCCCGCTGAGCCACACCCACACGGTGTGGTAGATGATCCCCCCTGCCGCCAGCACCACCCCGAGCATCCAGAGGTTGTCGACGCCGGTGAGGGCGCCGATGAGGATGGGGGACCAGGAGCGCGAGGGTGACGACGGCAAGGTCGACGGCGAACGCCAGCGCCCGCAGCCGCAGCGTGGCCGGCTCCTCGGTCGCCGCTGGCGGCCCTTCCGGGGTTGGTGTGGCGGCCTCCCGCTGGCCGGCGGCATCTTGTGCGTCCTGCGGTGTGGCGCCAGCCGACCGCCGGGGGTCGAGGGGTGGTGGCGCCGCGTCGGCCTGGGTGGCGGCGCTCGCCTGCACTGTTGGCGGGCTCTGCGGGGCTTGGTCGCGGTCGGAGGCGGATGGGTAATTGGGTTGGTCAGCGGCGGTGAGCCGGGCGTGCTCGTGCCCGGCGGGTATGTCGTCGGCAGGTTGGTCGTGTCTGTACGGCGTTTCCGGCATGTTGACCATCCACACGGGCACAGGGGATGTGCCACGCTTGGCAGACAAAGCTCCTAAGGTTCCGAACACTTTCATACTCCAAAAGTAAGGCGAGGGGAAGGGACCGCTGCGGCCGTTTCGATGAGCGGGGGATCAGGGCAAGCCGCGCTCGGTCGTCGTTGCCGTGGAGCGCCGGGATGTCACCGCCCTGCCCTCTCGAACTGGCTGGCCAGCTGGGCCGTGTTGACAATGTGGGTAGTGGGGGTTGGTAAGGTTCGCGTATATGGCCCGAACAGACAGACGCGCAGTGGGAGCGGCTGGCCCCGCTGCTGGGCCCCCACAACGGCGCAAGACGGGCCGCCCACCTCACGATCACGGCGCATGTTCGAAGCCTTCCTGGTTGGCGTCAGGGCGGCTGCGGATGATGAGATCCTCGTTGCACGGCGCAGGCGCGCCGGCAGGGGTGCGGATCGGCGAGGAGGACCCGACGCGCGAGGAGTCTTGGGCGACGAGTGCGGCCGTGCGCCGCAGTATGCAGGGCAACCGCTCACGCAACACCGTGCCCGAGATGCGGTTCCGAGCTGCCTTGCACCAGCTAGGCTTGCGCTTCTTCAAGCACCGACGGCCGGTCCCGGAGCTGCGGTGCGAGGCGGACGTGGTCTTCCCCAGGATCCGCCTTGCGGTGTTCCTGGACGGGTGCTTTTGGCATGGCTGCCCGCAGCATGGGTCCAGGCCGGCGGTCCACGACGACTACTGGCGCGCCAAGCTCCAGCGCAACCGAACTCGGGACGTCCGCAACAACGAGGCTCTTCGGGCCGCAGGCTGGACGGTGCTGCGGCTGTGGGAGCACGAGCCGGTCGAGTGCGCCGTGCAGAAGGTGGCCGACCTGGTGGCCGACCTCCGCGCGAGCCAAGGCCGGCCTGCGCCGTGCTCCCTCTGCGTGCTGTGGACGACTGTGACCGACTGTCGCGTTCTCCCGACCCGGGCGAGGTAGTGCTTTGTCGGGCGGTCGCGATACTCTTCCGGCACGATGGACGAGTTCGCCGCAGACGGCCAAGCCTCTCTACCCGGCATCCCTCGGCCCAAGCGGCGACGCTTGGAGCCCGTGTTTCCGATCGTCGAGGCGTTCGGCTACCAGGTCGGCGCCGGGACCGCGGAGAGCCAGGCGGCGTTGGACCGAAGGTGGTGCCGCTTTGCCGGCAAGCCGTGCGAGAAGTTCAAGCAGTACAAGGCGGGCTACTGCGCGGTGACCTACGCCGCGGTGGACGACGAGGGGGTCAGGCGGACCTATGCCGTCTGCGACCACCGGCTCGACGGCGAGCCGGTCTGGCATGCGGTCCGGGACCACTTCGGGCGCACGGACGGCGTCGAGCTGGCCGCAGAGGTCTCGGTCGGCAAGCCGCGCAGGTCCTTCGACTACGCCGCCTTCACGCACCGGGGCGGCGAGGTCGACGATCTGATCGCGATCGAGACGCAGACGATCGACATCCGGGGCGGCGGCGTCATGCCGGCGTGGCGGTCCCTTCTTGACGGCAAGCCCGAGCAGTGGCGGCAGTACTTCACCAGGGACGCCGCCGAGCGCGGCAGGCGCGACACAGTCGCGTACGGCGTCAACATGGCCAACATCTACAAGCGCCTCGGCAGCCAGATCGTGTTCAAGGGCGTGTACCTGAAGGACCTCGGGATCCCCCTGTACGTGGTCATGCAGGACCGGCCCTACCGGTACCTGAAACGGCGGATCGCCTTCCCGGAGGCCCCGGATGGGGTCTGGGACATCACCTTCGTGACCTTCGACTACACCGGCTCGGCCCAGGCGGACGGCTCCTTGGAGTTCATCCACCGAGCCACCGAGCGGGTGCGTCTTGCCGACTTCATCGAAGCGATGGCGGCCAACGCCGACACCGACCCGGACGAGCGGCGGCGCTTCCTAGACGCCGTCAAGCGGAAGAGCCGGCTGGGCTAGCGTCAGGCTCAGGGTCGGCCGCCGCCGCAGGGCGTTGCCCGTGTCCAGCCGGTGGGTGGCCTGCGCGCGCAGGCAGGCGGCGACCTCCCGGGCGACGGCCTCGCCGAGCCGCGGCGGGACCGCGTTGCCGACCAGCTCGTACTGGTCTGAGCGGGTGCCGAGGAACACGAAGCCGTCGGGGAACGACTGGATTCTGGCGGCCTCGCGGATCGAGATCGTCCGGTCCTGCTCGGGGTGGGTGTACTCGCCGCTCTTGGGATCGCGGAAGCGAGTGATGATGGAGCGTGGGATGCCCTCCCACGTCATGCGGCTGTAGCGGCGGGTGTGGTCCTTGCGCTTGGCCCGCTGCATGCCGGGGGGGAGCAGCTCGCGGGGGAGGTCCCGCCAGTCCTGTCCTGGCTGCAGCGCTTGGATGCGGGCGAGGTTCTGCGCCGAGAGGCGTGGCGCGTAGTGGTTGTGCAGCTCGTTGGAGAGCCCGTCGCGCATCGCTGCCTGGTAGTCGCAGGCGGGCGCGCCGTCGTAGGCCGAGACCTGCTGCCCGGCCGCTACCGGCGGGAGGTCGCCGATCGCCTCCCGGGTCGTCATGAACCCTGCCGCCTCCTCGGGGGTGATCGTGCAGTTGGGGATCAGGTCGCCGATCCCCAACTGGCCGTGCGTGGGCGCGGGGAAGCCGCTGCCGGGCGGCACGCCCAGGTCTCTGCGGAACCCGACGATCAGCATCCGCCAGCGCATCTGGGGCACCCCGTACTGGGCGGCCAGGACTTCCGCGAACGCTGCCGTGTAGCCGAGCTCGTCATAGCCGTCGAGGATCTCGCGCAGCGGCGCGCCGCGGGCGAGCGTCGCCATGCCCGGCACGTTCTCGATGACCATGCACTTGGGTCGGACGGCCGCCGCGACGCGGAGGAACTCGCGGAACAGGTCGTTGCGGGGGTCATGGACGACGCGTGCGCCGATGATCGAGAACCCCTGGCAGGGCGGGCCGCCGATCAGGAGGTCCAGCTCCCCCGGGGCCAGCCCAGCCTTTGAGAGGGTCTGCTCTGCGCTGATCTCGCGGATGTCGCCGTGCAGCATCTTCACGTCGGGGAAGTTGTAGCGGAACGTCTCGGTGCAGGCCGCGTCCCAGTCGGTGGCGAGCAGCACCCGGTACCCTGCGCGCTCCAAGCCGACGGAGATGCCGCCGGCGCCGCAGAAGAGGTCGACCGCGGTCAGCGGGTCTCTCGAGGACGCCTCTGCGGGCAAAGCAGCCCCCGGCACGCCCTGCGGTGTCCCGTCTGCAGGCGGTAGGCCCGCCGTCTCCAATTGCCCATTGGCCCTGCGACCGGGGGCCGCATTCAAATCGCGGGGGCCAATAGACCGGTCGGGGCTCATGGGGGTGAATCTACCTCACCACCCCGTCAGGTGCGCCAGTTACCTGGCCGAAACCCGCCATGGCGCACCCGCGCGCCTGGTCTTTTATGAGAGGTATTTGGAGAACGCTGCCGCTACTACCCAACGAGCAATATAGTCGATTACCGCGGCGGCGGCGCCGCTGGCGCCCGGGGTCCTGCCCTTCTGCTCCGGCCTTGTGGGATGGCTTACCGCTCGCGCCGTCCCGGATCGTCGTTCTCGTCGCGGGTGAACCGGCGGTAGCGCTCGACAAAGCGCCGGATGGTCACGGGCCGCAGTTCGACGTCCTTCTTGTTGAGTGAGCGGAGGTTGCGGAGCGCCTGCAGGTTGGCGACGACGATGGAGCGGAGCTCGCTCTCGAGCTTCCTGCCCAGCGCTTTGCACTTCTCGTGCGCCTCGTATACCACGTACGGGATGATCCTGACCAGGGACTTTCTGGACAGGAAGTTGTGCTCCCTGTCGGGGTGGAACTGGGTATGGTGCAGGGCGCCGACGATGAGCCGCTGGTTGCGGGCCACCCGGCCGCGCGCCGCGTCGGCGCTTCCCAGGGGGCGGAGGCTCTCGAGGAACTCGTAGCGCGGGGCGACGGGGGGCGGCTCGCCGGCGGTGTGGCCGACGTAGAAGGCGACGTAGTCGGCCTTGCGGCACATGAAGACGTAGTTCTCGTCGGCGAGGTCCCCCACGGTCGCCAGGTAGGGCATGTCGTTGTCCAGCTCGGCCTGGTAGCGGCTCAGCTGCAGGTCGCGCAGGTGCTCGAAATGCTCCGCCCAGGCGTCGTCGGCGGTTCGCGGCACGCGGAAGAACTCGGTGAGGGTGTGGAAGGGCCGCATGACGGCGAACGTCACGTAGTACAGGCCGTCATGGCGGCGGTCCACGAGGGTGGACAGCAGGTAGCTCATGGCCTCGTTGTCGGCAATGTGCGCCGCGCGGGTGGTGTCCCAGTCCGGGTCGAGCGGCGTGCCGGAGCGCGCCCGGGAGCCCTTCGAGATGTACCAGTTGAGCAGCATCGAGAAGAAGCGCTGCTGGGTGACCTTGACCGCGCCGGCGAAGACCCGGGGCCCGTCGCTGGCCAGGGTCTTCTCGAGGATGCTGCGGCTGAGCGCGATGCCCTCGTACACCATCCGGCCGTACTCGTTTTGGCGCTGGTAGTGGTTGAACTCCCGCTCCTGGGGGGTGATGGTGCCGTCGCGGAAATGCACCGTGGGCTTGGGCAGGAACTTGCCGTCGGCGAGCGATGGGGCCGTGCCGCCGAACACGCGCTCGTCGGCGCGCCACTGCACGACGTCGGTGGCGCACTTGGCCATGTGCTCGTACTCGGAGGGGTCCAGGTAGCGGAACATGAAGGGGGCGAGCACCATGCCGAGGTTGTGGGGATGGTCGATCGCCTCGCGGTCGATCGGCACGCTGTAGTAGGGGTACTCGATTCGGTGCCGGTCCATGGAGCCGGCGTGGACGTAGACCACGCTGTTATTGAAGGTCACGACCTCGTTGCCCATGTCGTCCATGAACGCCGGCGCGGTCGCCAGCTGCAGCACGCTGGCGTGGGAGCTGCCGTCGCTGCCGGAGACGGTGATGCGCTGCCACTGGTCCGGGTCGGCGACCTCGGCGACGTCGATGGGCATGATGAACCGCTCGCCGAACACCCGCAGCTCCAGCTCCCGCCGCAGCTCCTCCTCGTTGACCGCAAGAGCCGCCCCGCCCCGCTTGATCTGCTCCGGCCGGGCGGCGTCCACTGCGGCCCGTGACAGGCCCAGGTACCGGTAGGCGAGCAGGTGCAGCTCGCGGAACTGCGCGTCCACGCGGGCCTCGAGCTCGCGGTCGGCCAGCGGCGCGCCCTCGTCATGGTGCTGCAGCAGCTCCAAGTCGGCCTGCAGCTCCCGGGCCTTGCCGCACACAAAGGCGTGGACCAGCTCCAGCGGGTCCTCGTCCAACAGCGCCTCGGCGGCGCGCTTGAGGGTGTCGGCGCGCCGCTCTTCGAAGTACTCGCGGGCGTCGACCACGCGCGCGATGGCGTCGGAGGGCTCCAGCTCGTCGAGCAGCTCATAGATGTCATCGAGGGTGAGGGCGTTCTCGGCGGTCAAGTGCGGCGCGACCAGGTAGCGGCGGCCGCCGCCGGTGGACGGGTCGTTGACGCAGTCGAGCTTGCCCACGGTCGTGAGCCGGTCCAGGAGCTTGTAGTAGGCCTGCTGCGTGACGCGGTCGTCGATGCCCCGCTCCCGCAGCCGCTTGGGGACCGCCTCCCAGATCTCCCGCACGGTGGCGCCGTCGGCGACGCGCTCGGCCTGCTTGAGGTAGCGGAAGATCTCCTGCTCCCGGTCCTGGATGGTGGCGGGCTTGACGGGCTGCACGGCTCACCCGTCCTCGCGGTCCGGCGGCGGCCCAGGCTCGTCCTCGCGTGGCCCCGGCTCGTCCTCGCCCGCCTCAGGCTTGCGCTTGCCCGCCCAGCCCTCCCGCGCCAGGTCGGCCCAGATGTCGGGGGTCTTGCCGCCGTGGGTCGTGCGCCGCTGGCGGATCTGCACGACGGTGGCGTGCCGGACGGTCTCGAACGCGCCAGTCACGACGCACACGCCCTGCGGCAGCTTGGGCAGGGAGCGGACCAGGTCGGCGGAGGCGTCGGAGAACACCCCGCGCAGCGCGTCGAGCTGGTCGGGCTCGATCGCGTGCAGGAACCGGGTGAGCAGCCGCTTGAGGATCGACCGGTCGACGTCGCTCGGGCTCTGGGTGGTCAAGATCAGCCCGAGCTTGTAATGGCGGCCGATGCGGGCGATCTCGCGCAGCACCTGCGTGGTCACGACCTGGTCGTTGTTCGGCGCGACCAGGTGGAACTCGTCGATGGACAGCACCACGAAGGGGATGAGCCTGTTCCTTGCCAGGTTCTGCAGGTCGCGGGCGACCGACGCGGTGATCAGGCGCAGCTCGGACTGCGGCATCCCGCGGCAGTCGATGTTGATGATCGCCCCGGGCGCGAGGCTGGACCTCCAGTCGAACGGCCGCCCCAGGAACGGCAGGCGGTTGAGGCTGCGGGTGCGAAGCTTGGTCGGCTCGACCGTGCGGCGGTCGAGCTTCCTCTGGTCCCCCTGGCCAGTCACCATCTCCAGCGTCCAGGCGCACTCCTCGATGTGCGCGGCCAGGTCGTCGACGGTGAAGTACGCTCGCTTGCCCCGCTGGACCTCCCGACTAAGGGACTCGTGGGCAAAGCGCAGCAGCGTCTCCATGTTGGTGCCGGGGTTGATGCTCGGCACCGCCTCCAGCACGTCGGCCGACGACAGGGCGCTGAGCGGCAGGGTGAAGCCGTCCTCGCCGGGCACCAGGTTGCGGCCGCCCAGCTCCTCGGTGGCCTCGATCATCTCGCCGTTGATGTCGATGTTGACCTGCGGGACGCCCCAGGCTTGCAGCTCCTCGGCCAGCACGCCGCGGGTGTAGCTCTTGCCGGAGCCGATCCCGCCGCCGATGAAGATGTGCCGCTGCACCACGCCGCGGCCCAGCACGACCGGCACGCCGGGGTTGCCGTGGATGGAGCCGACGTGGAAGCCGTCGTCGGGGTCGTCCTCCAGCCCCAGCGCGCGCACCGTCAGCTCGCGGCCCGCTTCGTACACTGGTGCGCCCGCACGTGGGAGGGTTTCCATCGAGCGGACCTCGGCGACGTCGCCGTCTGCGTCCAGCATCGCCTCCTCCAGCGGCTCCGCGCTGGCGAGCCGGTAGATCACCGTCGAGCTGCCCTCGTCGGCGTAGACCGTCCCGAACGGCAGCACGTTGCGCAGGGTCGCGCTCAGCGCGTCCTCGTGCGGGTTGACCTCGTGGGCGTCGTCGACCCGCGCTAGCACCAGCACGCCGCGGCCGTCCGGGGCCTGCGCCCGGACGGCCACCAGGCGCCCCGGTGCCGTGGTCCGGTCGGCGTTCAGGCGGAACTCCAGCGCGAAGAACGACGGCGAGGCGTCGGTGCTCACCACATTGCCCAGCAGCGGCCCGACGCCCTTGGGCGCGGGGTCTCCGCGGGCATCGGGGATGGCAGGCAGACTGCCCGCCTCGGCGCCGCCTGCCCGGTCACCCTCCCGAGGCTCTTCGGACTCGCTGTCCCATCCAGCGTCGCTCGCCTGGCTCATGGCTGCTACTCCCTTCGTGCGAGGACGAGGCGTTAACCATGAACTGTGAGAGGTTAATATGTCAAGGCGCTCATAAGGCGTGGGCGAGCTCGGCGGCGATGTGCCGGGCGAGCGCCTCGGCCAGCAGCATTGGGAAGGCATTGCCGACCAGGCGCTCCTGGTCGTACTGGCGGCCGATGAAGGCGAAGTCGTCCTCGATGCCCTGCAGGCGCGCGGCCTCGCGGATGGTGATGGTCCGCAGCTGCTGGTAGTGCAGGAACCGGCCGCTGCCGGGGTTGTGGAAGTTGGTGGTGACCGTGCGGGCCAGACCCTGGCGGTGCAGCCGCGCGTACGCCTGGGAGAAGTACCGACGCGACCGCCCGCGGCCTTCGGCGTCCAGCAGCCCGCCGCCCTCGGGCACGTGCCGGAGCCGCTCGAGCAGCTCGGCCCCGTGGCGCCAGCGCCGCTGGTTGCGGACCTCCGAGCCGCGCAGCCCGCGGGCGTATGCCGACGGTGGGCCCGCATAGCCGACCGGTTCGTCGCTGTCCCCGGCCGGCGGCAGGTCGCCGATGCCCTCGCCGACGACCACCAGGTCTCCAAGGCCGCCGCCGGGGCCCAGCAGCAGCCGCACCTGCTCCTCAGAGAAGCCGTCTGGGTTGCCGAGCCCCGGGTACAGGCCCATCAGGCTCGGGCTGGTGAAGCGGGTGGGGCGGCGAAGGCGCTGCTTGGTGTAGTCGAACACCTGCCGGGAGCCGAAGTGCGTCGGCACCGGTGCCGAAGGGCGCACCCCAAGGTCACGGCGGTAGCCGATGACGATGGCGCGCTGGCGGGTCTGGGGCAGGCCGAACAGCGCGGCGTTGAGCACGCCCTTCCAGACCTGGTAGTTCGCCCGCACGTCGGCGAGCTCCAGGCACAGCAGCGAGAAGTCGAACACCCGGGGGACGTTCTCCATCAGGAAGAACTTCGGGCGCAGGACGTCCACCAACGCGAAGAAGTGCCCTAGCAGCTCGTTGCGCTCGTCCTCTGGGTCGCGCCGCCCCGCGTCGCTAAAGCCCTGGCACGGCGGGCAGCCGAGCAGCCCGTCGATGGCACGGCCCTCGACGACGTCGAGCACATCCCGCATGCGGAGCCTGCGGATGTCCTCGCGAAGGTACCGGGCGCCCGACGGGAAGTTCTCGCGGTAGGTGTCACGAGCCGCCGGGTCGATGTCGGTGAGCAGCGCAGTCTCGAATCGCCCTGTCCGCTCGAACCCCCGGGCGACGCATCCCAGACCAGCAAACAGCTCTCCGATGGCGAGCTTCGCCCCCCCGCGGTCGCCGCCGGCGGGCGCTTGGAAGCTTTGCTGGGGAGCGAACTCGCCGGCGCCGTTCCGCGCCGCCGCGCCTTGGGCAGGCTGGCGTACGCCCGACGCCTCCGCGCCGGGCGGAGCGACCGCCGACATGCCGCCCGGCAGGGCGGCGTCCGGGCGAGCAAAAGGCGGGGCAGCTTCACTCATAGGCGTCCTTGCGTCGGGCACACGGGAACGGTTACCACCTCCTACCTCGACCAGCGCACAATCCTCAAGCTCACCGCACGCCGCCCGCCCGTCGCCGCCCAACACAAGGGCATGCCCCACTGGATCTGCGGCACCGGGACTCGCCCTATCCGACCAGGACGGGCGAGCCTGTCACAGGCGGGCAGTACGCTCGCACAATCCTAACGGCTGACCCGCCAACCCCAGCCGAAGGGCACATGGTCGCGACGCTCGACCCGACCCGCCGCCGGGCGACGACGGCCCGCCGCACGGAGAGCCCATGACCCTGTCCAACCCCATCCCAGCACCGCCAGACCGGACTGCGCGGATCCACCGGTTCTGGACATGGTGGACCCAGGCGCGACTGCGCGCCGAGACCGCTGTCCAGACAGGCCAGTGGGGCGCCCTCGTCGACGACATGATCAGCCATGTCCAGGCCATCGACGCCGGCCTCGCCTGGCATTTCTCCCCAGGCCAGCAAGCACGGCACGCGCTGTGCGTCACACCGCAGGGCGACCCAGCCCTACGGCCCGTCACTGAGCGGTGGCTGCGCGCCGGCCCGCCCGCCGACCGGACCTGGGAATACCACCCTGCGCGGCCCGCCACACCCGAGGCGCTGATCGCCACCCTCGAGATCGGAGGCCACCGACTCCACCCCGGTGCCGCGCGGCTGCATCTGTCCATCGACGAGCAGCGGCAAGTGATCGACGTGGGCTTCTACCACCCCGCGTTCCGCAAGCTGCCCGAACCCCTCCGCTGGCGGGTCGCCTTCCTGACCCTGGACTGCCTGCTCGGCGAGGACGGCGTCGCCGCCTGGGTCGGCGGCATCGACCTTCACAGCAAGGAACCTCCCGGGACCGTGGCGGAGACGCGCTGCCCGCGATCACCGGCAGCCTCGCCCAGCGCAACGCCGAGCCGGCCTGGGCGCTGTACGAGACCACCGACGACGCTGGACAGCCCGTCCACGTCGCGGCCCGTGGACCCCTCAAGCGCGTCGACTGGCCCCTGCTCGACCTGCACGGCCAGGTCACGATCACCCGAGAGTCTGGCCGGGAGCCGGCCGACCCCCGCATCTGGCGAGAGTTGCAGGCGCTCGAAGACGACCTGCTCGCCGTGCTCGGCGGCCACGCCATGCTCGCCGCCCATAAGACGCACAGCGGGCATCGCGTCCTGCACCTGTACTGCGGGTCGGGAGCACCTGGTCAGGCAGGGTGGGATCGACCTGCCCGGGCGGGCACGTCCACCCGATCGCGCGGGGTTGGGTCGGTCAGACGCCGAGCAGACTGAATGGGCGGGCAGGAGCACGACCCGTCCAGCGCACTGCTGTGGCGATGGTGCGGTGCCCGGCCGGGCGGAGCAGGCTGATCGCCAGGTTGCGCAAGGTGGCCATCACCCGGGGGCCGTGCCCGGCACGGATCTGGCTGGCGTCCTCGCCGAAGGTCACGTCGCGGACCCAGTGCAGGCGGTTCTCGATCTGCCACTGGCCGCGGACCAGCCCAAGCAGCCGGGCAGGGTCGGCCTGGGTGGGGGCCAGGCTGGTGATGCCGTAGGCCAGTTCGGTGAACCGTGGCTGGCCGCGCAGGTCGGCGACACGGCGTTGGATCACAAACAGCTGGGCCAGGTGCGGGAAGGTGACGCCCTGGGGTGGGCTGGCGGTCTGGATAGTGCGCCGCTCGATCCGCCCGTGGCCGCGGTCAGTCTCGGTGTGCGCAGGGGGAAAACGCCGGCGCTGCAAGGCGGCTGATCGCGGTCTCCAGGCCAGGCTGGTTGCCCTTGACGGTGAACACGTAGTCGGCGTGGCGCTCGATCAGGTAGCGGGCATGGTCTGCCTGCGTGTGCAAGGCGTCAGCAGTCACGACCTTGCCCGCCAGGTCCACCTGGTCCAGCAGTGGCTGGAACTGGGTGATCTCGTTGGTCGAGGGGGGGACCTCGCGTTGGGCGAGCACCGTCCCGCTGCCGTGCGCGAGCGCCGCGAACAGCTGCACCTGGTGCCCGTCGGCCTGCCGGGCGCCACGCACGACCTTGCCGTCCACCGCCACCGCGCCGGGCTCGGCCGACCGCGGCTGCTCGGCCAGCCAGCCGCTGACCACCCGGTCCAACTCGTCGGGGTCGACCTGCTGCAGCACCCGACGCAGCGTCGTCTCGCTCGGCGCCACATACCAGTCGGAGTACGGCCGCTGCCACATTCCCAGGCGGGCCAGCGTCGCCTGTGGCAGTTCACGGGCGAACTCCGCGATCGCCAGGTAGCTGCGCGCCCCGCCAAGCACCGCCGCTGCCGCGATCGTCAACACTCCGGCCAGCGGGTGCAGTCGGCCATGCCGTGACCGGGGGTCGGTCACCACGCCGAGTCGTTGCAGCAGCCCATCCGGCCCGGTGACCGAACCGTCGTCCACCTCCATCACAGCACCACTCCCGCCTGCCAGGACCGCCAGACCTGCCCAGCGGCTACCAGCACCATCCAGCACAGGTCTACCAGAACCATCCAGCACAGGTCTACCAGAACCATCCAGCACAGGTCTACCAGAACCATCCCGATACAGACAGCAAGCGAAAGCCGCCATCACCACAAATACAGGACATCAACGAACGCAGCGAAGCCCTGCCGGTCAGCCAGTGAAGGACTTGGGGCCGAAGCGGCCGAACGCCACGAAGGCGGCCATGGCGAGATAGGTCAGGTTCAACAGCACGTGCTTGAACTCTTGACGGCGGTAGGTCACGATCGCCGCTCCCACCATGATCGTTGCCAAACCGGTTGCGGCCAGTGGCACCAGAACCGGCGCGATGTCGAGCAGGGCGGGCAGGATCAGGCCGACGGCGCCCAGGATCTCGACTGCTCCGAGGGCCTTGACGAAGCCGGCGCTGAAGTTCAAGACCCATCCACCGCCAGGAGCCTTGGCCAGTTTCTCCCGCGGTATGAACAACTTGTTGGAGCCGGCGACCAGGAAGACAGTGGCCAGAAGTCCGGCAATGATCCACAGAGCGGTGTTCATGAGATTTCTCCTTCTAGTGCGTGCCGAATGTCGCGTGATCCGGTTGGCGCAGTTTGTGAACGCGATCATCAGGACGATCGCCGAGAGTTGGCGCTCGTCGAAGTGATCTGCCGCCGCGTTCCAGATCTCGTCGGTGACAGGGTTCGGGCGGTCGGCCAGCCGGGTCGCAGCCTCGGTCAGTTCGAGCGCGGCGCGCTCCTTGCCGGTGAAGTACGGCGTCTCTCGCCAGCTGACCAGGTTGTGCAGCCGCTCATCGGTCTCGCCGGTCGTTCGGCCCGGTTAGGAGCCTGTGCGCCCGCCTCCGGTCGTGGGCGGAGGCAGCAGCTGGCCGGTGAGAACGTCTTTCAGCCATTGCTCGTACCGCTGGGGCGGCCAGCGGCGGTCACCGACGAGCAGCCGGTAGACCTCGGGGGACATGAGCGCATGGATGATGTCGGCGGCGTCGCGCTCGCGCAGGCCCGGCCGTAGCGCGCCGGTCCGGGCCAGGGAACGTGCGATCTGTTCTTGGCCCTGGTCCCGTTGCCGCGCCTGCTCGGCCAGCAGAGCGGCTGCGTCGGGATCGGAGCCGGCCGCGCTGACGAGGATCCGGTAAACAGGCTCGGCCCTGGACATGATGCCGCCGGTGATGCCCGCGAAACCCGAGAGCTGGTTCCTGGGATCGGGATCATCGAAAAGCGCACGTGCGTGCGGCCG
>WNGE01000207.1_pt1 | contig 75118 bp, 69 predicted proteins | sample 5400651 | NCBI WGS metagenome assembly WNGE01 (sample SAMN13153370, study PRJNA577476) | soil metagenome | isolation source: 60 cm soil or saprolite under grassland replicate 2 | place: USA:California | collected 2016-06-15 | reverse complement strand
CATTCAGGTGAGGCAACAGTCCGGCCAGCCGGGCAGCCATTCCCGCAAATTCGGCGGATCTGTCGACCGGCACGAGCCGATCATACCGAAGTATCGCCGGAATACCCCAGTATGAAATAAGTTATTTACTTACAGACCCCTAGTGTCGTAGCTTCTCTGAACTCTCGGGCGCACCTCGGGCCCACATCGACGTTGAGCTCCGGTGGCCGGATTCTTGACCGAGCCTACGGTCGGCCTGCCTCGGCTCGCCAACTCCTGACCCATGGCTGCGGTCCGGGGAGTGCAGGCTGTTGTGGACGGCGCAGGTGTGGGAGGTCGTAGGCCGGGAGCATGGCGTTGGCGGTCTCGGCGTCGCGGGTCCTGGACGACCTGGGGAAGCGCCGGGGTGATCAGCGATGGGATGCGCCATGTGTGACCAGGGTGGCCGCAGCACAGGCCGGCAGGGAAGGGTCTGCGGTTGGACAACGGCTCGTAGGCAGCGGCCGGCCCGTGGGTTCGGTCTTTGTTGGGCTTACTCAACGCGGTCGGCGTCGATGTGCCTGCGGGGGTCGGTGATCGCTGCTGGCCAGCGTGTCGGCCGAGTTGGGCTCAGGGTGTGGCGGGGCCGGCTGCGCCGGGCCAGGCGGGAGGCGGTGGCGGCCTCTCATCCGCGGCGGATGGGCCCATCCGATCGGCTCCCGACGCAGAGCCCGACCGGTACGCGACGACCGCGGCCCGCCGCCAATTCGTGCGGTCAATGCCATACCCGCCCGCGCATGCCAGCGTCGAAGGTGGTCACGCAGGGGGCCTGGCGCTCCAGCCCTGCGCGGCGCATGGCTCGTGACCGCGGGCAGGGTTCGGCTGGGACAGCGCTCGGTGTGATGGACTGGTGGCTGTGAGTCTGCTGCGGTCGACGCCGTCGGAGTCCGGTCCGCCGGAGGTCCTCGAGCGGTTCCATCCGGCGGTGCGGGTGTGGTTCGAGCGGCGGTTTCCGGACGGGCCGACCGAGGCGCAGGCCGGGGCCTGGCCGGCGATCGCCGCTGGCCGGCACACGCTGGTGTGCGCTCCGACCGGTTCGGGGAAGACGCTGGCCGGGTTCCTGGCCGCCATCGACGCTCTCTACCGGGCGCATGCGGCCGGCGAAGCGATCGAGGGTGTGACTCGGGTGGTGTACCTGAGCCCGTTGAAGGCGCTGGCCGTCGACGTGCACACCAACTTCGAACAGCCGCTCGTGGAGATCGCCGAGGTGGCCCGGGAGCTCGGCTACGAACCGGCACCTATCACCGTCGCGGTGCGGACCGGTGACTCCACGTCGTGGGAGCGGCAGACGATGATCCGCCGCCCGCCGAACCTGCTGGTGACCACGCCGGAGTCGTTGTACCTGTACCTGACCGCCGAACGGTCCCGGGCGAGGCTGGCCAGCGTCGGGACTGTGATCGTCGACGAGATCCACGCCCTGGCCCGGGACAAGCGGGGTTCGCACCTGGCCGTCTCGCTGGAGCGGCTGCGGGCTGTGACAGCGCACCCGCCGGTCCGGATCGGCCTGTCCGCGACGGTCGAGCCGGTCGAGATCGCGGCCCGGCTGCTGGTGGGAGCCGACGAGCCACTCCCCACGGTCGTGGACAGCGGGCACCGGCGCCGCCTGGACGTGTCGTTGGAGCTGCCCGACGGCGAGCTGGAGGCGGCGATCTCCGGCGATCAGTTCAGCGAGATCCTGGACCGTATCGCCGCTCACGTTGGCGAGCATCGGACCACCCTGGTGTTCGTCAACACGAGGAAGCTGTCCGAGCGGGTGGCTCATCAACTGGGCGAGCGGCTGGGCCAGGACCAGGTGGCCGCCCATCACGGGTCGCTGTCGCGGGAGCGACGCCAGCGGGTCGAGCACCGGCTGCGGGCCGGCGACCTGCGGGCCCTGGTGGCCACCGCTTCGCTGGAGCTGGGCATCGACGTCGGGCCGGTCGAGCTGGTGTGCCAGATCGGCTCGCCGCACAGCATCGCCACGTTCCTGCAGCGGGTCGGTCGAGCCAACCACCAACGCACCGGCGTCCCCCACGGGATCATGTACCCCACCACCCGGGACGAGTTGGTGGAATGCACCGCGCTGCTGGCCGCGGTCAAGCGGGGGCGGCTGGATGCGCTGCATCCGCCGCAGCGGCCGCTGGACATCCTGGCCCAGCAGATCGTGGCCGAGGCGGCGGCCCGGGGCGATGACGGGGTGGCCGAGGACGAGCTGTTCGGCATGCTCACCAGGGCGTGGCCGTACCGGCGGCTGACCCGGGACGAGTTCGACGAGGTCGTCGACCTAGCCTCGGCCGGCATCGAAACCGGGCGCGGCCGGCGGATGGCCTACCTGCACCGGGACCGGGTCAACGGCCGGCTCCGCGGCCGCCGCGGCGCCCGGCTGGCCGCCCTCACCTCCGGCGGGGCGATCCCGGAGACCGGGGACTACCGGGTGCTGATGGAGCCCGGCGACGTGTTCGTCGGCACCGTGAACGAGGACTTCGCGATCGAGTCCTTTCAGGGCGACGTGTTCCTGCTGGGCACCCATCCGTGGCAGGTCGTGCAGGTGACCAACGGCGTCATGCGGGTCCGCGACGCCGCCGGCAAGCACCCCACGATCCCGTTCTGGCTGGGCGAGGCCCCCGGCCGCACCGACGAGCTGTCCGAGGAGGTGTCCCGGCTGCGCAGCGCCGTGGCGGACGAGCTGGACGTCGGCGGACCGGAGGCAGCCGTCGGCCTGGTGCGCCAGATGTCCGGTGTGGACAGTGTTGCCGCCGACCTGGTTGTCGACTACCTCCGCGCCGGCCGAGCCGAGCTGGGCGGGGTCCTGCCCACCTGCGACGACATCGTGTTCGAGCGGTTCTTCGACGCCACCGGCGGGATGCAGCTGATCGTGCACGCCCCGCTCGGTGCCAGGGTCAACCGGGCGCTCGGCCTCGGGCTGCGGAAGAAGTTCTGCGTGACGTTCGACTTCGAGCTGCAGGCCGCGGCCAGCAACGACGCCGTGCTGCTGTCGCTCGGCCCGCAGCATTCGCTCCCGCTGGAGGACGTGCCGGCCTTCCTCCGCTCGCACAACGTCCGGGACGCCGTCTGCCAGGCGGTGCTGCGCAGTCCGATGTTCACCGCCCGCTGGCGGTGGAACCTCAACCGGTCGCTTGCCGTGCTGCGCCGCAAGGGCGGTCGGGTCAACCCGTTCAACATCCAGCGGATGGAGGCGGCCGACCTGATGGCCGCTGTCTTCCCGTCGCTGGCCGCCTGCCAGGACAACGCCCCTGCCGGTCCCATCGAGATCCCCGAGCATCCACTGGTACGCCAGACCCTGGGCGACTGCCTGACCGAGGCCATGGACATCGACGGCCTGCAGGCCCTGGTACGCCGGTTCGAGGAAGGGACGGTTCGGCTGCATTTCGTCGACACCGTCGAGCCCAGCGTGCTGGCCCACGAGATCCTGGGCGGCGCCCCGTACACCTACCTCGACGAGGACACCGAGATCGGCGAGCGCCGGTCCCGGGCCGTACCGCTGCGCCGTGGTCTGCCGGTGCACCCGCACGAGCTGGGCCGGCTCGACCCGGCCGCGATCGGGCGGGTGCGCGCCGAGGCCGCTCCTGAGGTGCGCGCCCCGGACGAACTGCACGACGTGCTGCTGTCGCTTGTCGCGGTCAGGCCGCGACCGGAGTGGTCCGGCCATTTCGCGGCGTTGGCTGCCGCGGGCCGGTCCTTCGAGGTCCACCAGCGGGACGGTCACCACGTCTTCTGGGCGGCCACCGAGCGGCGCGCCGAGATCGAGGCCCTGTTCCCGGAGACCAGGTTCGTACCCGATCATCCGCTGCCGCCCGGGCTGGCCGGGGCGCTGGATCCGGCGTCCGCCGATGCGGCCGCGGTGGCCCTCGTCCGGGGGCATCTCGACGTCTCCGGCCCGGTCGCCTGCGACGATCTCGCCGCGGCCACCGGCCTTCCGCCGTCCTCGATCACCATCGGCCTGGAGACCCTTCGGGCCGCCGGCTTCGCGGTCAGCGGGCGGTTCGAGCCCGACCGGACGGACGCCGAGCAGTGGTGCGCCCGCCGGTTGCTGGCCCGCATCCACGGCTACACCCGCGAGCGGCGACGGGCCGCGGTCCGTCCCATCAGCCAGGAGGAGTGGCAGGGGTTCCTCCGGTCCTGGTGGCACACCACCCCGAAGACCCGACTGCCCGGCCGGGCCGGGCTCGCCGAGGTGATCGAGCAGCTGCAAGGATTCGAGTGGCCGGCCGGGGAGTGGGAACGCCTCTTCGCCGAGCGGGTCGAGTCCTACCATCCGGAATGGCTCGACGAGCTGTGCCTGTCCGGCGAGGTGACCTGGGGCCGGCTGTCGGTCCTCGAACCGGCCGCAGACCCCGATGGTCCCGCCGCCGTCCCGCCTCGTCAGACGATCAAGACGCCGTCCCGCCGGACGCCGATCACCTTCATGCTGCGGCAGGATCTGCCCTGGCTCCTGCAGGCCCACCGCGGTCCCGTGACCCCGGCCGAACCCGCCGCGGACTCCGGGCGCGAGGTGCTCGACGCGCTGCGCAGGAAAGGCGCGCTGTTCCACGCCGACCTGCAGGCCGCCACCACGATGCCTCCCGCGGACGTCGAGGAAGGCCTGTGGGACGGCGTCGCCCGCGGGCTGATCAGCGCCGACGGCTTCAACCCGGTCCGGTCGTTGCTCAACCCCCGAACGCGCTTCGCCCGCCGGCACCGGCCCAATCCGCGGCCCGGTGCACCCCGCCGACGGGGCAGCTGGCGGCACGGCGCCGAGGGACGCTGGACGCTGCTGCCCCCCACCGAACCGGTCGACGACATGGAGGAGTTGGCCGAAACCGTCGCCTGGCAACTCCTGCTGCGATGGGGCCTCGTGTTCCGCGACGTCTACCTCAAAGAGCGGCTCGCCATTCCGTGGCGGGAGATCCTCTGGGCGCTGCGCCGCCTCGAGGCACGAGGCCAGATCCGCGGCGGACACTTCGTCACCGGCGTCACCGGCGAACAGTTCGCCCACCAGGAAGCCACACCCTTGCTGCGCCCCCGCCGCGCCGGCTGACCCCCTCCACCGGCAGCCCCGGCGCCCGCACACCCGCAGCTATCCAGAACCAGCGCGCGGAGCGGACGGCGCCGACGGGCACCGCCGTCTCGACCCCGCTGCAGCGGCCATCGGCGCCGGCCGAGCGCACCGGGTCATGACATGACCGACCCTCCGGCGGCGGCAAGACCCACGCCGCGACGCACGCCGCGGCGGCGTTCGCCCACACCCGCGGAACACCCGCTATGGCCTCGGTGCCGCGAGTTCGAATACGGCAGGCTCAGCGACGCTCTGCCCAATGCGGCCGGCACGGCCACGACGGTACCGGCCCTGCATCTGACGAGGACGCCGCCCGACGGCGGCGGCACCGTGATCGTCTTCCTCGACGGGCTCAACGAACGCCCGGCCGAGCACCGGGGTGAGCTCCGGCCGCCGGTCGGAGCGGTCATCACATCCACCGAACCGCCAGTACGAAACCGCCTGCGCTCACCCCCGGGCGGTCGAGCTAACGCCATCGCCTCCGAACCGCCCCGTCCGTGCGCACCGGTCCGGGTCCCGGACGGAGCGCACCCAGCCAAGGCGCCGCGGCACCCCGGCTACGTTACGTATGCATCGCACGTCACGGGAGAGCACGTTTGATCAACCGCACATGCCGATGACAGTGCGATCGGCCGATGCATGGATATGTGGAGAGCCGCATGACTTGCGGTTGGGTCCATGCGACTGCGACTTGTGGAGCCGAGGCGCGGGCGGGCCGCGCAGGCCGCCGTGCTGCTGGCGGTGGGCGGGTTCGTCCTGGTCCGGGCCGTACGCCGTCTGGTCCGGCCCGAGCCGGTGGCGTCGGGAGTGATGCTCGTCGTCGGCTTGGTCGGGCTGGCCGGCAACACGATCTCGCTCCTGCTGCTCGCCCGCAGGCAGCGGCAGAACCTGAACAGCCGGGCGGCGTTCCTGGAAGTGGTCAACGACGCGCTCGGCTCGCTGGCCGTGCTCGCTGCCGCGGTGGGTCATCGCGGTGACCGGCTGGCAGCGGGCCGACGCAGTCGCCTCGCTGCTGATCGGCTCGCTCATCCTGACCGGATCGCACCACCGGCGGTCGCCGGCAGATCAGGGCACCGGCCCGGCCCGCGGCTGGCGATCCTGCCTGCGGACTCCCAGGGCGGTACGGGGCCGTCCTCGACCGGCCGGACCGGAGACGGCTGCGGGCCGCCGCTGTGCGTGGTCGGTGGGCCGGACGCAGGATGGCATCGGGCCGCGCACCACCCTGGTCCTGTCCTGGCTGGTCCTGTCCTGGCTGGTCGTGTCCTGGCTGTCCCTGGCCTGGATGACCGGCGAACGCGCGCTCGGGCTGGTGGCCGCGGATAGGGCGTGGTCGATCGCGCTGGCCGGCTGGGCGGTCGGATCACTGATCGAGAGCCTGGCCTCGATCATCGTCATCTGGCGGCTCACCGAGGGGCGGACGCTGTCCCGACCGCCGAGGCCCGTGCTTAGCAGGCGGTTGCGGCGTCGTTCTTCCTCCTCGCCCTGTATCGCCCTGGTGAGCATGCGCAACCTGCTGGCCGGCTACCACGCCCGAAACCAGCATCCTCGGCATCGTGTTGACCGCCGGCAGCGTGGCGGTCATGCCGGCGCTCGGCGTGGCCAAACAGCGCCTGGGCCGCCGGCTCGGCTCCTCCGCCGCGCAGGGCGAAGGCCTGCAGGATCTGATGTACGCCGCGCAGGGCGCCGCTGTCCTGATCGGACTGGCCGCGACCGCTGTGCTCGGCTGGTGGTGGAGCGACCCGCTCATCGGCCTTGCCCTTGGCCGCCCTGGGCCGTCTACGACGGCCGCGTAGCCTGGCGCGGCGAGGACTGCTGCTGACCCGGGCTTTACCGGACGCGCCTTCCCCACGCTGAGGGCGCCCGCGGCGGGTCGCCCTGTCGAGCCGGTCCTGGGCTGCCCCGGCGCCGCCGCGAACGTACACTCCCCAGTCCCGGCCCGACCCGGGCGCAGCCGCCACTATGCAATTCGGAGACACCCCGGGCCGGCACCGCCGACAGCCGAGGCGACGACGCGCTTCGGGTCCCGTCGCCCAAGCCGGTGTCAGTCATCACGCTCGTCCCCAACACGTCGGTCACGTCGTGCCGCTGCGACTCAGCCTGCTCTGCGCCGCAGGCCAGCCACCGTTACTGGGACGCCCGGCGAACTCGGGCCGCCGAGCGGATGACGCTGCCCGGACGGCCACTCAGGTCATTGCCAGTGCCACGAGGTCGGCGACCAGGACGACAGCGGCGGCCACGGCGACGACCGCGCTGCCACGACGGGACTGGCGACGCTGCTCACGCAGTTGCAGGAGTCCTTGCCGGATGAGGGTGTACGCGGCCACGCCAGCAACGAAAAGGGCCCCGCCCTGCGGTCCGGACCTGAGGACGGCGACGAGCGCGGCGAGCCCGACTATGAATGCGAGGGTGCTCTCCATCAGCTGGGTCGGTACTCGCCGTGCGCCGACCCGCCGGTTGGACGACCAGACTCCCCACCGGGATGCGGTGGCGCGCCCGGCGCAGCAGCCGGTGAAGAAGCAGCCGAGACGCCCGACGGCGAGCCCGAACAGCAGGCCAGGCGCGGACACGTCGAGGAACGGTCCCGGCGGCACCCGCAGCAGCACCAGCAGGACCGGCGCGCCGACGGCCACGCCGGCGAGGAAACCCTGGACGGCCCATCCCTGGCGGTGTCCGGACCGCGGTGCAGGACGACGAACCAGGCCTTGCCGCCGATCACACCGGCCAGCACCGTGAGCAAGGAGATTGTCAGGACGTGACCGAGCTGGAGGTTCCGCGCGGAGATGACCAGCGACTGGGTCACCAGCGCGACCACAATGCCGACCAGGACGAGCGCGGGCCAGCTGCCCACCACGACGGCCGGCGGCCACGCCAGCGGGGCGAGGCAGGTCCGGACCGGCTCGGCCGGTCCCTCGGAGAGCCGCCAGCGACGCCACGACCAGCGGGCTGGGTGGACCGGCGCAACGGGCTGGCGTGCGCGAACCCGCCCGAGCCGGCCGCCGTCCTCCGGCGGCAGCATCCGAGCGTTGACCCTCCACTCACCGGGGTTGACGTCGCGGACCTTCGCGATGATCGACACCGGGCCGCTGCCGGCCACGATGTCGTCGACCTTCTCCTCGTGCATGAACTCGTCCCGCGGCCCGGGTCTGCCGATGACCCCGGCGCGCTGCCCGGTGAACCGGACGGTGATCGACTCGGCCTGCGGCGGGTCGAACCAGTACGACACAGCGACGACCTTGGGAGCGTTCCGCTCGACGAACGCTTCAAGCGCGCCCAGCTGGACCGCTTGACGGCTCGAGGCCATTGGGCTGGCGCGCCGTACCGATGGGCTCGTTCGACACCGCGAGGCGCGGGTCACCTTGTCGCGCTGGACGGGCTGCGGCAGGCGGCCTGGGACGAGCCGAGCGTCGCCGCGGCTTCGACTTCCGACTCGGTCGCTGACGGCTCGTGTCCCATCCCGGTCGTCGGCAGGCCTCGCTTCCACGACGCCCTCCTAAGTTGGATAGTAGAGGGCGGGGTGCAAGCTGCGGGGGCTGCCGTTCAGCGAGCCGCTGGAGTACCGGCTGAGACGTATCGAGGCGACCGGCTGGGGGGACCGCCGGCGACTCGACGCGTCCGGTGTCCGGTGACGACTAGGCGATGCAGCGTCGGCTGGGGCTGCTGGTGGCCGGAGCATGCGGTGCGGTGAGTGAGCACGTCCCGGCTGGACGGGCACGTGTCGCGCTGGTCGTACCAGTGTCGAGAAGGGAACGGCAGGTCTCAGTACTGGTAGGACAGCCGGACCATCATCCCGGTCTGCATGTGATAGACGTTGTGGCAGTGGGTCAGCCACTGGCCGGGGTTGTCGGCGGTGAGGTCGGCGACGGCAGTCTGCATAGGACGGACGATCACGGTGTCCTTGCGGGGTCCGGCGGCTGCGGCGCCGCGTACCTGGAAGGTGTGCCCGTGCACGTGCATGGGGTGGAACATCATCGTCTGGTTGACGAAGCGCAGCCGGACGGCCTCGCCGGAGCGGACCGGCAGCGGTGGTGACTGGTCGTAGGTCAGGCCGTTGATGGTCCACTGGTAGCGCATCATGCCGCCGCCGAGCAGCAGGTCGTGGCTGCGGTCGGGTGCGCGGTCGGGCAGCGCGGCCGGCGGGGTGGCGCGCAGGTCGGCCAGCGCCAGTAGCCGGCCGTCGAGCTCGGCCGGACGGACGGTCGGCGCGGGTGGCCGGCCGCCGCCGGTACGGACCAGCGCCAGCGCCTGACCGTATTTGCCCTCGGCCACGGCGACGAGCGGGAACACGCCGTCGCCGAGGGTGACCTCGGCGTCGTACCGCTCGCCCATTCCGAGCAGGACTGCGTCGGCGACCACCGGCCGGACCGGGTAGCCGTCGGTGTGGGTGACGGTCAGCCGGTGCCCGCCGAGCGCGACCCGGAACGCGGTGTCGGCTGCAGCGTTGACCAGCCGCAGCCGCGCCCGCTGCCGGGGCCGGCCGCGGAAGGTGACCGGCGAGGCGGGGACCCGGCCGTTGGCGAGGTAGTATGGGTAGGCGACGTCGCCGGCGCCGCCGCCCAGCGTGTCGGACCAGGCCGTGCCCGTCCCGGGTGTCGAGCCGTGGCCCATCCCGCCCATCCCGCCCACGCCGCCCATGCCGCCGCTCATGCCGGAGCTCGCGGTCAGCTCGGCCAGCACCCGGTCCGGGTCGCGGCCGGTGCCGTCGAGCCAGTCGTCGAACACGACGGTGAACTCCGCGTCGTATCGGCCGGGCTCGTCCGGGTCGTCGATCAGCAGCGGGGCGTACAGGCCGCGGTCGAGCTGGGTGCCGACGTGCGGGTGGAACCAGTACGTACCGGGGTGCGGGACGGTGAACTGGTAGGTCATCGTCGTGTTCGGACGGATCGGCTGCTGGGTGAGGCCGGGCACCCCGTCCATGTCGTTGCGCAGCGCGATCCCGTGCCAGTGCACCGACGTGTCGGCCGGCAGCTCGTTGCGGACCGCCACCCGCAGCACGTCACCGGCCGAGGCCCGCAGCAGCGGGCCGGGCACCACGCCGTCGTAGGCCCAGCTGCTGACCACGGGTCCGCCGAGGTCGACCGGCCCGGCCCGGGCGGCCAGCGAGGCGGTCACCACCCGGGCGTCCCGGCCGCGCCGGCGGGCCTCCGCGGCGGCCACCTCCGGGGAGTCCGGCCCCACGGCCCCGCCGGCGGCGGTTCGTTTGGTCAACCGGGCGGCGCAGACACCGGCCAGCCCCGCGCCGGCGAGGACCCCGCTGGCGGCCAGCAGCCGGCGGCGGGTGATCGGGTCACCACCGGTCATCGTCGTCGTCCTTCGAGGTGATGGTCTGTTGTGGACAGGCAAGGCCGCGGAGGAGGTCGGTGAGCCGGGTGAACTCCTCCGGCGAAGGTGTCCCGGTCGGCGCGGGCCAGCCCACCCACCGCGACCGCGGTCCGGCCGCGGCCGTCGGCGGCCGGCGTGCACCGCAGCCACAGCCGGCGCCGCCGGACCGACAGGGACAGCAGCAGCCCGGCCACGATCCCGGCGGCGGCCAGCAGCGTGATGTCCTGGGCGGGGTCGCGGGAGATCTGCAGGCCGGCCCACTGGAGGTAGCCGTCGAAGGTGATCTCGGTGCCGTCGGCCAGCCGCCACCGGTCGCCGACCCCCATGTTGCGTACGCCGACGGTCCGCAGCGCGCCGCGGGCGACCTGGGTCTGGTCGACCGCGTACACCGACTGTGGCCGGCCGGAGTCCAGCCCGAGGTCGCCGACGTAGGCCACCAGGCCGACGGCTGGCCCGGCCGGCGCCGGGAAACCGGAGACCAGCACGTTGCCCAGCGCCGTCGCGGTGGGCGCGAACACGCCCTCCAGCGCGATCTGGCGTGGCCTGGCCTCGGTCAGCTTGAACGCCCCGGTGGAGGTCAGCGCGCTGTCCGGGGGCAGGAACGGTGCGGTCACCCGGCGGAACACCTGGCCGGTGGGGTCGCGGACGGTCGGCATCGGGGAGAAGCCGTGCCCGGTCAGGTACAGCCGGACACCGTCGACGCGTAGCGGGTGGCTGACCCGCAGCAGGTACGGTTTGTCCGGCCCGTCCAGGCCGGCGGTGTACCGGATCGCCGCGCGGAACGCGGTGGCCCGGCCGGCCGGGGTGTAGTCGGCGGTGAACCGGTCGAGGTCGGCGCACAGCGGCGGCAGCCCGGCCCGGTCGGCCAGCCGGCGCGGAAGCCGTCGAACTGGCTGACCGTGGTGCAGAAGCCCTTCCCCTCCTCGACCAGCACGGTGCCCTGGTAGCCGTAGAGCCGGCCGACCGCGATCGAGGCGAGCAGCAGCACCAGCGCCAGGTGGAACAGCAGGTTGCCGGTCTCCCGCAGGTACCCCTTCTCGGCCGCCACGCTCACGATGCCGTCCGGCTCGTCGCGGCGGGTCACCCTCCACCGCCGGGAGCGCAGCAGTTCCGCGGCCGCTGCGGCGACCGCCTCCGGCGCCTCAGCCGCGTCGTACCGGGTGGATAGTGGCAGCCGGTCCAGGTGCCGCGGCGCGGCCGGCGGCGCCGCCCGCAGCGCCCTGGCGTGCAGCCGGATCCGCGGCGCCAGGCAGCCGACCAGCGTGACCAGCAGCAGCAGGTAGACGGCCGCGAACCAGGGTGTGGCGAACACGTCGAACAGGCCGAGCCGGTCGTAGAACCGGCCCAGGCTCGGGTGCGCCTGCCGGAACAGGTCGACCCTGATCGGGTTCAGCGGCCGCTGCGGCAGCAGCGAACCCGGCAGCGCGGCCAGCGCCAGCAACAGCAGCAGCACCAGCGCGGTCCGCATGCTGGTCAGCCGCCGCCAACCCCGCACGACCGCCGCGAGCGGCACGATCCGCCGCCGGGACGGTCGCGGTGGCTGGTCGGCCGGCGCGGTCGACGGCCCGGCGCTGGCCGCCGCCTCGTGCAGGGTGGCGGTCACCTCAGATCACCGTGCCGAACCCGGACACCCAGACCCGCAGCTGGATCGTCAGCGCGTCCCACCAGCCGCCGACCAGCAGCACCCCGACCGCGATGAGCAGCACCCCGCCGGCCCGCTGCGCCGCCCGGGAGTGCCGGCGCAGCACCGCCACCGCGCCCAGCCCCCAGCGCAGTCCGAACGCGACGGCCAGGAACGGCAGCCCGAGCCCGATGCTGTAGGCCGCGGACAGCAGCGCGCCGCGGCCGGCGCTGGCGGTGCTGAACGCCAGCGTCTGCACCGCGCCCAGCGTCGGCCCGACGCACGGCGTCCAGCCGATCCCGAACAGCACCCCCAGCAGCGGCGCACCGGCCAGCCCGGCGGCCGGCAGCCGGCGCACCCGCAGCTCCCGCCGCAGGACCGGGACCAGGCCGAGGAACGCCAGCCCGAGCACGATCACGACCCCGCCCAGCACCCGCTGCAGCAGGCCCTGCTGCTCCACCAGCCGCGCCCCCAGCCCGCCCAGCGCGGTGCCGTAGCTGACGAACACGGCGGTGAAACCGAGCACGAACAGCAGCGCCCCGAGGACCACCCGCCCACGCGCCCGCCGCCGCACGGCCGTCGCCACCCCGTCGGACGCCGGCCCGGCCGCGTCCGCGGCGGCCAGGTCGGCCCCGGCCAGCCCGGTCACGTAGGACAGGTAGCCCGGCAGCAGCGGCAGCACGCACGGGGACGCGCAGCCCACCAGCCCGGCCAGCCCGGCCACCGCGACCGCGAGCAGCAGCGAGCCGCTGGTCACCGTGCCGGCGAACCGGTCCCCGACCCCGGCCGCGAGTACCAGGCCGGTCACGCCGGCTCCCGGGCGACCTGCCCGACCACCGGCAGCAGGTCCCCGCGCAGCAGCGGTCGGAGGAACACCGCCGCGACCCGGCCCTGGCGGTCCAGCACGATCGTGGACGGGATGGCGTTCGGGGGGTAGTTCCGGAACCGGAGCGCGACCCGGCCGTTCGGGTCGTACAGGCTCGGGTAGGTCACGTGCTTGTTCCGTTCGAACGCGACCGCCAGCTGCCGGTCGTCCTTGATGTTCACCCCGACGAAGGCCACCCCGGACGCCTTGGTCTGCTGGTAGACCGCCTCCAGCTCAGGCGCCTCGGCCCGGCACGGCGCGCACCAGGAGCCCCAGAAGTTGAACACCACAACCTTCCCCCGCAGATCCCACAGCCGGAACGGGGCGCCGTCCAGCAACTCCCCCTCAACATCCGGCGCCGCGCCGCGTTTGGCCGCGGGGATCACCGTCGACTGCCCGGTGCCGGCGACGAACCGGTACTGCCCACCGGCCTGCTGGTCCACCGCATCCGGCCCCGCCGAGCACCCCGCCGCCAGCATCGCCGCCGCCAGCCCGACGAGGCCGCCCCGGGACACCCACCTCACCGGGCGGCCCGCCGCCGCCTGGCCCGGCGCGTTGGCATCCGCAGCGCCATCGCCTCCCGCTCACCACCCATGCGCCAGCCTTCCGAGAACGACGGGCAACCTACTAAGCCAGATAGTATCGACGGCTCCCGGCTCCCGGCTCCCGGTCGGGTGGTCGCAGCCGATTTCGAGCACGGCCGCAGCGGCGCTGGCGGCCCCGTGCTGACCACGGTCAGTTCAGGCCGGCGTAGGAGTGCAGGCCGGAGATGACGATGTTGACGATGAAGAAGTTGAACAGCATCGCGGAGAAGCCGAGCAGGTTGATCCGGGCGGCCTTCACCCCACGCCAGCCCGCGGTCGCCCGGGCGTGCAGGTACGCCGCGTAGATCACCCAGGCGATGAACGCCCAGGTCTCCTTCGGGTCCCAGCCCCAGTACCGGCCCCAGGCGGCCTCCGCCCAGATCGCCCCGGCGATCACGCCGAAGGTCCAGATCGGGAACCCGAACACGATCGTCCGATAGGCCAGCCGGTCCAGCACCTCGGCCGCCGGCAGCCGCCAGCCCAGCCCAGCCGCCAACATGTCCGGCCCCGAGCCGGCCGCGGCCCGCCGCTCCCACCGCTCCCGGACCAGGTAGAGCAGCGTCGCCACGCCGCTGACCATGAAGATGCCGGTCGCGGTCGCGGCCGCCGAGACGTGGATCGCCAGCCAGTACGACCGCAGCGCCGGCACCAGCGGCCCGGCCTGGGCGTAGAGCACAGTGCCGGCCAGGAACATCAGCAGGATCACCGGCAGCATCACGAACCCGCCCAGATACCGAACCTGCGGCTGCCGCACGACCACGACCAGGAAGGCCGTGACCGCCACCGCGCCGGCCGCGGAGGAGAACTCGTACATGTTCCCCCACGGCACCCGGTCGGTGGCCACGCCCCGGGCCGCCAGCGACCCCAGGTGCAGCAGCAGCCCCAGCGCGGTCAGCGCGGCAGCCGCCCGGCCGAACCGCCCGGCGGTCGCCGACGGCTCCGCCCCGCCGCCCGGCCCGTCGCCGGCCCCCGCCTCCTCGGTAGCCTCCTCGGCCGGTGGCACGCCGGTGCCGGCGCCGACCAGCGCTGCCGGCCGGGCCGCGCTGGTCCGCGCCACCCGGCCGCTGCGGCCGAAGGCGTACTCGCCGCAGTAGCTGACCAGCGCGAGGCTGTAGACCGCGATCGCCGTGGTGAACAGCAGGTCGGAAACATGGGCGAGTCCGGCGACGACCGGCACGATCAGTCCCCCTTCCACCGACGCCGCCACGACGGCATCGCGGCAGCCGCCATTGTTACGAGGCTGGATAGTAGCTGGCTTCGACGCGGCCGATGACCTGGGGGCGGCTGGCGCGGGGCGGCCGCGGGCGGCCCGTCCGGGGTGCCGGGCGAGCATCTATCACGCCGATCGAGTCAGCGCGGCGGCTGGGGATGGCCGCCCCGGCGCCGGCGCCGGAGCTCGCCTGCTACCGCGCCTGGTCACCCGGGCCATCAGCCCGAGGCCGGCGGGACCGGCCAGCGCGGCCAGGCTTGGGGGGATCCGCACTCTCGACTGTCTCCTGTGGAGGGCCGTGCCCGGCGCGTGGTACGGGCGCCGGCGGTGAGCCGGCGGTCTGCAGAGCGCCGCGGAGCAGGCGTTCGGGAAGCCGGCCGAAGCCGAACGGCCTGCCGTCGAGCAGGACGCCGGGGGTGAAGGGTACCCAGGCGCCCAGCGTGTGTCCCCGCTCGCTGTCGAGCGAGATCTCCTCGACATCGAGCGGGACGTCCCGGCCCACCCGGTCCAGAACCGCCTTGGCATGCTCGGACAGCCGGCAGCCGGCACGGGTGAGCAGGGTGATCCGGTGCGCCATCAGCGGGCGGTCACAGGAAACACTGCGACCACGGCGGTCGACACCCGAGCAGAGTGCATCAGCCCGCCCTCCCCGATGAGCGCCCGACAACTACGATAAAAGATAGTACGCAGGGGCGGCGTACCGGGCGTGGATGCGGCAGCTCGTCCGGCCAGGGTCTGGACGGGGCGGCAGCGTCCCGCGGGAGGTACCGGATGGTGCAGTCACCCGTGCCGCCGGCCGGGTCGATGACCCCTCGACACCGGCGGCGAACCGCTGCGGCGGTGCTGGCGGCCGTGCTGGCCGCCGGCGTGGCCGGGGTCGCCTGGTGGGCGGCGCGGTCGCCCGGGTCGTCGGTCGCCCGCGGTCGGCAGGCGGCGGTCGGCGACGGCTCCTCGGCGCCTGCCTACGGGGTGGCCTGCCGCGCGGCATCGGGTGCCGGTCCGGCCGCGGCTCTGCCGGGGCTGACCCTGGACTGCCTGGGCACCGGGCCGGCGCTGCCGCTGACCTCGCTGGCCGGGCGGCCCACGATCGTCAACCTGTGGGCGTCGTGGTGCCTGCCGTGCCAGCGGGAGACACCCCGGCTGCAGCGGGCCTTCACCGGCAGCGGCGGAAGGGTCCGGTTCGTCGGGGTGGACACCCGTGATCGTCCCGGCCCGGCCCGGGACTTCCTGCACGACTACCGGGTCGGCTACGAGCAACTCAGCGACCCGGACGGCATGCTGCTGGCCCGGTTGGGGGTGCCCGGGCTGCCGGTCACCCTTGGGCTGGACCGCGCGGGGCGAGTGGTGTACCGGCATGTCGGAGAGATGCGTGATGAGGACGTCGACGAAGCGGTGCGCCGCGCCGCGGCCTGAGCGTGCTTGTCGGACGCCGGCCCCTCTGTTCTACTAGCCGTGTTAGTACAGGCGTGAGCGGAGGGCTGCGCGGATGCGTTGGATGCGGTGCTGCCTGAACCCGAAGGTGGTCGGCGGTCTCGCGGCCGTGGGCGTGGTCGCGTGGCTGATCGTGCCGGCGGCGGGTGTGGCGGCGGTACCGCTGCTGCTCGGCCTGGTCTGCCCGCTGTCGATGGGTGTGATGGGTTGGCAGATGTGGCGTCAGGGCAGCCGCCCAACGCCGACCCTTACCGCCGCCGACTCCGGGCCGGCCACGACGCCTGCGGCGACGTCGGATGTCGACGCCGAGATCCGGGCGCTGCGGGAGGAGATTGCGGTCGAACGCGCCCGGCAGCGTCTGACGGCCAGCGATGACCAGCCGGCCACCTAGCCGGCGGCGGCGTCCCCGCACCCGGTCCGGACGGGGGCATAGCGCGTTCGGCGGTCACCGGGTTCCTCATCGCCGGCGGGGTGCTGCTGTTCGTGCTCGGCCGCGTCGGCGCCGCCACCGGGGCGATCAGGATTCCGTTTGACCCGCATCACCTCGGCAGCCAGCTCGTCGGCTTGGGCCTGCTGCTGGTGGGCCTGATGCGGCTGCGCTAGGCCACCGACCCGGGCCCGAGGGTGGGCTTCCGTCCGCAGGGCCGCCCCGCGTCAGCTACTATGGCGGGTCGTAGCGACGATCGGTGCCGCACCGACTGAGGGGAGTTTCGCCTCGTGGGCCACCTGCTGGTGTCCGGCACGGTGATCACCGCCTTCCTCGGCGGGCTGGTCGCGCTGCTGGCGCCGTGCTGCATCTCGGTGCTGCTGCCGGCGTACTTCGCCACCAGCTTCCACCGGCGGGTGCAGCTGGTCGGCATGACGCTGGTGTTCGCCGCCGGGATCGCGACCGTGATCCTTCCGGTCGGCCTGGGCGCGTCAGTGATCTCCCGGTTTCTGGTCGGGCAGCACCGCTGGGTGTTCACCGCCGGCGGCCTCCTGCTGATCGCCGCCGGCGTGGCGATGGTGGCCGGCTGGAAGTTCATGCTGCCGATGCCCGGACGCCGGGGCGGGACCAGCCGCGGCGTCGGCGCGGTCTACGGCCTGGGTGTGTTCTCCGGGGCGGCCAGCGCCTGCTGCGCGCCGGTGCTGGCCGGGGTCGCGGCCCTGGCCGGGGCGTCCGGGTCGTTCCCGGTGGCGCTGACCGTCGGTGTGGCCTACGTCTTCGGCATGGTCGCCCCGCTGGCGGTGTTGGCCCTGGTGTGGGACCGGCGGGACTGGGGGAGCGGCCGCATCTTCGGCGACTGGGGTGTCACGATCCCGGTCCGGTCGCGCGGGCGGATCCCCGGACCGGCGCTGCTGGCGGGCGGGCTGATGGCCGCCATGGGCGTGCTCACCACCGTGCTGGCCTTCCGCGGGCCGGCTATGCAGCTGTCCGGCTGGCAGCTGCGGGTGTCCGCCTGGTTGCAGCACGTCTCGACTGTCACCGCACGTCACCTGACCTGGCTGCCCGGCTGGGCGAGCCTGCTGCTCCTGGCCGCGACCTTCGTCGCGCTCGCCCGGGCCGCCCGACGCCGCAGCGGCCGCCCGGCCGCTGCCGACGCTGTGACCTCGGCGACCGGTGACGACTCGAACCGTCCCGGCCCGGCACCGCCGGCAACCGCCGGCGACCCCGACGCCGGCGTGCTGACCTCGGAAAGGATTCTGTAGTGGCGACCAAGACCCGGCCGCGGCGACCGGCACCGGCCCGCCGCAAGCCCGCCCAGGGCCGCGGCAAGCCGGCACAGCTCCGCGGCTCCCGCGGCTGGATGTGGGGGGCGCTGGCCGCCGCGGCGGTGATCGCGGTGCTGTTCGTCGTGTTCCGCGCCAACAACGGCGGCCACGACGCTACCGGCGGCGGCGGCGCCAGCGGCTCGGCCGCCTACCAGGTCGGCAGCCCCGGCGTGGGCGCTGCCGCGCCGGCGTTCCGGCTGGACGCGACGACCGGCAAGCCGGCGAGCCTGGCCGACTACCGCGGCAGGACGGTGCTGCTGTACTTCCAGGAGGGTCTGAGCTGCCAGCCGTGCTGGGACCAGATCACCGGCCTGGAGCAGTCCGCCAGCCAGTTGCGGGCCGCCGGGATCGACCAGGTGCTGTCGGTCACGACCGACCCGGTTGGACTGCTCGCCCGGAAGGTGCGGGACATGCGGTTGGGCACGCCGGTGCTGTCCGACCCAGACCTGGCGGTGTCGCGGGCCTACCACGCCAACGAGTACGGGATGATGGGCACCAGCCGGGACGGGCACACCTTCGTCCTGGTCGGCCCGGACGGCGTGATCCGGTGGCGGGCCGACTACGGCGGCGCGCCGAAGTACACCATGTACGTGCCGGTGGACCAGCTGCTGGCCGACCTGAAAGCGGGCCGGAGGTGACCCGGGTCACCCTGCTGACCCAGCCGGACTGCGGGCTGTGCGAGCACGCCAAGGGCGTCCTGGCCCGGGTGGCCCGCGACCTGCCGCTGACGGTGCAGGAGATCGACCTGGGCAGCGACCGGGGGCGGCAGCTGGCCGCCGAGGCGGCCGTCGTGTTCGCCCCCGGGATCCTGCTCGACGGCCAGCCGTTCGGCTACGGCCGGCTGTCCGAACGCCGGCTCCGCAGAGCGCTCACGACCGGCGCACCGACCCGGCACGCCACCGGCTGATCGCGAAGGGACACCCTGCATGCGGCTCCTGCTCGGCTACCTCCCGCTGCTGGCCTGCCCCATCGGCATGGGCCTGATGATGTGGGTGATGATGCGCGGCGGCGGCCAGCGGCAGCCGCCGCAGCCGCCGATCACCCCGGCGCAGCAGGCCGAGCGCGACCGGCTGCGCGCCGAGCTGGAGGAGCTGCGCGGTAGCAGCGGCGACACCCACGGCAGCCAGCAGGCGCGCTGACCCTCGGCCGGCCGGCGGTGCCCGCGGGGGTCTCTGCTGGATTGTTAGGCAGCGTGGGTGAGGGGGGCGCCGTGACCGCCGGCCGTGCCGTGGCCAACGCCCCAGGCGCGGTGCTGCCCGGCCGGGTCGGGCGGCGGCTGCTGGTGCTGGCCGCCGCGGTGGCCGGTGTGCTGCTGCCGGCCGGTCCGGCGGCTGCGCACGCGACGCTGCTGGCCACCGTCCCGGCCACCGGGTACGCCGGTGCCGGGCCGGTGCGGCAGGTGGTGCTGGTGTTCGACGAGCCGGTCACCGTCACCGCCCACAGCGTGCGGGTGACCGACGCGGCCGGCCGCCGGGTTCCCGGGGCGGCGGTGCGGACCGCCGCCGGTGGGCGGCAGCTGACGCTGCCGCTGACGCAGCAGCTGACCGCCGGGCAGTTCATCGTGCGCTGGCAGGTGACCGCCGCCGACGGTGATGTAGTCGACGGGTCGTTCTCCTTCGGCGTGGACACCACGGCCCCAAGCCTTCCCGGGGGTGCGGGCACCGGGCGGCTGCCGGGGACGGCGGCGCTGCGCTGGGTGCTGTTCGCCGCCCTTTCCGTGGCCTCCGGCGGCCTGGTCGGCGAACGCCTGACCGCCTGGTGGCGGGCAGGCCGGGACGACCTGCCGATGGTGCGGGCGCCGGTCGCCGCCGCCGCGCTGGCCGGCGCGCTCGCCGCGGCCGGCCTCGCCGCGCTGCTGGCCTCCTCCACCGGCGGGCTTGGCACGCTGCTGGCGGCCCGCGGCGCCCGGCTTGGGCTGGTCGAGTCCGCCGCGTTCCTGCTGTCCGCGAGGCTGGCCGCGGCGCCCCGGACCCGTCCGGGCGCCGGGCTCGGACTGCTGGCCGTGCTGGTCGCCGAGGGGCTGCGCGCGCACCCGCAGTCCTACCTCGGCGGCGCCGGGGTGGCGCTGACCGTGGTCCACCTCGGCGCCGCCGCGGTGTGGGTGGGTGCGCTGGCACACGTGGTGCGCGCGGCCCGGCGCTGGCGGCACGCGCCGGCCGCGGCACGGGCCCTGGTCCGCGGCTACGCCCAGTTGGCGCTGGCGCTGTTCCTCACCGTGGTGGCCACCGGCACGCTCGCCGCGCTGGTCGTCCTGCCCTCCTGGCGGGCGTTGGCCGCGACCGGCTACGGGTGGACGCTGCTGGCGAAGCTGGGGCTGGTCGCGGCCGCCGCCGTGCTGGCCGTGCTCGGCCGGCGGCGGGCGTTCAGCGCCCGGCCCCGGCCCGGACCGGAGCCCGGGTTCGCCCCGCGGATCGAGCGGGCCGCCCTCGTCGGTGTTCTGGCGGCCACCGCGGGGCTGGTGACCCTGCCCGCGCCGCGGCCGGCGGCCACCGCACTGACGCTGCCGCCGCCGCCGTCCGGACCCCGCGTCGACCTCGGCACGCTGGTCGGGCAGCTGTCGGTCGGCCTGACCGCTTCCGACGGCCAGCTGGTCGTCCAGGTCAGCGCGCCCGGCACCGACCCGGGCGAACCCGGCGGCGACGACGCCGGCTACCGAGTCACCGCCGCGCTGACCGGCCCGGCCGGCGAACCGACCCGGCTGCCGCTGCTCGGCTGCGGCCCCGGCTGTTTCCTGGCCGCCCCGGCCTGGCCGGCCGGTGTCAACCGGCTGGACCTCACCACCGGCGCCGCCCGTTGGCACGGCGGCACCACCCGGTTCACCCTGCCCTGGCCGCCGTCCGACGGCCGCGCCGACTTCGGCCGTGTCCTGACCGCCCTGCGCGCCGCCGGCCGCCTCACTCTCCTCGAACGCGTCACCAGCGACACCACCGGCCCGCAACCCGCCGCCGACCGGATCCCGCTCTCGGCACGGGACTTTCTGCGGTCCGAGCCGTACGGCAACGGCGGCGTCCCGGTCGTCGCCGCACTACCGCCCGCCGGCGGCCTGCGCCAGCTCGCCGTCGCCTACCCCACCATCGGCGTCTACATCACCTTCCAGCTCGGCCCGGACAACCTGCCCCGCCGCCAGGTGGAGGCCACCCCCGACCACCTCATCACCAGGGAGTTCGACTACCGGTGACCCACCACCACGCAACGTCGCGACAAACGACCCGGTCACCGTCCACGACAGACCGCTCCGGGCCCGGGCCGCCGCCCCGTCCTGACCACACCCTCGCCGACCGGCTCCTGGCCACCGTCCTCCACCAACGCCTCGCGCTGCCTCAGACCGTCGTCGCCGCCCTGTTCAACGTCCGACCCGAGACGATCAACAGGCGCATCCGAGAGAGATCCGCTAACTCCTCAACCAGACCCAGCACGCCATCCATCCCGGCCCACACCGGCTCGCACGCTCAACGACCTCTACAGCCTCGCGACCGCGGAAGGCATCACCATCCAACCAGGACCAAAACAGCGTGTTGATCCTCTGCAAGCCCCTAAGTGGCTAGCCACAGCTAGCCAGGGCGTGCCAGACAGAGAATGCTGGTCTGCTCGCCAGCTCTTTCCGGCAGAGGCCAGGCAGCGTTCCTAGTAAATCGACAGATCGTCGCGGTGCACCAGGCCGAGGAAGTGGCCTTCGGGATCGGTGACCAGACTGGTGGTCAGCTTGTGCTCGCGCAGGCGGGCGGCGACCCGGTCGAGCGGCTCGTGCGGCCGAATGGTGACCGGTCCGGGTTCCATCACCTGCTCCGCTGGGGTGTCCGGGTCACCGTCGAGGGCGGACTCGCGTAGCCGGCCGAGCAGCGTGCGGTCTTCGGTAAGCACCAACGCGAACCCGTACCGGGATGCCTCGATCCGGGCGCGGATGACACCGATCGGTTCCTCCGGGGAGGCAGCGACCGCGTCGGTGCGGAGCCGGGTGCCGGCCGTGGGTGCGTCGGCGAGAGTGCCGTGCGTCGGCAGGTTGTGCGCCAACCAGTCCACCTTGCCGGGGGCGTAGTCGTACACCTCCGCAAAACCGAGACGATCGAGCCGGCACGCGGCTCGCGGGCTCATGTCTCAAAGCCCGTCCCAGCAGTACACGACCACCGGCCGACTCCGATCAAGGCCGGCGGTGGTGGCAGCGGTGAGCGTCTTGAGCGGGATGTTGACCGCGCCAGGCAGATGCTGCTCGGCGTACTCAGCTTCCGGAAGCACCTCGACCAGCTTCGCGCCACCGTCGAGCAGGCGTCGCAGCCCGGACAGATCAACCCGAGTAACCACAGCCACCGACGCTTGTGCCTGCGGCACTCGTCGAATACAGCAACTCGACCGTCACTGTTCGAGACCGGTCTCCGGCAGGGCGGGCACCTTGTGTCCGTACGGGAACACCCACCGGAAGAAGCTCAGCCCCGGTCGCCGGCACCAGCAGTCCTCCGCACAGCCGCAACTCGCCGCACCCATGCCTTCGACGAAGCGCCCAACCAGGGCGAGGAGCAAGTACAGACCCAGGACTCCGAGCAGGAGCCGACCAGCGCCACGACTCACCATGACCCCCTCCAGCCATCCAGCATCGACGACGCTACGCCGCAGCTGCGCGAGCCTTGCAGGCCGCTCACACGTTGGTCCCCAGACCGCGACGAAGCTGATCAACATGACGTACGCCTTCGACGCCGACGATCGATCGCAGGACCGCGACGTCCACGCCTGCAGCCAGCAGGAGCCGAACCGCCATGCTGTCCTCGACTGACAGCAGGCCCGCCAAGAGATCCGAGGGGGCCACCTGGGTCGAGCGTCGAGCGACGGCTCTCTTTTCGCGCCTCGGCCGACGCCAACTTCAGGCGCGGCATCACCCGTTGCCCGCAAAGCGGTCCCCAGGCCGGCCGACACGACCCCACGAGGTCTTCGGGCGTAAAGCTCGTCGACCGCGTCCGGTCCGAACGCGGCTGTCGCCGCAGACCTGGCGCGCACGGCCTTGGCTGCGGTACTGCCGCTGGTCGACCAGCACCTGGCGGCCGTCTACGCGGCCGCCTTCGGCATGTCGGCCGGAGCCGTGTTCTTCAACCCCGCCGCCGCCGTGCTGTCCGGCATGGTCACCTACAACTCGCTGCTGCAGGCCGACGTGGCCGATCACACCCGCGGCCGCGTGTTCGCCGGGTTCGACCTGCTCTGGCAAGCCGGGCGGCTGGCCTCCGTCGTCCTGGGCGGCCTTGTCGCCGACATGCTTGGCATCCAAGCCGTCTACGTCCTGGGCGGCGTCCTGCTGCTGCTCGCCGACAGCTTCGGCCTGGCCAGCCTCTCCCGCCCGCACAGGAGACGCCGCAACCTCTCGGGCTGAGCGGAATCAGCACCCGACCGCGTCAAGATCATTGGTCTGGAGGTGGTGTCCCGGTCAGCACGGACCCCGGCCGGCAGGGGCCGTCACGGGACGCTCGTCGAGGCGGCCGGCAGCGGGCAGTAGTCCAGCCGGGTCGCTGCCGCGGCGGGGGCGGCGGCCACCGCGACCGGCAGCAGCAGCGCCGCGGTGACCGCGGCGGTGGCGAGGATCCGCGCGGGCAGGCTGACCGGCCGGGCCGGTGCCAGCATCCGCCGGACCCGGGCGACGGCGGTGGGGCCGCCGGCGGCCAGCCCGGCGGCCGGTGCCCGCGCCTCGGCGACTTGCAGCAGGGCGGCGGCGACGGTGTGCCGCTGGTGGCGGCGGGCGGCGGCGTCGTCGGCGAGCATCTCGACCAGGGCTGTGATCTGCCGGCGCGCCTGCCCGAACAGCGGGACGCCGGGGAAGGCCCGGTCGAACGCCTGCGCGCCGGCCAGCACCAGATGGTGCCGGCCGCGCAGGTGCGCCCGCTCGTGCGCCAGCACAGCGGACAGCTCGTCCTCGGCCAGCGCCGCCACCGCGGCCGAGGTCAGCACGATCCGGCGGGCCCGGCCGGGCAGGCAGTAGGCCGCCGCGGTGGGGTGGTCCACCACCACTGCACCCAGCCGGTGCACCGGACGCCCGACGATGGCCAGCGCGTCGGCGTGCTCCCGCCGGTCGCGTCCCGCCCGCAGCAGCGCCCCCGCCGCGCACCAGGCCAGCCGGCCCAGCACGGCCACCGCGGCGGTTGTACCCACCGCGGCCGGCAGCGCGCCGCCCGGTGCGGCGTACTCGGCCCGCAGCGCCATCACACAGGCCCGCAGCAGCTGGCCCAGGTCCGTACTGAGCTGGGTCGCCGGCACCGCCAGCGCCACCCCGGCCAGCACCACCGCCAGCACCGCCGACAGGCTCAGCGCCTGCCACACCGCGATCCCCAGCCGCGGGGCCCGCGCCGCCCAAGACCCACGCCGCAGCGCAGCCGGCGCGGCCACCGCCAGCGCCGCGGCGTAGCCGACCAGGACCAGGGCGACGGTCACCGGCCTGCTTTCCGCCGCAGGGCGCGCAGCGCGGCGCGCAACGTCTCGGTCTCCTCCGCCTCCATCCGCCCGAGGAAATGCACCAGCGTGGCCTGCGGGTCGGCGCTCTGCTCCAGCGCGGCGCGCATCAGCTCGGCGCTGTAGGCCTCCCGGGAGGACACCGGCATGTACCGGTAGGCCCGGCCGTCCAGCTCCCGGATCAGCCAGCCCTTGCGGTGCAGGTTGTCCATCACCGTCATCACCGTCGTGTACGCGATCGACCGCTCCCGCTGCAGCTCGTCGACCACCTCCCGCACCGTCGTCGGCCGCCCCCGAGCCCACAACCGGTCCATCACCACCGCCTCGAGCTCACCCAACCCGCGCACACCGACCCCCTGCCGCCTGACTCCTATCCGGCATCGTACGACCCACCGCCGGATCCCGGGGCCCCGCCGACCCAACCCGGTCCCCCTTGCCCACCGTGTCAGCAAGCCCGCCGCTGCGGGGCCGGAAGGCCACCGGCCGGCACCGTGTCACTACTTTCACTTGCCCACGACGAAGTTCACGATCAGATCAAGTTGCCGTTGTGACTGTGACCCGAGCGGACGTACCGTGATGGTGGCTCCTCCGGATCGCCAACGCTGCGACCAGCCACTTTGAGTGGCCCACAGCCGGCCTCGCCCGGGGCCGGCGCCCTTGCTGGAGAGGGCCGGGGACGTAATCCCCTGAGTGGGAGCGTCCGCAGGTCGTCCGGCTACGCCGGTCGACCTGTTCCGTGTACCCCGAAGCGGCACAGGGTTGCCTCCGCGGTATGAGGTCGCTCGCTACCCCTAGGGGGTACGAGTAGAATGCCAGGCAGCTTATGAGGCGCGCCCGGCCGGCTCGCGGAATCCCAGCGCGACCTACGGGGCAGGCGAGGAGAGGGCTCCCGTCCCGCGAGGCCCGGTCTCCAGCCCGAGCCAGGCCTCGAACACGGCTCGGCGGACGGGCACGCTCCGACGTGGTGTCAGCCGGTCGGCGTCCCGGGGGGGACGGATCGGCCAGTCAGCCCGATCTACGGCCGCGAATAGTAGACTTGGATTGGGCGTCGCCGATCAGCCGTCACTCCGACCGGGGTGCGTCCTGGGGGGGTGTCAGCATGGATCCGAACCTCCGCGCATCGGATGCCGACCGGCAGCGCCTCGTCGCCGCGCTGGAACATCACACCGCGGCCGGGCGGCTGACCCTGGACGAGTTCGCCGAGCGCGCCGCCGCCGCCCACCGGGCCCGCACCCTCGACGAGCTGCCGCCACTGGTCGCCGACCTGCCCGCCGAGCCGCCGGCCCGAGCCCGGCCAAACTCCACGGCGAAAGCTGCCGTGGTGGCGGCGCTGGCGCTCCTCATCCTGTTCATCACCGGCCTGACCTCGGTAGCCGCCGCGGGCCACGGCGCCATGCTTGCGTCCATCGGCAGAATGTGCTGACACCTCCGGTGGCTGGCCGCAGACTTGCCCGCGACTCGGCGGCGGATCCTGGCAGCCGATCCCCGTTCCCCGTCGTCCCCGGCTGCGAGCGCGGGTACGGCATGGCCTCCTCGGCAGGGGAACGGTCGCCGGCGTCGGCGGCCGAACTGCCTCCCCGGTCAGGTCCAAACAACCTTTGAGCGCCGGCGGTGAACCGCCCGACGGCCCGTCGCGTGTCACAGCCTGGGCGGTCGGTCGAGGGGTGGCCCGGTATGGCCAGGCTCGGGTCCGGTGTGCTGGTCGTCGATGACGAGCCGGCTGTTCGCGCCATGCTGCGCCGGTGGCTGGCCGGCCATGACACGGTGGTCTGCGCCGAGGCGGCCACCGGCGAGGAAGCCCTCGCGGCGGCGCAGTTGTACCGCCCGGCCGCCATCGTGCTGGACCACCGGTTGCCCGACATTCCCGGGGCCCGGCTCCTGCCTCGGCTTCGGCAGCTGTGTCCAGAAGCGCGCATCGTGCTGTTCACCGCCGACCGGGCCGCGGCCCGGGCGGCCCAGATCAGTGGGGACGCGACCGGCCTGGTCAAGGGTGGCCCGCTCGCCGAGCTCTACCACGCGCTCACCGCGGCGGGGGACGCGTAGCCGTGGCTGCGCGGCCGGCGGCGGCGATGCAGGACCCTGCCAACGCCGGCGCCGATCCGCGTGCCCCGACGGGCCGGCGCGCACGGCATGCTCGACGGCCGGCGGGCAGGCAACCAGCCGCCGAAGCCGGGCGGCGCGCTGACCGTTCTCCGTGCTGGCTCGGGGTCGTCGACGGTGGCGGGACGGCTACCGCGACCCCGTTCGGCGTCGCGGTCGCGACCACGTCAGGCACGACCCATCGCTGCCGGCCGTCGCCGCAAAGGGGTGGGTGGGACTGCCGCTGGCGATCGGCCAGGGGCGCACCTGTCACCTGGTGGAGGCACCTGGCTGCGGTAGCCGACGGTGCCGCGCCAGCTCACGATGCGACGGAAGGCGGGCCGGGTGGACACTGGACCCGCGCGGCCCGGTCTCAGCGTCTCCCGGCGGCGCTCGCGACCCCCTTGGACAGTGCCGCCGCGGATCTGGCCGGGCGTGCCGAACGGCGCCGGCCTACGCCCGCTGCTCCCGCGCGAGCCGGCGGCCCGCCCGGGTGCGGGACAATCGTTGCCGGCCGCGGCTGGTCGGTCAGCTGCCGGCCGGGTTGGTCTGCTCGGTGGGTGGCTCGGCGGGTTTGCGGGCGGTGAGGCGTTCGACGATGCCGAGTTTGAACCGGTCGTGCCGTTCGATGGTCAGGCCGGCGGCTTGGACGTGGTGGAGGGGGCGGCGCCGGTAGTGCTCGCCGCCGGTGGGGATGCTGACCAGTTCGATGAGCCGTTGGATGGCGCGGACCGGTCGGCTGGTGCCGGCGACGTGGTCGAGCAGGAGCAGCCGGCCGCCGGGGCGCAGGACCCTGATCATCTCTGCGATGGCGCGCTGGTCGTCGGGGATGGCGCACAGCGAGAGGGTGCACACGACGGTGTCGAAGCTGGCGTCGGGGAACGGCAGGTCGTGCGCGTCGCCCTCGCGCAGGTCTGCGGGGCGGCCGAGGTCGTCGGCGCGGCGGCGGGCCAGCGCCAGCATGGCCGGGCTCCACTCGATGCCGGTCAGCTGGACGTCGGCGGGGTAGAGCGGCAGGTTCAGCCCGGTGCCGATGGCCACCTCCAGGACCTGCCCGGTGGCCTGCGCGCAGATCCAGGTTCGGGACTCGCCGAACAGGACCCGGTCGAAGAACCGCATTTGCCGGTCGTAGGAGCGGGAGTGCTTGTCCCAGTAGCGGCGTAGCCGCTGGGTGTCGGTGGCTGCCGGCATGGGTCACCTCCTTGACAGTAGGGAACGCTATCTGAATAGTGGTCCCTATGGCAAGCGGTGGTGCGGTTCGGACCCGGCTGACCCGGGCGCAGAGCCGGGCCCGCACCCGCGACCTGCTCATCGACTCCGCCATGCAGGTCGTCGCCCGGGACGGCTACGCCGGCGCGTCGGTGGACGCGATCGCCGCGCAGGCCGGGTTCAGCATGGGCGCGGTGTACTCCAACTTCGCCACCAAGGAGGAGCTGTTCCTGGCCGCGTTCGAGCGGCACTGCGCCGGCGAGCTGGCCGCGCTGGCCGCGCTGGTCGACGCCCACCCCAGCCTGGACCAGTTGCTGGCCGCCGTGGTGGATCGGTTCGCCGACCTGGGCGAGCAGCACCGGCAGTGGTGGACGTTGTGGGCGGAGCTGTGGCTGTACGCCCAACGCCGCCCGCACGGTGCGGCCCGGTTCGCCGAGGTCCAGGCCCAGACCCAGGCGGTGCTCGCCGGCGCGCTCTCCCGCGAGCTGACCGGACCGACCAGCGAGCTGGCCGCGGTCATCCACGCGCTGTGGACCGGGTTCATGCTCGACCTCCTGGTCAACCCAGACGCACTCAGCCCGCCGGCCTTCCGGCGGGCGGTGCGCTCGCTGATCGCCGCACACGCGGCCGAGACAACCGGAGGTGCAGAAGATGGGTAACTGGACATTCGGGCTCGCTGGCTTGGCGTGCCTGGCCATGATGGCCCTGGTCTGCCTGCCGATGGCCGCCGGCGGCATCCGCGGCTGGTGGGACCGCCGCGGCACGGCCCCGGTACCGCCACCGGCCGACTCCGCGGCCGGCGAGCACGACGCTGCCCCGCCCACCCATCTGTCCACTCCGGACAGCCCAAGAGTTCGGTAGCGGTGCAGCCGGCCGCGTTCGATGTGATCATCGTAGGCGGTGGACCGGCCGGGATGAGCGCTGCGCTCATCCTCGACCGGCCCCGGCGGCGGGTGCTGCTCTGCGATGCCGGCCATCCGCGCAACGCCGCTGCTTCGGCGATGCACGCGCTCCTGTCCCGGACCGGCGACGGGGTCCCGGTTCGGCCGGCGGATCGCCGGCGCGCCGCCAGTGCCTTTTGGTTCAGTGGGCTCCGATGGGGCTGGCGTGGATGGTCGCGGCGGTCAGCCGGCGGACATTGCGGAGCAGGTGTTCCTCGGCGTGGTGGGCTAGGTCGTGCGCCTCGGTGAGGCTGAGATCGGCGGCGACGGTGACGTCGACTTCGGCGCGCAGGGTGTGGCCGATCCAGCGGATGCGGAGGTTGCGGACGTCCTGGATGCCGCTGACGCTGGTGACGGCGGCGGTGGCTTGGTCGACGAGGTTGGGGTCGACGGCGTCCATCAACCGTGCTCCGACCTGGCGGGCGGCGGAGCGCAGGACGCCGAGGATGGCGATGGTGATCAGCAGCCCGATGACAGGGTCGGCTTGTCGCCAGCCCAGGCCGACGCCGGCGGCGCCGAGCAGGACAGCGAGGCTGGTGAAGCCATCGGTGCGGGCGTGCAGGCCGTCGGCGACCAGGGCGGCGCTGCCGATGCGCCGGCCGACGCGGATGCGGTAGCGGGCGACGATCTCGTTGCCGGCGAACCCGATGACGGCCGCTGCCGTGACCGCCCAGAGGTGGCTGACCGGGCGGGGGTGGATGAGCCGGTCGATGGAGACGTAGCCGGCGAGCAGGCTGGACAGCGTGATCATGGCGACGACGAACAAGCCGGCGAGGTCTTCGGCGCGGCCGTAGCCGTAGGTGTAACGCTTGGTAGGTGCCCTGCGGGCGAGCCGGAACGCGACCAGCAGCGGCACCGCGGTCAGGGCGTCGGCCAGATTGTGCAGGGTGTCGCCGAGCAGGGCGACCGACCCGGACATGACGACGACCACGGCTTGCACGGCGGCGGTCAGAGCCAGACCGGCGAGGCTGACCAGCAGTGCGCGCCGGCCGGCAGCGTCGGCCTCCAGCGCGTCGTCGATGGAGTCGGCGGCGTCGTGGGAATGCCCACCGAGCAGTCCGGCGGCCTGCTGCCGGAACCGCGGCCAGAGCCTAGCCGACCCGCGGTCGTGGCTATCGGCCTGGTGACCATCGTGGCGGTGGTCGTGGAGGTGGGCGCCGGGCTCGCGGCGGTGCAGGCTCATCGGGCGTGGTGTCCTCTACGGGGAGCGGCAGTCACCATGAAGATATCAATATCTTCGCGACTGCGAATATCTTGTGTCGAGGGGTAAGCTCTACCCCGTGTCAGCAGCCCGAGCCGGCAGCCGTCGTGCCGCGAAGCGCAAGCCGGCTCCGCATCCAGACGTGCTGACCGGCGCACAGGTGACCGCGGCGGTGACGTCGTTCGCGCTGTTGGCCGACCCCACCCGGGTGCGGATGCTGTGGGCGTTGCGTGAGGTGGAGCTGGATGTGGCGAGCCTGGCCAAGGTGGCCGGCTGCCGCCCGACCGTGGCCAGTCAGCACCTGTCGAAGCTGCGTTTCGCCGGTCTTGTGGAGGGCAATCGGCAGGGACAGCGGGTGCTGTACCGGTTGCGCGGGGCCCATGTGAGAGCGTTGCTCGCGGAGGCGTTGTTCCACGCCGACCACCAGGTCAGCGGCGCCCCTGTGCACGTTTGAGCCGGCCGCCGACGCCCGTTCAGCAAGCAATCGTCACATTCCATGCCTCGACTCCTTCAGCGCAGTTTCTGGATGCGCCGAGCGGCGGTGGGCACGCCGCTCGGCGGCCACCCGCCCAGCTGACGACCGAGCCGCCGGGCGCACCGTGTGGGTGCTAGCGGGTGTGGCTGCGTTCGTGGTGCTGGCCGGGACCGTCCTGCTGGTTCGGCGCGACCACCCCGGTTCAAGCGGTAGCGAGTCCGCGCCGTACGTCGGCGGAGACCTGCATGCGGTCGCTACGGTCGGCGGGCGGCTGTTCGTCAGCGGCCACGACGGCGCCGGGTACAGCGACGCTGCCGGCACCTGGACCCAGATCGGCGGCCTGAGCGGGAAGGACGGCATGGGCTGGGCCGCCGTGCCGGGCGGGATCCTGGTCGGCGGGCACGAGGGCCTGTACCGGTCCACCGACCGCGGCGTCACCTTCGGACCGGCACCCGGCAACCTGCCGGTGACCGACGTGCACGCCCTCGGCTCCAGCGGCACGACGGTCTACCTCGCCAGTCCGCAGCAGGGCCTGTTCGCGTCCACCGACGGCGGGCAGTCCTGGACCATGCGGTCGGCGGCGGGGAAATCGTTCATGGGAACGATGGCGGTCGACCCGACCGACCCAAAGCACCTGCTCGCCCCGGACATGGCCTCCGGCGTCACCGAAAGCCGCGACGGCGGGCGGAGTTGGCGCGCGCTCGGCGGCCCCTCCGGTGCGATGTCCGTCGCGGCATACCCCAACGAGGCGAGCCACCTGGTGGCAGTCGGCATGGCTGGCGCCGCAGAGACCCGCGACGGCGGCATGACGTGGCAGCCGCTGACCGTCCCGGACGGTACCGCCGTCGTCACCCTCGACCGCTCCGGCGCGCTCGTAGCGGCGGTTCACGCCGGGAGCACAGCCGAGGTCTACCGCAGTACCGACAACGGCAAGGCCTGGACCCGGATCTGACGGCCCAACCCGCCATCCACCGTGACGTGCCGCTCCACCTCACCTTTCGGTCGCCGGGTCCCAGGGTGGCTCGCCCCTGCTCGCCGATCAGATGCCCCAGACGGTCGACGCTGCACCGACCACCGAAGCGTCCAGGATGGGGCCGCCGGCTCGGCTCGGCCACAACGTGCCGGCTGAAGGCCCCAGCGGCGGGCGGATCGTCGAACGCACGGATGATCAGGCGGTTGGGTGGTGGAGGCCTCGTACAGGACGCGGTAGTCGGCGTCCAGGAGCACTCGGAGCAGCAGTCCCCGCGCGGGGTAGGACACGGCGATGTCGGCGTGCTGCCCGTTCCGCTGGAGCACGGCGGCCGCCGGCGCGGCCCGAGCCTACGGTTCGGCGTCCAAGACGATCACCGGTGATCGGTAAGGCGGTCACAGGCCCGGGGGGCGCCGGCGTAGGTGACCGCCTCGTACACGGTCATCCTCGGCACGGCGCGCATGGCCGTGGCCACCGCGCGCACCAATGCGGCGTCGGTGGTGACCGGCCAGGGGATCTCCAGCTGGGCCCAGCCCGCCGCGCCAGGGCGATGCGGTCACTGCCAAGCGAGCTCGGTGCGGCGGGCCGGCCAGTCAACAGGAGTGGTGAAGCAGGCGGGTAAGCCCCGCCTGCGCCGCCAGCCGGTCCGCCTCAGGCCGGCAGCCTCGCGGAGTTGCATCAGCGACCGTGGGCGTGGGTCTTGGTTGTGGGTTGTCAGGTCAGTCCCCATACCCCCGTTCTCGCCGAGCGGTACCAACCGAACCGTCCGGGCGAACACCGCCTCCCCGCGAGCCAGGTCGAGCAGCCGCTCCGCCCGGCCACCCAGGTCAGCTGCAGCGTGATCGCACGGGCGTCCGTTGCGTGACAGGACCCGTCCGAAAATGCCGCCGGCAGCGTGTCGGCTGTGGGTGTCGAGGCGGGGCTGTCGGGCACTGTCGGTGATGGCTGTTGGGCGGATCGTGGATGGGATGACCACCTTCGAGTTGTTGTCGACCGGCGAGCCGGCTACTGGCACGGATCCGCTGCGGCTGGCCGCCGCGGCTTACCTGGCCCGGTTCACCGGACTGTCCCGCACCCACGCGGAGTCGGACCTGCGGATCTACTTCGTCTGGTGCGCCGAACGAGGCGTCGATCCGCTGGCCGCAAGCCGGGCGCAGGTCGAGTTGTACGTGCGATGGATGCAGGAGGTGCGCCGGTTCAAACCCTCCACAGTGTCGCGGCGGATGACGGTGGTACTCGGCTTCTACCGCACCTGCGTCATCGACGGCGTGTTGGCCCACTCCCCGGCCGAGTACGTCCGCCGGCCGGCGGTGCCGGCCGAGTCACCGACGCTCGGGCTGACCCACCTGCAACTGGAGGCGCTGCTGGCCACCGCTCGGGACTCGGCGAACCCGTTCGACTTCGCCCTGGTCTGTTTGCTCGGCCTGCTCGGGCTGCGGATCTTCGAAGCTACCGGGGCCAACATCGACGACCTCGGTGAGGAGCGCGGCCACCGGGTGCTGAAGGTCCGCGGCAAGGGCGGCAAAGACCGTCCTGTGCCGCTACCACCGGCGGTGGCCCGAGCAGTCGACCGCGCCACCGGCGACAGGGTCAGAGGGCCGCTGCTGCTCAACCGGACGGCACCCGGATGGACCGGCAGGCCGCCACCCGCAGGCCGCCACCCGCAGGCTCGTCGCACTTGCCCAAACCAGCCGGATGAGGATGCCGAGAATGCACCCACATATGCTGAGACATACTTTTGTGACCACGATGCTCGATCCTGGCGTTGACCTGCGCGACGTGCAGATCGCCGCCCGGCACGCTGATCCACGCACCACTATGCGGTACGACCGGGCCCGCAACCAACTTGACCGGCACCCCAACTACATCCTCGCCGCCTACATGGCCTCCGGAACCTGACGGAGCCCTGGCGAACGCACGCCCGTGCCGAGAGTCGGATGTCGAGCGCTCGAATATTTATGCGACGATCGGTACCGGTGTTACCTTGGCGACGACGCCGGTGGACGGATCTCCCGCTCATTCTCAGACCCGCTCGGTGCAGGCGGCAGATGCGGGCCGGGCTGCCCGGACGATGGCCAGGTCACGGCCCGGGGCAGCGAGTTTGATCAGGGTCTGCTCGATGTGTGCGGCGACGGCCCGCTTGTCGATGCTGGGACGAGCGGCGATGCGCTGGTCGAGCCAGTCCCCGATGAGCAGGCCGAGGATCTCCAGCGGGCCGACCACGCCGGGGATCCCTGCCACACCAGGGTCGCCGCACACCGTGGCGACGCCGAACCCGACGAGGGTGGCAACCGGCGTGAGACGGCGCAGCCACGCCACCGCACCCGCCGGGGCGCCGGCGCCCACCGCGGCCCCGCCGAGCGCCGTACCGCCCAGCCACAGCAGCAGGCCGGCAAGCCGCAGCCATCGCCCGATCAGTCCCAGCCAGCCCTTACCCGCAGTCGGCCCGACCGCCACCTCGGCCTGTCCGGCGGGCACCGCGGCGATGCCGAACTGGAACGACCCGCGCAGCACATGCCCGTCCAGCCGGGAGGTGCTCACCCACCGCACGACATACACCCCGGCCCCCAGCAGCCCCAGCGGACGCTGCATCGCCTGGTCGTCGCCGGACACCGGACGCGTCGAGCGGCCGGCCGCCGGCCGGCCCCCCACGTCGGTGACGTCGATCCGGCTCAGCCGGTAGTCCAGCGGCTCGCTGAACCGCAGCACCACCGCACCAGGCGCCTGCGGCCGGCCAGAACCCGCGGCGGGACTGGCCTGCACCAGATCGGCGTGCGCCTGCGCCGGCGTCGCTGGCCACACCACCGCGGCCGCGGCCCCGGCCGCGACGAGGTATCCCAGCCGGCGCAGCAGCGGCCACCGGCGAGACCCGTCCACCCGGCGGACCCCGAAGCCGGAACACCAGCAGCGCCGCGCCAACCGCAAAGCCCCTACCACCCCACGTCACATCACGAGCGCCGACCCGGCGCGGTTCACCGCCCGCAGCGTGGACCTCCTCCGACCACGACACCGCCAGTGGCTGAGGTGTGCTGAACGGCCTGCCAACTGCCCCGGCCAATACAGCGGCCACCGCCACGACGCACGACCTCGCCGCCCGCCCAGGCCGCACCGTGATCGCCGTCGCGCCGCTGGCGACGACCGCGCCGCCGCCGGACCGACGACCACCCGCCGCGCCGCGGGCGGCTGCTCGAGCCGCCGTCCCGCCGGCACCGGCGGAACATCGTGGTCGGGCCGGCAGCGGGGGGTGGCCGCCAGGCTGTCGGACCGCCGCCGGCTGGCCCGCATGGTGCCGGCTACACATCTGAGCCCGTTCCACAACGCGGTCATCCCGGTCATCCCGGTCAACGCCGCGACGCATCTGGTGGTCCGGCTGGCCACCACCGTTTCGTCGTGGCCGGCCGCCCGCACGCGGGTACTCAAACGGGAGGTTACCGATGCCATTATCCGGACTCTGCGCAATCGGCGCTGCACAGCGACATGGACTTCCATCGCTTCTTGGAGGCCGCCCACTTGCACCCCTACATGCAGGGCGGGTCGGTTTGGGGCCGGCGGCTGCGCTGTTCCGCTCGTTGGGAGATCCGGCTGGTTGGCTATCGTGCGTCGGCTCGCGGTCGGAGAGGCACGGGAGGTGGACCTGGTCGCCGAGGGTGGTCTGGCCCAGTCGACGGTGTGCAGGCACCTTGCCTGCCTGCGTGACTGTGGGGCTGGTTGGTTCCCGGCCGGTTGGGCTGGCGTTGCCGAAGGGCGCGCAGGAGTCGGGGGGCGGCCCGCATGGTTCGACGCAGGCCCAGGGCGCGCAGCAGGTCGAGGCTGCCGAAGACGGTCCAGTCCTCGACGATCCCTGTCTTGGAGCCGGCTGATGGTCAGGCCGGTGAGGTGGATCGGCCGGCGGTGGTTGGCGGTGGTAAGGGTCCAGCGGCTGGCCAGGCGGCCGGTTGCGTGGCTGGTGCGGTCGGCCGCGGGTGTTAGGCGGCGTCGGCGTCGACGGGGAGGTCGGCGAGCCGCCATTCGAGCATGCCGTCGACCAGCCGGGCGGCGTGGCGGCCGTGGTTGGTCAGCAGCCGGACGGCGTCGTGGGCGAGTACGCAGTAGGCGCCGCGGCAGTAGGCGACGATGTCGGTGTCCGGGGGCAGGTCGGCGAGCCGGCCGTGGAGTTGGTCCAGCGGGATCGATACCGCGCCGGGGATGTGTCCGGCGGCGTATTCCTCGGCGGGGCGGACGTCGAGTACGACGACCTGGCCGGTGCGGGCGCGCCGCACCAGTTCCTCCCGGCTGACCTGTTCGGTGTCGGCCGGGCCGAGGTAGGTGTCGCGGGCGGCCGCGACCTGCGGGGAGTGGTGGCCGGCGACGCCGCGCAGCCGGGTGTAGAGGGCGGCGACGTCGGGGCCGGCGAGCCGGTAGTGGATGCGGGTGCCGTCCCGGCGGGTGGCGACCAGCCCGGCCTGTCGCAGTGTCTGCAGGTGCGCCGAGGCGGTGGTCAGCCCCAGCCCGGCGGCGCGGGCCAGCGCGTCGACCGACCGTTCGCCCTGGGCGAGCAGGTCGAGCAGTTCCAGTCGTTTGCCGCTGCCCAACGCCTTGCCGACGCGGGCCAGGGCGTCGAACAAGTCGGCCTTGGCTACGGGGTCACCCATCGCATCCTCCAGAGGTCTGTGGAATAGTGTAGGAGCCGGAGGGTGGAGACACCACTACCAAGTGGACGGAACACGGTGGAGGTGAGTCGGTGGCGTTGGCGCCGGAGCAGCTGGTCGGGGTGCTGGACGAGGGCCTGGGCAACACCGCTTGGCTGCTGGACCTGGGCGACGGCCGCGCTTTGGTGGTCGATCCGCCGCGGGACGTGCGGGCGGTGCGCGAGGCCGCCGCGCGTCGGGGTCTGACGGTGGCGTTCGCCGCGGACACCCACCTGCACGCCGACTTCCTCACCGGTGCCCTGCATCTGGCCGCCACCGATGGCGCCGCGGTGCTGGCCTCGGCCGCCGGCCGGCGCGAGTTCCCACATCGGGGACTGGGCGACGGGGACGAGGTCGATCTGGGTGGGCTGACGCTGCAGGCCGTCGGCACGCCCGGGCACACCGACGAGCATCTGTCGTTCCTGCTGCGGGATGGGTCGGCGCCGGTCGGGGTGTTCACCGGCGGGTCGCTGATCGTCGGCTCGGCCGCCCGCACCGACCTGCTCGGCGCGGACCGGACCGAGGAGCTGGCCCGCGCCCAGTACGCCTCGCTGCGCCGGCTGGTCACCCTGCCCGACGTGACCGCGGTATGGCCTACCCACGGCGCCGGGTCGTTCTGCTCGGCCCCATCCGGCGCGGCCCGGGCCAGCACGATCGGGGCGGAGAAGGCCGGCAACCCGCTGCTGGCCGCCCCCGACCCGGACACGTTCACCGCCCGGCTGCTGTCCTCGCTCGGCTCCTACCCGGCGTACTTCGCCCGGCTGGCCGACCTCAACCGGCGCGGCCCCGCCGTGCTTCACCCCCGCTGCGGCTGCCGGCCCTGGACGTCGAGGAGACCCGGCGGCTGGTGGCCGACGGCGCGATGGTGGTGGACGTGCGGCCGGTGCCGGCGATGGCAGCCGGGCACATCCCCGGTGCGGTGGCGATCCCGCTGCGCGACCAGTTCGCCACCTGGCTTGGCTGGCTCGTTTCCCCGGAGGTCCCGATCGTCGTGCTGCGCAACGCCGACCAGGACCCCGACGACATGCTGTGGCCGGCGCTGAATATCGGCGTGGACACCATCACCGGCGAGCTTGCCGGCGGCATGCCAGCCTGGACCGCCGCCGGACACCCGGTCGCCACCACTCGCCTCGTGGAAGCCTCCACTATGGACGCTCCGGTGCTCGACGTGCGGCAACAGTCGGAGTACTCCGCGGGGCACCTGCCCGGCGCGGTGAACGTCGAGTTGGGCGGCCTCGCCGGAAAGGCGGACGGGCTGCCGCCCGGCCCGGTGGGGGTGATGTGCGGGCACGGGGAGCGGGCGCTGACCGGCGCGACCCTGCTGGAACGAGCCGGGCACACCGACGTGACGGTGCTGATCGGCGGACCGCAGGAGTGGGCGGCGGCCACGGGCCGGGTGCTGGAGCATGGCACGTGACCGCCAGTCATCCACCGGGCGGGCAGCTGCGGCTCGGCCTGGGCGCCAACGCGGCCCAGTTCACCCTGCTGGTCGCGGTGAACGCGCTTGTCGGCGGCATGCTCGGCCAGGAACGGACGGTGCTGCCGCTGCTCGCGGACCGCGAGTTCCACCTTGCCGCCTACACCGCGGCGCTGACGTTCATCCTGGCGTTCGGCGTCGCGAAGGCCATCACCAACTACCTGGCCGGCAGCTGGTCGGACCGGTTCGGGCGCAAGCCGGTGCTGGTCGCCGGGTGGCTGGTCGCGGTGCCCGTGCCGGTGCTGCTGATCTGGGCGCCTGGCTGGGGGTGGGTCGTGGCCGCCAACGTGCTGCTCGGCATCAGCCAGGGGCTGACCTGGTCGACCACGGTCATCATGAAGATCGACCTGGTCGGGCCGGCCCGCCGGGGCCTGGCGATGGGGCTGAACGAGGCCGCGGGGTACGGCGCGGTCGCGGTCACCGCGCTTTCCACCGGCTACCTCGCCGCCCGGTACGGGCTGCGACCGGCGCCGTTCTACCTCGGCCTCGCCTACGCCGCGCTCGGGCTGGGCCTGTCCACGCTCGCGGTGCACGAGACCCGCGAACACGCCCGGCTGGAAGCCGGCTCCCGCCCCGCCCACACGGAAGGCCGACACGACCACCTGCACGCCGAGTTGGACAGCCGCGCCGTGTTCGCCCAGACCAGCCTGCGCGAGCCGGCGCTGTCGGCGGCCAGCCAGGCGGGACTGGTGAACAACCTCAACGACGGCCTGGCCTGGGGGCTGTTCCCGGTCCTGTTCGCGGCTGCCGGGTTGTCGGTGGGCCGGATCGGGCTGCTCGCCGCGCTGTACCCGGCCGTCTGGGGCGCCGGGCAGCTGGTCACCGGCGCCTGGTCCGACCGGGTCGGCCGCCGGCCGCTGATCGTGGCCGGCATGCTCGTCCAGGCCACCGCGCTCGCGCTGGTCGCCGCGGGCAACTCGTTTCGCCTGTGGACAGTGGCGGCGGTCGTGCTCGGCGCCGGCACCGCGCTGGTGTACCCGGCGCTGCTGGCGGCCGTCGGCGACGTCGCCCATCCGGCCTGGCGGGCCCGCGCGGTCGGGGTGTACCGGCTGTGGCGGGACCTCGGCTTCGCCGTCGGCGCGCTGCTGTCCGGGGTGCTGGCCGACGCGTTCGGGGTCCGGGCCGCGGTCTGGGCCGTCGCCGGCCTCACCGCCGCCTCCGGGCTGCTGGTCGCCGCGCGGATGTACGAGACGCTGCGCCCACCGGCCGCGACGAGATCCGTTCCACAAGGCGCTTGACCTGCTGCGAAAGGTGGCCCGCATGCCGGCTACCCATCCCGGACTGAGCCCAGATGTGGCCTACCTGGACTACAACGCGACCACGCCGGTCGACCCGCGGGTGGTGGAGGCGATGCTGCCCTACCTGACCCTGCATTTCGGGAATCCCTCCAGCGCGCACGCCTACGCCACCACGCCCGCACGCGGGCTCGACACCGCACGCCAGCAGGTCGCTTCGCTGATCGGTGCGCAGCCGGAGCAGATCCTGTTCACCGGCAGCGGCTCGGAGGCCGACGCGCTGGCCATCCGCGGCGCCGTGCTGGCCGCGACCGGAACCGGGCCGCCGGCCCACGTCGTCACCCAGGCCACCGAGCATCCCGCCGTGCTGGCCGCCTGCCGCGGGCTGCGGCACGAGCACGGCATCGACATCACCGTGCTGCCGGTGGACGAGCACGGCCTGCTCGACCCGGCCGAGTTGGCGGCGGCGCTCACCGCCCGCACCGTGCTGGTCTCGGTGATGTACGCCAACAACGAGACCGGCACCATCCAGCCGATCGCCGAACTCGCCGCGCTCACCCGGCGGCACGGCGCGCTGTTCCACACCGACGCCGCGCAAGCCGTGGGCAAGATCCCGGTCGACGTGCGAACCCTCGGCGTCGACCTGCTCACCGTCGTGGGACACAAGATGTACGCGCCCAAGGGCATCGCCGCCCTCTACATGGGCCCCGGAGTTCGACTCAGCCCGCTGGTCGGCGGCGGTGGGCAGGAACGCGGCTTGCGCGCCGGCACCGAAAACGTCGCCGGTGTGGTCGCCCTGGGTGCGGCCGCCGAGCTGGCCGGCGAGGACCTCGGGCACGGTGCCCCGGCCCGGCTGGCGAGGTTGCGGGACCGGCTGCACGACACGCTGGCGACGCGGCTGCAGGGTCGGGTCCGGCTCAACGGACACCCTCGCCACCGGCTGCCGAACACGCTCAACCTCAGCATCGCCGGCACTCGCGGCCACCAGCTCCTCGCCGACTGCCCGACGGTCGCGGCATCAACCGGGTCCGCCTGCCACGCCGGCCTGCACCAGCCATCGCCGGTGCTCCGGGCGATGAACCTGACCGACGACTCGGCGCTGGCGGCAATCCGCCTCTCCCTGGGCCGCTGGACCACCGACGCCGAGGTCGACCGGGCCGCGGCAGCTCTGCTCGCGGCGCTGGCACTGTCCACGGACACGGGCGGGCCGGTCGATCCTCACCCGGCCGAGCTAGCCGCCGGATCCGCGGGCGTCGTGTGACCACAACCGGGAACGTTCAGCAGACACCGGCCGCGGTCAGCACGGCCAGGGCTCGGAGGCATGCGGACAGGCACTGGGCGCCGGCACGCCCCCGTCCTCACCGGAGCCTGGCCGGTGCTTGCCGCACCGTGGTCGATGTGGCGGCGGGAGCGGGCGCCCGGCGCCGGTGTTCCGCACCGTGGCGGATCCGCAGTGCTCGCCAGGTCTGTGGTCTTGCGAGGCATGGTGCCGCGGCGCTGCAATGAAATCGTCCCTGCCGACGTCCTGTGGGTGGATGGGAGGGCGTCGGCGTGGAGTTCTCTGATGTGGCGCGGCTGCAGCTGCCACGGTTGTACTCGCTGGCCCGGTATCTCGTCGACGACGACGCCGAGGATCTGGTGCAGGAATGCCTGATCAAGGCGTGCCGGGGCTTCGCCGGGCTGCGTGATCCGCAGGCGGCCCACGCGTGGTTCACCACGATCATGCTGAATTGTGCGCGCGACCGTTTCCGGCAGCGGGAGCGGCGGGTGGCCGAGACGCCGCTGGACGACGTGGAGGCCTTCTCGCTGTACCGGACGATCGCCGAGGAAGACCCGTTCCCCTACTCCGATTCGCTGCACGTGGACTTCTTGTGCCGGTTCGGCCCGGAGGACGTCTGGGCGGTGCTGCGGGACCTGCCGGAGACCTACCGGATCCCGCTGGTGTTGGTGCACATGCAGGACGTGGCGACCAAGCAGGCGGCGCGGATGCTCGGCCTGCCGCTGGGGACCCTGCTGGCCCGGCTACACCGCGGTCGGAAGCTGTTCGAGAAACAGCTGTGGACGTACGCGGTCCAGCACGACCTGCTCAAGCAACCCACGGCCACGCAGGGAGGGCCGGCATGATCAGTTGCGCCGAGGCGGTCCGGCAGTTCTGGGACTACCTGCAGGACGACCTCAGCGGGGCGGACCGGCTGCGGGTCTTCGAGCATGTCGAGGCATGCCGGCGGTGCTGCGGTGAGGTTGAGTTCCTGACCGAGTTGCGCCGGTTCGTGGCCGCCTCCGAGCTGGACGTGCCGGCCGATGTCGGCGCGCGGTTGGAGGCGCTGCTCTCGACCCTGGAGAGGTCTGATGGCCGACCTGATGCACAAGGCTGAGATCCAGGCGATGGTCCGAGACGCCTACCGGGCAGTGGTCATGCCGGGCGGTGCCGGCGCGGTCTACTACCTGCCGGCTCAGCTCGACCAGGTCCCGGCCGGCGCCGCCGACTGGTCTCTCGGCGTCGGGAACCCGATGGTGCACGCCCCGGTGCTGCGCGGGGACGCCGTGCTGGATGTCGGCTGCGGCGCCGGCATCGACGCCATCCTCGCCGCCCGCGCGGTCGGCCCGGCCGGTCGGGTCACCGGCCTGGATCTCCTGCCGGAGATGTGCCGGCGAGCCCGCGACCATGCCTGCGACTGCGGCTTGGACAACGTCGGGTTCGTGGCCGCGGAGATGGAGGCCATGCCGCTCCCCGCGGAGTCGGTCGACCTGGTGATATCCAACGGCGTCATCAACCTGTCCGCGCGGAAGATGCGTGCACTGTTCGAATGCGCCCGGGTCCTGCGCACCGGGGGATGCATTTGCCTGAGCGACGTGACCATCGACGAGACCCGGCTGCCACCAGAGGTCCTGACGCACGCGGCCGCCTGGTCCGGGTGCGCCGCCGGCGCGATGGCCGAACGGACCCTGCTGCGCAGCCTGCACCGGGTCGGGCTGACCGGCATCCAGGTCCATGAGCGGCACCCGCTCGGCGTCGAGGACTGCGCCCGCTTCCCGCTGTTCACCCCGGACCTGCTGGCCGTCATGCGGGCCACCATCCCGGCGCATGACCAGCACCGCATCGGCACCTGCGTCACCGTGACGGCGCGCAAGAGATATCAGGACGACGCGCCAGCCGATTTCATTGCATCGCACGATGCCGGCAATCAGACCACCACCCGGCCCGTCCTAGATGGCATGGGCCAAGAAATCCAGACCTTCGACGGCGGCGACCGGCACTGCGGAGACGGTCTCGGGAGGGACCTGCGCTCCTGGTGGGGCACCGCCCCGCCAGGCACCCGCACCGTCGTCGCCGTCCGGGACCCCTCGGCGAAGACCGACGTGCCCTCGCTGGCACGACTGCTCGGGCACATCGTCGAGCAACAGACCGAGATCGACGGCGTCCTGCGGGTCACGATCCGGGTGAAGGGACACTGATATGCCCAAGCTGATCTTCGGCTGCTCCCACGGCCGCGACGACGCCGAACGCGCCACCCTCCCGTTCATCGCCGCGAACGTCGCCGTATCCGCCGGCCAGGACGCCATCGTCCTACTGACCATCGAAGGCGCCTGGTTCGCGACCACCGGCTACGTCGACGGCCTGCGCTTCCAGGGCATGCCACCGCTCGCACCGCTGATCGAGGAGTTCCTCGACAACGGCGGGACGATCTGGGCTTGCGGCGCCTGCACCAAACCCCGAGACATCACCGAGGACCAACTCATCAAAGGCGCATCGATCGTCGGCGCCGCCAAGATCGTCGAAGAGATCGCGAACGGCGCCCAGAACGTCATCTTCGCCTGAGCGGCACCCGCCGGTCCTCGCACCGGCGATGCGGTGCCGGGGCAGGGCGGCGACGGTGGCCTCAGCGTCGTGCCGGTGCGTGTCGAGCAGGTCAGGTCAGCACCGCGTCATCGCCGTGCCGGTCCGCAGGCGGCCGGGCGACCAGGCCATCGCAGACCCGCCGGAACAGGGACCTGGTCGGCACCCGCCAGCCGAACCGGTCGACCTGGACCGTGCCGTCGGCTGCCGGACCGCCCCCAACGCACAGGAGGGTTGACCAACCCTAAGCACACGGGCTCTGCGAACCTGCTGAGGGCGGCGGTGGCCCGTACCACCCGACGCCCGGCCGAGAACAGGTCGCGTTCCAGCCGGCGGGTCAGGTGCCGGCAGTCCTCCAGCGCGAAGGTCACCCGCGGCCACTGGCTAGCCCACTGCGCCAGCGCCCTCTGCCATCGCCCACCTCCTCCAGGCGATGTCTCCACGCTACGAGGGGAAGCCCAGACCGCGAGCTACGACTGGAGTGCGGGTTCGCGCTGCAGGTCTTTTGCCGGAGGCACCGGCGGCGAGTATGTACCGACCGGGTCGCAGTGGTGCGTGCGACGGGCGGTCGGGAGGCCTGCGTTCTATGGCGGGTTTATGGTGCGATCCTGATGAGCGCGGCATCCTCGAGGCCGCCGAAGGTGGTGGTTCCGTTGGGGGTGGTAATGGTCTGGGCGGGGTCGTTGATGGTGTCGGTGGCGTCGGTGAGTGTTCCGGCGGCGACGGTGATCGTTCCCTTGGCCATGGCTGTTTGCCTGGTTGCGGCCGCGAACGTGTAGGGGGGCGCGGCGGCGGTCGCGGCGAGCCGGATCGTCCCGTCGCCGGCGACGCCGACCCCGGTGCCGTTGTCGAACCCGCTGCTGCCCCATGTCTGCGCGTCGGCTGCCTTGCCGGTGGGAAGCAGGTGCACCACGAACGCGTCGGTGCCGGCGGCGGATGTCGTCCCGGAGAGGTACAGGGTGCCGTCGGGGGCGAGGGTCACGCCCGCTGCGGTGGCATTGGTTCCCCAGGCACGGTCGAAGGAGAGGCTGCCGTCGGGGTTCAGTTTCAGGATGAGGGCTGCCAGGCCGATCTTTGGTCCCTGGATGGCCCCGGCGAGGTACAGCGACCCGTCCGGGCCCACGGCCGCACCGCCGCGCGGGTCGGCGAGGATGCCCGCGGTGTAGGTACGCGCCCACACCAGGCTGCCGTCGGGCGCAAGCTTGAGCGCCACGAGCTCGGCGTCTGCCGGCGCGCCCGGTGTCTGTGTCTGCCCGGCGGCGTAGACGCTGCCATCGGGGGCGACCGCCACGGCCATGCCGTTGGCGGAGGTCCAGGCCTTCTGCCAGACGATCGTGCCGTCGGCGGCGATCTTCGTGACGGACATGGCCGACGGTGTGGCGTTGGCGAAGTCGATGGTGCTGCCGACGAGGTAGACCGCGCCATCGGGTCCGGTGGCCACGGCGGCGCTCTCCTGGGCGGCGGTGCCGGCGGCCAGCGCCCGCTGCCAGATCAGGTTCCCGGCGGGATCGAACTTCAACACGACCGCCTCGTTCGCGTTGAGGGTGGTCGTGCCGGCCACGTATACCGACCCGTCCGGGGCCAGCGCCGACGCCGGGGTCCCGAAGGAGCCGAAGACCGTGGGCCCGTTCCAGATCCGCTGCCAGGACAGCGACCCGTCTGCCGCGAATTTCACGGTGAAGATCGCCGGTCTGGGCTGACCGAAGCTGTCGGTGGTGAAGCTGTCGCTCAGGCCGGTGAGGTAGGCGCTGCCGTCGCCGCTGACGGCGAGGCCGCCGGCGGCGTCCACGCCGGGACCGCCCCAGGTTGTCTGTGAGAGCAGGGTCGGGCCGGTGGCCGCGCCGGCCGTGGTCGGCACGACCAGAACGGCCAGTGCGGCGAGGAGGTAGATGCGGTGTTTCTTCGGTGCGCGCCTACTCGGCAAACGGATGTGCTTCTGCATCGGTCTCTCCTTACCCTTTGGGCGCCGAGGCCGCCGTGGGGACGGCCGCGACAGGCTCCCTGGCGATCGCGGACCGCTGCCGGGAGCGTGCGCGACGAGGGGATTTGAGCGCTGTCGGCGCTTCCAGGAAGCAGGACCGTCACGGCGGTCAGCAGGGGTGGTGCGGCGTACCGGCATGATCGACCTCCCGGCCCGGGACATGCCTTCAGACGTCAGCCACGAGCACGTGCCAAGACAGTTATACGAACGGGGTGACGAAACGGTTCGCTCTCCGGCGACCTTTTTCAGTCGCAAACTCGACCCGAATCCAGCGCCGCCAACACGAAGAGTGAGGTCGATGACGTGACGTGGGCGGCTGCTCGATGTCGTGCTGTCCAGACGAAGAGTTCGCCGCCCGTTCGTAGGCTTACCTGAGCCGCCTGATGTTGACCGGAGCCTTGCCTGAGTGGGAGATTCGGCGGGGTGCGGCGACCGAGTCGGTGGTCGTCCTTTCTGAGGGGACCGGGGGAAGCATGTCCGTGAAGCCACTCACAGCGCTCGCCTTTTCCGTGGCGTTGGTCATCGTCTTCACCTCCGCAGCGGCGGCGGCTCCCGGGGTGACCGAGCTGGTCAGCGTGCGGAGCAACGGCAAGCAGGGCGACGGGATCAGCGCGCGGGCCAGCGCACCGTCGGCCAGCGCGAACGGGCTGGTGGTGGCGTTCGACTCGGCGGCGACGAACCTGGTCGGCGGGGACACCAACGGCGCGCTCGACGTGTTCATGCGTGACCGCTCCAGCGGGAGGACCGAGCGGGTCAGCGTCAGCAGCAAGGGCAGGGAGGGCAACGGCGGCAGTGCCGGCCCGGCGGTGAGCGACGACGGCCGGTTCGTCGCGTTCGACTCGTCCGCATCGAATCTCGTCCCCGGCGACACGAACGGCAGAACCGACGTGTTCGTGCGGGATCGGCTGACCGGGGTGACGACCCGGGCCAGCGTCGCCGCGGACGGCACGCAGGCGGACAACGTCAGCTTCGGCGCGGCGATCAGCGCCGACGGCCGGCTGGTCGCGTTCGTCTCCGACGCCTCGAACCTGGTGGCTCAGCCGGCGTCCGGGCGGCAGGTGTACGTGGAGGACCGGGTCACCGGGGGCATCGAGCGGGTCAGCGTGAGCAGCGCCGGGGAGCCGGCGCAGGGCTTCACCACGCCGCCGGCGATCAGCGGCGACGGCCGGGTCGTCGCGTTCGCCGCGGGCGCGAGCAACCTGGTGCCCGACGACACCAACGGGCAGCTGGACGTGTTCGCCCACGACCGGGTTACCGCGACCACCGAGCGGGTCAGCGTAGACAGCGCCGGCGCCCAGGCCGCCGACGGCAGCAGCTTCCTGGCCGACCTGGACGGGGACGGCAGCGTGGTCGCCTTCGCCTCGGAGGCGTCGAACCTGGCCGCCGGGGACACCAACGGGGTTCGCGACGCGTTCGTCCACGACCGGGTCACCGGGGTGACCGAGCGGGTCAGCGTGGACAGCGCCGGCGGGCAGGGGGACGGGCAGAGCGTCGGTCCGGGGATCCGCGGCGGGTCGGCGTTCGGGCCGAGCGTCAGCGCGGACGGGCGGCTGGTGGCCTTCGACTCGATCGCGACGAACCTGGTGACCGGTGACACGAACCTCTGCGACCCGTTCTACCGCACCACTCCGGGCGAGTGCCCGGACGTGTTCGTGCACGACCGGTTGACCGGGGCGACGGTGCGGGTCAGCGTGGACAGCGCCGGCGGGCAGGCCAACGCCGCGAGTACCGACCCGGACATCAGCGCCGACGGCTCGACCACCGCGTTCTTCTCCGCGGCGACCAACCTCGTCGCCGTGGACACCAACGGGTTCCCGGACGTCTTCGTGCACGTGGGATAGGCCTCCCGCGGGTTGACCACCGGGGCAGCCTGGTGGAGGTCCGCCGGGTCTGCCGGGTGCTGTTTGGTGACCGTCGTGGCCTGCGTCGCGCGGTTGCCTGCTTGGGCGGGTGCTTGCTGTTGCCGCGCATGCTGACGATCTCGGTCAGCCCGCCGAATCGCCGCATCGCCGACCGCCGCTGCGGCCACGACACCGACCCCGCCCAACGCGCTGGCACGGCGCGGCAGGATCCGAGCTAGACGCCGGTGCCGCACCTCGAAGCCCGCGGCCCGTTCGTCGTGGGGCTGCGGTCGCCAGCCATCAAGGCGGTGTACGCGGGTGACGGGCCAGGCCGGCTGCGACCCGGCGGCTACGGCGGAGTCGGCCGGGAGCGGTCGCGCAACACGAGCTGCTGACTGCGACGGGCCGCGTAACAGCCTGGGCTGGCCGGCTCGGTGGCCGCGAGGCCGCCGACCCCTTGGGCGCCTGCGGATGTGCAGACGGGGCCGTCTACTGCGGACACGCGCCGATGCCCGACCGAGTCCGGGGGCGCGGCGCCCAGCCCGGCACTGTGCGGGCAGGTGATCGCCGGCGAGATCGCCGGCCTAGTCAGGAGATGATGATGCTGCCGGGCTCGGCCGTCTGGGTGCCGGCCTTGTCGGTGACCGCCACCGTGAAGGTGAAGGTGCCCGCGGTCGTCGGGGTGCCGGACAGCCCGGCCGGCGTCTTCGATGCCAGGGTCAGACCCGGCGGGAGTTGTCCGGAGGGGATCGACCAGGTGTAGGGCTGGACCCCGCCGTCGGCGAAGAAGTTCGTGTGGTAGGCCACCCCGACGGTGCCGGCTGGGCAGCAGGACCCCGATGTGATCACCAGCGGCAGCGGCGGGTCGATCGTGATGCTGAAGGCCTGCTGGGCGGTGGCTCGGGCGCCGTCGGTGACCTGAACCGTGAACGTTGCGGTCTCGACCCTGGTCGGCGTGCCGGTGATCTCCGTCGATTCCACCCCGAAGAACCTGGCCATCTTCAGGCCGGCCGGAAGCTTGCCGTCGACCAGCTTCCAGGTGAACGGCGTCGGTCCGGAGCCGCCGCTCGCCGAGATAGCCAGGTTCAGGAACGTGCCGACGTTGCCGGTGCCCAACTTGCAGACACCGTTGGTGCAGGTCAGCCCGACGGTGCTGATCGTGGGCGGCTCCTGCGCGGAGGCCTGCCCCGATAGACCGAGAGCAAGCAGGAGCGAACCGGCCGCCACGACCGGCGCGAGCATCTTCCTCACCACATGCCTCCGAGGCCTGTACCGACCTTCAACCAGTAGTCGTTTCTGCGCCGGGATGCCGGGGTGCACTGATCCAGCGCACCCCGGCAACGACCGGTTGTCGAATCCACTGAGCCCTGGGCAGGCCCAGCACCACTGCTACCCGAGGTAGCGGGCCAGGGCGAAGTCCTCGCCCGACCCCCGGTAGCTCGAACGCGACCCTCCAGCGTCGGCCCCGCCGGCGGCCACGATCTTCCCGTCCGGCTGCAGCGCCACGGCGAACGCGGCGTCGTCGCCGCCGGCGAAGTCGGTGGTCACCTTGCCGCCGGTCCCGAACGTCGTATCCAGGCCGCCGTCCGGGTTGTACCGGGCCAGCGCGAAGTCCTGCGCCCGCGACGTGTTGGCCACACCAGCGGCCACGATCTTCCCGTCCAACTGCACGACCACCCCATGAGCCTCGTCGGTGTCGCCGGCGAAGTCGGTGGTCACCTTGCCGCCGGTCCCGAACGTCGTATCCAGGCCGCCGTTCGGGTTGTACCGGGCCAGCGCGAAGTCCTGCGACCGGTAGGAGGCCTTGGCGCCGCCGGCGGCCACGATCTTCCCGTCCGGCTGCAGCGCCACGGCGAACGCGGCGTCGTCGTCGCCGGCGAAGTCGGTGGTCACCTTGCCGCCGGTCCCGAAGGTGCCGTCCAGGCTGCCGTTGGGGTTGTACCGGGCCAGCGCGAAGTCCTGCGACCGCGACGTCTTGGCCACCCCGGCGGCCACGATCTTCCCGTCGGACTGCACCAGCACCCCGTGAGCCGCGTCGTCGTCGCCGTTGAAGTCGGTGGTCACCTTGCCGCCGTTCCCGAACGTCGCGTCCAGGCTGCCGTTGGGGTTGTACCGGGCCAGCGCGAAGTCCTGCGACCGGTAGGAGGCCTTGGCCGCGCCGGCGGCCACGATCTTCCCGTCGGACTGCAGCGCCACAGCGAAGGCCGCGTCGTCGCCGCCGTTGAAGTCGGTGGTCACCTTGCCGCCGGTCCCGAAGGTGCCGTCCAGGCTGCCGTTGGGGTTGTACCGGGCCAGCGCGAAGTCCTGCGACCGCGACGTCTTGGCCACCCCGGCGGCCACGATCTTCCCGTCCGGCTGCAGCACCACGGCGAACGCGGCGTCGTCGCCGCCGTTGAAGTCGGTGGTCACCTTGCCGCCGGTCCCGAAGGTGCCGTCCAGGGTGCCGTCGGGGTTGTACCGGGCCAGCGCGAAGTCCTGCGACCGCGACGTCTTGGCCACCCCGGCGGCCACGAACTTGCCGTCCGCCTGCACGACCACCCCGTGCGCCTCGTCCATGTCGCCGGCGAAGTCGGTCGTGACCTTGCCGCCCGTCCCGAAGGTTCCGTCCAGGGCGCCCGAGGCGGCCTGGGCCACCCCAGGCAACGCCAGCGGCAACGCCAACCCCGCGGCCACGCAGATGATCAACCTGATTGAGCGTGAGTGATGCACGGTCATCCCTCCCGCGCCTCCCCGAAGAAGCTGCTTCGCCGACACCGTAGCCCTCGACGTGCCCACCGCGAGGCCGTCTGGACCCACTGGTGGCCAAACAGGTAATACGGGCGAACAGCCCCCGCGGATTCACCCCACCGGAAAATAAGTGCCGTCGAAGCCGACCCGGACAGCGATACGACCGTGAGCGGGGCGGGATGCCCGCCTCAGAGCGCCCGCGACGACCAGGGGTTTCTGCACTCCGGCGGCGAACCGAGAACCGTCTGACACCACCCGTCTGGCCCAGCAACCACCTCGACGAAGTCGGCCTCGACATCGCGCCGCATCTCCGCCCGGCCCATGGCGTGCGCTGACTCTGCGGTGAGGTGGTCCACCAGACCGGCGCCCATCCGCATGGCGCCAGCGTCGTCGAGGCAGGCCCCAGCGGCCGGCATACCCCAGCAGTACGTAGCCGCGCGCCCCGGCCCGGCGGAGTGGTATGGCGTTCCGATCCGGCAGGATGGCCCCGCTCGCTCGTACTCACTGTGGAGGTACCGACATGAGGATCCGCGCGTTTCCGGCCCGGCCGCTGCTGCCCGCGCTTGCGGTCGGGGCGGCGCTGGCTCTGCTGTGGGCCGCGGCCAGCCCGGCGGCGGCGCAGGACAGCGGCCGCAAGCTGTCCACCGTTCTGACCGGAGCGGCCGAGGTCGGCGGCGGCGACCCCGATGGCACCGGCACCGCGGCGCTGCGGGTCAACCCCGGCACCGGCCAGATCTGCTACACGATCACGGTCGCCAACCTCGACCCGGTGACCGCGGCGCACATCCACAACGCGCCGGCCGGCGTCAACGGCCCGATCGTGGTCCCACTGACCGCGCCGACCAGCGGGTCGGTGACCGACTGCACCACCGCCGACCCGGCACTGGCCCGTGACATCGTCGTCCACCCGGAGAACTACTACGTCAACGTCCACACCACCGTCTTCCCCGGCGGGGCGGTGCGCGGCCAACTCTGAGCCCGCGCCCACCACCGACACAGAGGCAGGACCTGTGCCAGCCCGGCGGTGACGAGCCGCTCGACGGTGGCGCGGCCGTCCGGCCGGCGCGAAGGAGGGCACGTGCCGGCCGGACGGCGGCCGAAGGCAGGTACGCGGGCGTACCCCCGTTGCGCTGCGGCACACCCCGGGCAGCTGCGACAGGACCGGACCACCGCGAGCACGCAGACCCATCGTGACTGTGTCTGCACACCTGCGGCGGTACCCCGGGTGGCGGCTGGCGACGCTAGAACGGCGGCCCTGCCCGCCGGCCCGTCTGAGGCGATTTCCCATGCTGAACAGGGCGGATCTGTTGTCGCTGGTGCTCGCCGCCTCGCTGGTGACTGGTGGTCCGGCGCTGTCACTTGCCAGCGTGGGCTGCGACTGCGAGCTTTCAGGGTCTGGGGGCGATGCCGGCCGACTACAGCGGCGGCACGTTTGCGAATGGGTCGTCCGGTGACGGCTCGACGGTTGTCGGCTACGCCTGGATCAGCGAGACCGCGACCCGGCCGTTCCGCTGGACGGCCGCCGGTGGCTATCAGGATCTAGGGAATCTGGGGGTCGACTCCAGCAACGGGCGGGCATACGACGCTTCGTTCGACGGCTCGGCGGTGGTCGGCCAGTCGTCGACGACGGTCGGGCCGAGCGCTTCCGGCTGGCAGGCCGTCGGCGGGATGCAGCCCTTGCCGATCTACCAGGCGCTGGCCACCTCGGATGACGGGTCGGTCACGGTCGGCATGGACATCCGGTGGACGGCACCGGGACAGGTCGACCACCTGGGGTTCCTGGGCGGCAACAACTACACCAGCGCCTACGGGATGTCCGCGGACGGACAGCTGGTGACCGGGTACTCGGAGACCTCGCCCAACCGTTACGCGCACGCCTTCAGCTGGACCCCGGCAGGCGGCATCCGCGACCTCGGGGTGACCAACGGCACCGAGAGCCTGGCGTGGGGGGTGTCCCCGGACGGCAGCGTCGTCTACGGCGAGGCGCGCGACCAGGCCGGCTACTGGCGGGCGTTCCGGTGGACCTCCGCGCTGGGCATGCGGGACATGGACACCCTGGGCGGCCCGATGAGCACCGCGCACGCGGCGTCCGCCGACGGTGCGGTGATCGTCGGCAAAGTCTTTGATCAACAGTGGTTCGTCGTCGCTGCGGGCGTTCGCTGGACACCGTCGACCGGCATGCGCGACCTGCGGCAGGAGCTGCTCGACACCGGCGCCGCGGCCGTGCAGAACTGGACGCTCGCGGTGGCGGCCGGTGTGTCGGCCGACGGTTCGGTGATCGCCGGATGGGGATACCCGGCGCCGCTCACCCCGGCGCAGCCGTTCATCGCGGTGCTGCCCGTCCCCGGCGGTGGCGGGGCTGCCCTGTCGTCGGTGTCGCTGAGCAGCTCGTCGGTGCGCGGCGGCAGGTCGGTGACCGGCACGGTGCGGCTGACCGCGGCCCGCGCCCGCCGGCGGCGCCGTGGTGTCCCTGGCCAGCAGCGACATCGCGGTGGCCGCGGCGCCTTCGACGGTGACGGTGCCGGCCGGGGCCACCAGCGCGACCTTCACGGTGTCCACCAGCTCGGTGTCGTCGGACCGCACGGTGACGATCTCGGCGAGCTACGCGGGGGTCACCAAGACCACCACGCTGACCGTCAAACGCCGATGATCACGGACGGCGAGACTGTCGAACGAGCACTCAGCCAGCGCCGGCAGACGTGCTGGCCCGCCGAACCCGGGTCGGCCAGCCGCCGTGGGGCACGGTGGGACGGGTTCACCGACCAACCTGGTCGGCCCGTCACCGCGGCCGGGTCAGGCCGGCGGGAGGCCGGGTGCCCCCCGTCGCCGCACCGGCAGCCCCCCGCCACCGGCTCGTGGGCAGGCTCGTCCGCCGGGGTCTGACCTGCTCGGTCGTCGGACGGCCGGCTGCCCGCGGTGAGCAGGTGCAGCGGACGGCAGCCGCGGCACCCCAACCGGAGGTGCCGTTTGTCCCCGTGGGTGAATCCCAGGCCCTGCCGGGTCCGTATATGTAGGGGCGGACCAGGTGTCCCGGGACGAGTGAGGTGGAGTAACGAAGATCGTCCTCTGCGACGGGGCGTTGGAGATGAGGTTGACCGGAGGGTCTGAGCTGGGCTGGTCGCAGGCACCGACGCCGATGCGCGCTCGCCGCCAGGCTCACTGCTCGCCATGGGGCGCTGACGGGCTGCGGGCGAGGCGACGCACCAGGCCGGCCCCGGGCAGCCTCGGCACGCTCCGCGGTTCGCATGGTGTCTCGTCCGGGGGGGTGCACGTGCCGGTCGGCGTCGTGGCCGCCCCGGACGGCTCGGCGTGGTCCGCGAATGTGGCCGGCGGCGACGCGCGGCCGGACGGGTCCACCGGAGGGGATCGGGGGATCTCCCCGGCGGGCGGCATGGTCGAGGCGGTCACGCCGGCGTGCTGGTCGGTCCCGGAGAAGCCGACGGTCGGCGCGGTCCGCGCCGGTCTGGGTCACCAAGCGAGGCCAGACCGGCGGGCGGCGTGGGCGGCCGGGTCCAGATCAGCGAGTTGCGGAAGCCGATCGCGGTGCTCGGTGAGTGTGGGGAGGAGCGGGATGAAGTCCATCGTCGTCATGCCGGTCGCGTTGGTGGGACTGCTTGGTGTGGTCGTGGGTGCGGCGTCGGCCGCGCCCGGCGTCACCGAGCGGGTGAGCGTCAGCAGCAGCGGCGCGGAAGCGGATTTCATCAGCGAGATGTCGGCGGTCAGCGCGGACGGCCGGGTCGTCGCGTTCGCCTCGCAGGCCAGCAACCTGGTGCCGCTGGACACGAACGGCGTCGCCGACATCTTCGTTCGTGATCGCGTCACTGGCACGACCGAGCGTGTCAGCGTGGACAGCAAGGGCCGTCAGGGCGACGGGCACAGCGGAATCGTCGGCGTGGCGGGCTACCCGGCGATCAGCGCCGACGGCCGATTCGTCGCTTTCCCGTCGGAAGCGACGAACCTGGTGAAGAAGGACCGGAACGGCGCGACGGACATCTTCGTCCGCGACCGGCTCACCGGTACCACCGAGCGGGTCAGCGTGAGCAGCGCAGAACGCGAGGCGAACGGGTTCAGTGACGGGCCGGCGATCAGCGCGGACGGCCGATTCGTGGCCTTCCATTCGGGTGCCGACAACCTCGTCCCCGGCGACGACAACTTCGCCGACGACGTGTTCGTCCGCGACCGGCTCACCGGAACGACCGAGCGCGCCAGCGTGAACAGCACCGGCGTGGGCGGGAACAGTACCAGCTTCCTGGCCGATCTCAGCGCCGACGGCCGGTTCGTCGTGTTCACCTCCGGCGCCGAGAACCTCGTCCCCGGCGCGACCACGTCGTTCTTCCAGGTGTTCCTGCACGATCGCGTCACGGGGAAGACCGAGCGCGTCAGCCAGGACGCGGCCGGGAACGGCGGCGATGGCAACAGCGCCGTTCCGGTCGTCAGCGCGGACGGCCGCTTCGTCGCCTTCGAGACGGTCGCCGCCAACCTGATCGGGGATGGAAGCCACCAGGGCCATATCCTGGTCCGCGACCGGGCCACGGGCGGGTTCGAGCGGGTCAGCGTCGACAGCGCCGGCAACCCGGGCGACGAGTTCAGCGGCCGCCCCGACATCACCGCCGACGGCCGCTACGTCGCCTTCCAGTCGATCGCCACGAACCTGGTCGCCGGGGACACCAACAACCGCAGCGACATCTTCGTCCGCGACCGCCAGAGCGGCACCACGGCGCGGGTGAGCGTCAGCAGCGCCGGGGCGGAGGCGAACGGCGGCAGCGAACGGGCGAAGATCGCCGACGATGGAGCGGTCAGCGCGTTCCAGTCCAACGCGGACAACCTCGTGCCGGGCGACACCGGCCCTACCACCGACATCTTCGTGCACGTCCGGTAGACACCACGCATCCTCCAGGAGGGAGCGGCAGGTGGAGGGTCGGCAGGAGTGTCGAGGTCGCATCTCGGTGCGGATCGTCGCGGCGTCGCTGGGGCTGGTGTTCGCGGTGCAGCCCGGTGGTGCGGCCGCCGGGCCGGGGCTGACCGAGATCGTCAGCGTGCGCAGCAACGGCAAGCAGGCAGACAACATCAGTGCGCGGTTCAGCCCGCCGGCGGTGAGCGCGGACGGGCTGGTGGTCGCCTTCGACTCGATCGCGGCCAACCTGGTCGGCGGCGACACCAACGCCGCGATGGACGTCTTCGTTCGCGACCGCGCCAGCGGCGAAACGGAGCGGGTCAGCGTCAGCAGCAAGGGCAAGCAGGCCGATGGTTTCAGCCGCGACCCGTCGGTGAGCGCGGAGGGCCGTTTCGTCGCGTTCACCTCCGGCGCCACGAATCTCGTTCCCGGGGACACGAACGGGTTCCAGGACGTGTTCGTCCGCGACCGGCTGACCGGCCAGACCAGGCTGGTCAGCGTCGGGTTCGACGCGACGCCGGCCGACGGTGCCAGCCTCGGGCCGTCGATCAGCCGCGATGGTCGGTTCGTGGCGTTCGCCTCGGACGCCTCGAACCTGATCCCGGCCGGCGCGGTTCCGGCCGGCCGGGACATCTACGTCCGCGACCTGGTGACCGGGACGACCCAGCTGGTCAGCGTCACCGCCTCCGGGCAGGCCAGCGGGAGCAGCACGGTGGGGGACATCAGCGCCGACGGCCGCCTGGTCGCCTTCTCCTCCTTCTCGGCGAACCTCGTCCCGGCGACACCAACGACGCGTTCGGCGTGTTCGTCCGTGACCGGGCGGCCGGCACCACCGGCCGGGTGAGCGTCGACAGCGCCGGCCTGCAAGCCGACGCGGCCAGCAGCGGGCCGCACATCAGCGGTGACGGCCGCTTCGTCGCCTTCAGCTCCGAGGCCAGCAACCTCGTCCCGGGCGACACCAACGGCCGCCGCGACATCTTCGTCCACGAGTTGACCGTCGGCAGCACGCAGCGGGTCAGCGTCGACAGCGCCGGCAACGAGGCGAACAGCCAAAGCGACGGACCCGGGATCCGCGGCGGGCTGAGCTGGGGGCCGGACATCAGCGGCGACGGCCGCTTCGTCGCCTTCGACTCGATCGCGACGAACCTCGTCGCCGGGGACACGAACACCTGCGGGCCGTTCTACCAGTCCCCGGCGGGGGCCTGCCCGGACGTGTTCGTCCACGACCGGCTCACCGGCGAAACGAGAAGGGTGAGCGTCGACAGCGCCGGCGCGCAGGCGAACGCCGCGAGCACGGACCCGGCGATCAGCGCCGACGGCTCCGTGGTCGCGTTCTTCTCACCCGCGCAAAACCTCGTCCCGAACGACTCGAACACCTGTCCCGCGTTCGGGACTCCACCCGGCGCCTGCCCCGACGTCTTCGTCCACGTCGGATAGTTCTCCCTCCCGTGACCACGCTGGCGAACCGGGCCGATGCGGGAAGAGGGCCGGAGAGCCGATGGCATTCAAGGGGTGAACAGGTAGTTCCATCGACGTCCAAGCAGAGGGAAGGTGTCGGATGTGAAACGCATCAGGCGGGCGGTCTGTCGACGGGCGGTCCTGGCGGTGCTGCCGCCGCTCGTCTTCCTCGCCGCGCCCGCGCCTGCGGAGGCTGCGACGTTGATCTCGCAGACGACGTGGGGAGGCGCGGACTCCGAAGTGACGAATGGGACTGCCGTCGCCTCGGATGGCAGTACCTACCTCGCCGGGTTCACCACAAGCTTCGATCCGGCGGCCCGGCCGAGAATCTTCACCGTCAAGTTCGCCGCGGACGCCTCTGTGGCCTGGCAGAGGACCTGGGCGGGTCCGGAGACGTTCGGGGACGACGAGGCGAACGACGTTGCCGTAGCCTCCGACGGGTCGCTGTACGTCACCGGATTCACGGTCGGCGTCGCCGGCGACGCCGTGCTGTTGAAGTTCTCCCCGGACGGAACGCTGCTGTGGCAGAACAGGTGGGGAGGCAGCGGCAGCGACCAGGCCCAGGCCGTGGCGGTCGGCGCCGACGGCTCGGTGTACGTCAGCGGTGGGACCAGCAGCTTCGGCGGCGGCGGGGTCTTCGTCCTGAAGTTCGCGCCCGACGGCACCCTCGTCTGGCAGAAGCACTGGGGAACGGGCGACGAAGCCGGGCAGGGCGTCGCCGTCGGGCCGGACGCCAACATCTATGTCGCCGGGGTTGCCGCCAGACCCGCCCAGGTCGGCGCCTCCGACCTGGTCCTGCTCAAGATCGACCCGGCAGGTGTTCTGCTCTGGCAGCGGGCCTACGCCGCCGCCACGAACGTCGACGCCCGCGGCGGGGTCACGGTCGCCCCCGACGGCTCGATCTACGTTGCCGGCGCGCTTCAAGATGTGCCAGCCGGGGGGACGGTCGTGGTGGACGCTCTCGTCGTCAAGTTCGCGCCCGACGGAAGCCTGCGCTGGGACCGCACCTGGGGCGGCCGCAGCGGCGATGTCGCCGGCGGCGTCGGCGTCGCGCCGGACGGCACCGTCTTACTCGCCGGAGACACCAACAGCTTCGGCGCCGGCAGCGACGACGCGTTCCTGCTGCGGCTGAGCCCGACAGGCAAGAGCCTGGACGCCAGTTCGTGGGGAGGGACCGGGATCGACCACGGCGACGGCGTGGGCGTCGCGCCGACCGGGACGATCTCCCTGGGGGGGACCGCGCAGGCTCCGCCGTACTCGTTCCTCCGCGCGCCGACCAGGACGTCCAAGCCGCGGGAGACCGTGTCGACGCCGACCGCCGCGCTCCTCGACGCGGCCGGCACGCTGACAGATCCGGCAGGGCTGGTCGGGACTCCCAACGGCAGCACGACCTTCGCCGGAGAATTCGACGCCGGGCTCGTCCGGATGGCACCGTAGCCGCCGACCAGCGATGCGCAGGACCGCTTGACGGCTGACCGAGAATTGACACCGGGACGACGCGCCGTCGCGTCGAAGGGCGACCACCAGCCCATCCCCGCTGTCGGCCCGCACGCTGAACCGCCCGCCGAGATGTCCCCTCCTTGCCGCTGCGACCTCCGCCGAACGCGACCAACACACCCGCTCCCCGCACCAGGATCCGCGCCGGACGCCGCTGCCGAACCTCGACCTCGCCGGCAGGGTGCCCTGGTCGACCGGGGGGCTAACGCACGTTCGTGAAGACGTCCAGGAACCCGATGGTATCGACGGCGACGAGGCTGGTCGCCACGGAGAAAAGGGCCGTGGTCGAGCCGTCCGCGCTGATGCCGGGGTCGGTGCTCGCGCCGTTCGCCTGCCCGACGTCGAGTGGTGCCGGGTCCGGCCCGGGCGGTGACGCGCGCCGACTTGGATGGGCCGGACGGCGGGCCCCCAGTCGGCTTGACCTTGGACCGGGCTCCAAGGTTATGTGCCAGCGGCGGGGCCCGGGTGACCGCCGAGCGCGCCGCCGATCACCCAGCGCCGGATAGGTGTCTGCCGCCAGCCGCTGGCGGGCGCTGATAGCACTACCCTCCGGGTGAGGGTCTTCCCCGGGGAACGCTTCGGGCGCTTGTCCTGCGAGGACTTGATGGAGACGGCGTCCCGGGGGGACGGCTCTGGAGGCCTGACGCCCACGAGGGTGTTGTCCTTCGAGGACTGTCTATCAGCACGGCGCGGCGCCTCCCGCGGACCTGCGTGGCCCTGCCTGCGGGTGCGTGTTCTTCCCCGCTTCTTCCCCACCTGGCGGTAGGTGATCGATGAGGGGAGGCAACGTGCTGGGTGTGGGGATCGACTGGGCGGAGGAGTTCCACCTGGTCGCGTTCGGCCGGGCCGGCGAGGGTGTGGTCGAGGTGTTGCGGGTCGAGCACCGCCCGGAGGCGGTGTCGGGCGTGGTGGAGCGGATCGCCGGGTTGGAGGCCGATCCGGCCGAGGTGCGGGTAGTGATCGAGACTCGGCACGGGCTGCTGGTCGAGGCGCTGATCGACGCCGGCTACACGGTGCTGCCGGTCAACCCGGAGCTGGTCTCCCGCCGGCGCGGCCCAGCGCGGAAGAAGGACGACGCGGAGGACGCGCGGATCTGCTGCCTGCTCGCGTTGGACCGGCATGCCGGGCTGAAGCGGTTGATCCCGCACGGGCCGGTCGCCGGCGAGCTGCGGTCCATCGCCCGCGACGACGAGCGGGCCTGCCGGGACGAGCGGCGGCTGCTGAACCGGCTGCGCGCCGACCTGCTGGCTACCTTCCCGGCCGCACTGGCCATCGCCGGAGACGACCTGGGCGCGCCGCGGGTGCTGCGGCTGCTGCAGCGGTGGCCGACGGCGCAGGCGCTGGCCGCGGTCTCCCGGGAGGAGATCATCGCGTTCGCCCGGGCGCAGCGCACCGGCTATCTGCAGCGGTTCGCCGACCGGGTGCAAGCCGCGGTGGCCAGCGAGCAGTTCGTCGCGCCGGAGCATCTGGTCCGGGCCAAGGCCGACACGATCCGGCTCGCCGCCGCGCAGCTGCTGATCGACGCGCAGCGGCGGGTGTGGGAGAAACGGATGGGCCAGCTGCTGCGCGACGGCGGCCAGCCGAACGAGGACGCTTCCCCGGGGCAGACGTTCACCGGCGGGCAGATCTACCTGAGCTTCCCCGGCCTCGGTGCCCGGCTGGCCGCCCGGATCGCCGGTGAGATCGGCGAACACGTCGACCAGTTCACCACGCCGAACGCGCTGCAATGCTATGCCGGCTCCGCGCCGGTCACCCGCCGCTCCGGCAAGCGCGACTTCGTGGTGGCCCACCGGCTTGCCTGCAACCGCTACCTGTCCGACGCGGTGCCCAAGTGGGCGTTCGCCAGCCTGCGCCGCTGCAGCTGGGCCAGACAGTTCTACGACGCCCAGCGCATCCGGAACAAGAACCACCACGCGGCGCTGCGGGCGCTGGGCAACCGATGGCTCGAGGTGCTCTGGCACTGCCTCACCACAGGCGTGCCCTACGACGACACCATCCACGTGGCCAACCGCGACCGGGCGCTGCAGGCGGCGTCAGCCGTAGCCTGACCCGGGCACGATCGAGCTACATCCAGGCATCGCGCCGCCGGAGGGTGGACAGAGGGTGCCTCCAGCCGCGGATCTCGATGACGACTCGACTCCGTCGAGGTCGGGCAGGCCGAGGTCCCGGGCCGGAGGCGGCGACCAGGCGCCATCCCAGATGCCGAGCTGCGTCGGCCGGCGGCCGAGCCCTGCGGCTGAGCGGAGCGCCGGCCGAACCGACGCCCGCCCGCGCCGTCCGCCACCTCCGGGCCTTGTTCCAGCAGCCCGACTGAGGTCAGCGCGAAGGTCTGCCCGACCCGGTCTAGCAGCGCCGGCAGCGCGGCCTCCCGGCGCAGCACGTCGCCGGCCAGTGTGGACAGTGTCTCAGCCTCGGCGGCGGGGGCGGCTTCGCCGCTGCGGCGGGCGGCCAGGTGGACCACGCCGCTGACCATGGCGGCGACGGCGACGAAGACCGCCGGCTGCACCGGCACCCCGACCCGATCGGTGCGCGCCAGGCTGACCCGCCCGTTGCCGGCGACCTGCTCCGAGCCGGCGAGGCCAGTCTCGCCACGGCGTATTCCATCCACAGCCGGCCGACTCAGAACCCAGGAACGGTGACGTTCGAGACCACCCTCGGCGTCGCCGCCGTCCGTCCAGGCTGCCAGGTTCTGGCCCTCGACGTACCGATCGCACCAGACTCGGTTCGCAACTGCATAGTTATGCACAGCCAACTGCGGGATCCATCGCACGCTCCTGCCGCGAGTCGTCCGTTGTCCGTCCTTACGTTGCGTCACCGGATCTCTATGACAGTGACGTCCGCGAGGGGGGTGACACCTCTGGGTGCTGCCCGTCGTAAGGCCGGGTCAGGTGAACGCCGCCTTCAGGATGGCGGTCTCTGTTCCGCTCGGCGGCCCAGCCCCGCCGGTGTGCCACTCGACGATCAATCGTTGTCCAGAGGGCAGAGCGTAAACGCGGATCGCTCGGCTGGGCACCGCCGAGCCGTAGTCGCGGCCGGCGAGTCCCAGTGCGTCCGTCGGCGGACCGAGCCCGCTTACCAGGTGGTTCCATGGCTGGCCGAACGCGAATACCTCCTGAGTGGGTAGCTCCGCGATCGGCTGCCACACGAAGGCGTCAAGGATGTCGGGGGGTGGCCGCATGGGCGCGGTGACGGCGGTGGAGTGCCACGGATAGGCCTCAAAGATCAGCAGGTCGGTCGGGGTTGCCGTGGGGTCGTCCAACCAGCGTTGGGCGAAGCTCAGCCTGGACCGGTAATAGCGGTTGGGGCCTATCTTCGTCGTCCACGGAGCGCGAAAGTATGGGCCCGTGGCCATCCAAGCGCTGTAGCTGCCGTGCTGGCGGATCTCGTCGGCGAAGATGCCGTCGCGCGCTTGGAATGGAGGATGGTAAACGCCCGGGTTGAGGCCCAACACCACTAGCCGCGGCAGCCCGACCCGTCCGAGCAGGTCACCGGCGTACGGTTCGGGGAAGCCCTCCCGCGTGACCAGACCGGCGCCGCGCCCCTGGAATGAGGCGAACCAGCGCGGCAGAGGATCCGCCATCGGATCGTCGCCGGCTAACCACGCCCCGACGTGCTCGTCCCAAAACCCGGCCACCCGCTGCCGCGCTGACGACATGATCAGACGTTACGCTCATGGCTCGGGACACGTCCCTGCGGCGCACTACTTTGCCGCTGGTCGGGCGTTTGCTGTGGTGTCCCGTCCGTGCGTGCGGCGTTTACCTGGCGGTGTCGAGGAGCAGCGTGTCGAGGCCGCGCAGGAGGCCGGTGCGGCTGATGACGGCGCGGAGGGCGAGCAGGGTGCCGGCCAGGTAGGGCGTCGGGGTGCCGCCGGCGTCGTGCCGGATGACCAGCCGCTCGTCCGGCAACCCGAAGACGATCTCGGTGGACACCACGAAGCTGGGTAGCCGCACCGAGTGGATCTGGGTTCCGGCCACGGTGGCGCCGCGGGCCTCGACCGGTCCGCCGGTCCGCGCGATCGGGACCTCGACCTCCGGCCTGCGTACGCCGGCGAGCCGCTCGGCCAGCTCGCGGGCGGTGCCGCTGGGCGCGTCCGGCTTGGCCGCGGACGCGTAGTCGATGATCTCCCAGCTGGGCAGGTAGCGGGCCGCCAGGGTCGCCGAGGCCAAGGCGAGCGCTGCGGTGAGGGAGAAGTTGCCGGCAGCGATGACACCGACCCCGGCGGCCCGGGCGGCCGTGTCGATGGCGGCGAAGTCCTCGCTGGTCAGCCCGGACGCGCCGATCACGACGGCGACGCCCTGGCCGAGGGCGGCCAACGTGTTGGCGCGGGCCGACTGGTGGGAGGTGAACTCGACCAGCACATCGACCCCGGCCAGCGCGTCGGCCGCGACCTCGCCGAAGACCGGAACACCGACCGGCTCGCCGCCCCACGCTTGCCCGAGGTCTTGGCCGGCCGCCGACCGGGACACCGCCGAACGCAGCCCCAGATCCTCAGCCGCGAGCACCGCCTCGGCCACGGCACGACCAGCCCACCCGGTCGCGCCGGCCACACAGACCGACACCGCCATCGCTCCTCCGCTCACCCGCGTGGGCACCACGATCCCGGCAGGCCCACGGCCCTCGCCCAGCACGCCCTGACCCTTCCGGCTGCGGTGATCTTTGACCATGCCCGGCCGCAGGGCAGACCGGGCGCGGATCAACCGGCGACGACTGGCGCACCATAGCGGCCAGCCTGACCGCTACCTGAGCCCGAGCGGCCGAGTGCCCGGGTGCGACTCTGCCGGGCGCTCGACGTCTGCCCCTGTCAGCCGGCCGGGCAGCAGCACCGCATCGCGTGATCCGCAGGGCTCTGTTGTATGACAGAACCAATACGCACCTGCCGCTGTCAGCTCGGTTCGGCGTTCGCCGTGGTCGTGCCGGGTGCTCCGCTGGAGAGTCGATCGGCGTCCACTGGGGTGCTGGGTTGGCTACCGGATCGGGTGGGCGGTCCAGGTCCGCCCGGCGGTGGCACTGGACCACAGCACCGCGGCCGGTGGGTCGGGCAGCGCGACCAGCGCGGTGCCGGAGCGCGCCCCGACGTACCGCCAGCCATCGCCGGTCTTCGGCAGCGGGGCGTCGGTCCAGGTCCGGCCGCCGTCCCGGCTGACGGCCAGGCCGCCGCCGTAGATCGGGTTCGCCCAGGCGACCGCCAGCACGTCCGCGCCGGCCGCGGTGGTGGCGGTGGACGACGCCCCTTCGTTGGCTAGCCTGACCGACTGGCCGGGGATGTTCGTCCAGCGCCTGCCGCCGTCGGCGGACTGCTGGACGGTCAGGTAGGTCGAGCCGGCGGCTGGCTCCGCGCAGTATGCGGTCAGCGTCCGACCAGACGCGGCCGGCACCACCCATCCGCCCAGCGGCTGGCAGGGCTCGGCCGCCCGGAGCCAGCCGCCGGTGCCGGCCCGGACGTAGGTTGCACCGTTGAGCCGGGCGACGGTCGTCCCGCCGCCGGTGACCACCGTGCCGCCGGCGCCGTGATCGGCGCCCGGGAACCGGATGGCAGCCGGCCGGAACGCGTCGGCCGAGACCGGCGAGGTCAGCAGCCGAAGGTCACGGCAGGACCAGGACCCGGCGGGGCAGTTGGCCACCACGGCGGACACGGTGTGGTGGTCGGTCGCCAGGTCGAGCACGACGCCGAGGTTGATCACCCGCCGCCAGGTGCGGGCGCCGTCGTGGGTGGTCCACAGCCCGCCGCCGAACGCGTAGCCGTCCTGGCCGGAGGCGAACCGCAGCTCCCGCACCGTGTCCGGCCGGGTGCGATCGCCGAGCTGGGCATCCGACAGCAGCGCCGCCCGGGGCGCCGGAACGCCCCGCCAGCTGCGTCCGCCGTCCCGCGTGCGCACCACCGAGGTGCACCGGGCGTGGGCGCATGGGGCGTCGCCGAGCACGTAGGCCTGCAGGTCGGAGACAAAGGTCACCGACCAGGCCACGAACCCGGCCGGCGCCGGCCCACCGGCCGGGCCCGGCCGCGGGGTCGTCGGCGGCGGCAACGATCGAGACGGCGGCGACGGCTGCCGCGATGATGCGGTGCCCGGACCTGGCTCGAGGGTGTACCGGCAACCCCGGCGGCCGGTCTGGAACCAGCGGTGCAGGCACCAGCCAAACCAACCAACGACACCGCGAGCACCACCACCAACGCCCGTGACCTTCCCGGAACACCGCCGGCGACCGGTCGTCGACGGCCCGGAGCATCACGCCGCCCGGCCGCCACGCCACGCCACGCCTACACGCGACGACGGCACCACCGGCCGCCGACGCCCTGAGCAAGGCACGCCGAAGACACCGCATCTGGTCCATAGGAGAACCCCTCAATCGATGCGACGCCGCCCGCCGCAGGCGATCCATAGACGCCGGCTGACGACCGGACGTTGACGACCACCCCCAGCTCAGCCCGATACGGCATCCGACGAGCAGACCGAATCCGCGTCGGGCCCGGCGTCGGCATCTGCCAGCGGATCCGAGACGATCACTACGCCGCACCCATCACTGAGCCGTGCCACAGAACCGGGCAGACTCGCGCCGATCGGGAAACCGCTCAACGCCTCCGCCCACCTACTCGCCGCCGCACCGAAACTCGCGCCGCGCAGGGAGCGGAGACCCGCGAGGTCGGGCGGCCAGCGCAATACGGCCGAATCGGTACTGCCCACCCACCGGCATTCCGTGCAGAGGCTCGTCCAGCAACACATGCGGCAGCCGCAGCCCGCCGTCGCCGACGCGCTCAAGGAGTCGTTCTGGCAGGCTGGGCGGCCACCCCGAACTCGGCCCGGTCACGACGTCAACCTTGATCAAATATCCGCATCCGCCGCCCTGTGGTCGCCCGGCGCTGTCCGCCTGGGCGTGTGTTCGGTCACTGGGCGTGTGCGGCGGTGAGGGCGGTCAGTTCGCGGTCGGGGCTGACGTGCCGCTGGTAGAGGGGTCCGCACGGCGTTTCGGCGAGCCGCAGGGCGAGTTTGATCAGGTTCGGCTCGCCGTCGGAGGCGCGGTAGGCCTCGGCCAGGTGGGTGAATTCGGTCATGATCCCGACGGTGCTCCGGTTGCTGGTGGTGGCCAGCCGGCAGTCGGTCATCTGCGCCAGTTCGGCGTCGATGAAGCGGCGGCTGACCTGGTGGGCGGCCAGCACCGCCGACAACTCGGGCGGGAACCGCTCGATCAGCGTGGCGGCGGGCGCCAACGGCATCAGCACCGGCAGCAGGGTGGACTCGTTGACGAACAACGCGACCTGCGGCCGCCAGAACAGCGCGGTGGCGTACCAGTCGCCGAGCACGGTCGTGGACCGCTCACCAGCGTCGAGGTCGGGGTTGCCGACCCGGCTGAGCAGCTTCCTGGTGGCGTGGACGACAACACGGCAGGCGACATCCTGGCATCCGTGCCGGCCGTACGTAGTAGAAGGGCGTCCGGGAACCGCACGCCGCGCCGCCGGATCAGCCGTCGGGCCGTGGCGCCCGCGCCGACGTCAGCCGCCGGTGCGGAAGCACGCTGCCGTGGTGCGGTGGACAGCGGCGCCGTGGTCGACGCTGCGGATCTGGAAGGCGACAATGCTCGAGCTGGATGCGGTGGACCTGGACGAGATCGCGACCGCGCTGGAAGATCAGGCCGGCTACGAGCACCGCTGGCTGATCAACCCGCGGACGGGCGAGATCGTGCTGTGGACCGAGGACGGCGGACTCGACGGCCGCACTCCGGTCGACCTCGACGAACTGGACCTGATCCCGATCGACCCGCTGCCGTCCTACGTCTGGTACCACGATATGGCCGACTTCGCCGACCGTGTCAGCGACCAGCGCGCCGGCGACCGGCTGGCCCGGGCGATCCAGGGCAAGGGCGCGTTCCGCCGGTTCAAAGATCGACTGCACCGGGACCACCCGCACCTGCTGCCGGCCTGGCAGGCCTTCCACGCCGCCCGAGCCACCCGACGCGCCATCGACTGGCTGGTCGACAACTCCCTCGTCGACGGCCACACCGCCACCCGGGCCCTGACCGACCACCCAGACCCCGGCCTGCCCTGAACCTCTCTGAGCGACCAGGGCCTGCCCGCCCGCCACAAGCAACCCGGGGGCGGACGCCCCGATGCCGGTCAATCGCACGCCGGACACGCCCAGCCTGGCTCCAGCGTCCCCGCCCACCGCGGGACCGACCGTGGTCGAAATCACTGCCCGACGGTTGTCAAGAGACCCAACCGCTCACGCCGCCGGCCCTTCATCGGGCTGCTCGCCCCGCCGGGGTGCTGTTGGGGACTGCCAGTAGTCGGAGTGGAGCCGGATCGTGGGGATGAGCTTGCGGCGGTCCGGCTGACACACCAGGCCCTGCCGCGTCGACCGCTCGGCGCAGCTCAGTAGGACTGTTCATTCCGGAAGAGGCCATCTTGCGCGGTCTACTGGTGGCCGCCCAGGGCCAGGCGCGCGGCGCTGATGTCTTCCCGGCCGTGGCCGGCGTCAACGGCTGCCCGCCATTGGCGAGACAGGGCGGCCAGCAGCGGGAGGGTCTCGCCGCCGGCTGCGTCGATCGCCAGGTCCACATCTTTCAGCGCCCACTCCAGCGGGAATTCGGGCGCGAAGTCGCCTCGTTGCATCTTGTGCAGCTTGGCATCGGCGATCGGCGCGTCCAGCGGCCCACCTTCGATGGCTTCGGCCAGCTTGGAGGTGTCGATGCCCACCCGGCCGGCCAGCTCCAGCGCTTCGGCGACGCCCTCGATCAGGATGGACATGTAGGCGTTGACGACCAGCTTCATCCGGCTGCCCTGGCCGGCTTCACCCAGCCACACGGTCTTGCGGCCGATCGCCGAGAACGCCGGGCGGACGAGCTGTTCGGCCGCGGTCGGGCCGGAGGCCAGGATGAGCAGTTGGCCGGTCTGGGCGGGGCCCTTGCTGCCCGACACTGGTGCATCCACGAACATCGCATCGGGCCGCAGCCGGCCGAGCCGGCCGGCGGCCTCGGTCGTCGCCGTAACGCCGATCGTGCCCATCTGGGCCCACACGGCGCCCTGCTCGAACGCCTGGGCCACGCCGCCGGCGAAGATCACCGAGTTCATCACCTCGGCGGTCGGCAACATCGTGATCACCACAGGCGCATCTCGGACCGCGTCGGCCGGCGACGCCGCCGTCAGCGCGCCGGACTCGGACAGCGGCGCCGTCGCCGACGGCGACCTGTCCCATACCGCCGTGCGCAGCCCGGCAGCCAGCAGGTTGCCGGCCATCGCCGAGCCCATGATGCCGGTTCCCAGCACCGCAACGTGCACGTCCTGGGCCCCGCCATCTGCAGCAGCCATCTGAACCTCCTCCTGCGCTGCGGACCTCACCGGCTTACCGCCGACAACTGTGGCACTGGCTTGCACCGGCGCCTCAGCCGGCTCGCCGGCCGTCAGCCGCGCGCCGACGGCGGCGAACCGCAGAAACCCCTCGCTCGGCGCGCCTGCACCTCCCACGCTAACCGCACCCGGGGGCTCGGGGACGTCGCACGCACCCTGGAATTGATCATTGCGGGTCCACCCCTGATGGCGTACCGGAGCGGGCCGTCCCGCGCCGTTGCCTTGCCCGGAAGCCAGCCGTGAGCGTCGACCCAGCCCGCCGAGCAGAATCACAGTGGCAAGGGCAGCTGCATGGCATGCGTGGTGTTCGGTGGCAGAACGGTTGGGCCGGATTGTGCAGGCCTGTCGGCCGGGGCCGCCGGAAAGGTCAGGGCTTCGACCACGGTTGCGCTGATCGACTGGCCGCAGTGGCGCCGGCGAGCACCGCCGCGACCACCGCCGCCGCGGCCGCCAGCCCCGCCTCCACGTTCACCTGCAGGACCAGCAGCGCCCCACCAGCGGCCCCGAGCAGCATCGCAGCTACCGCCAACAGCCGGCGTACCAGCGTGACGCGGCCGCCGTCCCGCAGGTCGGCGGCGATGCCGGTCAGCGTCATCGTCAACACCGTGGTGGTCATCTTCCAGATCGGGCACTTCTTCGCCCTGGCGCTCCAGCACGATTGGCCCGGGCTGCGGGCACGGCCGAAGCCGGGCACGGACGCCGAGCGCGCTTTTGTGTCGATCTGGCCCGCCGGGGAGGACGTCCGGTGGCCACCGCCGCTTCCCGTCGACGTGCTCGGTAACACTCATCGGATCACGGAGTTCTTCGAGATCGCGCCACCGATCGCCCGCGTCGTCGGCCCGTAGTTCTCCTTCGCCTGCAACCGCTGTCCCCGTAGTTGACGGGTAGTGCGCAGCATGTTGCCGAGGAGGGCGTACGGCGGCCCGGGACTCCGCCGAGACATCGCTGCTGCGCACTCGACTCGACAGCGGCCAGCTGAGGGTGCGCATCTTGCCAAGCCTGCATGACATACGCAGACGGTCCGACTGATCGGGATCAGGGCCGAGCCGAGTTCGGCGGTCCAGCGAGTCCAAGCCAGCAACCGCGAGCGGGGTCAAAACGGCAACGAGGCTGGGGAACTCAGGGCACCCTAAAGGACATTCCGTAGCGCCACTGGAACTCGTCAAGGGCAAGGCGAAGCTCCAAGGTTCCCTTCCGGTGGTGCTTCCGGAGCTGCCCCACGACTGTTTCTCCGAGATCGCCGAGCCTCCACAGGTTCACCGTGGTGGTCTGCTCGGGCGGAGTATGGTGGTATGTCCCATCCCACCTGGCCGCCGGAAACTCGACAAGTGGCGATACGGTATCCGCCGTTAGGTTGAAGGCGTGGTTTCTCAGCGGGTGCCGGCCACTGGGATCTTCGTTGAACAACGAGTAATCATGGGCGAAAGTGCATCGGAGCGCATAGAGAGCCTCGACCGTTGGCTTGTCCCCCACGGGCGAGAAATGGCTGAGTGCTCGGCCGATCGCATGGTTGAATTCGTCGGCTATTCCCGCGACGCCGAAGCTCTTTCCCACCTGGTCAAGCAGGATCAGGTAAGCCGTGGCCGCAAGCCAGCTTTGCGAACGGCAGCCCGGCTTGACTCTGCCCATGTCGTCTCGGTTCCCAGCGCCCCGTGCGTCTCTTAGGATGGCGATGAGGCTGGACTGGTACTTCATCCCGGCGACAGGCGGATGTTCGTAGAGGTGCCGCGCGATCGCTGCATTCGACTCATCGTCGGTGGTCACGAGGACAGTCTGGCGGGGAACGGTCAGTACGCACCAGTCATTTGAGGCATCCTCCTGCCGGTCGATCACGGCGCAGGCGCCCGCTTCTACCTGCGGTCTCAACGGGTCACCGCAACGCTCGTGGATCCTCGTCATTGCGAGGGGTGGATGGGGTGGGTGTGGGGTGCCAGAAGTCGGAATAAGCGGACGACCTGCGGGGATGTGTGTGGGAGGGCTGTCCGGAATGATCGTCCACCGTGTCGCTGCGGCTGCTGTATCTGATCTTCGTCCGGCTGGTCGGCTGGCTGGCGCTGCTCGCCCGCCCTGCCGCGGCCAAGGACGCCGAGCTGCTGGTGCTGCGGCATGAGGTCGCGGTGCTGCGGCGGAGCAACCCCCAGGCCGCGGCTGGACTGCGCCGACCGGGCGATCCTGGCCGGGTTGATCCGACGGCCAACCGGTCATCAACTGTACATATCGGTCTGGTCCGGCCTCAGCATGTTGGCGGACCTCTTCGCCCCAGCAGAAGTTGTCCATAGGTGCGGCCTCGCCGACTTACCGCGCATCGTCCCAGGGGCCAGCCCATTCCGTTGACCCTCAGGCTGCGCTAGGATCCGTATCCCTCAGTGCCAAAAGGAAGCAGCGCGACCGGCGGGGGTGGCGTCCGTGACCCTGCAGGAACTTGCCGAACGACAGTCACGACAATGGGCTTTCAACTTGGTCCAGAGGATGTTCGCCGCCCTGCTCCTCGTCGCCGCCTTATCCTTGCTGGTATTGGCCATATGGGCTGGCTTCGTGTCCGGGATTATCAAGAGGCAGACCTTACCACCCGTGGGGTCAGCCAGCGAGATGCAGGTAACCTTCGGGTTCGAGCGTGCCTCCGTCGTCCGCAATTTCGCAGCGGACATACAGCCAGTTCCACGCAGCGGCGGCACTGCCCCTAACGAGGAGACAATCGTCGTCCGCCTGGCAAGCGACCTACGCAACACTAAGAACGCCGCAGAGTTCCCAGCCGACCAACTTAGCATCGGCGTGACGAGGCTCTCTACGAATCGAGTAAATCTCACGGTCACGGCAAATCCCTGGGCGCCGGAGAGAGTACGCGCAGGAACCTACACAGGCACGGTTCAGCTTCGCGGCGCCACTATAAGAAACAAGGATGTACCGATTAGAGTGTCGCTCCTTGAGAGGGAAGACGGAGCAGCAGCATTAGCATTTGTGCTCCTGGTTGGGGGTGGCCTGACGGGTCTGCTCGTGAAATTCATCACCGACCGATTGACGCCCAAGGCCCAGATGGTCAGGCGGCTCGCCGGCCTGAAGACGATCATCGGCTATCAAGAAGACATGGATACCCTCCCGGTCGCCGACCGATTGGCCGTCAGGAACCTAGAGGACCAGATCAACCGTGAGGACTATGCTGCGGTTGACGCGAGTTTTAAGACGTTCGAAGCTAAGAAGGAACTCTTAGCGCTTATTTCCTCGAGGGCTAGGCTGCTGCTTCGACAGCTCTTTGACCAGGGCGCCATGCTTAGGGGTCCGCTGCGCGACGACGCGGAGTTCCTGCTAAACGCGGTTATCGACAGTGAGTACAGGCAGTTGCAGCTGTGTCTTGGGCAACAAAGACAAACGAGAGGCGATCAAACTGAGCAGCAGTCCAATCAGAAGGAAGGACAAGACGAGTCCGCCTGGTACAGGCGGATTCTAGAGGAAATTGACAACCTAAGCATCCATGCCGGCACTATCACGAACCTCATAGATGACTTCCTAAAGGACCAGGATAACGAAAGGCTGCGCCTGGCCTTGTCCGAAATCCGGGCCGGCGACCTTAAGTCCGGTATCCGCCACTACGCCTCTGACACGGAATCTAGTCTCCCGCCAGAAGCCGTGCCGACACCGGGCCGTTTCAAGATGCCCCGGAGAAGACGCCTCGCGAAGTGGTTGCCGCGCCCGGAAAGCGGCCGCGGTCGCGCTACTCGAGTCAGCCCTCTTTTCCGTTACGCCCGAGCGATCGCGGGAGTCGCATCAGTGGTTGTGGTCAGCCTGGTGGGTCTAAAGCTGCAGTACTTGGACAATCAGAACTTCGCCGGTGGCCTGACGAGCTGGCTCACCCTTGTCCTCTGGGCCGCAGCGGTCGAGTTGAGCGGCGTTTCGGTGTTGGAGGTCGTCGGACGCCTCGGATCGAGTGGCGCGGCGACAACATCGGGAGCGCCGTAAATGCGTCCTGCCGACCCGCAGCCACTGGCCGGGACTGCCCACTCCACTGGCTCTCAACCACCGCGACGGAGTCCGCGCAGATGTCACGCCGATGTCACTGACGAGCGAAGTCGCCACCGTGTCTCCGCGGTCGTCGGTGGACGCCGATGCCGCACGTGAGCAGGTTCCGGCAGGTACGTACGCGGGTCAGGCTGGCTTCATCAGCCAAGGCACAGGTTGTCGGATAGCGGTGTCTTCAATACCAAGATCGGGATACGGTCTGATGGCCGTCGGCGTGGTGTCCAGGGAATGGGGGCTGCTCATGGGGATCGTGGTAGGCGGTGTCGAGTTGTACGCCGGCCGGCGACGGAAACATCCGCCGGTGGCAGGCGGTGGCCGCGTTCACCATCGGCTTCCTTCCGGCCGTGGCCACCCAGGTCGTCATCCGCGCCGCCTCCGCGCCGGTAAGCATTCAGGTCGGTGGCTGATCTTGGGCGTGTCAGCGTGATCATGCGCTGGTGGGCCGGGCGTGATCGTCGCTCGTGCCGGGGTTGGAGCGTCTGTCGCGTGAGGAGTTGGTTGAGCTCGCTCGGGCGCAGGCTGGGCGGATCGCCGAGCAGCATCGGAGGATTGAGGAACTGACCGGCCGGCTTGCCCGGCTGGAGCGGTTGTTGTCGCGCAACAGCCGGAACTCTTCGATGCCCCCGTCGGGTGATGACCAGCCGGGGAAGGCCGCGCCGAAGGACACGCCGAGCCGGGGCAAGGGCGCTGGTGGTGCCGGCAGGCCGGGCAAGCGGCGCGGGGATGCCGGTCGGCACCTGCGGTGGAGCGAGGATCCCGACGAGACCGTCCCGCATCATCCGCGGGGCCGCTGCGGCTGCGGCAGTGACCTGGGTGAGGCCGAGGATCTGGGTGTGCGGCTGTCCCGGCAGGAGCATGAGATTCCGCTGGTGTCGGCGAGGGTGATCCAGCACGACATGCACGTCGTGCGGTGCCGCTGCGGCGTGGTGCATCAGGCGGCGCCGCCGGAGGGTCTGGCGGCCGCGCCGGTCAGTTACGGGGTCAACCTGCGGGCGTGGTGTGTCTACCTGATGGTGGTGCACGCCGTGCCGGTGGGCCGGTGCGCCCAGATCGTGGAGTCGTTGACCGGAGCCGCGCCGAGTACCGGGTTCGTGCACGGTCTGATCGGGCGTGCCGCGGCTGCGCTGGAGCAGGTCGACAAGCAGATCCGGACGCTGGTCACGCTGGCCTACGCGGTGTGCTGTGATGAGACAGTGCGCCACGAAGCACGATGTGACCGAGTGGAGGTGAAACGACTCCGCCGCCCGACTGTCGCAGCAGTCGGGTTGAAGCTGGGGGCAGCCTGATCCGGGAGACGCCGGGGAGGGTGGCAAGCGGCCCTGACAACGACGGGACGTGTCGGCACTGCCAGACGACACGGGTCCGGCTAGCTAGCGAGACGAGAAGGTGTACGCAAGGAACCAGCGTTAAAGCTCCGTAAGCGACAGCACCGGCTCCAACCTGGCGGATATGGGCCGGGGTGCAGTGCGTGACGGTCCGTGTTTAGGTGGACGGTCAACTCCGAAGCCGGGAAGTTTCGCCGGTGGGGAGGCCACGGTGAAGATCTGCGGCGTAACCGTGGCGATGCTGCCGGGGCAGAGTTGGGCATCTCCCTCGTCGATCGGCACATCGTGAACGTGGGAACCATCCGTGGTCGCCCTACCGAATCGGGCAGCCAGCCCGGTTTCGGGGGCAGGCGCGTCGTCGGCTGATGGTCACGGGTGGGGCGGAGGCCCTGTAGTAGTCCGAGCGGAGGAGAGCTTCGTACATGGCGAAGGGGGCTAGCAAGTCGGCAGTGAGGAGGCTGGAATGCTCGGAGGACGTTGGTGAACACTGACGAGCCAACGCTGGCGTGGCCCTTGTTGGGTCAGGCCGAGCGGCGGGTACGGGAGATCCAGACCAAGCTGCACCGGTGGGCGACCGATGATCCTGGTCGCCGGTTCGATGACCTGTACAACCTCGTCTACGATCCCGGGCTACTCCTGATGGCGTGGGATCGAGTGCGCAGCAACAAGGGAGCACGCACCGCAGGGGTAGACGGGCAGACCGCCTACCAGATCGAGGCGGTGCAAGGGGTTGAGGTGTTCCTCAACCGGCTGCGGACCGACCTGAAGGACCGCAGTTTCCGCCCGATTCCCGTGCGGGAACGGATGATCCCGAAGCCGGGAACGACGAAACGTCGCCGGCTCGGTATCGCCACGGTGCGAGATCGGGTGGTCCAAGCTGCTCTCAAGCTAGTCTTGGAGCCGATCTTCGAGGCGGATTTCCTCCCGTGTTCCTACGGGTTCCGCCCGAAGCGCCGGACACACGACGCGGTGGCTGAGGTGCGACACTTCGCGTCCCGCTCGTACGAGTGGATCGTGGAGGGAGACATCGAAGCCTGTTTCGATGAGATTTCGCATTCGGCACTTATGGATCGGGTGCGGAGACGGATCGGAGATAAACGCGTTCTGGCCCTGGTGAAGGCGTTCCTGAAGGCGGGCATCCTCACCGAGGAGGGCACGCTCGCACGGACCGAGGCTGGCACGCCACAGGGTGGGATTCTCTCCCCCGTGCTCGCTAACGTGGCGCTGTCGGTACTCGACGAGCACTTCGCCGAGTCCCGATTGGACAGCCGGGAACGGGCCAAGCGCCGCCGGCGTGGACGGCCCACTTACCGGCTGGTTCGCTTCGCTGACGACTGGTGTCTGGCTGTTGCGGGTACCAGGAAACAGGCGGAGAACCTGAGCGTGGAGGCGGAACAGGTGCTATCCACCGTGGGTCTGCGCCTGTCACGGGTGAAGACACTCATCACCCATATCGAGGAGGGCCCCGATTTCCTCGGCTGGCGCATCCAGCGCCACCGTAAACGAGGCACCACCAAACACTACGTCTACAACTACCCGGCCAAGAAAGCGCTCCGCGCGGTCATGGCCAAGGTCAAGGCGTTGTAGCTGTTCACCAGGTCATGGGCGTGTCGGAGCGATCTTGCACGTAGCCGCTGGCATGATCGACGATCATGCCGCGACAGCCGAAGCCGTCCTATGAGGACCTGGAGAAGACTGTACGGGCGCAGGCTGAGCGGATCGGCGAACTCGAGGCTCTGGTCCGGCGGCTGGCTGTGGAGAATGAGGAGCTGCGGCGGCGGCTGGAGTCGGACTCGTCGAACTCCTCACGACCTCCGTCGTCGGACAGCCCATATGACAAGCCGAGACCGAAGCAGTCGGGGCTGCGGGGTCGGTCGGGCCGCAAGCCGGGTAGGCAGCCCGGCGAGCCGGGTACGACCCGCCGGCAGGTCGCCGACCCGGACGAGAGGATCCGGGTCGAGCCGGGCAGCTGCGCCGGCTGCGGCGCTGGCCTGAACGACGCGCCGGTGGTCGGGATGCAGAAACGGCAGGTGTTCGAGGCCCAGCCGCCGCCGCCACCGCGGGTGATCGAGTATCAGGTAGTGGCTCGCCGTTGCTCGTGCTGCGGCAGGCTTTGCTACGGCCAAGCTCCGTCGTACGTGTCCGCGCCGGTGCAGTGGGGGCCTTCGGTACACGCCCGTGCGGTACTGCTCACGCTGGCCCATCACTTGCCTTACGGGCGGGCAGCGGTGCTGCTACGGCAGTTGGCCGGGCTGGCGGTCTCGGTCGGGTTCCTGGTCGCCGCCCGGCGGCGGGCGGCGGGGCTGGCCGAGCCGTTCATGGCCCGGGTCCGGCAGCTGCTGCGGGAGGCCGGGCTGCTGCACGTCGATGAGACCCCGGCCCGGGTCGATGGCGAACTGGCCTACCTGCACGTGGCCTGCAACCAGTCCTACACCGCGATGCACACCGGCGGCCGCACCAGCAAGGACATTGACGCCGGCGGGGTGCTGGCCGACTTCGCCGGGGTGATCGTGCGGGACGGCTACGCCGGCTACGCACATCTGCTGGCCGCCCAACATGCGTGGTGTCTTGCCCACCTGCTCAGGGATCTCAGGGCTGTCTACGACACCGGCCCCGAGGCTCAGCTGGGCGCGCAGGCGATGGCCGGCACGCTGACCGAAGCGCTGCAGGCAACCAACGACGCACGAGCCGCCGGCAGAGCAGAGCTGGACCAGGCGCAGCTGAGCAGGCTGCACTCGGCCTACGCCGGTGCGATCGCTCGGATGCGGACTGACAACCAGCCGGGCCGGACCGCGCTGCAGCAGCGCGGGTTGACCCTGGCCGACCGGTTCGACGCCCACCGCGACATGATCCTCCGGTTCCTCCACGACCTGTCCGTGCCGCCGACCAACAACGCCGCGGAACGAGAAGTCCGTCCGGTGAAAGTCAAACAGCGCAGCGCCGGCGGCTGCTGGCGCACCCTGCAAGGACTCGCGGACTTCGCCGTCATCTGGTCATACCTTTCGACGGCCGCAAAGCACGGACTCGACGCGCTCGACGCGCTGACCCAGCTGTTCACCACCGGACCCTGGCTACCACCCGACCCCGTCCCAACCTGACCGGTCACCGACACCGCCATCGAGCCGCTCGCCGCCGAGCGGCCTACCGGCATGCCCGCACCAGGTGAATAGCTACAAGGCGTTGTGTCGGCAGGACACGAACCTGCCGCTTGCGGTTCTGCTGCATCAGCTCAACTCGATGCTGCGGGGCTGGACCAACCACTTCCGATACGGCTGCTCCAGCGCGACCTTCAGCTATCTGAGGGCCTACCTGTGGCAGCGGGTCTTCGGCTGGCTGCGGCGCAAGCACCCGAAGACGACGTGGAAGAAGCTTCGTCGCCGCTACACCCGCGACGGATGGTGGCCCGCCGACGGGGAGGTGATCCTGTTCAACCCGGCACGGGTAGGCACTCGACGCTACCGCTACCGGGGGACGCAGATCCCCACCTCCTGGCCAAGCGGTGCGTAAAGGCACATCCCGCCCAACGGGGCTTGTGGAGAGCCGGATGCCCGGCTGACGGTGCGCCGTCTAACTCGGCGCTGGATCGCCCCTTCAGGGGGCCGAGGTTCGGGAGGAGGTGACCTCGGGGCCACCCGCCTTACCTGGACGCGAAAGCGCGAGGGGACCACAGCATGGCGGGGAAGCGCGGAACGCT